>Ga0181534_10000371_pt1 | contig 32364 bp, 28 predicted proteins | sample PEATcosm2014_Bin_37_FD_119758 | JGI IMG/M metagenome (GOLD analysis project Ga0181534, IMG submission 119758) | Peatland microbial communities from MTU Mesocosm Facility, Houghton, MI, USA - PEATcosm2014_Bin17_10_metaG | ecosystem: Environmental > Terrestrial > Soil > Wetlands > Peat | place...
AGACTGGTGGGTCGTGTCGAGCACCAGTGCCGAACTGGAACGCAGGTCCGGTTCATCTGTGCGCACGCGCACAGTCTGATGGGTTCGATGGTGGGCGGCCTGCGAGACCGGGGAGATGAGGGCCAGTGCCATGAGACCCATCACCGACAGTTGCTTGCTGCGAATCATCGACCTGTTGCCTTCTACCCGACGCCCTGTTGGAGTGTATCAGACCATATGGCAAACCGGTGGAGCGTGATCCAACCTGTGGTTCCATTCCGCTGCGCGCGCGCCTTCTGTAACGGCAGGACCCCTTATGTCTGAAGTATCGGTGAGCTTCCGAGTTGATTTCAGCCCGGAGTGTGCGGTAGGTCCGGGGAAAATAGCCCTGCTGGAGCACATCGACAGCAGCGGCTCGCTGTCCGAGGCCGCCCGCAAGCTGCGGATGAGCTACCGCCGGGCGTGGCTGCTGCTCGAGGATCTCAACACCTCGTTTCAACAACCCGTGGCGCAGATGAGCGTGGGCGGCCGCGGCGGCGGCGGCGCATCCCTGACGCCGTTCGGAGCGGAGCTGGTCAGCGCCTACCGGGCCCTGGAGACCCACATCCGCAAGCGCGCCCAGACTGCCTTTCCGGCCAGCGCGCTGCCGGCGCCGGCCGGCGTGCCCACGCGCAAGCCGGTGGGCAAGCGCCGACTGACAAAGGCTAAGCGGTAGGCCGCTTTTTCAACCAGCGGCTGATGGGCTCATCGAGCGAGAGGGCGCCGGGGCCTGCAATGGCCAGCCACAGGAACAGCGCGAGGTACTCAAACTCATCGAAGCCGAGCAACGTTTCGAGAGAGTCCACCTCAGCCCACTTGGCTGACTTGATGGCGACGATCATCACAACACCGAGCGCGCCTGCGGAGATGCGCGTGAGCAACCCCAGCAACAGAAACAAACCGCCGAAGAACTCGATGCCGGACGTGAGGGGCGTGAAGAAGTGCGGGAAGGGAATGCCCCAGCTGATGAAATTCTCGGTGATCTGCGGCAGATTGTTGAGCTTGCCCCAGCCGCTCAACAGGAATACCCAGCCCACGGTGATCCGGGCAAACAGCGGCGCGAGCCACGTGAGGTGGCGGCTCACCCGCTCCGGCCAGCCGATCAGCCAATCTGCCAACATCCGCATATCGCTCTCCTTCTCAGTTTTCGATGCCAGCATAGACCGCCACCAACGCCAGGTTATTGCAGGGGCCTATCCTCCGAACATATAGGGTCGCGGTCGCTTCGACCGCGTTGAACCCCCGGCCGCAGGCCGTGAAATGAATCCGGCGGCGGCCCGGTCTCCTGCCAGGTGAGCCTCGCTACTGCCAACCACCCGCTCGTTCCGTTACAGTATAGGATTCGCGCAGCGCGATTCGCGCCACCGGGTCCACGCATACACATGATCGAATCTGGGCGGGGGGAAGCAACGGACGAGCAGCTGGCACGTCTGCTCGAGTCGTTCCGGCCCGATCTCATGCGCTTCGCGTTCTGGTTGGCGCGCGATCGCTCCATTGCCGAGGACGTGGTCCAGGAAACCATGCTGCGTGCCTGGCGCGCCCGCAATGAGCTGCGCAACACGACCGCTATCCGCCCCTGGCTGCTCACGATCGTCCGCCGCGAGAATGCGCGGCTGTACGAGCGCAAGCGCCTGCCAACCGTGGACCTCGATGAAGTCATTGCCAACCAGGACGTCGCGCTCGCTCTCAACGACGCGGACCCGGAGATCGGCGATCTGCGCCGGGCGATTCTGGCGCTGCCCGATGAATATAGAGAGCCCATCGTCCTGCAGGTATTGGGAGGATTCTCCACGGGAGAAATTGCCAAGGAGCTCGACCTGACCGTGCCGGCGGTACTGACCCGCCTGTTCCGTGCGCGCAATAAGCTGAAGGAGATGTACGGAGTTGGCGCGCCATGACTCACGATGAAGCGCGCGAGCTGATTGGGGCGTTGCCGAACGAAGCTTCGCCCGAACTGCTGGAGCATTTGCAGGGCTGCGGCGAGTGCCGGGCCTATCGCGATGAGATGCTGGCGTTCGATGCCAAGCTGCGGCGTGCGCTGGAGTTGGATTGGGAAAAGATTCAGGGGGGCTCGCGCCCCTCTGGACCGATGCCCAAGCCGCCCGCGCTACCACCGGGCGCTACTGGCACCGCGCCAAATGGGCCCGGCACCGGTCCGGTCCGCGCGACCGTCACTGCGCTCCACCCAAAGGACCGGCCAGCCGTGGTTAAACATGCGCGCCCGCGCCTGTTTGCGCTTGCGGCAAGTGTTGCCGCGGCGGTAGTCATCGGCGGCGTGCTGTGGCTGAGCCGGCCGCCGGAGAGCCTGGCCGCTGAGATCGTCACGCATGTCGAGGGCGAGCCCAACAGTTGGCAGAAGACTGAGCCGCTGCCGGCAGACAAGCTCGATGCCGTGCTGCGCAAGAGCGGAGTCGACCTCGGGCCTGGAATGGCACCGGTGGTGTATGCCAGCAGTTGCTGGTTCCGCGGACATTTCGTCCCGCACGTGGTTGTGACCACGAAGGACGGACCGGTCACGGTGATGATCCTGCAGCATGAGAAAGTCAACGCTGCACAGCAGTTTAACGAAGACGGCTTCTCGGGTTTGTTGGTCCCGGCCAAGACCGGCAGTGTTGCAGTGTTGAGTCGCACGCCGATGGACTTGGAGAAACCCGCCGCCGACGTGGTTCGTTCGCTGGCCGCCGCCGGCCAGTCCGGCTCGTAACGCCCGCTGCTGCGCCAAACCGTGGAGCCCGGCGCCGAAGTCACGTGCGCGTTGCGCGCAGCCGAGCCCACCAACTAAACATCCCCCGGGCGACCCTGCGCGTTGCAACAGGGCGCGGCGTGCCTCACGCGCCGCATCAGCCTGAAACGGAGACGCACTTCTCCTATCAGCCCCCTTGCACGTGACTTGTATGCATCGGGTGCCCAACTGCCCCGCATATCATGGCTGCGAGTTATGTCCGACAGCCAAGATCGGGGAGTTTCTTGACACACCATTTCCTGTTGATCGGCCCGTACGATCCCCACGGTGGTGAATACACATTCCTCGCGCCGCCGCTGGGCGTATGGCGTCTCGCGGGATACCTCGATCTGCATGGTGTTCGCACCACCGTATTCGACCCAAACATCTGCGGGGGCGATGTTGCCGTGCAATTCACCCGTCTGTTGCAGTCGCGTACGTGGGATCTCGTCGGCGTCTCCACCACGGCAATGACCCTGCGCTATGACCTGCAGCTCGCCCATCTCGCAAAGCAACACTCACCCCGCTCTGTGTTGGTCGCCGGCGGCATGGAAGCCACCTTCAACCCGGACAGAATGTTTGAGCTGGGCCCTTTCGACCTGGTGGTGTTAGGTGAAGGTGAGAAGCCACTCGCCGCCCTGGCGCAACGCCTGCGCTTCGGCACGGCAGGCCTGGACCTCGCCGGCATCGCAGGAACCGCCATCAAGACCGACGCAGGCCAGATAGTCCGTTTCCACCAGACCGCTCTCACCTCCGAAGAGCTGCGCGAGGCCGTTGCCGCAACGCCGTACGAGCGTATGCCGTATCCGGCTTACTGGAACCGCCTCGAGCGCGCGTATCAGGTCGGCGCCCTGCCCTTCAAGGCCGAACGTGAAGCCCGCCTGTCCGAGATTCGCTCGGTCCGGCTCAACACCCTGAATTACTGCCCCATGGCCTGTTCGTTCTGCTCGTCAACCAACTTCCTGCACGCGGCGCAGAACAGCGTGGCGCGGGTCGCGCGCCTGGAATCCCCCGCGTGTCTGCACATGATCCGCCGGATCATGGCGGCCCACCCCGGCACGCGCACCATCATTTTTCAGGACGACATCTTCGTCTTCACCCAGGACAAGCGGGTCATGGAGCTGTGCGCGGCCATCATCGCTGCCAAGGCCAACGGCCAGATCCCCGCCAACCTCGAATTCATCAGCACCAACCGGATCGACTCCATGACCCCCGAACGCCTGGCCGCCATGCGCCAGGCGGGTTTCCGGGTCCTCGGCTTCGGTATCGAGAGCTTCGCACCGCGGGTTCTCGAGGAATTCAACAAGGGACAGATTCACCGCCACATCGAGCCCGCCTTACGGGAAGCGCGCCGCCAGAACATCACGCCGTTTCTCGATCTCATCCTGACCTCGCCACGCAGCACCCTGGCGGATGTCGCCCTGACGGTGCGCGAAGCCTTCCGCTGGATCGAAGGCGGATGCGAAGTCGGAATCTACCCGTACGTCATTCCGTTCACGGGCTCCGCCTTCTCGCGGGATCCCGCTTTGCAAGCACAGACGGTATACGAGACCGTCACAGTCCCTGGAACATTCGTGTCCTGGCGGCATGCCGCCAAAATCCTGCCTGCGGACCCTGAAGTCCGCGAGGCCATTCTGGCGATCGAAGCTCGCTTCGAGCATGCGTTGGAATCATTGGCGGCGGCCGTCCCGCATTTACCGTCCCGCGTCAGGTCTCTGCTGTGGATCGCCTGCGCCGAACCAACACTGCGCGCGGCGGGCCAACATATGCCTGAGCCACAGTTGATTCAGGCCGCATTGCTGGCACGCCTGCCGGGTCCCGCACGCGCCCGAAAGGGCTGGCTGGAGAATCTGCTGGCCCTGGCGCATACGCGCGCCGAGCTTTGCCCGCTTGCGCAGTTTGCATGAAGCAGTCGAACGACAGGTTTACCGGCACGCTCATTCTGCCGTCGCTGGTGGTAGGGGCTGCGTGGATCGCGAGCCTGGTCGGCGCATTTCACATTGATCCCTTCGTCTATGCCATTGCCAGCTCGATCTACTGCTTCGACCTGATCGACCTGTTGTTCCGCGTCTACCGGCGCAGAAACTCGCGGCGCAAAGCCCAGGCGCGCGCGGTCACCTCCATTGTCGTACACGAAGGCAGCGCCGGCCCGGCGATCGCGCGCCTGCCGCTGCAGCCCTATGCATTGATCTTCTCGGTTCACAACCTCGAGCGCGAAATCGATCGCTTCATTGAAGTCACGCGGCCCTACCAGGATCGCACCTGGATCGTGGATGACTGCTCGACCGACAACACCGCGCTGCGTTTGCGCAACGCCGGCTGGCGCTGCCTGGAGCTGTCCACCAATGTGAAGAAACCGGCTGCGATCAAACAACTGCTGGAACGTCTGCCGCGCGAAATACACACGGTGCTCGTGCTCGATCCGGACTCGTTCATAACAGCCGAGCGGCACGCGCCCTGGGCCCAGTTGGAAGAGTGTGTACGCGATTTCCAGGCAAGCGGCGCGGCCGGCATGTGTCCCCGGGTCCAGGTGGTCGGCGACTCTCTGATCGAGCAACTCCAGACCCTCGAATATGCGCTGTCATTCTGCCTGGGCCGCCAGAGCATGGGTGATCTCACCACGACGTCGGGCCTCGCCATGTATCGCCGCGACGCACTGCAGTGGGCGTTGGCACGGCATTCCCTGTCGGTGTATGCGGAAGATCTGGAGAACACCGTCCTGCTGCTGGGCAAGGGCGAGACGATTTATTACGACGACCGGCTGATCATCGAGACCGAAGGCAAACGCACTCTGCAGGGCCTGTTCTCCCAGCGCGTAGGCTGGTCCTTCGGACTTTTGAAAGTCTTTCTGGAGCGGCGGCGCGAAATCTGGCGCGCCGCGATGCGCCGGCCGGCCGGCTTCTATCAATACATGATCTATCTCGGCGGCATCAGCGTGGCCGCCCTGCCGCTGAAGGTTGCAGGCGGCGTGGTGTTAATTCTGAGTCTCGCCAACGGCATCGACGAGCTGCTCGGCGTCCACTTGATTCCTGACACCGCATTCACCAATCCCCTGTTGTTCACGCTGGTGTACATTCAATATCTCCTGCTGGTCAGCGTCGCGGCGCTGTTGGCACTGCCACGCAATCTTGCATTGCGATGTTTGTGGCGCGCTCCGTTCTACCTTTTCTACATAGCAGCGCAACTCGTGCCGATGACTGTGGGATACCTGAATTGGCTGTCTTACGTGTTGCTGGGACGCCGCCTGTACGCCGACCACTACGACGCCACTCTGGAGAGACGCTCGACATGAAGACGCTGACACCAACCCCGTCGATCGACGCGATCGCCTCCACCATCTACTGGGAACAGCGCGCCCGGCGATTCGCGCGCGAGTCGCGCGGTCTCAAGGCCGTCTGTTCATTCGGCATGCCATGGTTCTATAACATGGCCATCGACTGGTGCCAGCGCCGGGCACTGAGCCCTTGGCTGCGCGGTACCTCAGGCAAGTCAGTACTCGACATAGGATGTGGTGTTGGACGGTGGAGCCTCCGTTTTGCGGCGCAGGGTTGGCGCGTCACCGGACTGGATCTGAGTCCATTCATGGTCGAAAGCGCACGTGACAACGCCGCAGGCGCGGGTCACGGCTGTAAATTCGTGAGCGGCGATGTGCGTGAGCACCAATTCGGCGAACGGTTTGATCTCATCTTTTGTGTCACGGTCATTCAACACGTCACCGACCCCGTCGAAGCCGGTCGCGCGCTGGCCAATCTAGCCAGCCATCTCGGACCCGACGGCGAGCTGGTGTTACTCGAAGCCGCGCCGATGCACAAGGTACGTCGCTGCGACACAGCAGTTTTCAGGGCTCGGGATCTCCAGTGGTATGACAAGGCGCTGCAGGCCGCCGGGCTCGAGATCAAAGCGGTCCGCGGTGTCGATCCCATGCCGCTCAAGACGTGGCTGCTGCCTTTCTACCGCCGCATGTACCCGCCGGTCGCGGTCGCAGCGCTGGCGGTCGTAACCGCTCTCTCATTGCCGGTCGACTGGCTGTTGGGCCCCTACTGCACGCGCCGCTCCTGGCACAAAGTCATCGTGGCGCGGCGCAACCCGGAGGCGAGGGATGCGATTTAGCGGCTTCCAACCCCGTTTTGTGCTGGTTGGGGTGTTGATCGCGGGAGCCTGCTCACAGTACCTGCTGGACCCATTGCGCCCCATGCGCCTGGAAGACCGCGCTACGGCCGAGCTGATTGTCTCGAACGGCGAGGACTCCGGGCCCGGCAGCTTGCGCGAAGCTTTGTTCAGTGCCGCGCGCGCCAACGAGCGGCCGCGCATCCGGCTCAAAGTCAAGCACATCACCCTGCAGAATCCCCTGCCGCCCGCCACTCATGCGTCAGGCTTCGTGCTCGAAGGCGATGCGCAGGGAACTGTTATCGATGCGCGGACATTGGGGCACAACGTGGCCCTCGATGTGCAGGCTCCCAACGTCGTGTTACGCATGCTCACTGTTGAGAGCGATGCGGGTACGGCCATTCTCATCCGCGCGGGTGACATCCTGGCCCAGGATCTGACTATCGAGCACGCCGACATCGGGATCAGCATTGCGGGCGCGGGATCGCAACTGCGGCTGATGAACAGTACGTTGCGTGAGAACCGGATCGGCCTGCAGCTCATGGCACCTACGCTGGGAGTGTTGCAACACAATCACTTTGACAGCAACACCGAGACGGGAATCTGGGCCGTGCTGCCGGCCAGCCCCACGGACGAAGGGCACGGGCAGCTGCAGATCAGTGACAACAAGTTCAACGGCGAGCGCGACTCGGTGGTGCTCGCCAACGCGCGCGTGATGGTCGAGAAGAACGAGTTTGTCGGTAACAAGCACAACGCCATCTCGGTGCTGGCCGGTGAGGCGACGATCCGTTCCAACACCATCCGCGGCTCGGCGGGCTCGGGAATCCTGGCGGACGGCGTCTCGCGGGCCATGATCTCCGGCAATGACATTGGCCAGTGCCCCGGAACCGGTATCTTCCTGCGCTCCGCTTCCAATGTGGTGGTGGAAAAGAACCGGCTGTACAGCAACGCCTACGGGATCGTGGCGCTGTTCAGCAACGGCTCGGCGCCCGTCACGCTTGCCGATAATCTGGTATTCGCACAGCAGGTCGACGGCATGCTGATCATTGGCGCATCTCCGGTGGTGCGTGGCAACCGTGCGATGCGTAACGGCTCCGCCGGTATCCGGGTGTTGGATATCGTTTCGGCCGGCAAAGGTCGCACGCCCGCCACACCGCTGTTGAACGGCAACGTTCTGGCCGGCAACCGGCTGAATGAAGTGTTCCACGGCGACTACACGCTCTAGCCGCAATGGCAAATACCTGGCGCATCGAAACGGAACAACAGGTCGCACCGCAGATCACCGGCGGCGCCCTCGAGCTCGTCTGGCCGCTGACCTTCACCGCCGTATTCGTCGCTGTGTTCATCACCTGGTATCAGCGACTCATTGAGATTGATGTCGAGCGGATCACCTGGCTGCTCGCCATCGGCGCGGCGCTGCATCTGCTCATTCCGTCGGGCGGCGACTCCACCTTACGCGTGGCACTGCGTTTTGGGTCGCACCTGGCGGGCATTCTGATGCTGGGTGCCATATGGGCCCTGCTCGGCGCTCTGTCCGCGCCCCTCTTCCTGTTGTTTTTCGCACCGCCCATTGCCGCCGCCGGTGTTGCGTTCGGTCCCTGGCGACGGCTCGGGGCCATGGCCATTTCCCTGTCGACCGTGTTCCTCACGGCAGCCGCCTGTTCAGCCCCGCTGCGCTGGTACCTCGGACAGATTGGCATTCGCCTCGAATGGCTCGAGCCGTTGGCGGCGCATCTTGCCTATTACACAGAGCAAACCGGCGAGTCCGTCGAGCCGACCTCGGCCGCGGTGTCGTTGTTGTTGGCGGCTGCCGCGCTGACCTGCCTCGAGGTGGGTGCTCACGGCTACTCCAACGCCTCCGGTCGTCTCTTTATCCGTTTGCGCACCATCGTGCGTGCCTTGCGCCAACGCGAAGGCATGGCACTGGAGATCCTGCGATCGAGCCCGCTGCCGGAGACGGTTGTGTTGACCGAAAGCGCGCAGATAGTCATCGCCAACGACAAGTTCCGCTCCTCGTTCGCCAGCACCGCGGAGCCCGAAGGCGCCGACCTGTTCAGTGTCGTGAAACTGCAGTTTCCCGAAGTTCTGGCGACGCTGGTGCGCGAGCGCGATGGCGAGCTTGCCTGCAGTTTCAACACCGCCGACGGTAAGACCCACTCCGCGCGCATCCAGGTGCGGCACGCGAGGCATGGTCGCGCCCTCGTTGCCCGTATCAGCTTCTTCGAGCGCGACTTCGAGCGCCAGTTGGAATACGCGCTCGATGCGGTCGACGGCGCGATCCTCATCCTCAACGCCAACGAAGTCGTGGTCTACGCCAACGCCATGGCCAGATCGATCTTCCCGGAAGCCCAGCCGGGAGCCACCGCGGCGAGCGGCCTGCAGTCGGCAGGCGTCCCTGGATTCTGGTGGCAGGCCGCGCGCGACACCTCGGTTCCCCGGCAACTGGCTGTCAGAGGCAAGCAGTTGCGCGGCAAGGTGACTTCCCGCGGCACGGATCGGTTCGGCGATGCCGTGACGATTATTTCGCTCGCTCCGGAGAAGGCTCCATGAAGCGCTTCACGCTCCCGGGCATCGACTACGCGAAGGTGCGGATCTACGCGACGGCCGCCGCCGCGGGCGGTGTCGTCGCATTCCTGGCCGCGACGGCTGGACGATCCAACGACAACCTGCGGGTCGAATATCTGCGCCAGTCCATCCAGACGGATCTCAACTCGGTGGTCGGCAGCCTGGAGCGTCAGATCAACTTCCTGGTCGGCGGCAAGTCCAGCGACCGCAGCCTCGTATCCTGGGACTTTGATGGCAAGAACCTGCGTCTGAGTGGCAACCAGAGCGCGGTGCATGAGCAACTGACAGCCGCCATAACCCGGGCCTCCTCAGGTCCGCTGCTGGTTCTGCCGGCGGCCGATGGCAATGACTATGTTGTGGTACGCACCGACTCGGCGCCGGCGAGCCTGGCCTGGCATGCCGCGGGATTACCGCTCGAGGCCCTGCTGATCCGCGCCGGAATCCCCAGGATGATCAGGGCCGGGCTGGATATACAGATCGCGGACGCAGAGAGCCGCCGGCTGTTGTTTCAATCGCGGCCCGCGGCATTCAACCAGCCCGTCATCGGCAGGATGGCCGCTCACGGCGCGCGTTGGCAGCTGGTTGTGCAGCCGCACGCCGGCTGGGGTGCTCCCCTGCTCACGCGCTGGCTGCTGGTCGTTCTGATGGGCGCCGGCACCGCGTTCTGGGTGTTCCGCTTCGCCCAGCGGCCGCTGCGGTTGCGCGCCGAGCTGAAGATCCTCTCGACCCGCCTGCACCATCTCAACACCACACTGACCGAAGCACTGCGTGTCAAGGAGCAGACCGAGAAGAGCTCACTGGCACTCGCTCAGATCGATGGCGCTTCGGGCCTGCCGAATCGCAAGTCGCTGTGCGAGGCCATGGAGCGCGAGTTGAGCGCCATTCGCGGCAGTGTCGGGACCCAGGTGACGGTCATAGTCATTCGCTTTGAATCGCTGCGCGAGGTGACCAACGCCTATGGCCTCGAAGCCGGCGACCGGGTGTTGCGCGAGGCCTCGACGCGCATCCAGGCATTTCCCGGCGTCCGCGGCACATTGGGTCGGATCAGCGAGACGGAGCTCGCCTTGTGGACCAAGGCACTGGACTCGCGCGACAAACTCGAACAGTGGCTCACCGAGGAGCTGTCGAGGCCGTATCGGGTTGGAGCCTTTGAAGCCTATGTCACCTTTGGTGTCGGCTTGAGCATCCTGTCCGACGGATTTGCCTATGCGGACGAAGTGTTGCACCAGGCCAGCAGCGCCGCGCAGGAGGCGGTCGAGCAACGTTCCGGCGCTGTATGTCTGTTCGAGCCCAAGACCCGCGCGCGTACCGTCAACCGCCTGGAGATGGAGTCGGACCTGCGGCGCAGCCTGGAAGGCGACGGGCTGGTCCTCCACTACCAACCCATCGTGCGCGCCGATTCCGCCCGGGTAGTGGGATTCGAGGCGTTGTTGCGCTGGCTGCATCCGCTCGAAGGCCTGCTCCTGCCCGGCAAATTCCTGCCGATTGCCGAAAGCGGCAATCTGCAGCTGGAAATGGACCGCTGGGTGCTGCGCCAGAGCATTCTGCAGGCCCAGCAATGGAGCCTCGATGCCGGCTCTGACTTCTTCATCAGCTTCAACCTCTCGCAGCACAACTTTGCACGCCCCGAGCTGGTCAGGGAGATTTCGGACGCCCTTGCGGATGCCAACGTGCCGCCCAAACACCTGCGCCTGGAGATCATCGAGAGCGCGTTGGTCTGCGATGTCGAAGTCGCCGCGCGAGTTGCCGCGGAGCTGCGGGAGCTCGGGGTCCGAATCTGTCTCGATGACTTCGGCACGGGCTACTCCTCCTTGAGCTACCTGCGCACCCTGCCGATCGACTCCATCAAGGTGGACCGCTCATTCGTGGAGCGCATGGTGACCAACACCAAGGACTTCGGTGTCGTCAAGGCGATCATCGATCTCGCCCACTACCTCGAGTTGAGCTGCGTCGTCGAAGGCGTGGAGACCTCCGAACAGCGCGAGCTGCTCGAGGTCCTGGGCGCCGAGATGTACCAGGGCTACCTGTATTCGCCGCCGCTGCCGGCGGAGCAGGCCGAGTCTTTGCTGCGTGAACCGGCGAGCCGGTCGGCGCTGCAGTCAGCCTAGAGGACGAGCGTGATCAGCACATTCGTGATAGCGGCAATCAGTGTGGTCCTGGCAACCCTCGGAATCACCTTTGGCATTTTCCGGCAACGCGAGGCGCGCCTGCGGCGCCATGCCCGCAACATCCGCCGCTTCTATCGCAACCAGCGCGCAGCACGGCATTCGCAGGAAGCCGCGCCACCCTACTGGGAACACTTCCGGATGCTGTCATCACCGGTGATGATGACTACGCCGGCCGGTGAGATCGTCTGGGCGAACGGCGCGCTGTTGGCCATGCTCGGCTACGCCGAGGAAGCGGAAATCAAAGAGCTGCGCGCGAGCCAGCTCTACACCGATCCGCGGGAGCGGGAGAACCGCGTCCGTCCCGTGATGCACCAGAACGGCTCGTTGCACAATGTCGAGTTGCGTTTCAAGCGCAAGGACGGGACCTCCATCACCGTCCTCGCCTCGCTGCGCACAGTGGAGTCGGCAGAGCACGGCACTCTGTTTGAAGGTGTCTTCACCGACGTTTCGGAGCTGCGCGCAGCTCTCGAGAAGACCCGCCAGCTGGAAGCCCAGCTGCTGCTGGCCCAGAAGCTCGAAGCGATCGGCCAGCTCGCGTCCGGAATTGCACATGAAATCAACACGCCGATTCAGTTCATTGGCGACAACACCCATTTTCTGCGGGATGGCTTCACAGATCTGTCCGCCATCCTGACCGAGCACCGCCAGGCCATCCTGACGTGTCTCGAGCGCAACGCTCCCCAGGATATCCCGGCCGCCCTGGATGAGATCGACGCGAAATCGCACCTCACCCGACTCATGGTCGAAATCCCGCAAGCGCTGACCGAAACTTTCGATGGCATCGAGCGAGTCGCGGAGACCGTCCGGGCCATGAAGGAGTTTGCGCACCCGGACGACGGCGAGCTGGCAGCGGTCGACATCAACCAGTCGATTCAGACCACGCTGGTCGTGGCGCGCAACGAATACAAGCACATCGCGGACATTGTCACCGACTTCGGCGACCTCCCCGAGGTGTATTGCCGCAAGGGCGAAATCAACAAGGTGGTACTGAATCTCGTGGTGAACGCCGCGCACGCCATGGATGGCGCGGGCAACGGCCGGGGCGGCAAATCAACCAAACGAGGCACCATCTCGCTGACCACACGCCAGGCCGGCGAGGACGTCGTGATTACCATCGCCGACACCGGCTGCGGCATCCCGCCTGCCGTGTTGTCCCGGATCTTCGATCCGTTCTTCACGACCAAGCCGCTCGGCAAAGGCACCGGGCAGGGCCTGGCGATCGCCAAGTCCATCATTCGCGATCACGGCGGCCGCATCGAGGTCGCCAGCACGGTCGGCACCGGCACCACTTTCACCATTACCTTGCCGACCCGGCGCGAGCTGCGTCCCGATCAGGCTGACTCCCTTTTGCTGACAGGAAACTCCCGATGAGCGGCAACCTGCTTAAAGTGTTATGTGTCGATGACGAGCCCCGCGTCTTGACGGGCCTGGAACGGCACCTGCGCAAGCGCTTCGAGGTGTTCACCGCGCCCGGCGGCGTCGCCGGCATCGATCTCATGACGCAACACAAGGACCTGGCGATCGTCATTTCCGACATGCGCATGCCTGAAATGGATGGCGCCACGTTCCTGCGCCATGCGCGCGCGACCAATGCCAACGCGGTCCGTATTCTGCTCACCGGCCAGGCCGACCTGACCGCGGCCATCAAGGCCATCAACGAAGGGCAGATTTTCCGCTTCCTGGTCAAGCCCTGCCCACCGGACCTGTTATCCACGGTGATGGATGAGGCCCAGCGTCAGTACGAGTTGGTTACGGCGGAAAAGGAGCTGCTGCAACGCACACTGCTGGGCTCAATCAAGGCGCTCGTGGATGTCATGACTTTCGCCAACCCGGCGGCGATGGGACGGGCCAGCCGGATCCGGCGCCGCGTAACCGCCATCGCCAAGGAAGCCGACGTCGAGCAACGCTGGCAGCTGGAAGTGGCTGCCCTGCTGTCGCAGATCGGCAGCCTCTCCATGCCACCGGGGCTCGCGTACAAGCGCGCCTCCGGCCAGGATCTCGATGCGGAAGAGCACAGCCAGGCGCACGCGGCCCTGAAAGCGGCGAACTCGGTCATCGCGCAGATTCCCCGCCTCGAGCCGGTGAGTCAGCTCCTGGACCACGCCATGGGCTTCTCGACCGATCCGGTGGTCGATCCGGCCATGCGCCGCCGGATCGACGTGCTGCGCCTGGGAATGGAGCTCGATGAGTTGGAATCGCGCGGCTCGCGGGTGGAGGCAGCGCTCGACAACGTTCGCAATGCGCACAGCCACGACGCGAAGGTCTTGGAAGCGACCGAGCGCGCCATTACCAACTCGGGGGAGGTACTACGCCGCGCCGTGGTACCGCTCGCCGCGCTGCAACCCGGAATGGTCCTGGACGAGGATATCCTCACGCACCGCGGCGTGTTGATCGCACCGCGGGGCTGCGAAGTAACCTTGAGTTTTCTGGAACATATTCGCCAGTTCAGCGGTCAGTTGGAAAAGCATTCGACCGTGGGCGTGCTCGAGCCACGCCGGGCCGTTTGACATCGAGGCGGGTGAAGTTGCAGCGCGCCCGCGCAACGCCACAAAAATATTACAGGGCCCGGCGCGCCGCACCAGCCACTTTGTGTGAACGGGGTCGTACTTGGACGCCTCCGCACATAACCAAACTGGTACCAACCCAACAGAGGGAGGCGCCTGATGGTTCGATGCGAAAAGCCGGCTGCGTGTGTCATTGCACTTTTGCTGGTGTACTCAGCCCGAGCGGACGACACATCCCGATCTGACTACATCTCGATTCTGCCGGGCTACGTGCACCCCAGCAAGCTGGACGGCACCACGGGCCGCGGTTTCACATTCGAGACGGTGTTCGGTCATCCGTTCACGGACCATTTCTCCCTCGAGATCAATCTCAACGGCTCGATCTTCGAGGCAGGTGTCAACCATGGTACCGATTTCTACCAGCAGAGCATCTGGGTAGACGGGGTATACAACATCACCTCGGGCCGCGGGCATGCCTTCACGCCGTACATCATCGGCGGAGTGGGTTTGATCCGGGACGACTTCTACCCGAATAACCGGGACGGTGAAGGCGGCATCATCACGCTGGGCGCCGGACTCGTCACCCCGCCGATCTACAAGGGCGTCATGTTGCGCGCCGAAGCACGATACGCGCGAGACACCAAGGAAGGCGGCATCAACGAGCCCCGCGCCTATATCGGACTGGAAATTCCCGTTGGCCGGGTCGAGCACGTGGTCGAGACCCGCGAGGTCAAGACCGTGGAGATCAAGGAGGTGGTCAAGGAAGTGGCGCCACCGCCGCCACCGGTCGTTGTCGACTCCGATGGTGACGGTGTCGATGATGCACACGACAAGTGTCCCAACACCCCACGCGGCGCACGTGTCGACGTAAACGGCTGTGTCGTGAGTGACCAGGTCATCGTCCTGGAGAACGTCAATTTCGACCTTGGCAAGGCCTCTCTGACTCCCCAGGCCAAGTCGATTCTCGATGGCGTAGCCCCCTCCTTCACAGGTCAGCGCGCGATGCGGGTGGAGATCGGCGGCCATACAGACACCACCGGACGCGCGGCCAAGAACCTGACTCTGTCACAGGAGCGGGCCGAGGCCGTGCGCGCGTATCTGATTTCCAAGGGCGTACCGGCGGGGCAGTTGACCGCCAAGGGTTACGGCTCGAGCAAATTGCTGGCGGAGCCGGAACGGACACAGCTCGATCGCGAGCGCAATCGGCGCGTGGAATTGCGCGTGTTGAGTGCAGGCTAATCTCAGGAGCACGATTGAATGAACATTCCCCAATGCTTACGCGCCTTGCGGACTCTGCCCTCTGTGGCGCTGATCGTGATCCTCGCGGCCTGCTCCGCCAACAGCGGCGCGCCCGTGACCGGCACGGGCACCGGTACCGGTGGAACCACCGGAGGCGGTGGCACTATCACAGAGACATCCGATACCCCGCCCACGGTCAACATGAAGCTCAGCTCGGTCGCCATCGACCCGGGCCAGTCAGCGACTATTTCGTGGGATTCGAGCGCCGCCACGACGTGCATGGCCTCCGGCGCATGGGCTGGAGCGCAGTTGCTCTCCGACGGAACAGGAATCGACACCGGTCCGTTGGCAGAAGGAGTCTATTCATTCGGGCTGACCTGTGTGGGACCCGGAGGAAGCTCGAGCAAAGTGGTGACACTGGTAGTCGGCACACCCGCTGCTCCAACTGTTGACCTCGTGGTCTCGCCCAGCACGATTCAACCAGGAGACTCCGTCGAGGTTGCTTGGGATGCAACCAACGCCACGAGCTGCACCGGCGTTGGGGGCACCGGATCCGACGGATGGGCCGCGAGTCAGGTGCTCGACAACCTGGCTGGAATCACCATCGGACCGCTGTCAACCGCAGGACAATATGCATATCAACTGAACTGCACTGGACCAGGTGGCACGTCCACAGCGAGCCAGATTGTCACCGTCGCTGACACAGCGCCGCCGGCGCCCCCAACCGTTACATTCGCGGCCAGCCCGTTGAGCATTGCCATTGGCCAAACAATTAATCTCACTTGGGCTTCAGGTAATTCCACGGGTTGCGTGGCCAGCGGCGGCACCGGCTCAGATTCCTGGAGCGGCAACCAGGCTGCGTCCAGCACGGGCACCACCATTGGCCCCATTACCACAGCCGGCACGTACACTTATTCCCTGACATGTAGCGGAACGGGTGGCAGCGTCACGAAGGACGTGATCTTGATTGTCGGTAGCACCACGGCGCCTCCCCTGCCAACCGTGCAGATCTCAGTAAACCCCACGTCGATATCGGCGGGCACGAGCGCAAATCTCACCTGGAGCACCACCAACAGCACAGCATGCACTGCGCAAGGCTCCTGGGGCGGCTCCAAGCCGACATCCGGATCAGCCGTCACCACGGGCACACTGACGACTCAGGGAGTGTACTCGTACACTCTAACCTGCAGCGGGCCAGGAGGTGATGCGACAGCGACAGCACTACTCACTGTCACGGCACCCGCCGCCACGATTCTCAACCTGTCGATCGTTCCCAACACCATCGTGGCGGGTCAGACCACCACGATCAATTGGACCAGCGCCAATGCCACTTCCTGCACGGCTTCGGGCGGGACCGGCTCGGACGGCTGGACCGGGTCGCAGGCCGCGTCGAGCAGCGGCACCACGATCGGGCCGATTTCGACGGCAGGCACGTATACCTACAACCTCGTTTGCACGGGCGCCGGCGGAGCCAGCAGTCCGAGCTCGGCGTCACTGGTTGTTACTCCGGCACCGCTGCCTGCGGCAGTCACGTCGCTTACCGCAAATCCACAGACGGTCACCGCCGGCTCCCATACGACAATCACTTGGAATACGAGCGGTGCGACATCCTGCGTCGCCTCCGGTGGTGCGTCGGGTGATGGCTGGGCTTCTTCCAGCAAGGCGACCTCAAACACCAGCGGTCAGTCGGTCGGTCCCCTCAACACGGCCGGGACATATACCTACACGCTGACTTGCACCGGCCCCGGCGGAAGCAGCGGAAACGTCTCGACCACGGTGACGGTCAACAGTGGCGGCACGAATCCGACACCACCGGCCTCGATCGGGACGTTCACCGCGACTCCAACCACTGTTTCGGCAGGCGGGTCCATTGTCCTCACCTGGACAACCACCGGCGCAACAGCTTGCACTGCCACCGGCGGTGCGACCGGGGATGGCTGGAACGGATCCTCGATATCCACCTCGAGCACCGGGACCACTATCGGACCCATCCTGATCCCGGGAACCTACACTTATGTGCTGAATTGCACCGGTGCGGGCGGCCCGAGTGGGCCGACCTCAGTGACGGTAGTAGTCAATGCCGTAACACCGGCCGCGACCGTAACTGCCTTCACTGCCACGCCAAACAACATCCCGGCCGGCGGGACGATCGTGCTGAGTTGGTCATCCAATAACGCCACTTCATGCACGGGCGGCGGCGGTTCCGGATCTGACGGCTGGAATGGCAGCACGCAAGCCACGAGCAGCTCGGGGCTCACTGTTGGCCCCCTCAGCACACCGGCAACGCTCACCTACGCATTGTTGTGCACAGGCCCCGGCGGGGTGAGCTCTGCGAGCAACATAACGGTGACCGTCGGTCAAAGTACGACGCCGGCATCCATCACCAGCTTCAGCGCGTCGCCCAACTCGGTGCAAACGTCAGGATCGACGATGCTGGTCTGGACAACTACCAATGCGACAGCCTGCTCCGCAAGCGGTGGCACCGGAACTGATGGCTGGAGCGGTACGGTCAACACTTCGAGCTCCGGCCAGTCCGTAGGCCCGATTGTCGCGACCGGCTCGGTCACCTACACGTTGACTTGTTCCGGACCGGGCGGCTCGAGCGGACCTACCTCGACCTCCGTCACGGTCGGCGCTGCAACGCCGCCAGCCGCAGTCGGCACGTTCTCGGCGTCACCCAACAGCATCCAAGCGGGCCAGTCGACGACTCTGAGCTGGAGCACCACCAACGCAACGGGTTGCACAGCAAGCGGTGGTACGGGCTCCGACGGATGGAGTGGCGCCGAGCCGGCCTCCAGCAGTGGAACGACGGTAGGACCGCTGGTGCTCGCGGGAACCTACACGTACACGCTGACCTGCACAGGCACTGGAGGAACGAGCGGACCGAGCTCGGCAACGGTCACCGTGACTCCGGCACCTCCAGGCGCGCCAGTGGTGACTATCTCCGCCAACAACGCGGCCACGGCCCAGATCCAACCGAACAGCTCGTTCACGTTGAAGTGGTCAGTGACCAATGCGACAACGTGTACTGCGACGGGCGGTACGGGCACGGATAACTGGTCGGGCAGCCAGGCCACCTCCACCACGGGCATCTCAGTCGGACCCATCACAGTTCCGGGTATCTACACATACAACCTGAGTTGCACCGGGTCCGGTGGTACCGGAGCAGGATCGGTCACGGTGACCGTCATCTCCTCTTCGGCGGCGGACTGCGGCGTCGGCGTTCCGAGCACAGCGCTGCAAACACCCGCAGCAACAGTCTCGAGCACCACTAGTGGTGGAATCTGTCTGCTGGGTTGCGGTGTCGCGAACGCTGGCAATGTCATCAACTCGAGTCTGACCGACTTCTCGGCAATGACCCTCGCGGTAGGTGTCGCGACCACTGACACGTTGACAGTGACCGGAACAACTACGTTCCCGGCGGGTCGGCGCGCCGGCTTCCTGCTGGCCAACCCGAGCGGCTTGTTGTCTCTGAGCCTGCTGTCCAACGTCACGATCCAGACGTTGAAGAGCAACGTGGTGCAGGAAACCGCGACCACGTCGGGCCTCCTGGGAATCAGCGCCCTGGGACTGCTGAACAATCCGAACGAAGGCTACACGGCATTCACCACCACGAAGTCGTTCGACTCCGTACGGGTGACACTCAACCCGCTGGCAGGACTTCTGACGGAGACGGATGTTTATGGAGCATGCGTGAGCCTGCAGTAGCAGGCGTCACAACCGGCAGCAGCCGCGGCAAAGAACCCCCTTTGCCGCGGCTGCAGTACTACCGGATCAGGGAATCGCTTCGACGCTCCGGCCGTCGCGCTTGTAGACGACGCCTTCCTTCATCACGAAGCTGACTTTCTTCATCAGGCTGATGTCATCGACCGGGTTGCCGGGTACGGCCACCAGATCCGCCAGCTTGCCGGCGGCAATACTTCCGATGTCCTTGTCGTGTTTGAGCAGCTCGGCCGCGCGTGTAGTGGCCGCCTGAAGCACAAACATGGTCGGCATGCCCGCCTGGACCATCAGCTCAAACTCATGAGCGTTGTCACCGTGCGGATAGACACCCGCATCGGTCCCGAACGCGATCTTTACGCCGGCCTTGTACGCGCGTCCGGCCGTTCCGAGGATCAGAGGTCCGATCGCAGCGGCCTTTGCCTGCACAGCGGGCGGATAGTAGCCCGGGATCTTGGCTTTCTGAGCGACGAAGTCGCCCGCGATGATGGTCGGGACATACCAGGTGCCGTGCTCCTTCATGAGCTTCATGTCGGCATCATCCATGTAGGTGCCGTGCTCGATGGAATCGACGCCACCCACCACTGCGCGCCGGATACCTTCAGCGCCGTGGGCGTGCGCAGCCACAGTGAAGCCATAGTCGTGCGCCGTGCTGACAATTGCTTTGATTTCCTCGAGGGTGAGCTGCGAGTTGTCGCCGCTCGAGCTCTGATCGAGCACCCCGCCCGAAGGCATGATCTTGATGACATCATCGCCCTTCTTATAGTGCTCCCGGACTGCCTTGATGCCTTCATCGGGGCTGTTGATGATGCCCTCGGCCGGGCCCGGATCGCCGGCCAGGTCGTCGCGGTAGCCATCCGTGGGGTCGGCGTGGCCGCCAGTGGAACCAATCGGTCGTCCAGCCGTGTAGATACGCGGACCGGGAAGAACTCCGGCGTTAATGGCATTGCGAAGCGCGGCGACCTCATTTGCGCTGTCGCCTAGATTGCGCACGGTGGTGAAACCAGCCAGCAGCGTGCGTCGCGCATAAACAGTGGAGCGAACGACGTAATCAGCCGTATTCCAGTGGAACGCATCACTGTAGGTGGTCGGCCCGAACTGATTGCTCAGATGGGTGTGGCTGTCGATCAGCCCGGGCAGACAGGTCTGCGAGGACAGGTCGATTTCAGTGGCACCCGCCGGCACGCCCGACCCGGAGCCTGCCGTGACTTCGCGCACCCGCTTCCCGTCGATCACGACAGTGGTGGCGCCCAACACCTTCCCGGCGACCACATCGACCAGGTGGCCGCAATGGATCACACTGACCGGCGACTCCTGTGCCTGGGCCGCGGAAGCGCCCAAAGCCAGAATCAGCAGGGACGACTGAACGGTTCGATTCACGTGCGGTGCTCCTCGGTTGAACGGGTGCGATAAGGTATACGAATGCATATGAGAAAGACTATTTCTGTACTGTTCTTAGGCTTACTGCTGTCCGGTGGAGGGGTCCGCGCCGAAACCGATTCTGTGCTCCGTGCCACGCTGAGCAACGGGCTGCGCGTCGTTATCGTGCGCAACACGCTCGCGCCTGTGGTCGCAACGTCGGTCAACTATTTGTCCGGCTCGGTCGAGACGCCGCCCGGATTCCCCGGAACCGCGCACGCCATGGAGCACATGATGTTCCGCGGCAGCCCGGGACTGACGTCGGAACAACTCGCCAACATCGGCAATGTGATGGGCGGTAATTTCAACGCCAATACCCGTGAAAGCCTGACGCAATACCTGTTCACCGTACCCGCCGCAGACCTCGACGTAGCGTTGCATGTCGAGGCGATTCGGATGGAAGCCGTTCTGGAATCGGCGGATGGCTGGAAACAGGAGCGTGGCGCGATCGAGCAGGAGGTCGCCCAGGACCTGTCGAACCCGAGTTACATCCTGTACTCGAAAATCCGCAAGGCCATGTTCGCCGATACTCCATATGCCTACGATGCGCTGGGGACGCGACCCTCCTTCGAGAAAACCACCGCGGCCGACCTCAAGAAGTTTCATGACACCTGGTACGCGCCCAACAACGCCATTCTCGTGGTGGTTGGCGACGTCGATCCCCAGGCGACCTTGACCGAGATCAAGTCGCTGTTCGGCACGATAAAGGCGAAGACACTCCCCGCACGGCCCAAAATCGAGCTGCAGGCGCCCCAGGCGAGTTCATTCACCGTCGACACGGACCGGCCGAACGGCACGCAGATGATTGCCATGCGGGTGCCGGGTTTGAACAGCCCGGACTTTCCGGCGTTGGAAGTACTTTCCGACGTGCTGAGCAGCCGGCGCTTCGATCTGTACGGACTGGTCCCCCAGGGCAAGGCGCTGGACGCGGAGTTTCTGCTCGATCCCCTGCCCGAAGCGGGCATCGCCTACGCCAATGTCGCGTTTCTCGCAGGCGAGGATCCCAAAGCGACTGCAGCCGCCGTGCGGGCGATCCTGGCGAAAGTGGTGAAGGACGGCGTACCGCCCGAGCTGGTGGAGGCGGCCAAAATCCAGGAGCGCAGCGCGGCCCAGTTCCAAAAGAACTCCATCAGTGAGCTCGCCTCGATCTGGTCGGACGCCGTTGCGCTCTACGGGCTCAAATCACCTGAAGAGGATCTGCAGCGGATCGAGAAAGTCACGGTGGAGGATGTCAACCGGGTCGCCCGCAAGTACCTCGATCTCGACCATGCCGTCACGGCCGTCATGTTGCCCCGGGGATCGGGTAAACCTGTTCCGGGTAGTGCGGGCGGATTCGGCGGACGCGAGTCAATCAATCTGGGGGAGGCCAAGCCGACGCCGCTGCCCAAGTGGGCGGAGGCCGCTCTCAACCGCGTGAATGTTCCGCCCTCGACACTGCATCCCGTGGTCAGTGTGCTGCCGAATGGCCTCACGTTGATCGTGCAGCCCGAAGACGTCAGCGACACAATCAGCGTGTACGGGCACATTCGCAACAGACCGGAAACTCAAGAGCCCGTCGGGCGCGAAGGTATCAACACGGTACTCGACGAGTTGCTCTCCTACGGCAGCGAGAAGCTCGACCGGGTCGCCTTTGAGCGGGCCCTGGATGGCATTGGTGCGAAAGAGCGTGCGGGAGTCGATTTCGGGGTGCAGACGCTCGCCGAGCATTTCGATGCCGGTGTCGCGCTGTTGGCCGACAACCAGTTGCGGCCGGCGCTACCGCCGACTGCGATGAAAATCATTCAAGGACAGGTTGCACAGGGTGTGGAGGCCAGGAGTCACAGCCCGGGCTTCTTGACGCAACGTTCGCTTCGCCTGGCGATGTATCCCAAGGACGATCCCAGCCTCCGGACACCAACAGCAGAAACGGTGCGGTCGCTCACCCTCGACCAGGTAAAGGAATATTACCGGTATGCGTTCCGACCGGACCTGACCACGATTGTGGTTATCGGGAAGGTCACAGCGGCGCAGGCGCGTTCGACGATTGAGAAATACTTTGGCTCATGGACCGCTACCGGGCCGAAACCGCCCACGGACCTACCGACGGCGCCGCCCAATCGCGCGAGTGTCGTGGCTGTTCCCGATGACAGCCGGGTGCAGGATGTGGTCCTCCTCGCCCAGAACCTGGCGCTGACTCGCACCGACCCGGACTACTACGCTCTGTCGCTGGGAAATGCGTTGTTGGGGGGAGGGTTCTATTCAACGCGGTTGAGTATCGATCTGCGCAAGAACGCCGGGCTGGTGTATTCGGTCGGGTCCGTGCTGCAGGCGGGCCGGACTCGGGGCGCGTATCTCATCGAGTATGCGTGCGACCCGCAGAATGTCTCCAAGGCGGCAGACATCGCTGTCCGCGAGGTCAAGGCCATGCAAGCGAAACCAGCCACGGCCGATGAGTTGGTGCGTACCAAGGCGAGTCTGATCCGGCAGATTCCGTTAGGGGAAGCCAGTGTGGATGAGATTGCGCATGGGCTCGTGGAGCGGGCGGACTTCGGGCTGCCGCTCGATGAGCCCACGATAGCGGCACGCCGCTATGTGGAGCTCGGCGCGGGCGAGGTGCAGGCGGCGTTTGCGAAGTGGATGCGGCCGGATGACCTGGTCCGCGTAACCCAAGGACCTGCGCCTCAGTAAGCGCGGCTGTGCCGCAGCCTAGTGGCGGGAATGTGCTTTCTTGGCGGCGGCCTTGGACTCAGCCTTGGGCTGAGCCTGAGCCGTCGCCGGGGCGGGTGCTTCGCTCCGCGGCACGACCTGAGCGGCATCGGCTCGGTCGAAAACGCCATGCTGCAGAGCCAGCGCGTAGATCACGCCGAGCAGACCGAAGAAGGCGACGACTTTTCTCAACACCATTGCATAGACCAAAGCATTTAAGGGGCGCGAGTGTACTGATCCTGCGGACGAAAGCTATTGTCCGTGCATCTGACTGAACCTCGGCTGACCTGCCGCACACCTGAGGCACAGCGATTGCTCCTGAAAGATTCAGACTGGTTGTAATGGAGCAGGTCAATGGGATCCAAAGTACAGGGTGAAGGCGATTACGAGTCGGCGCGTCACTACAATGACGAGACGAAAAAGTTCGTGGACGAGAAAACCAAGGGCGGCCAGGAGCTGAAGGGCGACGCAAGCAAGGCGTCCGACAAGCTCACGCCGGCAGAGGAGGAAGCGCTTTCGCATGCGAAGAGCGGCTCGCAGGACAAGCGGGACGCCAAGGTGCTCAGCGACATGGAAAAGAGCCACCACCGCTAGCGCTCTACCGACGGACGCCGCGCGCCATCGAGCGCCGGCGTCCCCGTTGTCCCTCTGTTTCGGTCCCGGCCCTATTTAGGTCCCGGGAAGGCGTACACCACATTCAGGGTCGTGGTGGTGTCCGTACGCTTCACATCATCAGCCGGCTTCGTGTTGTGGACCACGCTGTAGCCGGCGGCCAGCGCCAGCTTCTTCGACATCGACACCTGTAGCGCCAGATCATTCTTGATCGAGGTATTGCTGGAGCCGCTTTCCACGATCAGCTTGTTCGTCAACTTCGTGCTGGCATTGAACTGGTGCATGAAGTCGACACCGGCCGTCCCGACTACCTCCGACTCGCGCTGCAGCGGAATGCGATCGATAACTTCCCCTGTGTTGTCGTCTTTTACCAGCGTCTCGGGACGCAAAACGCGGTAACCAACACCCAGCTGTGCGGCCAGTTTCGTGGTCGTCGAGTCGAAGAACTTGTATCCCAGACCGCCCGAGGCACTCCCCTGGTACTGGAAGCCGCTGAAGCGATCGTCCTGGTAGGCGAGCGCGCCGAAGGCGAACAGCTTTGTGTTGATTGTGTAGTCGGATTGCAGACGCAGGTCCCAACGCTCGGCGGAGGTCACCTGGGCACTGCGGCCAAACAAGCCCTCGAGCGTAAACTGATGCTTCCACTCGGGTGAGAGCAGAAACAGATCGATCTTGGCGTTGGCGGCATCCGTGTCACTGTTACCGCGGGACATGACGTAACCCGCCTGTCCCTTGCCGCTGAATCCCTGCGGCAGATCGTCCGCGCTCGCCACCAGCGGCGCCGCGATCAACAGGGCGCCGATGACACTTCGCAACAATGAGGGTTGCCGGGCCGGGGCTGCAATGCTCATACTCATCCTCTTTACCGCAAAAAAATGTGCGGGCGAAGGATAGAGAAATGCAACTCGTATGGCCACCCACAGTTGGTTGCATTAACAGTGGGGCGTCGTGGCAAAATGGCGCATGAAAATTCTGCGCGCATCCAGCTCACGCTCGGTTCCCTGGAAAAATGGCGGTGGCATGACTCGGGAAATCCTGCGGGAACCCGCGGAGCCGGCTGCCTTTGACTGGCGTCTGAGTCTTGCGACTATCGACGCACCGGGCCCCTTCTCAGCCTTCGACGGCTATCACCGCACGCTCGTGCTCGTTTCAGGCGCCGGCGTCGAGTTGAATTTCGCACAACACGGCACCTCCCGCCTCACCATACCCGGCCAGACTGTGTCTTTCGACGGTGCATGGCAGACGAGTTGCACCCTTTTGGACGGCAGCAGCACAGACCTGAACCTCATCGTCTGCGCCGATCGGGTCGAGTCGACGAGCCGCTCCGCGGCCTTGACCGAAGAGCAGGTTATTCAAACAGCCGGCTGGGCCGAAGTGCTCGTGTGTTGCCTGTCGGGGGTAATGCGGCTGACCAACAGTGCCGGTGATGTGGAGTCACTACACGCCGTGGACGTAGCCCGTTGCGCACCGTCCGACGGGGCGATTGTCTGTACACCTGAAGGAACAGGGACACCCAACTTGTTTGTCGCCGCAGTCAAGCGGCGCGGTGTCTAACGTACGCGGGCGAGCGTCCGCTCGAGAACAGCGTATTCGACGGGTTTGGTCAGATGTTCGTCAAAGCCGGCATCCCGCGCTCGGATGCGATCATCGGAGCGGCCGTAGCCGGTCACCGCAACCAGCCTGATATCGCGCAGTCCCGGCAGCTCGCGCATCTTTTGCGCGACCTCGTACCCGTCCATTCCAGGCAATCCAATATCGAGGAGCACGACGTCCGGCTTGAAGGCGGCCGCACGCTGCAAAGCATCCACGGCCGTATAGACAGAGGCGGTTTCGTGACCGCCCAGCTTCAGAATCAACGCCAGTGAATTGGCTGCATCTTCATTATCGTCAACGATGAGAACGCGGCGTGGCGCAGCCTTGGAATCGCTCATGTGGAGAATGTTACGCTATCTTTCTTGCGATACGCGGACCAGGTGAGAGCATTTCATGAATCAGCAACGGATTGGAGCTTATGTCACGCTCGTAGTGCTCGGCAGTGTCGGTGCACCGAGATACGCGGCAGCAGTCGATCCGGAAGCCGGCAAGCGGGTCTTCCAGCAACAGTGCACGGTCTGTCACTCGGCTGAGCCCAATGATAACGGCGGCGCGCAGGGTCCCTCCCTCCAGGGTGTTTTCGGCCGCAAGGCCGGCAGCGATCCGTCCTTCAGTTATACCCAGGCACTGCGTGACTCGAAGGTCCAATGGAATGAGCACTCACTGAATCGATTCCTGGCCGCGCCGGGAGCAATGATTCCGGGAACTGCCATGGCAGTGGCCATCACGGATCCCACCCAGCGCGCCGACCTCGTCGCGTATTTGAAGTGGATCAAAGTGCATCCGCCGGCCGCCAACTCTGCCGCGCCCGCGGCGATGCCCGCACCTGCGACCGGCGCGAGTGATTGGAAAAAAGACGCCCCGGGTCGCGTGCATAAAATCGATCTCGCCTCCCTCCCGACGCCATTTGCCACGCCGTCCGCACGCAACAATCCGAAGCTGGTACCGCGCCCCGCCTATGCGGAATTGTCGGTTCCGAAAGGCTTCAAGGTAGGACTGTTTGCCAAGGACCTGGACGGTCCGCGCAAGATTGTCGTCACCCCGGGCGGTGAGCTGTTTGTCACTGAGACACGCGGCGGCCGCGTCTCAGTGCTGCATCCCGCGGCGGACGGACGCAGCTCGGAAAAGACCGACGTGTATGCGGACGGGCTCGACAAGCCGTTCGGCATTGCCTTCTATCCGAGCGCGCAGGATCCGAAGTGGTTGTACATCGCTGAAAACAACCGGATCGTCCGCTTTGCATTCAAGAAAGGCGACGTCAAAGCGAGCGGAGCGCCTGAAGTCGTCGTTCCGCAGCTGACAACATCGAGTGGCGGACATTCCACGCGCGATATTGCGTTTTCGGCCGATGGTCGCCGCATGTATGTGTCGGTCGGCTCGCAATCCAACGTCGCCGAAACCATGGCGAAGAAGTCGCCGGAACAGGTGAAGGAATGGGAGAACGCGCACGGGCTGGGAGCCGCCTGGGACCAGGAGGAAAACCGGGCCGATGTGTTGGTGTTTGAGGTGGATTCGAAGCGCGCGGGGAAGGTCTTCGCCAGCGGCATCCGCAACTGCGTCAGCCTGACGATGCAACCCAAAACCAACAGTCTGTGGTGCACGACGAACGAGCGCGACCTGTTGGGTGATGACCTGGTGCCGGATTATTCAACGCGGGTGACGGAAGGCAGCTTCTTCGGCTGGCCGTGGTACTACATGGGAGCGAACGAGGACCCGCGCTTGAAGGGCGACCGGCCGGACCTAAAGAACAAAGTGAGTGTTCCCGATGTGCCCTACCAGGCGCATTCCGCCGCGCTGGGACTGGTGTTTTACACGGCGACGTCTGGAAAGTCGGCGTTCCCTGCCGAATATGTGGGCGATGGATTTGCGATGCTGCACGGGTCGTGGAACCGCGGGTTCCGCACGGGCCACAAGGTCGTACGCGTCCGCATGAACAACGGCGTGCCAACTGGCGAATACGATGACTTCCTCACCGGGTTTATTGTTGACGACGGGGATGCCTGGGGACGCCCGGTTTCCGGGGCAGTCCTGGCGGACGGCTCGCTTCTGGTCAGCGACGACGGTGGCAATGTGATTTACCGGGTAGCCTATGAGCCCTGAAATTTCCGAGGCGCGGGGGCGGTCTACTGAGGCATGAAACGCAGAACCGTACTCACTCATGGGCTCGCCGCCGCCTTGGCCGGGAGCTTGGCAAGTCCGTCCTGGTCAGCTGAGCCGGGCAAGGTGTCCATTGAACAGTTTTCGGCGGCTGGCAAGAGCGAGGGCGTCGTACAGGTCGACAAGGTCGTCAAGACCGACGCGCAGTGGCGCGCCGAGCTGTCCCCCTCGTCCTATAACGTAACCCGCAAGGCGGGAACCGAGTATCCCTTCTCCGGCGAGTACGATCACAACAAGGCCGACGGTCTCTACCGCTGCATCTGTTGCAACACGGCCCTGTTTGATTCACGCACGAAGTTCGATTCCGGCACGGGCTGGCCGAGTTTCTGGAAAGCGATTTCCAAGGTCAACGTGGTCAAAACCTCGGACCGCTCCTTCGGCATGGTGCGGGACGAGATTACCTGCCATCTGTGCGATGCCCATCTTGGCCACGTGTTTGAAGACGGCCCGCCGCCCACGGGTCTGCGCTACTGCATGAACTCGGTGGCATTGCGCTTTAAGGAGCGTTCATGACAATCGCAAAGCGGTTGATATTACTGGTCATCGGTGTTGCCTGGCAGCTGACAGCGTGCGCGGCTGAAGCGCCGGTCACCGTCCCGCCGCCGACGGTGGACAATCCAAAACAGGCGGGATCCTTGCAGACGGCCGTGCTGTCCGGAGGCTGTTTCTGGGGTGTGCAGGGTGTCTACGAGCACGTGAAAGGCGTCAAGAAAGTCGTCTCCGGATATGCTGGCGGCGAGCGGACCACGGCCAATTACGAGGAAGTGGGCACCGGCACGACCGGCCACGCCGAGTCGGTGCAGATCACCTTCGACCCGCAGCAGGTTTCCTACGGCGAGCTGCTGCGTATCTTCTTCTCGGTCGCCCATGACCCTACCCAGCTGAATCGTCAGGGACCGGACACCGGCAGCCAATACCGCTCCGTGATCGCTTACAAGGACGACACCCAGAAGGACATCGCCAACGCCTACATTGCGCAGCTTGGCAAGGCAGGTGTGTTTCCGCGGCCGATCGTAACCAAGGTCGACCATTTACGCGCTTTCTACCCGGCAGAGGGCTATCACCAGGACTTCCTGGCGCTCAATCCGTCCAATCCATACATTGCCTACAACGATCTGCCCAAAATCGAGAACTTGAAGCGTCTGTTCCCGGACTACTATAGCGATCGGCCAGTGCTGCTGGCCCAGGCAGTCAGATAGCGGGAGTACGGCACGCGTGGGGACGGTTGAGCAGGCCCTCTTGGGGGCGCAGCGTAAGGCTGAAGATCTTTTCGCGCAGGTGGTGGACACGGGGCTCATCCGTCCGGGTGTGCTCGAGAGCGAGCTGAGCGATGAAATCCACGCGCTGGCGAAGCGCGATTATGGTCTGCGCCGTCACTGGCATAAACGCGTCGTCCGGGCCGGACCTAACACTGTGCTGACTTATCAGGCCACACCGCCCGATCGACGCCTGGAACCGGACGATGTTGTGTACCTGGATTTCGGCCCTCTGTTCGATGAGTGGGAAGCCGACTACGGCCGCACCTATGTGCTCGGCAACGATCCGCGCAAACATAAGCTCGTTGCTGACATTGAAAGCGCCTTCAAACGGGGCAAACAACGCTTCATGGCAGACCCGGGGCTGACAGCCGGTGGGTTGTATGACTATGTCAGCGGGCTGGCGACAGAGGCCGGCTGGGAATTCGCAGCTCCCACAGCCGGCCACCTGGTGGGCCACTTCCCGCACGAGACGGCGCGTGGCAATCAGCCGCGCTTCTCAATCCGCCACGGCAATCCCATCAGCTTGCGCGAGCGGGATGCGCAGGGGGAGCCTCGTCATTGGATTCTCGAGATCCATTTCGCCGACGCGGCCCATACCTTCGGCGGGTTCTGCGAGGAGCTGCTGACGATCTAGACGGTGGAGCTGGAGCTGGAGCTGGAGCTGCTGCGTTTCAACAGCCCGAACAGCAGCATAGCGATGCCGACCAGGAACAGCAGGTGGACGGCGACGAAGGTGATCTTTACAAACAGCCAGAGCACCAACCACGCCACAATCAGAAACGCACCGATAGCTCGCAACACGCCCGTGTCCTCCGTTGGGCGCGGCTTGTCACCGAGCCCTAGTCGCTGGCTCTCTTATAAGCCAGCAGATGGCGGAACGATTCCCGCCGGTTTCCCGCCCGCTCATGCAGCCGGGCCAGGTTGAAATGCGCGTCAGCCAACTGGGGATCCATCTCGAGGGCCCGGTGGTACACCTGCAGCGCCTCGGCTTCCCGCCCCGAGTCCTCCAACAGCACAGCTAGATTAAAGAGCACGGTGCCATCTGGTTCCGTCGCCCCGCGATATATCTCTTCCGCTTCCGCCAGCCGCCCCGCCAGATGCAGCAGGCGGCCACAGTTGGTGCGGGCTTCCAGATGCCCTGCATCGGCCGCCAGACAGCGCAGGTAAGCCGCTATGGCGGCCTCCGGGTCGTCTTCCTCCAAGTCATAGGCACGGTCGTAGTGCCCCGCACCGTCGTCGACGGCAACGGGAGCCTGCCGGGCGATTACCTGCACTTCGCCCGATTCGACACTGACATCCAACGCGAGGAGATACTGGCGGGACTCGGTATCCCAGTGCTTACGCCCTTCCCTTACGGCGACCTGATCGCCAATGGCGGTAATCGACAAACCGCTGAGGGGCACATCAGCCGGGAGTGCCTTGCGAAGCTCTCGCAGGCAGCGATTCAGACGACGGGTTGGAACATTGGCGCCGCTCAGCGTCCGTGCCGTGCGCAGGATAATCAGATCCTGAAACGTAAACTGGAGCTGGCCGCGCGTCCCTTTACGTGGTCTGACATGGCCTGCGCGGATAAAGGATCGGACCGAGGAGGGACCGATGCCTAAGAGTCGCTGCAGGTCCCTCGTACCGTAAACATGCATGTCACCCCCGTGATGATTTACGCGCAGCGCCCGACTTTGCCGCAGTCCGTTTGGCAGGGACCTTCGCGGCGCGCTTCGGGGGCTTGCGGGTCCCCAGATCTTCGGCGCTGCCGTTTCGACCATTGCCATTGCGTGCCGCGACATCCGACGAACCGCGCGCCTGCAGGCTGGCCCGCAGCATGTCCATCAGGTCGATGACATTGCCACCGCCCGTTCGGGCGGCCGGCTTTTCAGTCAGTGAGATTTCCTTGCCTTCCACCTTTTTCTGGATCGCCGCTTCGACGCGACCCTTGAACTCATCCACATAGGAGGCGGCATCGAACAGCTTGGCCGACTGCTGACCGATGAGCTGGCGGGCCAGTTTCAGCTCCGCCTCACTCACGCTCGCCGGCTCGATACCCAGGTCCTGCATCGGCCGGACCTCGGCCTGGAAATGCAACTGATGCATGGCCAACCCCTTATCCAGGGGCCGGATGACCACGACATGCTCGCGCCCACGGGCCGCCCACTTGCCGATCGCGCACTGGCCCGACTCGCGCAACGCGGTCACCAGCAAGGTATAGGGCTTCGCGCCCCCCTTGTCCGGCGCCAGGTAATAGGTGCGCTCGAAATACACCGGATCAACCGACTCCAGCGGAACAAACTCGCCGATGCCGATTTCCGTCGAGCCCGCCTCTTCCAACTCCTTGATCTCCTCGGACGTGAACATGACGTACTGGTCCTTGGCGAACTCGTAGCCTTTCACGATCTCGGAGCGGTCCACAACGGTGCCCTCGACCGCACAAACATACTGTTGTTTGAGCCGTGAGCCGTCCTTCTTGTGCAGCATGTTGAAGGAGATCCGCTCGGCCGCGATGGTGGCGGAGTAGAGCTTCACGGGAATGGCGACCAGCCCGAAGGAGATCGTCAGGGATGCAATGGAGCGCGCCTCGGCCATAAACGAGCCTCGTAAGCCATTGAATTGGTTTGGAAATCCTTATCCAGCCACGTGCGGTACGGCTTGCGGAGCAGCGTTGCCCACCGCCATGGTTTCAACAGTGTAGCCTGCTGCGATCCAGGCATCGAGTCCGCCGTGCAGGGGCCGGACCTTTTTAAAGCCGTTGGCCATGAGAATTTTTGCGACCTGCGCCGCGGACGCCTCGTTGGGACAAGTGCAGTAGCTGATTATGTCCCGATCCCGCGGCAGATTCCGCAGCTGTTGCTGCACGTCAGTCAACGGAATGTGCAGGGCCCCGGGGATACGCCGGGGCTCGAGTTGGATGGCGGTTGCCGAGCGAACATCAACAATCAACGGGGGCGGCGCGATCGCCAGCAACTCGTAGAGCTCGGTTACCGTGATTTGCGCCATCCGCAACACGGAATAAAATCGCATCCGCTCCCACCACTTGTAGCCGACATAGACCACCAGCAGCACGCAGAAGACGCTGAGCGCGGCGAGGCCGAAATCAGCGATGTGCGGCAACAATGCCTCAATCTGGTGACGGAACAACATGCCGCCCATGAGAGCCACCCCTACCCAGGCAGCGGCGCCCAAAGCACTGTATGCCAGGAAGCGCCCCCAGCCCATTTGAGTTGCCCCTGCCAGCGGCGGCGCAATGAGCGACAGCCCGGGAACAAACTTCGCGACAATCAGGGCATTTGCGCCCCAACGCTCGAATCGCGATTGGGTTTCACTGACACAGGAGTCGGGTGTCAGCGATATCCGGCACAACAGTTTCATGACACCGCTACCGTAGAAGCGGCCGGCGAAGAACCAGGCGCTGTCCGCCAACAGGCAGGCTATGACGGCGCCGGCAAAGAGTTGCGCCGGCGACAGGGTCCCCTGCGCTGCCAGCGCGCCACCCACGATGAGTGTTGGGAGCACGGGTACAGGCAATCCCATCTGGTTCGCCAATACGTTGGCGGAGATAACCAGTATGCGATAGTCAATCAATTTGAATCTCCCTCGTTTCGGCT
>Ga0181534_10000372_pt1 | contig 32336 bp, 27 predicted proteins | sample PEATcosm2014_Bin_37_FD_119758 | JGI IMG/M metagenome (GOLD analysis project Ga0181534, IMG submission 119758) | Peatland microbial communities from MTU Mesocosm Facility, Houghton, MI, USA - PEATcosm2014_Bin17_10_metaG | ecosystem: Environmental > Terrestrial > Soil > Wetlands > Peat | place...
ATATAACCGTTCGGCCGATTCGCGCGCCCGCAGTTATTCGACGTTGCCCGCAAAGGCGGATAATTTGCCGCTCGCAACCAAAGTTTCGAGCGGTTCGTCCATCATGAGTGAGCAACATCCAGCACGTTTGCTGGCATTTCCACCCCCGCAGGAGTTGAAAGGGAGTCCGCGTGCTTTACCGCTGGTCTGCGCGGATACCTGTTCGCTCGAAGTGATCAACAAGCTACAGCGCCTCGCACCAACGGAAGCAACTGTGTTGATCACTGGCGAAACCGGCACGGGCAAGGAGGTCGCCGCCCGTTATCTGCACGAGCATGGCCGCCGGCGCGGTCCGTTTGTCGCTGTAAATTGCGCGGCATTGAGTGAGCAGCTCGTCGAGGCAGAGCTGTTCGGGCACGAGGCGGGCGCCTTCACGGGTGCCCAGCAGGCCCGTCCCGGTTGGTTTGAGACCGCCAACGGTGGGACTCTGTTCCTGGATGAGATCGGCGATATGCCGCTGGCGCTGCAAGTGAAGCTGTTGCGCGTGCTACAGGAGCGGCAGGTCGTTCGCCTCGGCTCCCGCAAGCCTACCGCGGTGAATGTGCGTTTGATCGCCGCGACGAATGTCAACCTGGAGCAGGCTGTCGCGCAAGGTCGTTTCCGGCGTGACTTGTACTACCGGCTCAATGTTGCGGCAATCAATCTGCCACCATTGCGCGAGCGCGGCAGGGACGTTCTGGAGCTGGCCGCGCATTTCGCGCAGGTGTATCAACATGAGTCCGGCTATGAGCAGGTTGAGATCTCGCCGGAGGCCGAGCGTGCGCTGCTCGCACATGCCTGGCCGGGCAACATCCGCGAGCTCGAAAACGTCATTCAGTACGCGCTCATCATGTGCGAGCAGGGTGTGATTCAGGCGCGTGACCTGCGCCTCGATCCGAATGCTGCCGCTCCCGCGTTTGAATCAGCCGACCCGGATGCTTTGGATACGCTGCGAGAAGGACTACTGCAGTTGCTGGAAAGTAATGAGTCGGAAATCTACCAGTCCGTCGAGCGCCTGATGGTCACTGCAGCGTACGAGCATTGCCGTGGCAACCAGGTCCATACCGCCAAGCGGCTCGGTGTGTCTCGCAGTGTCTGCCGGGCGCAACTCATGCGCCATGGCCTGTTACCCGTTTCGTCCCCCCGAGGTTGATCATGAAAAGCTGGTTGATTGTTGCATTTTTGGCGCTTGCTTCGGTGGCTGCCGCGCAGGAGCCCACCTCCAAAGCTCACATACTCACGGTGTCCGAGCTCGATCAGGCTCTGGCCACTCCCGGCAAGGTGCTCGTCATCGATGTGCGGCGCCCGGATGAGGTGAGCTCGATTGGCGGTTTCCCGGTGTATCTCAGCATACAGTCGGACCAGCTGGCGCAGAGTCTGCCGTGGATTCCCAAGGATCGGTCCATCATCACTGTTTCAAACCATGCTGCCCGGGCCGGTAAGGCCGCCGACCTGCTGGCCAGTAAAGGCTTCAAGGTCCTGGGGGCCATCGGGGCCCAAACGTACGAGCAGGCGGGTGGCAAGCTCGTGACGCACATCGCGGTGCCGCCGCCGAAGCAGTAGGAAGTTGGCGCCGGTGCGACACGCGCCGTCAGAGGGTGCTGGGCCCGCGGTTCCCGACCAGGGAAGCGATAATGCTAACGACTGGGACCAGGGCCCCGAGGCCATAAAGCGCCAGAATTATGTCATCTGCACTCATCATAGAGTGTCAGTGTAAGGAAACGGGGTGGTCGACCTCATCTATCGATCGATAGATGAGGTCGGCAATAAAGGGAGACCCTGTTGCGTGCTCGTCACACCGCTATGGAGGCCATCGAGCGTTGCCAGGCTCGAAACAACACGCTCAGAACTTCTCGTCGGGACGCAGGTAGCGCCACTTGCCCACCGGTAGACCTGCCAACGGGATGTTGCCACTTCGGACCCGCTTCAGTCCGGTTACAAACAGACCTACCAGCTCGCACATGCGGCGAATCTGGCGCTTGCGGCCCTGGCGCAGTACGAATCGCAGTTGATGTTCGTTCTGCCACGACACCTGTGCGGGTTTCAGCTTCACGCCATCGAGTGTCAGACCGTACTGCAGGCGCTTCAGGCCGTCGGGTGCGAGGTTACCTTCGACTCGCACGAGATATTCTTTCTCAACCGAGGAGTCCTCGCCAATCAGCTGCTTCGCAACGCGGCCGTCCTGGGTGAGCACGAGCAGCCCGGTCGAGTCGATGTCGAGTCGGCCTGCGGGAGCGAGCCCACGGAGGTGTGCCTGCTGGAACTGGATAGGTGAGGGGTCCGCCGCCCAGCGGTTCTCCGGGCGGATCAGCACAATGGCCGGCTCGTAGCCGTCCTCGGCCTGGCCGGATACATAGCCGACCGGCTTGTGCAGCAATATCGTGACTTGACCGCTTTGGTGTTCGCGTGCGGCTCGATCGATCTCGATATGTGCGTTGGGTGACACCCGTACGCCGAGCGTGTCGACGACTTTGCCATCTACCTTCACCCAGCCGCTGGTAATCCACCGATCCGCCTCGCGCCGCGAGCACAGGCCGAGCTCACCCATTCGTTTCGAGAGGCGCGGATATTCCGGGCTTTCCGGAGCGAGGGGTGTGCGTGTCATACGACGGAATCATAGCGGAATCCATGGGGCAGTGTCGGTGACGGGGACGGACGCAGCCGGAAGTTGGTATCGCACAATGCATTACAAATAAATACAGCAGGCTGTAGTTCTGAAGGGCGATCCTCCGAGTCGGTACTGGACGAGGTCGCTCAGTGCGCTTTGCAATCACCGTTACCGATCGATACATCGATGTGTTCAAGACGTTCGTGCAGCGTGGTTGGACGCCCGTCAGGGTTTTCACTACGCCGGTCGATAACCGGCTCCATTGCAACACCGCGGTGCTCGAGTACGCGCGACAACTGAACATACCCGTGCAGATTTCCCGTTTGACCGACGAAAATCTGTGCGAGCTGGCTGATCGCCGCTGCGAAGCGCTGGTGATCGCCAGTTATAGCTGGCGCATTGGCGATTGGCGGGCGCACCTGCCCTATGCCGTTAATTTTCACCCTTCGCCCCTGCCCCGTGGCAGGGGGCCCTATCCGGCGCCTGCAGCTATCCTGGAGCGGTGCACCACTTGGGGGGTTACGTGCCACAAGGTTGAACACGAATTCGATGCCGGCGATATTTTGAGCAGTGATGAGTTCGTGTTGGCACCCGATGAGGACCACGACAGCCTCGATCTGAAGATTCAACTTGCTGCGCGCCGATTGAGCGCCGATGTTGCCGATCGCTTCCTGGAGTACTGGCACGGCGCGAAGCCACAGCAAGGAGGCAGTTACTATCCGAGGTGGACCGACGCGGATCGGCGGCTCGATTTCTCCCAAACTGTCGCCGAGGTCGTGCGCCGAGTCCGCGCCTTCGGGCCGATCGAGTGCCTTGCGCAGATCAACGATCTGAAGTTATTTGTGCGGCGCGTGGTGGGGTGGACGGAGCCGCATGCGTTTACGGCGGGCTGCGTTGTGTATGCCAATGGCCTGTCCTTGGTGGTCGCAGTGGCGGATGGGTTTATTGGGCTGACCGAGTGGAGTCTGATTCAGCCGGATGCGGTAATCGGGAGTTTGCGGCGGTAGCGACGGGGCCCCGTGATAAAATCCCGGGAAAATGACCCCGAACCCGATCATTCACTGGCTCGAAGGCGGCAACGCATTCGAGGCGCAGTGGCTTTCCTATAACGGTACATCGCCTGCCACACGCGTCGTTGTCGCTGACGGGAAAATGACAGCAGACGAAGCCTATGGTCTCGCGTGCCAAGGGACCGCTCTTTTGTGGCGCGGTGATTTCCAGGAAGCACGGCAGATGTTGAATGCCTTAAGGAATCGCGCCGATCGTCGGCGGCGTAGATCGCGAACCTCACAGCCCGGCCCCGCCGAAGCGTTCCATCTCCACCGCCAGGCCAAGTCGCAACGAGCCCGTACGCTCAATGAGTTGTTAATCCCGCTCAACGACGATTACACGATACCGTTGCGACGAGCGCCTGACATCCGGCAGGCCTGCACGGAAGCCTACGGACCCGCTCAGGCCGCTTCAGTCACATCGCTGCGAGCGTTGCTGGGTGTGATCGGCGCGCACGAGTGGCGCACGAAAGGCATTGAGCTTCCTGAGGCCGGAGGTCGAATCTATCCGCACTTCGGCGTCTTTGCGCCGATCCGCCGTGAGTATGTAGATCTCGTCAGCACGACGCCATTGCCGGCCGGTTCCGGCATTGCTTTCGACATTGGCACAGGCACCGGTGTGCTCGCGGCGGTACTTGCACGGCGCGGTATCGAGCGCGTAGTGGCGACCGATCTCGACCCGCGCGCATTGGCGTGTGCGCGGGAGAACGTTCAACAGCTCGGGCTTTCGGGACGCATCGATGTCGTTCAAGCGGACCTCTTTCCTGACGGTCGCGCGGCGATCGTAATCTGCAATCCGCCTTGGATTCCGGCGCGGCCAAGCTCGCCCATGGAAAGCGGAATCTACGATCCAGAAAGCCAAATGCTGCGCGGATTCTTGCGGGCACTACCGGACCATTTGGAGCCAAGCGGTGAGGGCTGGTTGATCCTCTCCGATCTGGCGGAGCACCTCGGCCTGCGAACCCGCGCGCAGTTGCTCGATGAGTTCGAGGCCGCGGGTTTACGAGTTGTCGGCCGAAACGATGTCCCACCGCGCCATCCACGGGCCGCGGACAAATCTGACCCGCTGCATTTCGCGCGCGCGGCGGAAATCACGTCCCTTTGGCGGCTCGCGGTGCGCTGAGGGCGAAAGCAGCGGTCCAAGGATGGGTATCATGGGGGATGCCGTTTTCCGAACTGGGCTTGTGCCCCGAGCTGCTTCAGGCCGTCGCCGAGGCCAAATACTCCACGCCGACTCCGGTCCAGGCGGCCGCCATTCCGCCAATCCTCGGGGGGCGGGACGTGCAAGCGTGCGCGCAAACCGGCTCAGGCAAGTCTGCGGCGTTTGCCTTGCCGATGCTGCAGCGTTTGCCGAATCGAGCGGCGGCAAATCGCGTCAGTGGTCTCGTTCTGGTTCCTACACGCGAGCTGGCGATTCAGGTGACTGAGGCGTTCCTGAACCTCAGTCGTTACCTGCCGCGTCCGATCAAAGTGATCACCGTGATCGGCGGCGTATCGATCAATCCACAGATGATGGCTTTGCGAGGCGGGGCCGACATCGTCGTGGGCACGCCAGGTCGTCTCCTTGATCTGGTCGATCACAACGCGGTACGTCTCTCGGACGTGACTACATTGGTGCTCGACGAGGCGGATCGACTCTTGGATGAGGGGTTTGCAGACGAGCTCACCCGCGTCTTGGCACTGCTACCCGACCGCCGCCAAAACCTGCTGTTCTCCGCAACTTTTCCGCCGGCAGTGCGATCACTTGCGGCGCTGCTGCTCCGTGATCCAGTGCTCGTCGATGTCGCCGCTGTCGATTCGGCCCCTCCCGACATTCAACAGCGTTCGATTGCTGTCGAACCTGAGCGCCGCACGCAATTGCTGCGACACCTGATACAGCATCATGGCTGGGATCGGACGCTGGTCTTCGTTGCTACGAAGTACGCCACCGAGCACGTCGCTCTGAAGCTGCAGCGCCTGGGGTTTGCCGCTCGTGCACTGCACGGCGATCTCAGTCAGGGCGCACGCACCCAGGCCCTCGCGGACTTCAAGGCTGGTAAGGTGAAGGTACTGTTAGCAACCGACGTCGCCGCTCGCGGGATCGACGTCGTTGATCTTGCTGCCGTCGTGAACTTCGACCTGCCTCGCTCGACCGCCGATTATGTGCATCGTATTGGTCGCACAGGGAGAGCGGGTGCGAGCGGTGTTGCTGTCAGTTTCGTGAGCCCCACGACGGAGGCGCATTTCCGGCTCATCGAGAAGCGCAACCGATTCCGACTCGAGCGCGAGCGAGTGGCGGGGTTTTAGGGGATGGGTGCCTGCCGCATGGAGCACCTTGGACGCCCCGCTGCTGTCGTGTTCGATTGCGACGGGTTGCTCGTGGATACCGAAACCTGCTGGGCCGTCGCGGAGAGGGAGCTGTTCGCGCGCGCCGGATTGAGCTTCGGCCCGGCGCAGAAGGCTTTGTTGATCGGCAAATCTGTTCCCGACGAGGCCCGCGAGATCGCGAAGGCCATTGGCGGAGACCCGCGTGAAGTTGAAGTCGAGCTGCTGGCGCTGGCGGCGCGAGCGGTTGGAGAGGGCGCCCGCGCCATGCCAGGCGCTGCGCATATTGTTGACCGGATAGGGCGGGTGTTGCCGATGGCCGTGGCCAGCAACTCGCCGCGACGGCTGCTCGACCTGGCGCTCGAGCGGGGAGAGCTCGCCCACGCTTTCCGGGTAACTGTTGCAGCCGACGAAGTCGGCGCCCCGAAACCGGCACCGGAGCTCTATCTCGAGGCGTGCAAGCGTTTGGGTGTCGCGCCGGATTCGGCACTCGCATTCGAGGATTCGATGACGGGGGTACTCGCGGCCCGTGCAGCCGGGATGAAGGTCATCTGTATCCCCAGTCTGAAGGGGTTGGAATATCCCGCCGATGCCGTGCTCGACTCGCTGGAGGATGACCGCCTGCTGGGTTGGCTCAGCCAGTGGGCTTAGCGCCCCCCACCCGCTCGAAGAAAACCAGTTCCGAGGACAGTGGCTCCAGGCTCACGGCAATTCCGTCTGACATCAGCTCCTGGCCACTCAGTACCGCGCGCGATTTCTGATCGTGATACGACAGGGTATAGCGAGCCTCCGGCATGAGCCCCTGCAGTCGAAATCGATGGCTGGGCTCATCGAGTCCGGATCCCCGAAACGCATACAACACGCCACGGCCGCTCGGCGCCGAGTAATATTCGATGCCATCCCAGTGCACGCCATCGGGACGGCTCGCGACGTGATAGAGATCTGCCATGCGGATCAATGGCCGCAGAGCGGCCTTATAAAGTGAGATCTGAGCTCGAGCCTCGGCCCGTTGCTCCGCGGTCCAGCGACTCGGATCGAGCATCAGTGAAAACCAGCCGAGCATGCCGCTTCGCAACTGGTAGCGGAAACTCGCGAGGTTCGACGTTTTCCAGTCCTCCACGTAGCTCTCGAGCATCGCGGGCGGCAACACGTAGCTCGCATCGTAGAAGGCGCGCCGGTTGGACAATGGATCGTACGTATCGGTGATGGAAAAATAATCACCGTGAGCGGCGCTACCGAAGTCAACCATGCGCCCGCCGTCGTTGCATATCTCCAGTAACAGTTGTGGATGGCGTGCGCGAATTCCATCGTAGATCTGGTAGTAGGCGCGGGTCGCGTGGTAACTCACATCCGTTGAGTTTGAACCGTCGGCCCACAGATATCCGGAATCCTCATAAACCCTCTGATTCGGAGCAGCCACCGCGGGATGATCCGTCCGGGTGCTCCCTTGCGCGACCAGGTAGCCGTCATGCTCGAGCATGTCGAGGTGGTATTCGCTGATCAGGCGTTCGAGCTCTGCGGTGACCCACTGGCGGGCCGCGGGTAAGCCGATGTCGATAGTGATTCCCTTGAAGGGTTCCTTGTGCTGCCAGCCGCTGGGTGGGTCCGTGATGAGCCAATCCCTCGTGGCAGGGTCATTGACGTTGAGCGCGCCGGGTTGCGTCGATGTGCCGGCCTGCGCCCAGTCTGCCCACAGGCCGAATCGCAGGCCATGTTGGTGCGCGAAATCGGCAACGCTGGCGATGCCTTCGGGAAATTTGGTTGGGTGGGGATGCCAGTCGCCCACATCGCGAAACCAACCGGCATCCAGGTGAAACATCTCCACACCGAGCTGAGCGGCGTCTACGATCATCCGACGTGCGAGGGCGTCGTCGACGGCCATGCCGCTTCCCCAACTGTTGATCACAACAGACGGGTATGAAGGATCGCGTAATGTATCGGGGTTGTTGAGAACTTCCCGCACCCAGCGGCGCAGGCCATTTCCTGCAGCATCCGGACCTCCCTTGAAGGTCCCGATGAATACCGTGGGGGCAGCAAAGGTCGCGCCCGGGGGCAGGCGGGTTAGAAGGGGACCCGGCTCCGGGTTGAGACCTGCGCTGCCCTGGAGCGAGCTTGCCTCGCGGCGCAGCGCGATCCGGGTGCGGCCGCTGAATTCAATTCCGAGATACCAGCCCCGCCGAGCGCCACCCGATTCCTCCACGAGCACATAGGGAATCATTTCACGTGGTTGGTTTGCTATGGGTCGCGCGTAGGTGCTGGAGAACCCTTGCCAGGTACCGCCGGCGCGCAATGGATCCAGATGCGTGCCCTGCGCAGAGGGCGTGTCGGCACCTTTCTCGACCCAGAAGCGTTCCAAGGGAGCGTTCGGTGCGATGGCCCAATCGAATTGAAAGGCCGGTTGTAATGACAGCGAGACCGTTTCGGAGCTGAGGTTTTCAATCACCACCTCGTGCTCGATCGGACCTTGCCGCGCACGCGCAGTCCACGACCATACCAACTTCAAACGAGGTGAGTCGTTCCGATACACCAGTTGAATTTGTTTCGGCCCCAGCCGGCTGGCGGTGCGGTCCAACTGCCAATGCAGGCCCTCGGGAAGGGGTGCGTCGTGGCGATTGATCCAGGATGTTTCGCCCCGGAGCTCGAGTTTGGTGAGCCGAGGGCCGTTGGCACCGGCTTCAACCGCTATGGAAGTGTCTAGCGTAGACAGGACTCCGCGCATGGAGCGCAGGTCGCCCGCGTACGTGACATTCAGCAACTGCCCGAGGCTGGTTGCCAGCCCAAGCGCCAGCCGCAACGCCACCTTCAGCTTGGATCCGTCGTCTCTCAAACAGAGCCCTCTGGAAGCGGGAGCGCCGTCGTGCGCTTGATTCGATCCAATACGATGCTGGAGCGGACGCGCGCCACATCGCCGGGTCCGAGCAGATCCTCGTTGAGGAATTTTGAGAATGCGGGCCGATCTCGCGTCAGCACGCGCAGAAGATAGTCGCTGTCTCCGGTCAGTGAGCAACACTCAATCACTTCCGGCAGCTTCCCGATGCGCGAGTGAAAGCCCGCAACAACCGGTCGCGCGTACGAAGCCAGCGTCACCGTGACATAGGCTTCCAGCTGCAATCCCACTCCCGCTTCATCGAGCAGGGCCACCATCCCCCGGATAATCCCCAGCTCCTGCAGGCGCGCAATGCGTCGGGAGCATTGCGAGGCGGACAGATTCACCCGCTCACCGAGCTCGGCATGCGAAATGGAGGCGTCAGTCTGCAGTAGTGCCAGGATTTTTCGGTCCACGCGATTCATATGCACGAAACGTGCATCAATATGGCACCTGATGCAAGTAAATTGTGGCTCTGCGGCCAGCCTCGGCGCATTTTGCGCGCTCCATGCGCCGTCCGGGTGCTAATAATGTGCGTCCTGGCGCGGAGAACCCCATGAATGATGTGTCCCCTGCTGTAGATCCCCGAACCGGCCTGCCGAATCCCCTGGGTCTCGATGGCTTCGAGTTCATCGAGTTTTGCGCGCCCGAGAAAGGGCCGCTGGAAGCTATTTTCTCCGCGATGGGGTTTGCGTTGGTCGCCCGCCATCGCTCGAAGGACGTCGATCTGTGGCGCCAGGGCGAAATCAACTTCGTCCTCAATTATGAGCCGCGCTCGGCCGCTGCCTACTTCGCAGCCGAGCATGGTCCGTCCGTGTGCGGAATGGGCTTTCGGGTCAGAAATGCCCGGACTGCGCACCGAGCTGCCGTGGAGCGGGGCGCCGAGCCTGTTGAAATTGCCGCCGCTCCCATGGAGTTGAAGCTCGCGGCGGTGCGCGGCATCGGCGGCTCGCTCATTTATTTCGTTGATCGGTATGCGACCCCGGACAACCCCCGGTCACTGTCTATTTACGATGTGGATTTCGAGTTCCTTGCGGACGTCGATCGCACGCCGCGCGGCGCAGGTCTGAAGCTCATCGATCATCTGACTCATAACGTCTATCACGGGCGTATGGCCTATTGGGCCAACTACTACGAGCGCATCTACGGCTTTCGCGAGATCCGTTATTTCGACATCAAGGGCGAATACACCGGCCTCACGAGCAAGGCCATGACCGCGCCGGATGGCAAGATCCGTATTCCGCTCAACGAGGAGGGGAAGGCCGGCGGCGGACAGATAGAAGAGTTTCTGCGCGCCTACAACGGCGAGGGGATTCAACATGTGGCCTTTCTATGCGATAACCTGATCTCCACCTGGGACCGGCTGAAATCGCTGGGGACTCAATTCATGGCGGCGCCGCCTGACACCTACTACGAGATGCTGGAGGAGCGGCTGCCCGGACACGGGGAGCCGGTGCCGGAATTGCGCAAGCGCGGTTTGCTCCTGGATGGGTCGACACAAAACGGCGATCCCCGCCTGCTGCTGCAGATCTTCTCCCAGCCGGCGGTCGGCCCGGTGTTTTTTGAGTTCATTCAACGCAAACGCGACGAGGGTTTCGGGGAAGGTAACTTCACCGCTCTGTTTCAATCCATTGAGCGCGACCAGATGCGCCGCGGCGTCCTGCAGCAAGGAACAGCGCAGGCATGAGCGGTCCACCCAAGTTGGATCGCATTCACCACGTCGCCTACAGGTGCCGCGACGCCAAGGAAACGGTGGACTGGTATTCACGCGTCCTCGGCATGGAGTATATCGCGGCGTTTGCCGAGGATACGGTGCCGTCAACCGGTGACTTCGACCCGTACATGCATGTGTTCCTGGATTGCGGCGGAGGCAACGTGCTGGCGTTTTTTGAACTGCCCAATCAGCCGCAGATGGGGCGCGATCCGAGCACGCCCGCGTGGGTCCAGCACTTGGCGTTTCAAGTTGCGGACCTCGACGCTCTCCTTGCTGCGAAGGCACACGTCGAAGAGCAGGGCATTGATGTGCTCGGCCCTACCTATCACGGTGTTTTCAGATCGATTTATTTCTTCGATCCGAACGGCCACCGCATAGAGTTGGCGTGCAACATCGGGACGCCCGATCAACATGCTGAGTTACGACACCTCGCGCCCCTGATGCTCGAGGAATGGAGCCGTACCAAACGAGCGCCGCGCCATGCGGCCTGGCTGCACACGGAGCCGAAAAGTTGATCGAGCCGGATCACACGCATGACCCCGCGGCGTCGAGCTGGGTTGCCGGGGCGGACGGGCATTGTGATTTCCCGATTCAGAACCTGCCATTGGGCGTGTTCAGTGTTGCTGGCGACACGCCGCGGATCGGAGTCGCGATCGGCGACTCGATCCTGGATCTGCGCGCAGCGCATCAGGCGGGTCTTCTCGAAGGATTCCCGGCCGTGGCCGCGGATTCGCTCAACGAGATCTTCAGTCTGCTGCCGGTGCCACGTCTAAAGCTGCGACACCGGTTGTTTGAGCTGCTGAAGGATCAGGCTTTGAAGCATCGCGTTGCTCAGCATTTGCGACAGAGTGAGCAATGTCAGCTCCATCTGCCGGCGCGCATAGGCGACTACACCGATTTCTACACCGGGATCCATCACGCGCTCAACATCGGTAAGCAGCTGCGTCCCGATAATCCGCTGTTACCGAACTACAAACACGTACCGATTGCCTATCACGGCCGAGCTTCTTCCGTGGTGGTCTCTGGGGCGGCGGTGCAACGACCGAATGGTCAGCGCAAAGGCCCGGAGGCAGAAGCTCCCGAATTCGGACCTTCGCGGCGCCTGGACTACGAGTTGGAACTGGGAATCTGGATCGCCGGCGACAACCCGCTGGGCACTGCCGTGCCCATAGCAGAGGCCTGCGAGCGCATCGCCGGTTTGTGCCTGCTGAACGACTGGTCGGCCCGCGACATCCAGGCCTGGGAATACCAGCCTCTCGGTCCCTTCCTGGCGAAAAACTTCCTGACAACGGTCTCACCCTGGGTGATCACGGCCGAGGCACTCGCACCCTTTCGAATCCCTCAACCCGTCCGGCCGCCCGGTGATCCGCAGCCATTGAGCTACCTGTGGGATACGAACGATCAAGCCCGCGGCGCGTTTTCCATCAGTCTGGAAGCTCACCTGAGCACGCGGCAGATGCGCTCAGCACAACTCGCGCCTCATCTGTTGAGCTCTGGATGGGCGCGCGACATGTATTGGACGGCTGCCCAGATGGTTGCTCACCACTGCTGTGGAGGTTGCAACCTTCGCGCAGGAGACTTGTTGGGAACCGGCACGATCTCCGGGCCGGATGCGTCTAGCTGTGGAAGTCTCATGGAGATCACGCGCTCAGGCCGGGATCCGATTCAACTCCCGACAGGTGAGGCGCGAGGTTTTCTGGAGGCGGGCGATCAGGTAATTCTGAGCGCGCGGGCCTGTGCGGATGGCTATCGGTCCATCGGGTTCGGAACGTGTTCCGGGACGGTGTGCTAGACCGAGGTCCTCGCAAGCTGTTCCAACATTGCCCGCTCGAATGCTTCAACAGCCGCCCGATTGCCGTCTGCCTTCGCGGCAGCGAGTTGTAAGCGCTCGCGCCGCCACCGCAGGCGATCAGACGCACGGCACTCGCGAGCCCATTCAACAGCACGAGCCACATATTCTTCTTTAGAAGTGGTGATCCCGTCCGTGATCCCAATTTGCCGGAGCAGGCCGGCAGCCAGACGTTGTCGAAGGAATGGGCCCTCACAGGTGATGATGGGCAGCCCCCGGTGCACAGCGTGCCAGGCGGTGCTGTAGCCGGAGAAGGCCGGGCAGTCGAGATAGACATCCATCTTGTCGAGAAAGCCCGCAAATTGAGCTGTTGTCAGCCAGGGAGCGGTTCGCAGGTATTGTTCTGGAACGAGCCCCGCGGAGCGGAACGCGGCCGCGAGTCGCTGATAGAGCAGTTTGCCGGCCCAGGGGAGGTTGCGCGGTGTGCTCAGCCAGAATTCGCACGGGCCGGCCTCGCGGGCAATGTGAGTCAACAGAACGTCGTCGGCGGGCTCGAATTTGATAGGTTGATGGCACAGAGAAAAACGCACCACGTCAGGAGGCGCAGCCGGCGCGTCCCAGGGTTCGACTTCGAAGGACGGCCAGGCCGTGCAAACTCCGGTACCGGGTAGCCTCAGCAGCTTCTCCTGGTAGTGTTGCTCGGCCGATTCGGCCTCCAGCAGCTCTCCGGACAGAAACCAGTCCAGTGTGGGATATCCTGTCGTCACGGGATGGCCCCAGCCTGCAACCTGAAGGGGCGCCACCCGATGTGCCGCCAGAGCGCAAGCAACCGGGTCCATGCCGATTTCGGGGTAGAAGATGACGTCGGGTTGGTCGTGCTGCAGATTATCCCGCCATGCCGTGATAGTGCGTTTTCCTGATACAAATCGGTCTACATGCGCCGCTGCCCATTGGGTTGCCTCGTCTGCGTGCGAGCTGGTGTGGTAGACGATGATTTCGAACTGGTTGCGATCGATTGCAGCGATGAGTCCATGCAGAATGATTTCCCACACGGGGTGCATCTCGCTGATGTGGCCGCTTACGATGATGAGGCGAATGCGATCGCGCACGGCCCGGGGGCCGGGCCGTGCGGCCGGCAACACCTGGCTGGCGGCGTTGCACATCAATTCGCCGTAGCGCTTCAGAACACTCGTCAGGTCGGAAGGCCGATAGGCGAGATGAAACGGCTGAGCGGTGCCCAGCACTGTGCCGAGCATTCCAGGGTGGCCGGAGTGCCACGCTGCCAACTCATCGAGCGCAGCGGTGAACTTGGTGCTCGCGGCCGCACTGTCAGCCACGGTGGCGGGCATCATGGTAGTGGCCGCAACCAACAATCCGAGCCGGCTGTGAGCGCTGTCGGGACTCGAGGCGAGGATGTGCCGGTACACGGCCTCGGCTTCGTGCGTTTTTCCCTGCCTGCGCAAGGCACTCGCCAGATTGTTCCAACCTTCCGTGTAGTCGGGTTTGAGCTGCACGGCACGCGCCAGGTGTCCAACCGCTGCGTCGACTTTGTTCTGTTCGATCAGCACGACCCCCAGGTTGTTGTGGGCCTCGGCAAAGTCCGGCTGCAATGCGATGGCGCGGGCCTGGTGCTCCGCAGCCGCCGTCAGTTGGCCGAGTGACAGGAGCGCACCGCCCAGGTTGCTGTGGAGCTGCGCGTGGTCGGGCTGCTCCTTCAAACCCTCGCTATAGGCGGCAATGGCCTCCTCGAACCGTCCCAACCTCTGGAGCGAGTTGCCCAGATTGTTGTGTACCGGCGCGCGGTCTGAGTCCGCGTGGATTGGAATCAGGTGCAGCGCTTGTTGATAGGACAGCACCGCGGCGTGCAGTTCACCACCGGCCGCCAGTCCGTCGCCCAGGCTGTTTGAGAACAGTCCCAGTACGCGCAGCGTGTCCGGGAGAGACGGATCGAGTTGCACCGCCTGGGAGATCAGTTGCTCAGCTTCCGTCAGACGATCTTCCTGAAGGGCGAGCAGTGCCTTTGCCAGCAGTGATCCGAGGTCGGCGGAGGTTGGAGCGCTCATGGAGTAGATCCTCTCACAACGTTGACCGCCCCGATTCAACATGTTACAAGCGAGGCTGCTACCGTAAACAAAAACCAATAACGACTGGATCGCAGGGTCGCGATCTCCTCGGAGCCGCTCATGTCTCACCGGGCAATAATGCTCGCCGCAATTCTGTTTATCGCTATGCCTGCATTCACGGGCGCCTCTCCAGTCAGCGTCACAACCTGGCGTTACGACAACACTCGGGCGGGGGAAAACATCAGCGAAACCGTCCTCACCCCCGCAAATGTCCGCAACGAGACATTCGGCAAGGTGTTCTCCTACGCCGTCGACGGGTACGTTTACGCGCAACCCCTCTATGTCAGTGGGCTGAATATAGGCGGAAAGGTGCACAACGTCCTGTTCGTGGCGACCGAGCACGACAGTGTCTATGCGCTCGATGCCGATCAGAATCAACAGCTTTGGATGGCCAGTCTATTGGACACGGCGCATGGAGCCGCGACCGGCGCAACCACGGTACCCAGCGCCAATCTGGGTACCAACGATATCGTCCCTGAAATCGGGATCACCGGAACTCCGGTTATCGATACGGCGACGAACACCTTGTATGTCGTATCGCAGACCCTGGAAAAGGGCGCTTATGTAAATCGTCTGCACGCACTCAACCTGTTGACGGGCAATGAGGCAGCGGGAAGCCCTGTCGTCATCAATGGCTCAGTTGCAGGCAAAGGTACCGGCAGTGTCAACGGCGTGGTCCCGTTCAACCCGGAGTGGGAGCTCAACCGCACCGGCCTGCTGTTCTTCGAGGACCATGTGTTTGTTGCATTCGGTGCGCACGGCGACAACGGGCCCTACCATGGCTGGCTGTTCTCCTTCGACACTGCGCCTCTGCGACAGACAGCGCTGTTCAACACCAGCCCCAACGGCAGGGGCAACGGTATCTGGCATTCTGGCGCCGCGCCCGCAGCCGATGTTGTCAATGGCGTCCCCAGGCTGTTCTTTGTCACCGGAAATTTCTTCAGCACCGGCACCGGTAGCCCGAACCCGACCTATCCCTATACGGGCAGTCAAAACTACAGCAACGCGCTGGTACGTATGGACGTCACCAATGGTGCACTGCAGGTCAGCGATGAGTGGACGCCGTACAACCAGGAGGAATTGAGCGATTCCGATGAGGATCAGACCTCGGGCGGCATTCTGTTGCTGCCGGACCAGGCGGGCGGGACCATTCACGAGCTCATCCAGGTCGGCAAGAACGGCCGTATCGAAGTCCTGGATCGCGATGACCTCGGTGGTTTCAACAACAGCTATAACAATGTCGCGCAGGAGATCAACGGCCAGATCAAGGGTTTGTGGAGCACGCCGGCGTACTGGAACGGCAACGTCTATTTCTGGGGCAACGGCGACACCCTCAAGCAATTCAGCTTGAAGAATGGCGCGCTCAGCAAAGCGCCCACGGCCAAAGCCACCGTCGTTTCCGCCTTTCCGGGCGCGAGTCCCGTCATCAGCTCAAACGGGACCACCAACGGCATCCTGTGGGCAGTCCGCTCGGATGGATATAGAACCAACGCACCTGCCATTCTCTACGCCTATAACCCCCAGAACGTCGGTGCCGCACCGTATTACGCAAGTACGGAAAATGCCGCCCGTGATTCGGCCGGAAGGGCCGTGAAGTTTGTGGTACCGGTGGTTACCAACGGGAAGGTGTACGTCGGCGCGCAAAAGGAAGTCGATGTTTATGGCCTGCTCGCGACTACCCAGCCGGCGGTTCCGGCACCTGCTCTGAAGCCTGTTCCGGGCAACTATGCGTCTTCTCAGAGCATAACGCTGTCAGACGCCCAGGCCGGCGCGACGATCTACTACACGACCGACGGCACTTCACCCTCCTCGAAATCCTTGCGCTACACGCAACCGATCTCCGTAAAGGCGACCGGCACGATCCAGGCGATCGCTGTCGCATCCGGATACAGCAACAGCGGAGTGTCAGGCGGCACCTACACCATCGGCACTCCTCCGACCATCAACTTCAGTAATGGATTCGCCTCGGCCAAGGGACTGACACTCAACGGCAGTGCCGTCAATAGCGACGACAGCCGTTTGCAGTTGACCACGGGGAAGATAAATCAAGCCGGCAGCGTCTTCTGGAATTCCCGGGTCAATGTTCAAACGTTCGTCACCGACTTCACCTTCCAGCTGTCCGGGACCCCGCCGCTTGCCGATGGCATTACCTTTACGATCCAGGGTGAAAGCGCCAACGCGCTCGGCACGCCCGGGGGCGGCTTGGGTTACGGCTCGAACACGGCAACGGTCAAGAACAGCGGCATACGCGCAAGTGTGGCGGTGAAGTTCGATCTGTACAGCAACCTCGGTGAAGGCACAAATTCTACCGGCCTCTATATCAATGGGGCTTTGCCTGCGACTCCGGCCATTGACTTGACGAGCAGCCACGTTGTGCTGGGAAGCGGAGATACGCTCAGCGCTCATGTGACGTACGACGGCCAGACTCTGACTCTCACAATCAAGGACCCGGTCAACGGCGGGACCTACACCGGGAAATTCGCCATCGATATCCCAACGACCGTCGGTTCGACGACGGCCTATGTAGGATTCACAGGTGGAACCGGTGGAAAGTTTGCCAGTCAAAAGATTCTCACATGGACACTTACGTCGCAGCCGTAGCGCTCCTTGCGTTGTTGTTCACTCGCGCCGAAGCGCAGGGTGTCAACATCCACATGCACTCAGGCGAAGGGTACGCAGCCGACGGCGTCATGTTTGAACCCGCGACCGGCAAGCCGCCGTTCCCGGCCGTTCTGCTGATCCCGGATGAGCGCGGACTCACCAAGCGCGTTACCGACACTGCCGAGGACCTCTCCGCGGCAGGTTATTTCGTAACCGTGGTCGACCTGAATCGGGGTGAGCCTCCGGAAGTCGCCAAGCGCTCCGATAAAAAGGCGTTGCATGATCTCAACGCGGCGCTAGCTTTTCTCGCCAAGCAATCCCGTGTACGCCACGACTGCGTCGGCGTATTGGGTTGGCAATCCGGCGGTCTTTACGCGCTGAAACTCGCAGCAGCGGACGCAAAGATTTGCACCGTGGTCGTTCGGGGAGCAGGGCTGCCCGATGCTGCAGTGAAACGTGCCAGCCTGCATGCGCAGGTAATGGCTAGCGATGATCCGGACGAGGACCTGCGCGCACGCACGTTAACCTTTCTGAAAACTCATCTCGCCGAACGTGCGACGGAAAAGTGAAATCGCCTCTGCGAAGACCCGGTCGGCCATTTCCGGGTCGTAACGTGGACCCTCGTCGCGCATAAACGCGTGTTCGCCAGGCAGCTCGAGATAAGTGTGCCGCACGGCCGATGCTTGCAGCGCCGAACGGATGGTATTGCGAGCTGCGGTGGGCACATGCGGGTCGGCATCACCGAAAACCAACAGCAGTTCCGCCTTCATTTCGGATAGGCGTGCGAGCGTGCCCGCGTCCGGATCCTTCCCGAGGTTCCCGTTATGCACTCCGGTAGGATAGGCGCAAACCGCTGCTCGGCATCTCGAATCCAGTGCGGCTCGAAGCGCAAGATGGCCACCGATGCAGAAACCTATCGCCCCCACATCGGGCCCCGAGGACCCTTGCTTCACGTCAGGGCGCGTCGCGAAGTAATCGAATACAGCGCCGGCTGTGGCGTCGAAATGAGCCACCGGCGTGGAGTGGGCCAGATAATTGCCATACATGCGACCCGGATCATCGTAAGCAATGACTAATCCGGGCGGGCATGTGCGGTGGTAGATCTCCGGCGCTGCGACCACGAAACCATGCCCGGCCAGGCGGTTTGCCGTTCTGCAGATCGGCCCCGTCAACTGAAAAATCTCCGAGTACAGAAGGATGCCCGGAAACGTGCCGCGGCCGCGCGCGGGTTTGGGCGCGGCGACGTAAGTTCGACACGGAAAGCCGTCCAGGGTCAGCTCGACGTTGGTCGTAGTGATTTGCATCCGTCTATCCTAACCCGAGCTGTTTGATTCCTGTAGTACGATTCGGCTGTCTGGCTCAATCTGGATACCTCGAGGTGGTCAATGGCGGATATCACAGTCGTCGGTCCTGGCGCGATCGGCGGAACCGTTTGTGCGTGGCTGTCGCAGGATGCGCGGCATCGAATGACGCTGGCCGCGCGTACTCCCCTGGAACGGCTGGAGGTCCAAACACCGCGAGGTAACCTGAGTGTGAGGCCGCTGGTTGTGACTGATCCGTCCCGCGCGAAACGGGCGGATTGGGTGCTGATTGCCACGAAGGCTCATGACGTGGTCGGCGCCTCGCACTGGTTGGAGCACTCATGCGATTCGGCAACCCTGGTGGCGGTTTTGCAGAACGGGGTCGAGCATGTGGCGCGATTTGCGCCATACCTGCCCGCCGCACAGATCCTGCCTGTCATGGTTGACTGTCCCGCTGAGCGGGTCCGGCCCGGAGTCATCCGCCAGCGCGGACCGGCGCGCATGGTCGTGCCACGGGGCATCGCCGGCGCGGCGTTTATGGACTTGTTTGCCAACACGTCGATCGAAGTAACTGACAGTCCCGACTTCCGCACCGAAGTGTGGAAAAAGCTCTGCTACAACAGTGTCGGAGCGCTCTGCGCCATGTTGCTCAAGGGCCCCGCGATTGCCCGGCACGACGGCGTAGTGCAGATCATGTACGGAGTCGTCCACGAATGCATCGCTGTCGGGCGCGCGGAAGGCGCCCGGCTGGCTGATTCGGTTGCCGACGATGTCATCAGCGGCTATCAGGCCGCTCCAGCGGACTCGGTCAATTCGATGCATGCCGACCGGATCGCCGGTCGGTTGATGGAAATCGATGCCCGCAATGGGGTCATCGTGCGGCTGGGTCGCAAGCACCGGATTGCCACGCCGCTCAATGCAATGATCGTGGATCTGCTGCAAGCGGCGCAGGGATGAGCTGGTGTCATCCGCAAGCGCAAGGTATCAGTTGCTATGCACCAGCCCTATAGTGGTGGGGGCGGGCGCCAGTTCATCCATGCGCATGACACGCGCCTGCCGTTCCAACTCGCGTACAAAGGCCTGGGCAGCGGGCGACAGAGATCGGCTCTGGTGCCGGACGATGCCGATCGAACGTGCCACGACGGGCTGACTCAGCGGATGCCAGACGAGCGCCGACGAAGCGATCTGTGCTACGGCGAGGCGCGTGAGTGCGGAAATGCCCAGGCCCGCGGCGATGAGCGCACCGGCTGTAGTCACCGCGCTGCAATCAAACAGTCGCTCAACTAACACTCCCGCCTGAGCGAGCCCGCTTTCGACCAACTTACGCAAACCCGTCTCTTCCGACATCATGATGACGCGGCGACCTTCGAAGATGGACCATGGATGCTCCGGCGCGGCCGCAAGCGGATCGTCGCGCCGGCAAACCAGTACGACGCTGTCCTTGAGCAACTCGTGGTAACGCAGATCGCTCGCGAGGTCGGGTGGCGGCGCGACGGCAAAGTCCGCGGCCCCTTCGCGCACGGCGCCGTGAACTCGTTCCGCCACATGCTCCCAGATCCCAATGCGAACGCGTGGAAAGCGCGCCTGGAAGTTCTTGATCGCAGGTGGCAGAAGGGTCGAGGCAACGGACGGCAACGTAGCGATGCGTATCGCGCCTTCGCGCCCCTCGATAAATTCTTGCAGGTCGCGAAACGCGGTTTCGTAATCCTCGAGCAGGCGTACGGCGAGCGGCAGGAGCCGCTCTCCCGCGGGAGTCAATGTCACGGTTCGAGTATCGCGATCGAACAGGCGCACGCCGACGCGGGTCTCGATGTGCTGAATCGTCCGGCTCAAGGCGGGCTGGGATACGCCGAGCCGCGCGGCAGCCTCCTTGAAGCTGGCGGTTTGCGCGAGCTTCAGGAAAGCGGCTAGCTGAGGCAACGTCAGACGCGACATGCCGCTGTTGCAGCAGTTCGGTAATGCACAGTCAGGTTATGCATTCATAACACCAGCGCCATTGCACAACCTCGCGCGATCTATAGCATATTCAACAACACACGAGCGGTGACGTGCATGTATTCGATGTTGAGCAAGGTGACCGTGCTCGAATTCGGTACCGTCGTCATGGGACCCTACGCAGGTCAAATCCTGGCCGATCTGGGTGCGAAGGTCATCAAGATCGAGCCTCCCGGCGGAGATCTCGCCCGCGCCTCGCATCCCATGGTCGATGGCTGCGGAACACTATACCTCAACAATAACCGCAACAAGAGCTCGCTGGCACTGGATCTGAAGACCCCGCGCGGCCGGGAGATCGCCGGCAAACTGATCGCGCAAGCGAACGTCCTGCTCCACAATATGCGCGTCGATGCCGCGCAGCGCGCAGGCATCGGTTTCGAAACTGCCGCGGCGGCCAATCCGGACCTCGTCTATTGCGCGGCCGTCGGCTTCGGCCAGGGCGGCCGCTATCGCAATCGCCCTGCATTCGACGATATCGTCCAGGCGGCCAGCGGTCTCGCCGGACTGCCTGTAGAAGTCGGCAATGAGCCTGCCTTCATCCTAACTATCCTCGCCGACAAGCTGGGGGCGCTGCACGCCGTCCAGGGCATTCTCGCCGCTTTATACGCCAAGGCCAGCGGGCATGCCGGGCCAATTCACCTGGAGGTGCCGATGTTCGAGGTCGCCGTCGCGACCTTGCTGAACGAACATCTTGCCGGGGCGACGGCGGGGCAAGCCAAGGATGTCGGCTATCCGCGCCTGTTCTATCCGGATCGCCATCCGTACCGCACCGCCGATGGCTGGATCGCTGTGTTGCCGTACACGCGGCTGCAGTGGGAAGCCTTTCTCGGGGAGATCGATCGCCTCGATCTCGCGCAGTCGGGGTGGTTCGACGTTGCCGCCCAGCGGCAGGCGCGCCTTCCCGAGCTCTATCGCGTCATCGCCGAGACGATGCCTTCGCGAACCACTTCGCAATGGCTCGAGCGGCTGATCGCGCTCGATATTCCGTGTGCTTCGGTCGCCTCACTGGGTGATCTGCCGAACGATCCGCATCTGACGGACATTGATTTTTTCAGGCCGAGCCCTTTGTACCCGGCCTCGATTCGCCGGGCGATCGGCCACCCGATCACGTTCAGCTCGGTTCAGCGACAGGACGATCGTCCGCCACCGGGACTCGGCGAGCACAGTCGGGAGGTTCTACTCAGCTGCGGATATGGCGAGCCGGAAATAGATGGATTGATCGGCGATGGAGTCGTAGAGGTGCAACAATGAAGTGGCTTGCCGCCGCTGCGCTCGTCCTGGCCCTGGCTGCCTTGCCGGCCGTCGCTCAAACACAGTCCGCTCCAGGGTATGTTCTGCCCGAAACCGAAGTCTGGGAGCTTCACGGCGCAGATGGTTATCCCTACCAGATCTTCGTGTCCAAGCCACAGGGAGTGGCGCCTCCCGGCGGCTTTCCGGTGTTGTATGTGTTGGACGGTAACGCGATGTTCGCAGGCTTTGCCGAGACACGGCGGATTCTCGAAATGGAGCGATCGGACCTCAGCAAGACGATCGTGGTCGGTGTCGGTTTCAAGACCAATGAGCCTTACGACAAGCGCCGCCTCTACGATTTCACGGGCGGCCCGCCGCCGCCGCCCTGGGACGTTGATTTCGCCAAGGAGCCGAACGGGGGATGGGACAAGTTCCTCGATTTCCTGGTGGGCGCGCTGCGGGCCGAGGTCAACAAGCGCTACACGATCAATGTTGATCGGCAGGCCCTGTTCGGCCATTCGCTCGGCGGACTCCTCGCGATCCACACGCTGTTCACGCGACCCGAGGCCTTTCACGCGATCGTCGCCGCCAGCCCGTCGCTGTTCTGGCATGACCAACAGATGCACAGAGAAGAGCGCGACTTTGCCGCCAGGCTGAAAACGGGAAAGATCCCGAAGGTCAGCCGGCTGATGGTGGTATGTGGAGAACGGGAGGAGACCGTGCTCGAGAGGTGGGATGCCGAATCCTTCGCGAAGCGAATGGAGCCGCTCTCAGAGTTCGGGTTGCGCACGCGATCCGAAGTCTATGCCGGCGAGGGACACATCACGGTGCCGAGCCGGTCCGTGACCTCCACGCTCCGCTTTGCATTTGCCTGGCCGTAACGACTACCGCGTCGCTGAGGTCCGCAGGGTGCTCGATAACATGACCCGAACGAGGTCGGCCTGCCGATGGGTTCGGGTCTTGAGAAAGATGTTCTTGAGATAGGCGCGCGCCGTCTGGGGCCGGATGTTGATCCGTCCGGCGGCCTCCACGATCGTGCTGCCGGCGATGAGCTTCCCCACCAGCCGCGCTTCCACCTTTGTGAGCTTGTAGATTGCGCACACCGGCGCGAGCAGGTCCTCCAGATTCTGGTCGGGATCCAGTCCGTACACAATGACTGCCGGATCCTCCGAATCCAACGCAGGCGTGGGCAGCGGCAATATGCTGACGATCAGGTCGCGCTTGGCGTTGTCGCGTTGGATCTGCAGGATGGGTGACTGCTCAACCTGACAGTTTGGATTCGCCTGGTTGCAGTCGAGCCCGGCGGCTATCGCCGTGGCGAAGGCCTCACGATCGCCGGCCGCAACCGGAATGATTGTCTGGCCATCGTGCGTCAGCCCGTCGCGGGCGCTCAGCAGCGCGCTGGCCCGCGAATTGGCAAACAGCAAGCGTGCGGTGCGATTCAAAAGAATCACGGCGAGATCGGATAGATCGATGAATGCCTTCAAGGCAAGCGCACTTCTACGCTCAGCACGGTGTACCCACCAGAGACGGATGTATCGAGACAGAACCGGGTACAGGCGGCGAGCGTTGGCGTCGTCCAGAAAATTGAATCCGAGACGGCTCTCTTTGGCGACTGTCGCGACGACCTTGACACCTTCAGCCGGTGCGAAAGCCAACTGCAGTATGCGATACCGGCGTTTGTCCTTGTCAGGCTGATAAAAGCTCAGAAGACTGTGTGTCAGCTCCGGAGCATCGTGATTTCCACGAATGGACGGCGGGTCGACCGCTGCTGCCCGCAGATTGAGCTGCATTGTCAGGGGCGGATCGTCGCAGTCGACGGCAGCCAACAGAGTCGGCTGGGATGCGCCTGTCAGTTGCGCGCAGAGAGTTCCGGCCACGCCGCCCGTGCGGGCCACGAGTTTCTGGAGAATCCAGGTGAGGTCTTCGTTGAAGCTGTCAAAGCCATCGGCGCCCCTGACGGTGCCCTGTGTAACCTGCGAGTTGCTCGGCTTCGCGCTCATACCCGACAAGTTGACCGCAGAATCCGGAGTGAACGGTCAAGCGGAACAATAGTTCCCTGCGGCCCTCATTTCGTGGCGCAGACGCTTCAGACTGCGGTTGATGTGTGATTTAACCGTCCCGAGTGGAACGGCGTGAATGCTGGAGATTTGACGATGACTCAGGCCATCACGAAACGTGAGGAGAATCATCTCGCGCTGCGCAATGGGAAGGCGCCCAATGGCTGCCAACAGCGACTGCTCAACCTGCCAGCACTCGACGATCGATTCGGGAGACGAATCCTGAGCGAACTCGGGGCGCGCCTCGACCGAGTCATGCAGTTCGGATCGGCGCCGCAGCCGCCGCAGGGAATCGATGGCGGAATGGCGACATAGCGTTGTTAACCAGGCGTTTGCACTTCCTTTTGCCGGATCAAATCGTTCAGAGTGCTGCCAGAGGCGCATGTAGACATCGGCAACTACTTCATCCGCGTCCGCGCGATTTCGCAGGTATTGATAAGCAATGCCGAACAGCAGAGTGCCAGTCGACTGTCGCAGCCATTCGAAGGCCGTGTTATCACCGGAAGCAATGCAACTGATCAGTTGCTCGAGAGTCCTCCGGTCGGCAGTTTGCCGGCCGAACTCGCCTGTAGCCATTGGCACGGTCCCCTCGGTTGTAGAGTTACGCCGGAAGGGGCAGCAATATTCGCGATCTGTCGTAACCAGTCTGTCCCCGCGAGTCGGCTCCGCCCCCCCAAACGAGGGTGCGGAACCGACCTGCGTAGAGTTCAGTACCCTATTCGGCGACTCCCGATGGCGACCCGGCCAGTGGCGTATTCAAGTAGGGAAATACATCCAGGTAGGTGTCACCTGCATTGATTTTCCCGGTGACATGTTCATTCGAAGCGTCGGGACCCGCGGCACGACTGCCGTCTGTATAAGGCGCGCCGTTATTCGGATCGGACGTCTGAGTTCCACAGGTGCCGGCCTTGCCGCACAAGGCACCTTCCAATGCACGCAGCTCGATATCCGCTACGTCGTCATAAGGCCGGCGGCCGTTAGGAAAGCCAGCCAGGTCGTTCCCCAACACGCCCAGATCGCTCTGGGAAGCAGGTGGCGTCGGCGCGATTGAGGTATTGAGGCGCAGCATTTCTGCCGGCGTCACCTTGAGCGGCTGGTTCAGTCCCTTGATTCCGGTCAGAAAGGTTGCGACCAGATCGTTTCGCGGTGTCTGCGGCGCTTTGGCGGCATCGCCGAACAAGGTATTCAGCAGCACCGGGAACGTTGGATTGGTGACGTAGGTGAGGAACGCGGCATCATTCTGGGGGTAGCTGGCGTTGAACTTGTCTTTGTCCGGCAAGCCGATCACTGCCTCGTTCACCAGCGGATTACCCAAACGCGACAGCTGAGTGTAGGTATCGCCATTGCGCTTCAGTACGCTGGAGACCACTCCAATGACGGGATCTTTGCCGCGGGTCAGGCATGAGATCGGAACTTCGAGGGCGAGGGAGGTTATGTTCTTGTGCGACAGATCATTGGCAACGCCGTCGCGCGGGCCCACGGGATTGGTATTGACCAGGTCGAATATTTCGCCGACGTTGATGACAAAGCCTTCCTTGCGTTGACCCACGAACACCCGCCCCGGCGTGCGGCAGCCCGGAATGGCGATATCGTAGATGAAGTTGTTGGCATAGGAGGCGTAGTCAGGAATGGACTTGGTGCCGATGTTGTCAGCCGGCTTGTAGAACTTGGTGCCGCCCAGCGAGGCATTCTCAACAGGCTGGTTCATGGAATTGCTGCGCAGCATCAAGGTATAGCTCTGCTGCGTGTTGAGCGTCTTGCCGTCCTTGTCGACCGGACCGATGTTGATGACCGGCACGGGCACATTCTTATTGCCGACTGGAACCGTCAAAGCCTTGGTTTCATTGGTGAATTGAAACTGAAACGACAGCCGTGAGACGGCATCGCCCGTATTGAATACATCGATCACATAGATCGAGCCGGTGTCCAGGGGGTAAAAGTTAGGACCCCCTTGCGGATCCTGGAACGGAATATAATTCGCGATCAATGTGACGAACTGGTCGCGTCCCGGCTCGTAACTCCTGAACGCATAAACATCGGTACCGTCGACACGTGGCATGCCGCCGATCAGCGGCGCCTCGCGGTGGCTGGAGGCGAGGCTGAGCAATGGAATAGCCGTCAGCGCGCAGCCGACGGCTTTGAATATCAAACGACTCATGATTTATCCCCGAGTGAGTGGATTGTCGCCCTGTCTACGCACTCAACTCGAGGACGGATGCAGGGCGCGCGGCGCCCTGAGTTCCGGAATGCCCCTGTTTGGGGGGCTTTCAGGCGTTCCTAGGGCTGACCTTGTCCGCCGCCGGATCCATAAATGTTGCCGGTGGCAAAGCTTGCGTCACTGGCGGCAAGCTGCACGTAGATGGAAGCCAACTCCGCCGGCTGGCCCGGCCGACCGAATACGGTCGTACTACCGAAGCTCTTTTGCTTCTGCGGTGATGCGCCGCCGCTGATCTGCAATGGCGTCCAGACGGGGCCGGGAGCGACCCCATTGACGCGAATGCCACGACCGCCGAGCTGTTTTGCCAGCGACTTGACGTAGTTCATGGTGGCGGCTTTCGTCTGAGCATAGTCATAGAGATCCGGGGACGGATCGTAGGCTTGCTCGGAAGTCGTTCCGATGATGCAGGCGCCGGCCTGCAGGTGCGGTAATGCCGCCTTGATGATCCAGAAGGGCGCGTAGATGTTGGTCTTCATGGTCGCATCAAAATCTTCGCTCGACAGATCGAGGATCGAAGCCTTGGCCTGTTGTCGCCCGGCGTTGCACACAACGATGTCCAAGCCACCCAATTGCTTGACCGCCTCAGCCACCAGCCGCGTACAAAATGCCTCTTCCCGTAGATCGCCGGGAATGGCGAATCCCTTGCGACCCGCGTCGTGAATCAGTTTGATGACATCCTGCGCATCCGGCTCCTCGGAAGGGTAGTAGTTGATTGCCACATCGGCGCCTTCCCGGGCATAAGCGATCGCGGCAGCCCGGCCCATACCGGAGTCGCCGCCGGTAATCAACGCTTTGCGACCGGCCAACCGGCCCGAGCCCCGATAGCTCGTCTCACCATGATCGGGCTTCGGGTTCATATTTCGCACCAGGCCCGGCCAAGGTTGCTTCTGCTCGGGGAAGGGTGGGTGCGGATACTTCGTGCGCGGGTCATCCATCGTCGACACTCCAGCTTGGGAAAGATCTCCTGCAGATGCAGATTGCTGCGAGCTCGCCGCACCTGCAGCGGTCGCAGCCATGCCGATTCCAACGAGGCCAACGGCTCGGCGTCGGGACATCGGGCCTGAATCATTCGAATTCATAGTCAGTTTCCGAGTGGGGGTTGGAAATCAACGTGGGTGCGATGCGGTTGGTTCCGCTTCGACCTTCGGTGGGTGAGCGTTAACGTAGGTTAGCTCGTCGAGTGTCTGGAACACAGGTCATTATCATCCGTTGTTAGTTGATTGATTTCGCCCCCTCATGGACTACCTGAATCTCACACAGTGGCCAGCCATGCTCATCACTGTCGTTGCGTCTTGGTACGTGGCGTCGGCGAAGAAGACGCGACGCCACGTCGGGTTTTGGCTGTTCATCGCAAGTAACGTGTTGTGGGTGATTTGGGGGGTGTACGCTCACGCGTATGCACTCATCGTCCTGCAACTGTGCCTGGCGGCCATGAACATCCGTGGCGCGATGAAGTCAGAGCCGGGCGTGTGACAAGCTTCACCGAGCCGTGCGAGGGCACACCGAGCCCTCCACTGGAAATCGTACGCCATACACCGTAACGAACGGGTTCGCGGGGACGTCCTTTCTCTAACCTTTCGATCCTTTCGGATGCCTTTCGTGCCTGCCACGTCAACCCGTTGAACTGTGCGTCGTTTGTAACGAATATGTGAGTTCCAACGTGTTGAATCGGCCCGCACATGATTACGATCCGCTAATGACGCAGAACCTGAGAATTTCCACAATCGGATCGGTAGTGCCATTGGCGCTGACCGTGAGTCTAATTCTGACAGGGTGCGTCGTTCGCGTGGCGCCGCCTCCGCCACCTCCGCCGCCGCGTGTCTACACACCGCCGCCGCCCCCACCACCACCACCCGAGCCGGTCATCGAAGAAGAAGCGCAGGCGTCCGAAGCGCCGCCCCCGCTGCCTGATTACGACCAGCCGGCTTGTCCTGGCGACGGATATTTGTGGACCCCGGGCTATTGGCGGTGGTACGGCGGTGGTTATTACTGGGTGCCGGGTACCTGGGTCATGCCACCCCGTGTTGGGGTTCTGTGGACACCCCCATACTGGGGATTTGTCGGCGGCGTGTATGTCTTTCACGCCGGCTATTGGGGGCCCCATGTTGGATTTTACGGTGGTGTCAACTACGGGTACGGTTACGTCGGAATGGGATTCGCTGGTGGGCGTTGGGCAGGCAATACATTTGCCTACAATACGTCCGTCACCAATGTGAATACGACGATCGTTCATAACACCTACAACGTAACTGTCGTAAATAACGTCACTGTGAACAAGGTCAGTTATAATGGAGGCGCGGGAGGGGTCACCGCTGTTCCCAGCGCGCAGGAGCGCGCCGCTGCGCAGGAACCCCACGTTCCGCCAACGCAAATGCAGCGGCAGCACGTGCAGCAAGCTGTCAAGTCTCCGGCGTTGGCCGCGCGCGCGAACGGTGGTCATCCGACGATCGCTGCCACGACCCATCCTGCGGCGTTCCAAGGTCCCGGCGTGGTGGGAGCGCATGGGGCGCAGTTGAACCCATCGGCAGGCGGCCATCCTGCGAACAACGGTGGGCGGCCGACAAACAACGCACCGCAGCCGCAAGTGAAGCAGCAGCCACAGCTGGGGCAGCAGCCCAAAGTAGGACAGCAGCCGCAGGTGTCACAGCAGCCTCAAGTTCGACAGCCGGCGAGGGCACCCAAACAGCCACGACCGGCCACGCAACCAAAACAACCGAAGCACGAGCACGAGGATCGCAAACACGAGCCGCAGCGATAGCGAGGCACACAGGACGGTGCCATCCGCTGCGTCATCGCTGCTTCTGCGGTAGCGGTGCAGCCTGCAGGTCCGGGCTCGCAGAGGGCGAGCTCTGCGATATTGCGCCTCTCGCGTTCAACACCTTAACCCAGGTTAGCCACGGCCCCTCGAGCCGATCGTAAAGTGGCCAATACCGGCTGTTGTTGGCCGGTTTCGCTCCGCTTCTCCTACATCGTGCGCGCCGCAAAGAGAGTCTACTCGTGGCATCAGCGCAATGTCGGTAGCTATGCCGCAGGCGAACTCAACAAAGGAAGCATCTTGACAAAGAAATCATCCAAACCAGCTGCCAAGTCGGCGAGAAAATCATCCACTGGCGCCTCTGCCTCCGGGAGTCCGACAGCCGTGGGTACGACCTCGAGTGGTCCGAGTCATCCAGGTACGCCTGAGAGCAGCATGGCCTCCCATGCCGCGGACCAGGAATCACTGGCTGTGGCCGTGCCATTCAATGTGAATAAACCATCCGAGTATGGCTACGACTCGTCAGTGGCTCCGCCTGAAGGGGTGACCGCCGAGATGCCATCGCCGAGCGCCGGCGCTGGGACGCTGTCTGAAGAGAACGAATCCGAAAAGACCGGCCCGGCAGCAGTGGAACCGGTCGCCATAGGCGGCGGACTGGAGCGGGTCCGCGTCAACTCGGCGGCACAAACCCTCACCACCAACCAGGGCGTAGCCGTTGCGGATAATCAAAATTCGCTGAAGGCGGGTCTGCGAGGTCCGACGCTGCTCGAAGATTTCATTCTGCGCGAAAAGATTACGCACTTTGACCACGAGCGCATCCCCGAGCGGATCGTGCACGCCCGCGGATCGGGTGCCCACGGATTCTTCGAATGTTATGAGCCGCTGACTAAGTACACGAAGGCTGCGCCATTCGCTGCAGCGGGTAAGACTACACCGGTGTTTGTCCGCTTTTCGACCGTTGCCGGCGAGCGGGGCTCGGCTGACACGGCGCGTGACGTCCGCGGCTTTGCGGTCAAGTTCTATACCGACGCAGGCAACTGGGATCTGGTTGGTAACAACATCCCGGTATTCTTTATCCAGGATGCGATCAAGTTTCCCGATTTGATCCATGCTGCCAAGCCCGAACCCAACAACGCCATCCCCCAGGCCGCTACCGCCCACGACACCTTCTGGGATTTCGTGTCTCTGATGCCCGAATCCACGCACATGCTGCTGTGGGTCATGTCAGACCGGGCGATACCGCGCAGCCTGCGCATGATGGAGGGATTCGGCGTGCACACGTTCCGCCTGGTGAATGCCAAGGGCGCCTCGGTGTTCTGCAAATTCCATTGGAAGCCGCTCCTGGGCACGCATTCACTCGTCTGGGACGAGGCCGTCAAGATCTCAGGTTGCGATCCGGACTTCCATCGCCGGGATTTGTGGGAAGCGATCGAGTCCGGCAACTATCCCGAGTGGGAGCTGGGACTGCAGATCTTCACGGAAGAACAGGCTGACGAGTTCAGCTTCGACGTGTTGGATTCAACCAAGCTGGTGCCGGAGGAGCTCGTCCCGGTCATGCCCGTCGGGCGTATGGTTCTGAACCGGAATCCGGACAACTTCTTTGCGGAAACCGAGCAGGTCGCGTTCTGCACCGCGCACGTCGTTCCCGGAATCGATTTCAGCAATGACCCGCTGTTGGCAGGCCGCCATCATTCCTACGTCGATACGCAGATATCACGCCTGGGAGGTGCCAATTTTCATGAGCTGCCCATCAATGCCTCGTTGGCACCGGTGCATAACAACCAGCGTGATGGCATTCATCGCCAGGCCATACCCCGCGGGCGAGTTTCTTATGAGCCCAATTCGCTCGGCGGCGGTTGCCCATTCCAGGCGGGAATGAAGGGTTTCACGTCGTTCCCACCGTCCATCACCACTGATAACGACCCGGTTGACAAGGTTCGCGGCAAGCCGGAGAAGTTTGCCGAGCATTACAACCAGGCGACGTTGTTCTTCAACAGTCAAACGCCGGTGGAACAGGCACACATTATCGGGGCGTTCCGGTTCGAGCTGAGCAAGGTGACGGTGCCGGCAATTCGCGCGCGAATGGTGAGCTCGCTCATCAATGTGTCCGATGAGTTGGCGTCGGCAGTGGCTGCAGGTCTAGGGTTGGAGCTGCCGGAGCCTATGCCCCGTGCAACGGAGTCACCTGGGACACCTGAAATTGATAAGTCACCGGCACTGTCGCTGATGGCGCGTCCGGGTGATGGAGGCATTGCAACCCGCAAGGTGGCTGTGATGATTGGCGATGGGGTGGATTCCAAAGCCATTGATGCCATTGCGGCTGCGCTCACCGAGGCTGGTGCAGTCACACGCTTTCTCGGCGTGCGCTTAGGCAGCGTCAAAGGGTCGGACGGCTCATTGATCGAAGCCGATGCAACGTTGGAGAACTCGCCGTCGGTGTTGTTCGACGGCCTGGTATTGCCTGATGGACTGGCAGCGCTCGCAAATGTGGGTCAGGCTGTGGAGTTTGTGAAGGACCAATTCAGGCACTGCAAGACGATTGCGGCCCTGGGAACTTCCACCGCCCTGCTCGAGAAAGCGGGAATCACATTGCAGGAGCCGGATCCGGGATTGATTCTGGCAGACACGGGTAAAGGAGCAGTCAAGTCGTTTATTACGGCACTGGCTCAACATCGCCACATGCAGCGTGATCAGGATCCACCTCTCATCTAACCAACATGCGGCGGGTGTGCGCCGGTCCCGGCATGGCGCACACCCGCCGCTGAGTGAGATCAACTGATGCGCAGCAGTGTTTTCAGCTTTCTGAGTATCCTGTTGGTGACGCTGGCCTCCGCAACGCCTGCGGCCGCTGTGATGCCCCCGTTGCCGTTCGAACTTCCACCGCTGGTTCAGCCGGCCAGCCACGAGCATCACCCTGGCAAGATCGTCTGGACTGATCTGGTCACGCCGGATGTAGTGGCCGCCAAGAAGTTCTACGGTGCGCTGTTTGGCTGGACCTTCAGAGACATCAGCACCGGTGAGCGGGATTACGCGATTGCGTATTCCGCCGGGGAGCCCATCGCCGGGATCATTGAGCGCCCCATCCGGCCGGGTGAACAACGGCAACCCTACTGGCTGATTTTTATTTCCGTGAAGGATGTCGGCCGGGCGCAGCAAGCGGTGTTGGCCCATGGCGGCAAGGTGCTGGCGCCTGCTCGGATGTATCGCGAACGCGGCCCCCAGGCCGTGTTCGCTGATCCGCAAGGCGCGGTGTTCGCGGTTCTGCAGTCCAAGAGCGGTGATCCCCGGGACGAGCTCGCCGATCCCGGCGAATGGATCTGGAGCTCGTTGCTCAGTCATGACGCAAATGCGGAAGCCGCTTTCTATCAGGCTCTGTTTGGCTACCAGGTATTTGATCCGCGTGACGACGATCAGGATGCAGAGCATCTGATGTTGGCGGACGATCACTACGCTCGCGCCAGCTGCAACGCTTTGCCGGCAACACAGATGGGTCTGCATTCCCACTGGTTGCATTTTGTGCGGGTCCTCGATGCCAAGGATGCAGCAGCCAGGGTGGAATCAATGGGCGGCAAGGTCCTGGTGGCACCGCATGAGGATCGCCACGGTGGGATGGTGGCGGTTGTGGCTGATCCGGCGGGCGCGCCTTTCGGTCTGTTGGAATGGACTCAGGCGAATCAGCAGGAGATTACGAAGTGAAGTGCGTCC
>Ga0181534_10000373_pt1 | contig 32326 bp, 28 predicted proteins | sample PEATcosm2014_Bin_37_FD_119758 | JGI IMG/M metagenome (GOLD analysis project Ga0181534, IMG submission 119758) | Peatland microbial communities from MTU Mesocosm Facility, Houghton, MI, USA - PEATcosm2014_Bin17_10_metaG | ecosystem: Environmental > Terrestrial > Soil > Wetlands > Peat | place...
CAAATGATGGCGGTTTACTTGCCCTATTGCGACCAGTTTCTAACCGACGATAAACAGCAGCATAGATGCTTGACCGAAGTCGCGTCTCACGCTGGGATTCCGACTCAAGTTCGGTTCTATGATGACTTCCGTTCAAGCCTGCCCATCTAGGGGTTCTAAGCCTCAACTTTTTGACTAGAGACCCAAGCCAATATCGAAGCCCAGCTCCTGCTGCGGCGAGATCCCCCGCTGCGACGAGATGGCCTGCTCCTGTTTCTGTTCTGGCTTCATCTCCGGCGCATGGGCGCTGCTGTGCGATACATCATGCCCCAGCGCGGCTCCCAGTTTCTCGCGGTCGTTGGTGAAGATTTGCGCGCCGTATCCCTCGCGTGAGACGGCTACGTAATGGTCCTGCGATTTCCTCTAACCGGCTTTAACCGGTTTGGCCTTTTCGGTGTCACTTTCCTGGTCAGTTGGATTTGTATTTCGGTGCCTTTCTGTGCCCCTACGTGCATGTTTTACCCAAAAGGCAAGCTTCATACCAAAAAGAACAGGAGCCCATGATAGGCCCCTACGTGTTGATTCTACTGATCTTATGGCGGAGAGGGAGGGATTCGAACCCCCGATAGCCTTGCGACTATGTCTGATTTCGAGACGGGCGTACTATCTATTGTTATCAATTATTTATGGGATGGGTGGTCACTTTTTGCGCTAGTTGGAATTGTCTTCGTGTCGTAGGGGCTCATGACTGCAGCAAAGGCCGCAATCTACCCCTTCTACGCTGAGAAAAGGGTTGACCAATATATGCCATTGGCATATAGTTTTTCTATGCAATCGGTGGTCGAAACCCCGATGTTCCTGAGAGCCGCCGAAGCCATCTATAGCGAAGAGGACCGGGAAGAAATCGTGCGAACCATCGCCGCAACCCCGGAGGCCGGAGACTTGATGCCCGGCACAGGAGGGTATCGCAAGCTGCGCTTTGCACGTTCCGGCATGGGAAAGCGCGGCGGCGCACGAGTCGTTTATCTCTACGGCGGTGAGGATCTGCCGATCTTCCTCATCACCGTGTATGCCAAATCGGAGAAGGGCAATTTGAGCAAGGCCGAGCAGAATGCCCTCGCCAAGATGGCGAAGAGTTTCTTTGCCGATTACAGGGGGAAGCGATGAGCAAATTGTTTGAAGAGATGGCGCAAGGAACGGCTGAAGCCCGCGCCTACATGGAGGGTGAGCGCAAGGGTTACAAGGTCACTCTGCCGGAGACCGTGGACGTGCGAGGTCTCCGTAAGCGCCTTCGCCTGAGCCAGGGGCGCTTCGCAGATCGTTTTGGTTTGTCAGTCGATGCAGTTCGTCATTGGGAGTCTGGGCGTCGCCAGCCGGAAGCCGCTGCGCGCGCGCTTCTTATCGTCATTGCCGCCGATCCTGAATTTGTGATGCGTTCCTTGGCTAAAAGTGCTTGAACGCGAGTAAAGGGTCAACCGCCCGAGTGGATGCGCGATGGCCAGTCCGCATCACCGACCTCCCCGGTCCCCAAAAGCGAGGGACCGGGGGCACCCTCAACTTGAGAAGATCCTTGTGAGACCGGGGCCACCCGCCTTATGCTGCTAAGTTGCGCCTCGCCCCACAAGAAGCCCAAACGTCGTTCAGGAGGCCGCAACCAGCCTCCCGCCGAAGAGACCACCGGCATAGGATCCCCTGAACCAACCCACCTTCCTCACCATGATCTGAAAACTTACATCGTCTTGGCTGTCATCCCGCATTGCCCTGACCCACTCAATTGCAGGCAATGTTACCATGCCGTTCCTCGGGAACATTTTCTCCCTTGATCCGTATTCATCTCCATGACTACGAGCAAGCCCGTGGTAATTGCCGCTACAGAAACCAACAGGGCGCATCTCCTCGCATCCGGACCAGCGATCGTCACGTATCTCGCCCTGGCGCGTATCGTTCTCTACTGCATCGCCGGGCCGAATTACGGCTATTTCCGCGATGAACTTTACTACCTGGCATGTGGGGAGCATCCGGCCTGGGGTTACGTGGATCAGCCGCCACTCATCGGGTGGATCACATGGCTGCTGCAGCACTCCATCGGCACATCCCTCTGGGCGCTGCGTCTGCTGCCCGCCCTTGCCGCCGCCGCAACCATCCTGCTTGCCGGAGTGCTGGCGCGCCAATTCGGCGGTCGCCGCTGGGCCATGTTTCTTGCCTCGCTGGCTGCGTTGATGGCGCCTGTCGCGCTTTCTCTCTCCCATCTGTTTACCATGAACGCCTTCGATCCGCTGCTGTGGATGGCAATCGCCTTTCTCATCGCGCGCATCGCCAAAGAAGGCCGCGAGACGCTGTGGCTGGCCGTAGGCGCTCTGAGCGGGCTTACCATTCTGAACAAGTACGGCGTCCTCTTCTGGCTTTCAGGATTGGCGGTCGGCATCTGCCTTACGCCGCTTCGCCGGAGCCTGCGCCATTGCTGGTTCTGGCTTGGCTGCCTGCTGTGCGCCGCTATCGCGCTGCCGAACTTCATCTGGCAGTGGCGGCATCACTTCCCATTTCTCGAATTGATGGAGAATATTCGCCGCAATGGCCGCGACATTGCGCTTTCTCCGCTGCCCTATCTTCAGGCTCAGGCGCAGATGCTCGGCTTTGTCGCTGCCATTCTTGTGCCATTTGCGCTGCTCTTCTTTTTCTCAAAGAAAGGCCGTCCGTTTCTAGCGCTCGGCTGGGCATACCTGATCTTCCTGGCGGAGATGATGCTCCTCCATGGCAAGATGTATTACCTTGCCCCGGTCTATCCCGTTTTGTTTTCTGCCGGGGCGGTCTGGCTTGAAGACGCTACGCAACGCAAACTGTTGATTTGGGCCAAGCCCGCTCTGGCTTTGGCAATGATCGCCATCGGCTGCATCAGCGCGCCAACCGTTCTGCCTCTTCTCAGCGTTCCTGACTTTCTCGCCTATGAGAAGAAATTGGGCATCGAGCAGCAGAAATTTGAAAATCACCAGGAGGGAGTGCTCCCACAGCTTTACGCCGACATGTTTGGATGGGAGGGGATCGCGCGCCGCGTGGCCGTCTACTACCACACCCTTTCACCCGAGGAGCAGGGCAAGACCGCCATCTTTGCAAACAACTATGGGGATGCCGGCGCAATAGACTTCTTTGGGCCGCGCTACGGCCTGCCCAAGGCAATCGGAAATCACCAGAACTACTGGCTCTGGGGACCGCGAGATTACACCGGAGAGAGCATCATTGTTCTCGGCGATCGCGACGAGCGCGACATGCGGACAAAATGCGCCAGTTACTCCATCATTGGCAATACGAATGACCCGCTCTCGCGCCCAGACGAGTGGCTCCCAATCTACCACTGCCGTGGATTGAAGCCGGATCTGCAAACCATGTGGCCCACGAACAAACACTGGGATTGAGCCGATGGCTTCGGTCCGTTTTCCGTAGGAGGTGAAGCAAGGGTCTTCAGGCCCATTCCCATCGGAGGGAGCATGCGCCTTCAGGCCCCTGAACCAACGCCAGCAAAATCAACGGCTTTAGCCACGGGCCTTTCGTTTATGCTGCTGGGCGCCCATCCTTCGCTTTTTTCTAGCGAAGGGTGGGAATCCACCAACCCCATCGCCTCACATTCTCACCAAACTCATGCAGATCATTTCCACCATTTCAGGCACAATCAAGAAAAACGGCAAAAATACAAAATTATGCCTTTTTAGATTCTCTTTTCCTTCACTTTTGTCATTAAGCCATTCATTTAATTGATCTAGCTTGTTAAGTTTTCCTTCGCCATACCTCTGCTCTAGCCTGAAATCCCAAGTCTTCCCTGTGGTCATGGGAAATCCGCCTGGTCGCCAGTTGACTGGGTCTGTAAACAACGAACCTCAAGCAAACGAAAAGCAAGCCGCCCAGCCCGCTCCATGCGGCACTCCGATGCGGGGCTTTTCTGTTCCCTGTTCCCTGTTCCCTGCTTTTACTCCCTACCCGGCAACATGCTCGGCTCTTCCGGCGCCCTCAGCCGCAACATGCGGTCGATGGTGTACGGCGTCGGCGCCTGCTGGCTGGTAAAGTAATGCCGCACCTGCAACTCGCCCAGCAGCCCAATCGCCAGCAACTGAATGCCGGAGACAATCATCACGCCGCCGACGACAAACAGCGGCCCGTGCTGGTCCATGACATTTTGATGCGGATGCAGCAGCTTCAATACCAGTAGCCCGGCCGAGATGGCGCTGCCTGCCAGAATGCCCAGCGCGCCAAATCCGCCAAAGAAATGCAGCGGCCTGCCCATGTACTTCAGCAGGAAGCGAATGGTCAGCAGATCGAAGAAGACGCGGAAGGTGCGCCCGATGCCGTAGTGGCTCTTGCCCCGCTCGCGATGCACATTCTTGATGGGAATCTCGCAGATCGACGCGCCATACCATGCGGCCAGCGCGGGGATGAAGCGATGCATCTCGCCGTAGAGCGGAATGTTGTGAATCACCTCGCGGCGATAGGCCTTGAAGGTCGTTCCGAAGTCGTGAATATCCACGCCGCTGAGCTTGGCCATCAGCCAGTTGGCGCAGCGCGACGGAATGCGGCGCATGATGAAGTTGTCGATGCGATCCTTGCGCCAGCCGCTGACCACGTCGAAGCCCTCTTCCAGCTTCTCCAGAAACTGCGGAATCTCCGCCGGGTCGTGCTGCAGGTCGCCGTCCATGGCCAGAATGAACTCGCCCGAGGCGTGGTCAAAGCCCGCCGCAAGGGCCGAGGTCTGCCCAAAGTTGCGGCGCAGTTTGATCACCAGCACGCGGGAATCGACGGCTGCAATTTCCTCCATGAGTTTATAGGTGCGGTCATTCGATCCATCATCCACCAGCACCAATTCAAAACTCGCGCCCACCTGCTCCATCACCTGCTTCAGGCGAGCGTATAAGACGGTAACATTCTCCTCTTCGTTGTGAAAAGGAACGACGATTGAGTATTTCGGCATATTAGTAGTATAGACGCGGCCGGGATGAAAGCAGTCTCAAAACACAGGATGCAATGTGCGCTGGGTACACCGCCTTCGCCGCGTTCTTGTTTTTGCGGCTAAGGTGGAATAGCACAAACCTCAACCGGACCACTCTTAAAGCGCCTACCGCTCCAGTTCTTCCAGCATCTCCTGCATCTCTTTGGCCGCATGGTGATTGGCGCTGCGAGCGGCGCTCTCAATGCCGCTCTTCAGCCGCGCAATCGCCTCCGCCGTCCGCCCCGCCGTAGCCAGCGTCTGCGCGGCCATAAAGTACCCCGCGGTATAGCCGGGATCGTTCACCAGCAGCGTGTCGAACTCGCTCAGCGCAGCATCCGTCTCGCCTTGTCCAGCCAACTCCATCGCCAGTCCATAGCGGGCAAAGCTGTTCTTCGCGTCCAACTCCAGAATCTCTTTCAGTCCTGCAATCTTGTCCATTTTGCTCACATAGGCGGCCCGCGCCCAAAAGGGAATTTGCGTATTGGGCGTCGACTGCCCAAACTGGAGCTGTACGCTTACCATCAGACTCCGCCGCTGGCTTCATTGTATCCATGTACAGGAAATTGGGCGCGGGCAATTGGAAGCAGCTAAACTGGAACCATACCCCAGGGAACGGAGCAGACCTCATGAACATCATCGAGAACAATCCTCCAGCCCGATCCGTCGCCAGCACACAGTCTGAGATGACGGAGCTGATTCTGCCCAACGACACCAACGTCCTCGGCAACCTGCTCGGTGGGCGTCTCATGCACTTCATCGATCTAACCGCCGCCATGGCCGCCTACCGCCATGCGCGGACGTACATTGTCACTGCTGCCATGGACCACATCGACTTCATCCGCCCCGTGCATCTGGGCGATCTGGTCACCCTTCGCTCCAGCGTCAACCGCGCCTTCTCCACGTCGATGGAAGTCGGCGTGAAGGTCTGGGCTGAGAACACCCAGACCGGCGAGCAGCAGCATGTGGCCAGCGCCTATCTGGTCTTTGTCGCCATCGACAAACAGGGCCACCGCAAGACGGTTCCGCAACTGATTCCCGAGACGCCCAACGAACTGCGCCGCCACGCCGACGCGCTGCTGCGCCGCGAACATCGCGAGGCCGAAGCCGTCCGCCGCAAACTGGAAAAACAGGCCCATTCCGCCACGAATGGCGCTTTGACTTCAGAGCCCTGAGACCACTCCAACGCATCTGAAGAACAACAGCGTTTTTCAAGACAATGTTTTCAGGATAAAAGGAGCAACAAACCAGAATGGCTCATTCACCCGCCATGCCCACGCCGGTCGCTTTGCCCGGCATCTCCAAGATCGTCGCCATCGGTTCCGGCAAGGGCGGCGTCGGCAAAACCACCGTCGCTGTCAACCTGGCCATTGCGCTCAGCCGCCTGGGCCAGCGCGTCGGCCTCATCGACGCCGACATCTACGGCCCCAATGTTCCGCTGATGATGGGCTCGGCGCAGCCGCCCAAGGTGGGCCCGGACAACACCATCGAGCCCAACCTCACCCACGGCGTGAAGACCATCTCCATCGGCTACATCTCGCCCGGCGACAAGCCGCTGGTGATGCGCGGACCCATGCTGCATCAGATCATCCGTCAGTTTTTGCAACAGGTGGACTGGGGCGAACTCGATTACCTCATCGTCGATCTGCCGCCAGGCACCGGCGATGTGGTTATTTCGCTCGTCCAGACCGTGCCGCTGACTGGCGCAGTCGTCGTCAGCACGCCCAGCGACGTCAGTCTGCAAGATGCGCGCAAGGCTCTGGAGATGTTCGCCCAAGTTAATGTCGAAGTCCTCGGCATCGTCGAGAACATGAGCCACTTCACCTGCCCGCATTGCCAGAAAGAGATCGACATCTTCTCTCGCGGCGGAGCCGAGCGCACTGCGGCGCAGTTCAACATTCCGTTTCTCGGGTCCATCGAGTTAGTCCCTGCCATTCGCGAGGGCGGCGACCGCGGGATGCCCGTCGCACTGGCCGGACCCAAGAGTCCACAGGCCGCCGAGTTCTACGCCGTAGCGGAAAAGCTGATGGTGCGCGCTGAAGCCGCCGCTGCCGCCGCAACCGATGTGATCGAAATCAGCTGAACCCCTGCGGTGGGGCAGACGCCTTCGGCCAATCCGCGCCAGAAAAAAGGCGCGGATCAGACTTTATCCTGCGGGGCACGGCTGGTCCAATCTCTGGCAATCCAACAAGAAAAGCGGATTACCGCCAGTGCCCCTCGCGCAATTCCCAATGATCGCCGTGGCGGACCCACTTGTGCGCAACCCAGCGCGCGCCCGGATGCGGTGGACGCTCCCAGCGGCCCGGCGTCCAAACATAGTGATCGCCCTCCCAGCGGTGGTAGCCGTCAATCCACACGAATCCCCGCTCGGGAGGGACTCCCCTTGTTTCCACGATAGGAGCCGGCGGCCCGATGCGAATCACAACCTGCGCAAACGAAGCTGCGGGAACAAGCGCGAATGCAAACAATACAGCCAATGCAATCTTTTTCAACATGAGTCAATACCTCCTGGTTTTTTCTCTGCCGCTGGAATCTGTTAGAACTCCCGGCCACACAGAGATTGAAACGTAGAATCCGAAAAATAGTTGCGCTGCGAACATGGAATTGCGGGCAGTTTCAATGCGGCAGTTTCTTGCCATGAAAGTTATGATGGATCTATGAAGCGTGTTTTATTGTCCTGGAGCAGCGGCAAGGATAGCGCCTGGGCGCTCCACATTTTGCGCCAACAGGAAGGCATTGAAGTCGTCGGCTTGCTCTCCGCATTGAACAATGAATTTCAGCGCGTGGCAATGCACGGAACGCGCCGCTCCGTTCTGGAAGCTCAAGCCGCTGCCGCTCAACTGCCGCTCTGGGTCGTGCCACTGCCCTGGCCCTGCTCCAACGATATCTATGAAAAGTTGATGAGCGAGGCCTGCCAGCGCGCCATCCTCGAACATGTCGATGCGATGGCCTATGGCGATCTCTTTCTGCCGGATATTCGCGCTTATCGCGAGAAGCAATTGGAGCCGACCGGCATCGAACCGCTCTTTCCTCTCTGGCAGATTCCAACCGCAACTCTTGCGCGTCAGATGATCGACGGCGGCCTGCGCGCCAAGGTCGTCTGCGTCGATCCACGCCTATTGCCTGCCTCGATTGCCGGCCGCGACTACGATGCCGCGCTTCTCGACGATCTACCGCCGGAGATCGATCCTTGCGCCGAGCGCGGCGAGTTCCACACCTGCGCCTACGCTGGGCCGATGTTTGCCACACAGGTCAATTTAAAGGCTGGCGAGGTCGTCGAGCGCGACGGTTTCGTCTTCGCGGATTTCCTATAGCGCTTCAATCTCCTCGGCCAGCGCCTCGGCCGCCGCCACGCAAGCCGCGCGATCCACATCCAGATGCGTCACCAGCCTCATCGCCGCCAGTCCAACCGCGCTGGCCAAAATCCCGCGTGTCTTCAGCCGCCCCACCACATCCGCCGCGCTCACTCCGCCGGTCAGTTTGAAGATGACGATATTCGTCTCCACCGCATCCACATCTATCTCGACGCGCTCGATATTCGCCAGCGCCTCGGCCAGCAGGCGAGCATTCGCATGATCCTCATGCAGCCGCTTCGGCCCTTCCTCCAGCGCAATCAATCCCGCCGCCGCCAGCACGCCTGCCTGCCGCATTCCGCCGCCCAATGCCTTGCGGTAGAGCCGCGCCTGCGCCATCAACTCCGCCGAGCCCACCAGCATCGAACCCACTGGCGCGCCCAGTCCCTTTGACAAACAAAACATCACCGTATCGAAGCCGCTGGTCAGCGTCGTAACATCCATGCCCAGAGCGGCCGAGGCATTGAAGATTCGCGCTCCATCCAGATGCACCGGGAGCTTGCGGGCTTTCGCGCCGGCCCAAATCTCCTCCAAAACGCCAAGGGGTGTGCAACCCCCGCCGGCCAGATTCGCCGTATTCTCAATCTCGATCAGCCCCGTCGCCGCGCGAAAGGCTCCCCGTGCATAGATCGCAGGCTCTATATGCTTCCAGGTCAGAATGCCGCGCTGGGCCTCGACCGCCCGCACCAGGCAGCCGGAAAAGACCGCGGTCGTCGCCATCTCCCAATCCAGAATGTGCGCGCGCGATTCGGCAATGACCTCCTGCCCCGGCCGCGTGTGCAGACGAATCGCGATCTGGTTGCCCATCGTCCCGGTGGGCACAAAGAGCGCCGCCTCGCGCCCGAATCGCTCCGCCGCCCGCCGTTCCAGCAGATTGACGGTGGGATCCTCTCCATAGACGTCGTCGCCCACCTCAGCCGCCGCCATCGCCGCGCGCATCTCAGCCGAAGGCCGAGTCACCGTATCGGAACGCAAGTCGATCATTGCCGCCATCGCCGTCTACCTTCTCCGCCCATCTGGCACGGTACTGTTCACTGACCCCTGACAACTGACAACTGATAACTGACCACTGATAACTGATAACTGATAACTGTTCCTACGGTATCTGCCCCATCGCCAACTCCAGCACCGCTGTCCGCTTGTCGCCCTTTACCGCATAAGCCCACAGCCCGTGAAAGCTCTGCCGCAGTGCCGGCTGCGCCTTCAGAAACGCAGTCAGCACGGCAATCGCCTCGGTGCGCTGCGCCGCCGGGTCGGTCACTCCCGTCGATTCGTATGACACGGCCAAGTCGGCGTGCAGCAGCGTCTCATCCACATGCACCGCGTCAATCTTCCAGGTGCGCGGCCCGTCGGGAAGCGTCAACGGAAATGCATTCTGCGGAGAGTTCTTGATCGCCAACTGCTCAGCACCCAGCTTTTCCAGATTCGGCGATGAAAGAAAATCCACCGGAACCAGCAGCGACCGCGCCAAATCGCAGGCGTACCATGCCGGCCAACCCTGGCCATCCTGCGCCAGCTCCCGCGCCCGCGACCACCACCAAACGCCATCCTGCCCGTCCAGAGAGCCCGGCCGCGCGCTCAGCCCGCCCAACTTCCACACTGAAGCGACGCCGTCCCAGGCCAGCAGCAGGCCCAACTGGCCCGCATTCGGCGCTCCGGTCGCATCCGCCAGCACCACCCCGTAGCGGCCCGGCGGCAGCGCTCGCATGTTCAGCGTCACGGTCATTGTGCCGCTCGTATTCGAGCAGAAAAACTGCGTGTCGGCTGGTGCCGTCAAACTGCCCGCGTCCAGCAGATACAGCGCGCGCAGTTGCACCTGTCCGCCCTTCATCAGCACCGCGCCATCCTCGGCTGCCTGGCGGATTCCATCCCAGTCCGCGGCCACGGCAGGCAGCAGCGCGGCCTTCAGCGCGGACTCATCCTGCTCGGCCACGGCCATGGCCAGCCGGCCTCCGGCCGCCGTAAGCGCATCGCGATCCAGCCCCACCATCTCGGCCTGCGTGGTGCAACTTGTGGCGTCCGCCGCCGCCGGCCACGCCAGCAACGCCATCAGGACCGCCAGCGCGGCCCAACCCTTCAAGCAAACGCGCATCTTCTCGATCCTTTCCCGCATCTTTTTCTTGTAATCCAAATCTTTTCTTGGATTCAGACTCATTTTGTTAAGTTTCCCCGCCTCAAAATCTTCTTCTAAAATCTCCATGTGTGAGCGTCCGCGGGCCACTGTTAGTCTAGTACAGTAGAGCGGCAGCGCATTCACCGCGGATGTTGGGATACCACGAACCTCAACCAGCGTTTTCCAGAAAACCTGGAACACCACAACCCCAAACGCCGTCCATCGCCGTCAAGGACCGATTCCATGCGCAACCTCTCGCCGCACAATTCGCAGAGACTTCTTGGAGCGCTGATCGCCGCGACACTCTGCGGCGCAACCATGCTGGCCGCGCAAGCCCCATCTACTTCGACGCACAAAAAGGCGAACAAGCACAAGCACCCCGTCGCTGCCGTGGCAGAAACTCCCGCCCCTCAGCCAGCAATCGTCGCGGCGGCCCCTCCCGCCCCGGAGCTTCCGCTCTGGCCCGTCAACGACAGGCCGGTAGACGCAACCATTACCTGGGACAGCCACGGTCTCAGCATTCAGGCCGACAACTCCAGCCTCAGGCAGATTCTCGATGACGTGGCCGCGGTCACAGGAGCCAAGGTGGAAGGTTTGGGCCCCGACCAGCGGATCTTTGGCGAATACGGTCCCGGCCGGGCCAACGACGTGCTCTCCCAGTTGCTGCAAGGTTCCGGCTACAACGTACTCATGATCGGCGACCAAGGCCAGGGAACGCCACGCAAGGTTTTGCTCACCTCGCCCAATAGCACGGCCGTGCCGGTAAACCCGAATCCAGCCCCCGCCACCGATGAGGACGCCGATACAGAAGACCAGCCGCAGTTCAACCGGCCCAACTTCCCACCCGGAGCTTCGCGCGCGCCACAGTTCTCACCAGAGCAGCAACGCATGCAGCATCAGCATCCGGGCCCGCCCGGTCAACCGCAGCCCGATGCGGGCAACACTCCGCAGTAGTCAGCAAATGCGCCCAGCTTGCGGGCAGCGCAGATTCAAACAATAAGTTTGAGTGACCATCTCTGGATTTTCAATACCGTGACCGCGTGATTATGGAATGGCATGAATAGAGTGCTGGTCTCCTGACCGGCTGTAATGCGGGCGTTCCCGCCCGCGTTCGTTCAAAATAATTATCAAATCATCCGTCTGATTAGAAGCAATCTGACTCGCCGCGTCGAGTTGTGTTCGAAAATGAACAAGCCAAAAATGCTGGGTGCCCCAGACATTCCGCTCCTGAGCGCAGTCGAAGGATCTGCGTTTTTTCTTGCGGAATGGGTGGGATAGCACCAACCCAAACAGGAATCCCGTTCACTGGGAGCACAGGGTTCTCCGCAAAAAGATCAGGATTGTGCAACCCGCTACGCGATGCGCGCGCCCTGCGTCTGCACCTTCACCAACCGGCGCAGCTCGCGCGGCCGCATCAGCGCAAAGCCCACGCGAAGAACTCCATAAGCCGCCAGAATTCCGAAGGCCAGAGACCCGATCGATGCCACAATCAACAAAATCAAATTCAACAAATCCGCCATTGCTCCCGCCTTCAATCACTTCCCTTGTAGTCTGAAAACCCCTCAAAAGCTCAGAGGTTCCTCTTCAAAGATTCTCGCAGAAAATCCGCCGCTCCGGTCCGGTCACTGTTGACCAACAGGATACTCGCTCCCGTATTGCAATCGGGTGAACGCGCAGCCGCCCAGGAAAATCCCAAATCTGCACTCGCCGTCCCATCCGCCTCCAGCGCCGCTTCTCCGCCATCGGCGATAATATCTCTACCACGTTGCAAGGAGAATTCCCCATGTCAGAACCAACCATCGCCCAGAAGTCCCCTTACGCCGTCGAAGTCGAAGCCGGCAAAAGCTACTACTGGTGTGCCTGCGGTAAAAGCGCCACCCAGCCCTTCTGCGACGGCAGCCACAAAGGCAGCGGCTTCACCCCCGCCAAATTCGACGCCGCCGAATCCAAAACCCTCTACTTCTGCGGCTGCAAGCACTCCGCCAATCCCGTCCTCTGCGACGGCAGCCATCATAAACTTTAACCCTGCAACTTTAACCCTGCGCCGCTTGCAGGCAATGTGATCCCCATCATGGCCATCACTCACATCACGGTGCGCGGGGCGCGCCAGCATAATCTGCGCGACATCAGCGTGCGCATCCCGCGCAACACGCTCACGGTCGTCACCGGCCTCTCCGGCTCCGGCAAGAGTTCGCTCGCCTTCGACACGATTTACGCCGAGGGCCAGCGCCGCTACGTCGAGACGCTCTCCGCCTACGCGCGCCAGTTTCTCGACCAAATTGAACGCCCCGACGTGGATTCCATCGAGGGCCTCTCGCCCGCCATCTCCATCGAGCAGAAGACCACCAGCCGCAGCCCTCGCTCCACCGTCGGCACTATCACGGAAATCTACGATTACCTGCGCCTGCTCTACGCCTCAGTCGGCACGCCGCACTGCCCCAACTGCGGCCGCCCCATCTCACGCCAGAGCGCCGACCAGATTGTTCAGCGCATTCTCGATCTTGGCCGGGGCGAGCGCGTCACCGTGATGGCGCCGATTGTGCGCGGCCGCAAGGGCGAGTTCAAGGATATGCTCGACCAGCTCGACCGGCAGGGCTTCCGCGCCCGCGTGGATGGCGAAGTGCAAGATCTCTCCGAGCCGCTCAATCTGGACCGCCGCAAGAATCACGCCATTGAAGCCGTCATCGACCGCATTCTGCTGAAAGATCCGCCGGCCCCCACCACCATTCCCTCCGCCAGCGCGCCCAACGGCAAGCCATCGGTTGAGAAGCGCCTTGAAGCCGCCGTGGCCAAGGCGCTGCAAATGGCCAATGGCCTGGTGCTGATCGCCGTCACCGGCAGTGAGGAGCAGTTGTTTTCCTCATCGATGGCCTGCCCCGATTGCGGCCTGGATGTGCCCAAGCTGGAGCCGCGCAGCTTCAGCTTCAACTCGGCATTCGGCGCTTGCCCGGAGTGCCACGGCCTGGGCTCGCTGTACGATCTGGATCCCGCCAAGGTTATCAACGACTGGTCGAAGCCGCTGCTCGACGGCGGCCTCGGTCCCGGCTCCAGCTCGCAATATCTGCTGCGTCTTCTGCACGTGGCCGCCGACCGTTACAAGATCGATCTCAAGACTCCGTTTGAGGAGCTGCCTCCGCGCCAGCAGCATCTGCTGGTCTACGGCCCGCCCAAAGGCGAAGCCCCGCGCACCGGCTTCCATGGCATTCTGGCCTTTCTGCGCGACTCGATCGAAGAAGCGCGCAGCGATTCCTATCGCGAGTCGATGATGAGTTACATGTCCGCCGCGCCCTGCCCGGCCTGCCGCGGCAAGCGCCTGCGCCCGGAGTCGCTGGCCGTCAAGATCGGCGGCCTTTCCATTGCCGACTTCACCGCCCTGCCGCTCAACCGCGCGCTTTCGGCGGCCATCAATCTCAGCTTCACCGCGCGCGAACTGCTTGTCGTCGATCGCATCCGCCATGAGATCGCCGAGCGCCTGGAATTTCTCTGCGCCGTCGGACTTACTTATCTCTCGCTGGACCGCAACGCCGCCACGCTCAGCGGCGGCGAGGGCCAGCGCATTCGCCTCGCCACGCAGATCGGCTCCCGCCTGCGCGGCGTGCTCTATGTGCTCGACGAGCCCTCGATCGGCCTCCATCAGCGCGACAACAATCGCCTGATTGAAGCCCTCATCAAACTCCGCGACCTCGGCAACACCGTCCTCGTCGTCGAGCACGATGAAGAGACCATCCGCCACGCCGATTACGTTCTCGATCTCGGCCCCGGCGCTGGCCGTCTCGGCGGACAGGTCGTCGCGCAGGGCACGCCGGCTGAGATCATGGCCTGCCCTGAGTCGCTCACCGGACGCTATCTCTCCGGCGCTTCAGAGATGTTGCAGCGCGCCCAGCCGCGCCCGCTCACCGGCAAGTGGCTCACCATCGTCGGCGCGCGCGAACACAACCTGCAGGACGTGACGATTCGCATTCCGCTGAGCGTGATGACCGTCGTTACCGGCGTCAGCGGCTCGGGCAAAAGCACGCTCATCAATGACATTTTGTATCGCTCTCTGGCGCAGACAATCTACGGCTCGCGCGAAGAGCCGGGCGCGCATGAAGCTCTCACCGGAGCCGAGCAGATCGATAAAGTCGTCCGCATCGATCAGTCGCCCATCGGCCGCACGCCGCGCTCCAATCCCGCTACCTACACGCAGGTCTTCTCGCCCATCCGCGACCTCTTTGCCATGCTGCCCGAGGCCCGCGAGCGCGGCTATAAGCCCGGCCGCTTCAGCTTCAACGTGACCGGCGGACGCTGCGAGACCTGCCAGGGCGACGGCCAGCGCCGCATTGAAATGAACTTCATGCCCGACGTCTACGTGCAGTGCGAAATCTGCAATGGCCGCCGCTACAATCAGGAGACGCTCGCCGTAAAATTCCACGGCCACTCCATAGCAGACATTCTCGACCTCACCATTGAAGAGGCGCTCCCCGTCCTCGCCGATGTGCCCCAGGTCCGTCAGAAGTTGCAAACGCTGGTCGATGTCGGCCTCGGCTACATCCATCTCGGCCAGAGCGCGACGACGTTGTCCGGCGGCGAGGCCCAGCGCATGAAGCTGGCTCGCGAGTTATCCAAGCGCCAGACCGGCCGCACACTTTATCTGCTCGACGAGCCCACCACCGGCCTCCACTTCGACGACGTCCGCAAGCTTCTCGAAGTCCTGCATCGCCTCGCCGACCTCGGCAACACCGTCATCATCATCGAGCACAATCTGGACGTCATCCGCAACGCCGATTGGATCATCGATCTCGGCCCCGAAGGCGGCGAAGACGGCGGCCACATCGTCGGCGAAGGACGCCCCGCCAAAATCGCCGCCACTCCAGGCTCCTTCACCGGCCAATTCCTCAAGCGCTACTACACCTCCGCCAACGGCAAGCTGGAGCCGGCAAAGCTACGTGCCACACAAACGGCCGGTGCCCCAGAAGTGTTGGGTGGCCCAGGTCTGGATTTTCAGACCTGGGATATCACCACCCCCAATTCCAACACCGTTCAAAAAAGGGTGGGAAGCGCCAAACCCAGACCCTCCTCCAAAAAATCAGCCGCTCCCCGCAAGCCCAAAGCCAAGAAATCAGCCGCAAAGAAATCCGCCCCTCGTAGAAAGAAAACGGTGTAGCCATGAGCCCGAGTGAAAGCTTCCCAGACGCTTCCGAGAAATCTGCGGAAGAACCCAAACCGGAGGAAGGCGAGGGTTTCAACCCCCGCATAGAGCCCTCAGAATTTCCCGCAAAGGGTTTGGGCTTCAGCCCGTCCATGATCGAGCCAGAAAATATCGGGGCCTTAGCCCCGGAAGATAACCTTTCTCCATTTTCACCCGAACTCCAAATTGATTTAATCCACCCTCGATACCCCGAAGACCCATCCGAATTCATCCCCCAACCCGATCCGATCTTTGCATCCTTCACCCATCCCCAGCCCGAGCCCCCCCAGCGCATCCCCCACATTGGCCATCTCTGCATTCTCGCCACGCTGGGGTTCTTCGGCTTCGCCAGCGCCATCGTCCTCGTCTTCGCCGCCGTGCTCGGCCATCTCTTTGGCGTCTCCAGCATGACCAGGGCCGCCACTGAAGTCCACTACATGCTGGGCACTGAAGCCATCCTCTATCTCGTTACCTTCGCACTCAGCCTCTTCATCTTTCCGCTCTTCTGGAACAAAAGTTTTTTTGAAGGCATCCAATACCGCGCTGCAACGGTTCTGCGCCTCTGGTGGCAGCTACCCCTCATTGCCTTGGGTTGTCTCGCGCTCGCCGTGCTCGATGAAACTCTGATCCCCGGTCCGGAGAAAGCGCCCATCGACGACATCTTCCGCACCCCCGGCGCAGCCTGGCTTCTCTTCGTCTTCGGCGTCACCATCGCGCCCTTTTTTGAAGAAATCATCTTCCGCGGCTTCCTGCTTCCCGCCCTTGCCACCGCCTGCGACTGGCTCTCTGAACTCGTAACTCACCAGCCCCCGCCCCCGCTCGACATGAACGGCCACCCCAACTGGTCCATGCCCGCCATGGTGATCGCCTCCATCCTCACCAGCCTGCCCTTCGCCCTCATGCACGCCGAGCAGACCGCTCACGCCATCGGCCCCTTTTTCCTGCTCGTCACCGTCAGCCTGATCCTCTGCGCCGTGCGCCTCAAAACCCGTTCGCTGGCCGCCAGCACCCTAGTCCACGCCTGCTACAACTTCCTCATCTTCTCCCTCATGCTCATAGGCTCCAGCGGCTTCCGCCACCTCGACAAAATGTGACAAGCGGCTTTCAGCTCAGAGTTAAGTGTCCAAGAAAATAGAATTGGGTCCCCACCTTTTCCCTGCCGAGCAAATGACTTGCGATGCTATTTACGTTCGAAAATGAACCAGCCGCAAATGCAAGGTGCCCATCCATTCCGCTTCTCAGCGCAGTCGAAGGATCTGCGTTTTTCCCCGCGGAATGGGTGGGATAGCACAAATCTCAACATGTCCGTTGATGAAGAGCGCAGCGGAGGCAAGGGCGTCCAGAGCCCACGGCCGTCTGGGCGGCAGAGCAAAGAAAGCAGCTACCGCAGCCTGAGGACAGAGATCAGAGATCAGAAAAACGCTGATTGGGGTTCGTGTCTCCCTAGTCCGAAAACCCGGACCTGGGCCACCTCGCACCCAGCGAAATATCTACATTTGAATCAAGATTGGCCAGATTAAAATGGTTTCCTATGAGAATCTCAACGGCCCTATTCCTGTTTCTTGTATCGATTGGCTGGAGTTACGGAGCTTCGGCTCAATTGCCTATGGATGTCGAGATGCCGTCTTCCGGGAAGGTCGTGGTTCCGGCAAAAGGCGGCGTTGAATTTGACGCCATGCTCAACGGACAAGGACCATTCCGGTTGATCTTCGACTCGGGCGCGTCGATGAACGCCCTGAGTCCCGCAGTTGCAAAACAGATTGGACTGCGTACGGAGGGGCCAGTTTTCCAAGCTACCGGCGCCGGCAGCGGTTCGACCGCAACACAAGCAGCAAATGTTGCTCAAGTACGCATCGGCGATCTTGTTCTGCACGATCAGCCGTTCCTTATCCTGCCCATGCCATGGGGTGACCGTCCCGGGCCGGTGGGTGAGGTCAGCTACGAAGTTATGAAGAGACTTGTCGTCACGGTCGATTATGAACACGAGCAGCTTCTATTCAACGCGCCGGCTTCGTTTACCTACTCTGGACATGGCGTGAAGGTTCCGATTGAAGCAATGCACTCCCAAATAGAAGTCAGGGCGAGTGTCAATGGAATGAGCGGCGTTTTTCTCATTGACACAGGCGACGAGGCCAGCTTAACCGTGGAACAGAGGTTTGTGAACCAGCACAATCTGGTCAAGCAACTGTCGCCGCGTTATCGCGGATATTCCGGGTCCGGTGTTGGCGGCGCGGAGCCGGAGGCCTATTATGGCCGCGTGGAGGCTCTGCGCATCGGCGAGGCCGAAGTAAGCCACGTGATCGCCTTTCTATGCGACGGACAGGCTATATCTCCCGATAACGCAGGCAATATCGGAACCCAAATTCTTCGCCAGTTCAACATTACATTTGATCTCCCGCATGGTGTGCTCTATTTTGAAAAGAATTCCAACTGGGGAAAGCCCGAAGTCTTCAATCGGGCGGGCATTGTCATCGACCCGATCCAGCAAGATCAAAAGGTGATGAATGTACTTCCAGGGAGTCCCGCGGAGATTTCGGGAGTTGAAGTCGGCGATATCATCCTGAAGATTGATGGACGTGCGCCAAATGACAATCCGCTTCAACGCGACGATCCTGCATTTCTGCAGCCGGTGGGAACGGTGGTACACCTGACGATTCAGCGCGGAATCAGGACAAGAAAGATCGATGTAACGCTGAGGAATATTCTCTAATCCCTCGAAGAAAACGGTATCAAATCCCCAGCTTGGGCCAGAGCGCGTCGATTTTGGTTTTGGTCCCGCAGTCCATCTCGATCATCGCCGGCCAGGGACGCTCAAAGCCTTCAGCCTTCCATTTCCGCGTCGCGTCCACTCCCATCTTGCTTCCGTAATTCGGCAAGCGGCTGGCGTGATCCAGCGAATCCACCGGCCCCAGCGTGAATTGAATATCGCGCTCCGGATCGATGTTATTGGTCGCGCGCAGGACGACTTCGGGAATATTCTGCACATCGCAATCCTCGTCCACGACGACGATGATTTTGGTAAACATCGCCTGCCCCAGCGACCAGATCGCATTCATCACCTTGCGCGCCTGGCCGGGATAACTCTTGCGAATGGAAACCAGCATCAAGTTATGAAAGACGCCCTCGACGGGCAGGTTGATGTCCACGATTTCGGGGATGGTCATGCGCATGGCGGGGAGGAAGATCCGCTCCACGGCCCTGCCCATCCATGCATCCTCCATCGGCGGCTTGCCCACAATGGTCGCGGCATAAATCGGATTCTTGCGATGCGTAATGCAGGTCAGATGAAAGACCGGATACTCGTCAGTGAGCGTATAGAAGCCGGTGTGATCGCCAAACGGTCCTTCGGCGCGCAACTCGCCCAGCTCGACGTAGCCTTCCAGAACAATCTCCGCCTGCGCCGGCACCTGCAGATCGACGGTCTCGCACTGCACAATCTCAACCGGCTTGCCGCGCAAAAAGCCGGCGATAAGAAACTCCTCAACCTCTGGCGGCGCGGGCACAATGGCCGCAAAGGTCGTCGCCGGATCGGTGCCGATCGCGACGGCAACCTCCAGCTGCGAGCCCTTCAGATTCCCCAGCGCCACCTGCGGCAGCCCGCCAATCGGCCCGTCGGGAATGCTGACCGCGCCGCCGGCCGACTCCGCCATCGCAGCAACCATTGCATGGAGCGGACCTTCGGTTGAGTGTGCAGCCGCGGAGGCCCGCATCGCATTCCGATAATGCTCGGCCGCTACCTTCTGCCGCTGCCAATGCATCCCGGTCGTCTGCCCGTCGTAGACCTGCATCCGGTACATGCCCACATTGCGCTTGCCGCTGCGCGGGTCGCGCGTCACCACGCAGGGCAGCGTGATGAATCGCCCGCCGTCGTGCGGCCAGCACTTCAGAATCGGAAACTGATTCAGGTCTAAGCTTTCGCGCAGAATCACTTCCTTGCACGGGGCGTCTTTTGCGCTCACCGTCTTGGGAAAGGCGCTGGTCAGCGCGCCCAACTGCGGCAGCATCTTGAGCTTGTCCAGAAACCCCTCCGGCGCTTTCAGATTCAGCAGGCCGCCGATGCGCTCGGCAATCTCATCCAGCCGCTCCACGCCCAGCGCCAGCGCCATCCGCCGCTCACTGCCAAATTGATTGATGAAGACCTTGTGGCCGGGATGCCCCTTGACGTTCTCAAACAACAGCGCTGGCCCGCCGGTCTTTGAAATCCGGTCGGTAATCTCGGTAATCTCCAGCTCCGGCGAGACTTCAATGCCGATGCGCTTGAGTTCGCCAGCCTTTTCCAGTGCTTTGATCCACTCGCGCAAGTCGTCGTAGGCCATTGTTCGCTCCAGGGAGGAGATTTCTTCCCCCTTCATACTACGGCCTGCGCCTGCCGGCAAAAAACGAACCCCGCCAATAAAGGCGGGGTTCGTCAAAAAAGCCGGATCGGCGGATTCTGTCCACTCTAGAAGTGATAGGCCAGACCGATCGTCGGGACGGCAATTGTCTTGTACCATCTGTTGGTGGAAAACTCCGCGACGCCAAAGGTCGGAACCTTGGTGATGATACCGCGGAACTCGGTGCGGATATCGAAGCTCGGGCTGACCTCGTAGGCCAAACCAGCGCCGTAAATCGCGCCCATCTGCATCTGCTGCTTGGAGTCCAATGTCTTCGTGCCGGAGTTGAGGATCGGCAGGAAGATGAATGTGCCGCCTCCAGCCTCCAAAAAGGGATTGAACTTCTTGAAATTGAAGCTGTGAACAAAAGCGCCGGTAGCCTCTTGCGTCCTTGCCAAAACTTTAAGGTCGAATGTGCCGTTTTGCTCGAAGCGGTAGTTGTTCTGGTAGGTAATGCCGTAATTGGCCTCGAGGGCGTTGGAGGGCGTAAGCATGAAACGGTAGCTGAGCAGCGCGCCGTATGGTGTAGTCGAGTGTACCTGAACGTCGCTGGAGGAGGCGATAAACGGCTTAACTAGAGCCATTCCGCTGAGGCTGATGTCTTGACGGCTTTCCTGGGCGCGCCCCGCGGCCACGCACACGGCCAGCAGGAATGCAATGATGGCGATCTTCTTCATTCGGTTCTGATCCTCACGATTGCGCAACCGTCCGGCTGGCAACGAGCTTGTCGATTCCGGTCCACCGGTTCAAGCCGGGGACCACTCTAAGCATTGTAACTGCCCGGAGCGGTCCCTGGCTTCAGCGCTGTTCCTGATTCGATCTGCGGTTTTAGACGCACGGCAAGCAAAACGGGCGTCCGATGCCGCCGCAATCCCCTGAAAAAACATTTTCCAAACCAAGATTTGACGGAGGATTCCCCCGGCCTGGCCCAAAATCACGGTCTTATTGGCCGCTTCACCCCGCCCGCTCCACCTGGTAATAAAAAGGCGGACCCTGCTCCTGTGCCAGCGTCCTGACCGTCCGCAGAAAGGCTCTGGCCGCATAAGAAAGCGTCGCCTCGCGCCGGTAAACCAGCCGCAGAATCCGCTTCACATCCAGTTCGTCCACATGCACCCGCACCAGGTCGCCGGTCTCCAACTCCCGGGCCACGGTCAGGTGCGGCACAAGCGCTACGCCATTTCCCATCGCCACAAAACGCTTGATCGCCTCAATCGTCGGCAGTTCGATGCCCATATTCAGAGGCGTCCGGTACCGCTGAAAAGCCTCCAGAACCTTGCGCCGCAGCGGAGAAGCCACGTTGTGCGCAATAAATGTCTCTTCGCCCAAATCCGCAATTGACACCCGCTCAGCTCCAGCCAGCGGATGGCTCGGGCTCACAATCAGCGCCAGGCTGTCGCCATAGACCGCGATGGTGCGAAAGTGCGCCGGGTCGGGCTTGAAGGAGATCATTCCCAACTCGAAGGTGCGCAGGTTCAGTTCGTCGGGAATGTGCGAGGCCAGCATGCGGTGAACCGCGACGCTGATGTGCGGAAACTCGCGCCGATAGCGGTCGATGGCCTGCAACAGATACATGCACGTATACTCATTGGCCGCCAGTTGCAGGCGGCCGCGCTCCAGGCTCTTCAACTCGCCCAGCGCGCTGGCCGCCTCCCGTCGCAGCGCCAGCAGCCGCAGCGCGTAGTCGTGCAGCAGCACGCCGGCTGCGGTCAGAGACCCATCCCGCGCCGCGCGGTCGAAGAGCGTCTCGCCCACCGCCGCCTCCAACTTGCGAATCACCTGGCTCACCGCCGGCTGGGTTCGGTGCAGGCGCACCGCGGCTTTCGAGAAGCTGCGCTCCTCGGCCACGGCAAGAAAAGTTTCTAGTTGATGAAGTTCCATAGCGGTTGTCCGTTCTCAGTCTTCAGTTGTCAGAAGTCCGCCGTGCGCCATCGGACACCCAAAGTATAACGAATTCTAATCGCCATCAAAAGAATAATAACTTTGCCTTATGCTCCTCCATGCGAGACACTATCACCAATCGGTACAAAAAGCTTCAGCAGGCAGGAAGAAAATGACATCGGATCACGTTTACTTTTTTGACACTACGCTGCGCGACGGCGAACAATCTCCCGGATGCAGCATGACCACGCAGGAAAAGCTGACCATGGCCCATGCTTTGGAAGATCTGGGCGTGGACATCATCGAGGCCGGCTTCGCCATGGCCTCCGAGGGCGACTTCGCGGCCATCGCCACCATTACGCAAGCCGTCCGCAAGCCCCGCATCGCGTCCCTGGCCCGCGCCAAAAAAGAAGACATCGAGATGGCCGCGCGCGCCTTGCAATTTGCCGACCGCGCCCGCATTCACGTCTTCCTCGCCTCCAGCGACCTGCACCTCGAATACAAGCTCAAGATCAGTCGCGATGAAGCACTGGAGCTGACCGGCGAGTCCGTGCGCCTGGCCCGCTCGCTCTGCGACGACGTCGAGTTCTCGCCCGAGGACGCAACCCGCTCCGACCGCGACTATTTGGTCGAGATGGTCCGCATAGCCGTCGAGGCCGGCGCAACCACCATCAACATGCCGGACACCGTGGGCTACACCACGCCTGAGGAGTACGGCCGCCTCTTCGCCGAGGTCCGCGAGCGCGTGCCGGCCATCGACGCCCAGGAGATCATCCTCTCATCGCACTGCCATGACGATCTCGGCCTGGCCGTCGCCAACTCGCTGGCCGCCATTCAAAACGGCGCGCGCCAGGTCGAGTGCACCATCAACGGCATCGGCGAACGCGCCGGCAACGCGGCTCTGGAAGAGATCGCCGCCGCGCTTTATGTGCGCGCCGATCGCTACGGCGTCTCCACCGGCATCAACCTCAGCCAGATCTACCCGGCTAGCCAGGTGCTCGGCCAGCTCATCACCTTCCGCCCCTCGCCCAATAAAGCCATCGTCGGCGACAACGCCTTCGCGCATGAGTCCGGCATTCATCAGCACGGCATGTTGGCCAACCCGCTCTGCTATGAGATCATCACGCCCGAGCTGGTGGGCGTGGCCAAAACGCATTTGGTGCTCGGCAAGCACTCCGGCCGCGCGGCGCTGCGCAATCGACTCGAACAGTTGGGATTCTCCCTCACCCGCGAGGAACTCCAGCACACCTACTACCGCTTTGTCGCGCTGGCCGACCGCAAGAAAAACATCTACGACCAGGACTTGATTGGCGTCCTGCCCGACCAGATCCGCGAACGCCGCCGCGAACCTGTCTCCGAACTGGATTGAGAGACGCTCAATGATTTATCCTTGAGAGATGGGTCTTCGCCGGTAGGATGCAGGGCTTGCAGGTCAATGATTTGCGAGCTACGGAAAACCTTATTTGAGCCGGGATTTGTATCAGGGCATGGCTTCAACCGTGCCGCAAAAGTTGCATAATCAACGCTGAATATGTTGGCTCTTGAAGCAAGCGGAACCTGATTTGATTGGATTGCTCTTCCGTACTACGGCCCAGGAACCTTGTGCGCTGGAAAAGTCCTCCACGGATCGGATCACTCGCTGCAATTCCTTCAGATCGCGATTGTCTTGAATTTTGAACTAGTCTGAGACCTTTTGCCGTTTTTTTGTGAAATTGCCTGAGGTATCAATCGTAAGATTGAAGCTCAGAGCCGCAAACTGACCGCTGACAACTGATAACTGACTACTAAGGAGAGTAAGAATGAAGTTGAAGATTCTCGTTACCCCAGGGGACGGCATCGGCCCCGAAATCGTCGAACAAGCCATCGGTGTATTGCAAGAGGTTGCGGCCGCCGGCGGTCACGCGCTGGAGCTGGATTACAAACGCATCGGCGGTGTGGCCATTGAGCAGGATGGAACGCCTCTGCCCCCTGACACCGTTGCCGCGGCACTCGACTCCGAGGCCGTCTTTTTAGGCGCGGTGGGCGACGACAAATTCGACTCTCTTCCTCCAAACCTGCGCCCTGAGGCCGGTCTGCTCGGAATTCGCGCGGCCCTGGGCGGCTTTGCCAACCTGCGTCCCGTCTTTGCCTTCAAGGAACTCACGGTGAACAGCCCCCTGCGGCCAGAGATCATCGATGGGACGGACATCATGTTTGTCCGCGAGTTGCTCGGCGGCCTCTACTACGGCAAGCCGCGCGGCTGGGACAAGGAAAAGGGCGTAGCCTTCAACACCATGATCTATACCCGCGCCGAAGTGGAGCGCGTGGCCCGCACATCCTTTCAGTTGGCGCAGAAGCGCCGCAAGAAGCTCACCAGCGTGGACAAGGCCAATGTGCTTGAAGTCTCGCAGCTTTGGCGCGCCACGGTGATTGAAGTCTCCAAGGAATTTCCCGATGTCGAGCTCGAGCACCAATTTGTCGACGCCATGTCGATGCACCTAATGAAGCGTCCGCGAGATTTCGATGTGGTGGTGGTGGAGAACACATTCGGCGACATCCTCACCGACGAGGCTTCCGTGATCACCGGCTCGCTGGGAATGTTGCCATCGGGAACCGCCGGCGGCAAGATCAATTTGTATGAGCCGGCTCACGGCTCCGCGCCCAAGCACGCCAACAAGAACATCGCCAATCCGCTGGCCACCATCCTGACCGGCGCCTTGCTTCTGCGCTACTCGTTTGGTCTCGAAGTGGAGGCCGACGCGATCGTCAAGGCTGTCCGCAAGGTGCTGGAAGAAGGCTTCCGCACGCAGGATCTGGCGCGCACCAATCCCGAAGGGTTGACCGTGCTCGGAACCCGCGAGATGGGCGCAAAGGTCCGCGAGACGGTGAAGGAGCTTTTAGCTGTTAGCTCTTAGCTTTCAGCTTTTTTGGCCGCTGAGATTCAATCATCGGCCTGAAACGGAATTGACATCTGAGAGAGCAAAAACCCGGTTGCAAAGAGACAAAGCTAACAGCTAACAGCTAACAGCTAACAGCTAATAGCTAAAAGCTAATAGCTGGCAGTTAAGGAGTCCAATGAGTACCGAACCGAAAACATTATTCGAAAAGGTCTGGCAGCAGCACGTTGTCGTCGAGCCCACCGGTGAGCCCACCGTGCTCTATATCGACCTGCAACTGCTGCATGAGGTCACCTCGCCGCAGGCCTTTGAAGGCCTCAGGCTGGCCGGCCGCAAGGTGCGCCGCCCTGACCGATGTATCGCCACCGTCGACCACAATGTGCCCACCACCATCGCCGGCCGGCTCAACATCGTAGATCAGATCGCGGCCAAACAGATCGCCGCGCTACGCAAGAATTGCGCCGACTTCGGCATCGAACTCTACGACGTTGACTCGCCCGATCAAGGCGTCGTTCACATCATCGGACCGGAACTCGGCCTCACCAAGCCCGGCATGACCATCGTCTGCGGCGACTCGCACACGGCCACGCACGGAGCCTTCGGGGCTTTGGCCTTCGGCATCGGCACCAGCGAAGTCGAGCACGTTTTAGCCACGCAGACGCTGCCGCAATCCAAACCCAAAACCTTCCGCATCACGGTCGAAGGCGAGCTGCCGCGCGGCGTCACGGCCAAGGATATGATCCTCGCCATCATCGGCCAGATCGGCACAGACGGAGCGACCGGCTGCGTGATCGAGTACGCGGGCTCGGCCATTCGCGCGCTCTCCATGGAAGGCCGCATGACCGTCTGCAACATGAGCATCGAGGCGGGCGCGCGCGCCGGCATGATCGCTCCCGACGCAACCACCTTTGCTTATCTCAAAGGCCGCCGCTTCTCGCCTCAAGGCGCGGCTTGGGATAAAGCCGTCGCCGAGTGGAGCAAGCTCGTCACCGACCAAGGCGCGCGCTTCGATCGCGAACTCGTTATCGATGCCTCCACGCTTGTGCCGTACGTCAGTTGGGGCACCAGCCCCGGCATGGTCGCGCCCGTCACAGCCTCCGTGCCTGACCCGGCGACGGCCAATACCGAAATCGAGCGCAAGGGCTTTGAGCGGGCTCTCGAATACATGGACCTCAAGGCCGGCACGCCGCTTGAAGAAGTCGTCATCGACCGTGTTTTCATTGGCTCCTGCACCAACGGGCGCATCGAAGACATGCGCGCCGCAGCTCGCATCGCCGCCGGTTACAAGGTCAACACGCACGTCAGCGCGATGGTCGTTCCCGGCTCTCAGGCCGTCAAGGCACAGGCCGAGAAAGAAGGCCTGGACGTAATCTTCCGCGCCGCCGGCTTCGACTGGCGCGAACCCGGTTGTTCCATGTGCCTGGCCATGAACCCGGACATTCTTGCCCCCGGCGAGCGTTGCGCCTCCACCAGCAACCGCAACTTTGAAGGCCGCCAGGGCCGCGGTGGACGCACCCATCTGGTCAGCCCTGAGATGGCCGCCGCAGCCGCCATCGCCGGTCACTTCGTAGACATTCGCGGCTGGAAAGTAAATGAATTGGCTACGCCGGAGGTAAATGCATAATGGAAGCCTTTCACACACTCACATCGCTGGCCGCGCCGCTCGACCGGAGCAACGTCGATACCGACCAGATCATTCCCAAGCAGTTCCTCAAGCGCATTGAGCGCACCGGCTACGGCGACTTTCTTTTCTTCGATTGGCGGCAGACTCCCGCCGGCGAGCCTGTAGCAGACTTTGTCCTCAACGACCCGCGCTACCGGGGCAGCAGGATTCTTATCGCCGGCAAGAACTTCGCCTGCGGATCGAGCCGCGAGCACGCCGCCTGGGCGCTCTCGGACTTCGGCTTCCGCGTCGTCATCGCGCCAACTTTTGCTGACATCTTTTTCTCGAACGCCGGCAAGAACGGCATTGTGCTGGTGCGCCTCAGTGAAGAGCAAGTCGCGCAACTGCTTACCAACGCCAAGACGGTTGCGAATTATCAACTCACCGTCTCGCTCGTGGATCGGACCGTCACTGACAGTCTAGGTTTCAAGGCCAGCTTCGAGATCGATCCCTTCCGCAAGTTCTGCCTCATTGAAGGTCTCGACGACATCGGCCTCACTCTGCGCCACGCGGCCGCGCTCGATACTTTTGAAGCCAAGCACGATGAAGCCGCTTGGCTGAAAGCAAAATAGCAGCTTCTAGCTATTAGCTCTTAGCTTCTAGCTGATTGTTTGTACTCAACGGTCATAAGTACTACCAGTAAGAGAAAAATTTTTCACCACCGGAAATCTAGCTAATAGCTAAAAGCTAATAGCTGATAGCTGATAGCTAATAGCTGATAGCTGATAGCTCACAAAGGAGTCCCCCATGGGAAACGACGCCAACACGCAAGCATCCAACAACCCACCCACCCGCCTGACCGGCGCGGAGATTGTCTGGGCCACGCTGGTGGGCGAGGGCGTCACGGACGTCTTCGGCTACCCCGGCGGAGCCATCCTGCCCGTCTACGACGCGCTGCGCAAGTTCCCCATTCACCACACGCTCGTCCGCCATGAGCAGGGCGCGGCGCACATGGCCGACGGCTATTCGCGCGCCTCGGGCAAGGTGGGCGTTTGCATTGCCACCAGCGGCCCCGGGGCCACAAACCTCGTCACCGGCATCGCCACCGCCATGCTCGATTCCATTCCCATCGTCTGCATCACCGGCAACGTCTCCAGCAAGGTTCTCGGCACCGACGCCTTTCAGGAAGTCGATATCACCGGCATAACTCTGCCTGTGACCAAGCACAACTTCCTCATCAATCGCGCTGAAGATATTGCGCCGGCCATTCGCTACGCATTTCAGATTGCAAAATCCGCGCGCCCCGGTCCGGTGCTGGTTGACATTACCAAAGACGCGCAGCAGGCCACGGCCATCTTCGACTTTGAAGCCGCCAAGCCCCGCCCCGTCCGCATCCATCCCATGCGCAAATTTGAAGGCGCCAGCCTGGCGCAAGCCGCCGAACTGATCCGCAATGCCAAGCGCCCCGTCATTCTCGGCGGCCACGGCATTATCGAGTCCGGCGCGGAAGAGCAAGTCCGCACCTTGGCCGAACGCGCACAGATTCCCGTCGCCCTCACGCTCCTCGGCCTTGGCGCATTCCCGGCCTCGCACGCGCTCAACCTCGGCATGATGGGCATGCACGGCGAGTCGTGGGTCAACAACGCCATTCAAGAAGCCGACCTGCTCATCGCCTGTGGAATGCGCTTCGATGATCGCGTCACCGGCTCGACTTCGACCTACGCCACCAAGGCAAAAAAGATTCACATCGAAGTTGACCCGGCTGAGATCAACAAGAACATCCGGGTCGATGTGCCGCTCATCGGCGACCTGCGCGAGGTGCTTGAAGAACTGCTCCCGCGCGTCAGCGGCCGCGATGGCTCCGCGTGGCTCAAGACCATTGACGCCAGCAAAGGCGCATCGGCCGTGCGCGACATCAAGAACCTGCCCGACTCCGGCCATCTCTACGCCGCGCATGTCATTCACGACATCTGGCGCATCACCGGCGGCAACGCCATCGTCGTCACTGACGTCGGCCAGCATCAGATGTGGGAGGCGCAGTATTACCACCACGAGCACTCGCGTTCGCTCATCACCTCCGGCGGCCTCGGGACCATGGGTTTTGCGCTGCCCGCCGCCATCGGGGCGAAGTTCGCCTGTCCGGAAAAAGAAGTCTGGGTCATCGTCGGCGACGGCGGCTTCCAGATGACTTCTGCCGAGCTCGCCACCATCGCGCAAGAGGGCATCAAGATCAACATCGCCATCATTAACAACGGCTTTCTGGGCATGGTGCGCCAATGGCAGGAGTTCTTCTACGAGAAGAACTACGAATGCACGCCATTGCGCAGCCCGGACTTTGTCAAGCTGGCAGATGCGCATGGCATTGGCGGCCGCGCCGTAACCAACCGCGCCGATGTGCTCTCAGCCGTTGAAGAAGCCCGCTCCGCGCCCGGCGCGTTTCTGCTCAACTTCATGGTCGAACAGGAAGACTCCGTCTACCCGATGATTCCCGCGGGCTCCGCACTCCACGAGATGATCCGCCGCCCCGGCAAAAGCCCGCTGCTGGAAACGCCGGACGACAAGTAGTTGAGAGATCAGGGATCAGGGATCAGGGATCAGAGATCAGGGATCAGAGATCAGAGATCAGGGATCAGAGATCAGGGATCAGGGATCAGAGATCAGGGATCAGAGATCAGAGATCAGGGATCAGAGATCAGGGATCAGGGATCAGAGATCAGTTAACCGGGCAGAAGGAAGATCCATGGCTCATTCATTCAGGGATTTGGTTGTCTGGCAGAGAGCAATGCAGTTGACGGTTGCAATCTATAGCCTGACTCTGGAGTTTCCGCGCGAAGAAATCTACGGACTAACCAGCCAAATCAGGCGTTCGGCGGTATCTGTGCCGAGCAACATTGCAGAAGGGCACGGGCGGCTGAACACAGGTGAATTCCGGCAGTTCTTAGGCATTGCCCGCGGGTCTAACTTTGAACTGCAAACACAATTGGAAATTGCTCGAGCATTGAATTATGGCAATTCCAAACTGATCGATGAAGCGGAAGGTTTTTCGCACGAAGTCGGAAAGATGATTTACGCAACCCTGGAATCGATCAAGAACTAGGATCGCAATCTCTGATCTCTGATCTCTGATCTCTGAAAGGCCTTTATGCTGCACACATTCGTCGCTTACGTAGAAGATCTGCCCGGAGTACTGACGCGCGTCGCGTCCCTCTTCCGCCGCCTCAACATCAATATCAGCTCGCTCACCGTCGGGCGCAGTGAGCGCGCCGGGCAGTCGCGCATGACCGTGGTCTGCGAGGCCTCCACCGAGGCCGGCCATCGCATCCGCGCCAGCCTCTATAAACTCGAGAATGTCGTCGATGTGGACGACATTGCCCAGGCCCCGTCGGTCACGCGCGAACTGGCGCTGATCAAAGTTGCCGCCACGCCGCGCAACCGCTCGCGCATCTTCGAGCTGGTCGAGGTCTTCCGCGCCCGCATCGTCGATCTCGCGCCCGAGTCTCTCACCATCGAGATGACCGGCGTCGAAAGCAAGATTGAAGGACTCATTCAGGTGCTCAATGAAGACGAGGAGCGCGTGCTAGAAATCTGCCGCAGCGGCAAGATGACCATGCGCCGCGGCCATCACACCAGCGGCGTGCTGCGCGCCATGGGCGCCGGCGGCGAGCCCGAAGCGGCCGCCGACCCCGCTGAAGCTCTCGAGGAAAACGCCGCCGTCGAGCCGCAATAGCGCATCTCGGACGCGCCGCAAAATTTAGGCGCCCATCCTTTCGCGCACTCTGCGAAAAGATGGGAAAGCACGAACACAACACGGTTTCTCACAAGAAAAATAACCAAGCAAGCAAAGGAAAACATGGCCAAGACTTATTACGATCACGACGCCGACCTCTCCCTCATCCAAGCCAAAAAGGTAGCCATCATCGGCTATGGATCGCAGGGCCACGCCCACGCACTCAACCTCAAGGATTCCGGCGTCCACGTCAAAGTGGGCCTCGCGGCAAACTCCAAATCCATTGCCAAGGCGCAGAAGGCCGGCCTTGAAGTCGGCACCGTTCCTGAAGTCACACAGTGGGCCGACGTCATCATGGTCCTCGTCCCCGATCAGACCGCTGCCAAGTTGTACGCAGACGAGATCGGGCCCAACCTTGCCGCCGGCAAGCTGCTGCTCTTCGCGCACGGCTTCAACATCCACTACAAGACCATCATTCCCGCGGCGGGTATTGACGTGGGCATGGCCGCGCCCAAGGCGCCCGGCCATCGCGTCCGCGAGGTCTTCACCGAGGGCGGCGGCGTTCCCTGCCTCATCGCCGTCCATCAGGACGCCACTGGCTCTGCCCACGCCCTCACCCTCAGCTATCTAAAGGGCGTCGGCGGCACGCGCGCCGGAGTGCTTGAGACGACCTTCAAGGAAGAAACCGAGACTGATCTCTTCGGCGAGCAGTCGGTCCTCTGCGGCGGCGTCAGCGCCCTCATCAAGGCGGGCTTTGAGACGCTGGTCGAAGCCGGCTATCAGCCCGAGAGCGCCTACTTCGAGTGCCTGCACGAACTCAAGCTGATCGTCGATCTGATCTATCGCGGCGGCCTGGCATACATGCGCTACTCCATCAGCGACACCGCCGAGTGGGGCGACTACGTCAGCGGTCCGCGCGTCATCAACGACGAGAGCCGCAAGGCGATGCGCCAGATCCTCAAGGAAATTCAGGACGGCAGCTTTGCCAAGCGCTTCCTCGCCGACCAGAACTCCGGCCGCAAGGAATTTCTGGCCTTCCGCGAAGCCGAAGCCAAGCACCCGGTCGAGATCGTCGGCAAGGAACTGCGCGCCGCCATGCCGTTTCTTGATCCGGTCACCGTCGAGGAAGTCGCCAAGAACAGGTAGTTATCAACCTGACTTGGGTGCCCCACCCTTGCCGCGTCCTTATTTATGCGGCTTGGGTGGGATAGCACGAACCTCAACCAGAAATCGTTCATCAGTGGCAGGACAATTCGCCGCTGCTATTTAAGTCTGCAATGATCTGCCGCCAACTCGCTAACTCGCCATCACCGCGCAGCGGTGGCTAACTTGCCGATTTTGTTTGTAAACAGTCTCGTCCAATCAAACCAGACCACTTCTCCGCTACCAGACAATTTGATCGAATATCTTTCGCAGCCGCTCTCCCTTGGCCGGATTTACCATCTCAACAAATCCCACGCGACCCGCCAAATGCAATCTGAAAAATGTGTGTGCATCGCGGTTCTGACCTTCGGCTCCGTGCCGTACGCAATTTGTAAGGATTGCCTTCAATCGATCATAGTCGCCGCGCACAACATTTAGCCGTTCGTTGGTTACGATGCCTGCAAGATACTGGCGCACTCCCTGCCGCATGATGCGCGTTTTGCGATGATGGACGTTGAACCCTTCCTCCTGAAGAATGCAAGCAGCCTGCGTTGTGAAGCGCTCCACGCATCGCTCGAATCCTTTGTCCCCGGAAAACGCAAGGTCGTCCGCATAGCGCGAGTAGGCCGCACCCATTGAGTCAGCCAATCCGTGCAGTCGGCAATCCACCCGATAAGTGCAAAGGTTCGCCAATGCCGGAGAAGTAGGCGCGCCCTGCGGTAGATGCGGCCATGAATATAACTCGCGCATCTGCCACAAAAGAGCGGGCTCGGTGCCTCGCGGTATCTTCGACCAAAGAGCGCGTGGCGTGGCATTTGTACATATTCCACCCAGCAAATCGGCCACCTGCTCCGGGTACCCAGCAGTCCGAAAGAATGCTTGAATCCGCCCGCCATGAATTGAAGGGAAAAAATCCTTCAGGTCCATGCGTAGCACGACCCTCTTGCCAACATGCGCCGCGGCAAAGGTTTTGATCGAGCGTCTAACCACAAATCCATGTGCCGCCGAATGAGTCGGAATCTTAGGTAGTGTCCAGTCTTTTGTGTAAACAGTCTGGTTGAAGTTTTGTTTCCGATTAGCCTCTGTGCTGTGGGAAGCGAGCTTCCCACAGCACAGAGAAGCAGTTGAGCGCCTCCCGCCAGCCG
>Ga0181534_10000376_pt1 | contig 32020 bp, 25 predicted proteins | sample PEATcosm2014_Bin_37_FD_119758 | JGI IMG/M metagenome (GOLD analysis project Ga0181534, IMG submission 119758) | Peatland microbial communities from MTU Mesocosm Facility, Houghton, MI, USA - PEATcosm2014_Bin17_10_metaG | ecosystem: Environmental > Terrestrial > Soil > Wetlands > Peat | place...
GAGGCCGCCGACCAAACCGATCAGGGTTGTCGGACCTACCACTGACGCATCACCCGTCGCAGCGAATTGCGACCACGGGTAGAACGCACCCGCCAATAGAACCACCAGCAGCAGGAACGACTTATTGATCGCTCCCTGCAGCGTCATCCGATCGCCAGCAGCCGTTGGCCGTGGCAGTCCCGAGAACGTCCTATCGTTCAGGCCCGGGTTACCGGATCGCACGGGAAGGGGCATCGACATCTCCTCAATTGAAGGGCGGCTAATTGTAGTCCACCGCAGGGGAAGGTGCGGTTCCAGGCCCCGTTTTCAAGCCTGGACTCCATCTAAACGGCCCGCGGGAGGGCTAGACCGCTTCCGGGGGGCCGGTGACCACATTCTGAGGCAGCGGCTTTACCGAAATGAGCCGGAGAGCGACTGCCAGCGCCAATGCCAGCAGCACCATTGTGAAGAGCGAGACCCCGGGCCATTTCGCGTGGCTCCACGCCACGCCGCCGGCAGATCCGAGAACGCTGGACCCTACGTACATAAAGAACGAATAAAAAGCGGCGGCCTGCGCGGGTGCGGCGTGCCCCCGACGCCCTACCCAGCTCGACGCTACTGAGTGCGCGCCGAAATACCCGGCGGTCGCCACCCCGATCCCGCTGACGATCAGAATCAGTGGGCGGGTCGCCGTCATTCCAACACCGATGAGAAAAACCAGGATAGGTATCCAGAACACCCGACGTCTGCCCAGCCGGCCTGCAAGCCGACCGAACCAGGTGGAGACAAACGACCCGACGATATAGAACAGGAAGATCGCACCGACCGCGGATTGGCTCAATGAATACGGAGGCGCGAGCAACCGAAAACTCACGTAGTTGTAGATCGTGATGAAGGCACCCATGAGCAGGAAACCCTCGGAATAGAGCCAGGGCAACGCGGCATCGCGTCGCAGGATATGCAGACTGGCCATGAACGAGGCCAGGTCGTGTCTGCGCGGCACGAATGAGCGGGACACGGGGGCAGCCCAGCGGAACACAAACGCGCCGATCAGGCAGACAACGCCGATCGTGCCCACCGCCGCTCGCCAGCCGAGCCAGTCAGCGATCACGCTCGAGCCAATACGCCCGATCATGCCGCCGATCGCGGCACCGGCGATATAAAGGCCCATCGTGCCACCAATGGTGCTCGCATCGACCTCTTCCGCCAGATACGTCATCGCTATCGCGGGGATTCCGGACAGAGCGATGCCGGTGAGGAAGCGTGTGAACAGCAAAGCGTGCCAGCTCGGGAGCGCAGCGGACACAATCGTCAAAATCGATCCAGCGAAGAGCGAGGCAACCATCATTTCGCGCCGCCCGACGCGGTCGGAGACGACGCTGGCAATGAGCAACATCAAAGCCATGGCGCCGGTCGCAAGCGAGACGACCAGGCTCGACTCGGCAGCGCTGACGTTAAATTCGCGCGCGAAAACAGGAAGCAGCGACTGCACGGCGTACAGCAGCGCGAAAGTCGAAAGACCTGCGATTACCAGTGCCAGTGCGAGCCGGCGATACGCCGGGGTGCCCGCCGGGATGCGAGTTGAAGCTGAGTCGGTAGCCATCGTGCCGCCGACCAGAATGCCCGGAAATCAGCGCTGTGCCAAATGGGTCCGTGCACCATGCCGGCGGCAATGCCGCGATCACCACCGCGGTGCCAGTTGCCGCCGGAAGATGAATAGTCACACTCTTCGCATTCCTCTGTGCCTCGATGGACAGCTCCGCGGCCAGCAGGCACTGCGCCTGATGCGGCGCGACCTGTGTGCGGTTCACCACGTCTGCCACGAATTGCGGACCAAACGGCAACGTCAGGTTGCTGCAATCCAGGTAGCGCGCTTCCTTCTGATCAACAATAAACAGATTGTTGCCCTGCTTGGCCACCGCAACGTTGCTGTACCAACGTTGGCAACACGCCGGTTTGACAAAACGCCCGCCGCGGAGAGATAGTTCTGGTAGCGCTACCGCCGATGGATCTCACGGATGCGGTGCGTTCATCGAGGGGGAAACACGATGTTCCGATCCGCGCAGGCCGCCTTTTGCCTTCTGTTCCTGACAGTCCTCTGGAGCAACCCGGGCAGCGCCCAAGTAATCGCTCAATACGGATTCGAAGATTCGACAGCCCAGGGTTGGGTGTCCTTCAACAACGCCACTACGCCCGTCAGCTCAACGGCGGCCGCGCACAGCGGCACCCAGAGTCTCCTGACTACAACCAACAGCACGGGCGGCAGCAGCGGTCCGAGCCTCACACTCACCAATCTGGTGCCCGGCGCCAGTTACACTATCACCGGGTTTGTGCAACTGACGAGCGGCGAAGCCGCCACGGCAGCCAATTTCACCGTATTGCGCAGCGACCCGGGATGTTCAGGAGGGACGTGCTTTGACACCGTCGGCGCATTCCAGGTCCCCGTATCCGACTCAGGGTGGGCGCAGATAGGCGGAACCTACACCGTCAGCACCACAGCAACATCGCTGGTGTTATATGCCCAACTCGTCGGGCCGACGTCAGCCCAGTCCTTCTATCTGGACGATGTCGTCATCACGCAAATTTCCGGTCCTCCGGGGGGTCCGCAGGACAATTCCGATATCAGCACCAATTTCGAGGATGGAACGCTCGAAGGTTGGAGCTCTCGCGCCGGGTCCGTATTGGGGAATACAACCGCAGATGCGCACGGCGGCACACATAGTCTCCTGACTACCAACCGGACCGCGGCCTATGACGGCCCGCAGATTAGCGTCAGCAACAAGATGTACAACGGCTCGCAGTACTCAGTCAGCGTATGGGTGAAACTGGGCCCCTCGGCCACGCAGAGCGACACGGTCCGGGTGAGCTTGCAAACCACACTTGCAGGCACGACCAGCTTCCACACTGTTGTAAACAATACTCCGGTTCCGCTCGGCTCCTGGGTGCAGCTGACCATTCCGCAGTACTCGATGGCATCCGCCTATGATCCGGGCCAGGCGTTTCTATACGTGGAAACGAACAGCGGCACCCAGGACTTTTACATCGACGACTTCCAGCTGACTTTCATTCCACCGGTTCAGATCCAGACGGACATTCCGTCCATCTACCAAACTCTGGCCGCGTATTTTCCAGTGGGCGCGGAAGTGGATTCCACCGATCTCAGCGGCCCTCACGCCCAACTCCTCACGAAGCACTTCAACAGCCTGGTGTCGGGTAACGACATGAAGTGGGACGCCATCGAGCCGCAGGAAGGTAACTTTACCTTTACGACCGCGGACACCGAGGTTGCGTTTGCGCAGGCTCACTCAATGTTGGTCAGGGGACACAACCTGGTCTGGGCGAATGGCTCGCAGACCCCGGCCTGGGTGTTCAAGGAGGCAGACGGAGTGACGCCGCTGTCCTCATCCAACCCGGCGGATGTTGCGCTGCTCAGTCAACGCATCCAGAACCACATCAAAAATGAAGTTCAGCACTTCGGTGGCGCGGTGTACGTGTGGGACGTCGTGAACGAGCCGCTCGATCCAAGCCAGTCAGACTGCCTCTCCCATGGGCCGTTCTATCAGGTGCTCGGTGCGAAGTATTTGCAAATCGCCCTGCAGGCCGCGAGGTTGTATGCACCGTCCGGAACCCAATTGTTCATCAACGACTACAGCACAACGGACAATCAACGGCTGGCCTGCCTCATCCGAGTGGTCGCGGAGCTGCGGCTGAAGAAGATTCCGATCGACGGTGTTGGGCACGAGATGCACAACCACATCGACAATCCTTCACCCCTGGCCATGTTTGTCGCGATCGGGGCGCTCGGAACGATCTTTCCGCACCTGCATCAGCAGGTTACCGAGCTGGACCTGAGCGTCTACAAAGCCGGCGACAATACATCCAACTACGGTGCCGACGGCGGCGCGGTGCCGCAGTCACTCATCACGCAGCAAGGCTACCTCTACAGAGACTACTTTACGGTCTTCCGCGCCCTGAAAGGCAAGCTGGACGCTGTCACCTTCTGGGGGATGGCCGACGACAACACCTGGCTGGACAGCTTCCCCATCAACCGCCTCGACCTGCCGCTGCCTTTCGACACACGGCTGCAGGCCAAGCCCGCGTATTGGGGAATCGTGGATCCCTCCAAGTTGCCGCCGCGGAATTAGGAGCCTGCCTGACTCCTAGCGGCGTCCGCCGACCTCGTCGAGATGATCCAACAGATCGGCGGGGTCCTCATACACACGATAGGCACCGGCGCGCTCCAGCTCATCCAGCCCATAGCCGCCGGATAGCAACCCGACACCCAACGCCTGGCAGCGCCGCGCGGCCAGCATGTCCCAGATGCTGTCGCCGACCACTATGGAACTGGTGATCGGGACGTTCAGCTTTTCCGCAGCGGCCACGAACAGGTCCGGATCCGGCTTGGCATATTTCACATCGTCACGTGTGATGACCGCATTCACCGCCGGATCGACCCCCAGTGCTTTGAGATTCTGCCCGGCCGTCGACATCCGGCCACTGGTGGCAATCGCCCAGGGAATCTCGGCTTCCGTCAGGGCATCCAACAGCGCACGCGAGCCCGGCAGCGGCCGGATCTTTCCCCGGAATTTCTGGTAGGCCTCGGCATGCAATCGCTGCAGCCGCTCCACGCGATCCGGAGTGATATCCATCTTCGTTTCGCGCAGCAGTTGATTCATGAAGAGCCCGCCGCTCATGCCGATCTTGCGGTGAATCCGCCAGACTGACAGCTCGATACCTTCGGCGGTCAACGCCTCCTGCCAGGCCAGCACGTGCTCGTAGACGCTGTCGACGAGAGTGCCGTCCAGGTCGAACAGAAATGAAGGCCGGATCGTCATGGGAATCTCCAGGTCAGGCAATCAGCTATTCTTCTATCCGGCGCTTACCGCCGCAATGGCTCAAAAGGATCACCGTCTCAATGAAAGTGCTCGTCGAAGTCGTCGGCTGGGTCGGCGCGGTCTTGATGCTGAGCGCCTATGTGCTGCTGACCCTGGGGCGGCTGAAATCGCAGTCGCCCGTCTATCACTGGCTGAATATCGTTTCCGGTGCCGGCCTCATCGTCAACAGCAGCTGGAACGGCGCCTATCCGTCCGTGTGCATCAACGTTGTATGGCTGATCATCGGTCTGTACGGCGTTTTGGGTGCCAAATGAGATTCGCCGTGCTCCTGCTTCTGTGCGTCGCAGCGCGCGCTTTCTCCGCCGAGCCGGTGGACTGGGTCAATACGTACATTGGAACCGGCGTATCCGGTATCGGCGCCGACTACGGCGGTACGATGCCTCTGGTCACCACGCCCTTCGGCATGACCAACTGGACGCCGCAAACGCGGCAAAACCGGATCAGCGTCAGCTCTTATGCCTACGAAGACAACACGATTTCAGGCTTCATCGGCACACACCAGCCGGCGGTCTGGATGGGCGACTACGGTTACGTCACCCTCATGCCGCAGCTCGGCAAGACATTCACGACGCTGGAATATCGCCGGCTGCCGTTCTCACACGCGGATGAGGTCACCACCCCCTACTACTACTCGGTGAAGATGGGCGCCGACCCAGCGCACCAGATTTTCGCCGAGATGACGGCAACCGACCATTGCGCTCACCTGCGCTTCACATTCCCGGCGAATGAATCCGGCAGCGTCGTGCTGGAAGCGACACGAGCGGGGACTGTTGGTTACGTCAAAGTCGATCCCGCCACCCGGGAAATCGTTGGCTACAACCCGGACCGGATGGATACGTATCTGAGCAACGTGAGGCTGCCCAACTTCAAGGGATACTTCGTGGCTCGCTTCCGGCAGCCGCTGGCACAAGCAGGCGTTTACCGCGGCGTGCTGCCTGTTGAGGGCCAGACCGAAGTGATGGGCGAGGAAGTCGGTGCGGTCGCGAAGTTCGCTGCCAAGGTCGTGGAAGTGCAGATCGGCACGTCCTTCATCAGTATCGAGCAGGCCCGCGCGAATCTCAACGCGGAGCTGCCGGAATGGCAATTCGAGCAAACCAAGGCCGCCCTGAAACAGAAGTGGAATGAGAAACTGGGCATTGCCACCATCGAAGGCGCAACGGACGAAGAGCGCCGGATTTTCTATTCGGGGTTGTACCACGCGCTGCTCTATCCCAAGCTGTTCTCCGAGCACGGTCGTTACTACAGCGCGTTTGATGACAGGATTCATAACGGCGAGTCATACACGGCCTATTCCATCTGGGACACGTTCCGTGCCGAAAACAGCCTGTTGACTCTGTTCGCACCGGAGCGGATCGACGCAATGATCACGGCACTGCTGCAGAACTACACGGAAGGGGGTTGGTTGCCGAAATGGCCCAATCCGTCCTATACCAACATCATGATCGGCACCCATGCGGATTCGCTGATTGCCGAGGCGATTGCCAAAGGCTTCAAGGGTTTCGACTACGCCCTGGCGTATCAGGCAGTCCACAAAGACGCCACCACCCCACCGGACGGCGACACCACGCGGCGCTGGTTGGACCGGGAGCCCGGCGTACCTTACGAGGCTCGCGCCGGCCTGACCTATGCCCGCAAGCTCGGTTACATCCCCGCCGATAAAATCTCGGAGTCAGCCTCCAGCACGCTGGAGGAAACCTACGACGACTACGCGGTCGCACAGGTCGCCAAGGCGTTGGGCAAGCAGAATGACTACCGGGATTTCATGCAACGGTCACGCAACTACAAGAGCCTGTTCAATCCCGCGCGGGGCTTCATGCAGGCCCGGAACTCGGACGGCAGCTGGGCAAGCCCGGCTGAGGGCTGGACGGAAGGCGACGAGTGGGTTTACTTGTTCGCTCCGCTCCACGACATCCCCGGCGTGATCGCGCTGTTGGGAGGCACTGCCCGATTCAACGCCAGGCTCGATGAGCATTTCGCTGGCAATCACAATCATCACGACAACGAGCCGAGCCATCACTACGGCTACCTGTACGATTTCGGTGGCCAACCGTGGAAGACACAGGCCCGTGTACGCCAGATTGCCCACGATGCCTATAGCAACACCCCCACCGGCGTGTTGGGGAATGAAGATTGCGGCCAGATGTCCGCCTGGTACGTATTCACGGCAATGGGGTTCTATCCAGTCAATCCGGCCTCGGGCGAGTACATGATCGGCAGTCCACTCTTTACGCGCACGACCCTGCGTCTGCCCAACGGCAGGCAGTTTCAGATAACGGCTGCCAATAACACGGCGACTCGACCTTACATCCAAGCCGCCCGCTTGAATGGCAAGCCGCTCACGGCGCCGGTCATTACCTACCAACAGATCGAGGCCGGCGGCAGTCTCGAGTTTGTGATGGGCGAGAAGCCGTCGCAGTGGGCGTCCCGCTGGACGCCAAAGATGAGGGAGACGGTTGATGAGCCACACTGACATCCTGATCGTGGGCGCGGGACCGACCGGTCTCGTATTGGCAAACTGGCTCGCCCGGCTGGGCGTCTCGTTTCGAATCATCGACCAGGCAGCCGAGCCGGGCACCACATCGCGCGCGCTTGCGGTACATGCCCGCACCCTGGAGCTTTATCGCCAACTGGATCTGACCCATGCTGTCGTAACCGACGGCCACCGCGTGCCGGCAGTCAACCTGTGGGTCAAGGGAAAGCCCGAAGCCCGCGTATCCTTCGGCGACATTGCCAGCGACCTGACGCCCTACCCGTTCATTGAGATGTTTCCCCAGGACGAGCACGAGAAGCTGCTGATTCAGCGCTTGAAATCATTCGGGATCTGCGTGGAGCGGCCGGTTGAGTTGCTCGGCTTCACGGACACCGGCGAGCGTGTCATCGCACAAGTGCGCGGACCCAAGGGTGACGAAACAGTTGAAGCAAGCTACATCGCAGGATGTGACGGTGCACGATCAGTGGTTCGCAAGACAACCGGCACCGGATTTCCCGGGGGCACCTACAACCAGGTCTTTTACGTGGCCGATACCAAAGCATCGGGCCCGTCCGTGAACGGTGAAGTCAACATCGATCTGGACGAAGCGGATTTTCTTGCGGTTTTCCCGCTGCAGGGCCAGGGCCGCGTCAGGCTCATTGGCACTGTGCGCGATGAGCGGGCCAAACAGCCCGAATCCCTCAGCTTCGCCGATGTCAGCGGACGCGCGATTGAGCATCTGAAAATCCAGGTCGAGCAGGTGAACTGGTTTTCCACCTATCGGGTCCATCACCGTGTCACGGATCACTTCCGTAAAGACCGCGCCTTGTTACTCGGTGATGCCGCGCACATCCACAGCCCTGCGGGTGGCCAGGGAATGAACACCGGCATTGGCGATGCCATCAATCTGGCGTGGAAGCTCGCGGCAGTGCTGCAGCAACAGGCGCCGGAAGAGTTGCTCGACAGCTACGAATCGGAGCGGATCACCTTCGCCCGCAAGCTCGTGAAGACCACCGATCAGATTTTCAGCGTAGCTACGGCTGAAGGCAGGATCGCGGACCTCATCCGAACGCGCCTGGCGCCGCTGGTGATCCCAACGGTCACGAAAGTCGGTGCGGCGCGCGAATGGCTGTTCCGCACGGTTTCGCAGCTCATGATCAACTATCGCGACAGTGAGCTCAGTACCGGACGTGCCGGCGAGGTCCACGGTGGTGATCGCCTGCCATGGGTCAAAACAGCCGATAACTACGGCCCGCTGTCACAGCCTGTATGGCAGGTGCACGTGTACGGCCAGGCCGGCTCGGAGCTGACTGCCTGGTGCTCGAGCCGCGGCCTGCCGCTTCACGTGTTTGATTGGACCGAAGCCCACGCTGCCGTGGGCTTCGCCCGCAATGCCCTGTATCTCATCCGGCCCGACACTTACGTCGCGCTTGCCGAAAGCTCAGGTGCTCCGGAAGCGATCGAGGTGTATTTCAAGGACCGCGGCTGGGATCCCTTCAGGCAAACAAAGGACTCTTACGCGGATTCGGAAACAACCCACTGAGCAGGGCCGCCAGCGGGAACAGCACACAGCCCGCTATTCCCACCTGCCAGGGACCGATATCCAGAGCCCGCAGACCGACGACCGCGAGCAGGGTCAATCCCATGACAAACGCCAGGCGGACACCGTTCTTCCCGAACAGCGAGTGCGCGATCTCGTGGCGCAACGCGAACGCGCACACCCCATTCACCACCGCACTGCTCAACAGGACCGCAAACACGGCTCCAGTGGCACCGAAACGCGGGATCAACGTGTAGTTCAGCCCCACAATCATCGTCGTGCCGATGACCAGGGCACCAAGGTAGGTGTTCTGCTTGTTCACGGCGTATAGCAATCGATAAAGAACCACCTCCACGCCCTTGAACACTGCCAGCACTGCGAACAGCGGCAACAGGTGACCGGCCGGCTGAAAGGCGCTCCCCAACAGTCGCGTCAACACGAGCGGCGCCAGGCAGTACAAGCCGACCGCCAACCAGCCGCTCGCGAACAACACGCTGCGGAAGAAATCTCGCGACAGTGGCGCGAATTCTTCGGCTCCATGAGCGGCACTGCGGCTCAACACCGGGTACGCCGCGGTTCCCAGCAGCACCAGCGGCATCAGGCCGACTTCAACAATCTTGATGTCGGTGGCATACCAACCGCCGTTGGCCTTGCCCAGCAGAAACACGATCAACAGCAGGTCGACGCGCATGTAGAACTGGCCCAGAGCCTCGCAGATCGTGAACGGCACCGCGCCGCGAATGGTAGTCGCGACTTCCCGCCAGCGGGGGTGAAAGCCCAATCGGGCGCCATGCATCTCGGCATTGCGCAGCGACAGTGCCACGAGCACCAGTCCCGCGATCGGAAATCCCGCCAGAATGACCTTGAGCGGAATCGAGCTGTACAAACACATCGCCAGGGCGAACGAAGTGCCCGCGAGCCTGCAGGCAAGCTCGGTAAATGCAGGTCCCACCATCGCCTGAGCCGCGGAGGCCGGCACGTACAAGGTACGCGACAAACCCCAGCCCACGAGAAATACCGTCAGCTCGAGAATCACGACCGGGCTGGCACGCGACGCCCCTGCGACCAGCATTACCGCAATCAACACTACCAACCCGATGGCAAGCTGGATCGACTGCGTAACCAGCAGGCTTTGCCAGACATCGGATTTTTCCCGGCTCGATTTCAGGCCGGCCAACTGCCGCACGCCATACTGCTCGATGCCCGACGTGGCCAAAATCGCAATGAACGCACCCAGAGCGAACGCGTAAGAGTACTCGCCTGTGCCCATGGGGCCGTAACGTCGGGATATGACCGTGAACAGGACGAGTCCCGACAGGTCCGCGGCAATCCTGCAAAGGGACAGCCAGAACGTATTTTTGATCACTACCATGTTAACTCTCACGAAGAAAGGCGTGCGGCGACGAACCTGGATTCGTCGAGTGTTCGCAAATCGCGTCTTCGTGAGAGATCAGGTTGGCAGCGGCGCTGCAGCCGCGGCGGCTCCAGAGCTGAGCAGTGCCTTGCATCCCGTATTGGCAATCAGGGAGCGCCCCGGCAGCGTGTACGCAGTCTTCACTACGCCGGCAGCCACCCGCCTGACATACCCATGCTTGCGCTTACGCCAGGCAGAATGATCAAACAGTTTGAGCGGGGGCGTTGACACACCAACATAGTAACCCGCACCCCCCGGATTACAAGTGCGAATAATTGCAGGGCCGCGTAAGGCGGCTCCTACACAAACTTTCCCTGAGCTTTCAACGCGTGAACGGCCGTGCTGCCTGCGCGCGTCGCCAATTGCTCGGTGTTGAGCCCAGCGTCCGCCGGAACTGCCGGCTGAAATGCGCCTGGTCCGCAAACCCGCAATTCATTGCAATCTCACTCAGTGGCGCCTCGCTGCCCAACATCTGCTCCACGGCCATGCTGATTCTGCGTTTCATCAGATAGGCGTGGGGCGAAATACCGAAGGTCCGTTTGAAGGCCGCGCTGAAATACGACGGACTGCTGCGAGCCAACGCGCTCAGGTCTGACACGCGGATGCAGTCGGTCAGATGCTCATCGATGAAGGCACGCACACGATTGATCTGCCAGCGTGCCAGCATCCCATGTTGACTCGCGGGTGACCGACCGCCGCCCCCGAGATGCGACTCGAGCAGCAGCGATGCCTCGGTGACGATTCGCTTGGTTACCTCGTAGTGCGTGTCCGCGTTATCCCTGGCGGTCTCGAGCATTTTAGCGAGACGCGCCACGAGCAGTGCCGAGCCTGCAGGCACCACTCCTGGCGACGAAGTCTGGTTCTCGAGTTGCATTTGAGTTACACCGATGGGTGAGTTGAACGATCCCCTCAATGGGAAAGTTACGTTAACCCGACCGGCGTGACTATTAACGTGACGGGGACGTCACGAATGATCCTTTCGAGTTATCCGGCGGCAACCCTCACCAGGTCGTCCAGCTCGGCGGGCTTGGCGAGGTAGCGATTGATTCCAACCTCATCCGAGCGCTCACGGTATTCGGGGGTATCGAAGGCGCTCAGCGCGCACAGGGTGATGGCCTTGCCCCAACGACGGCGTCGAATGCGCATGGCGGTCTCGAAGCCATCCATTTCAGGCATGGCGAGGTCGAGGAAGATGACCTCCGGATGCAGCCGCTCGGCCATCTCGAGGGCCCGCTGGCCCGTGTGGGCCACGTGGACCTCGTGCCCGCAGGACTGCAATAGCGACGCCAGCGCCCAAGCGGCGTCGTCGGAGTCATCCACTATCAATACACGATTCTGTCGGCGAGTACGCGGGGGCTGAGGCTCATAACGCATGCATATGAAGGAGCATGTTTCGTGCCATTCAGTAACGCCAGCTGGTCAGATCTGCGCCTTCCGGTGCGGCCGTTTTGAGGCGCTCCAGGATGATCGGAAGATATTGATAGTTGTAGTGAAGTCGCGAGTATGCGTTAGACGTGTTCGGGTCACCGTTCCAGCAGTGCTCCGCGCGATCGCCGTACGCCACGACGCCTTTGTATTCCGGTCGCAACGCCTCCAGTCGCTCTTGCGCAAAATATACTGAGTCGGTCAGATAGTAGTTGTCGCCACTGCCCACGTAGATGTGGATCTTGCCCTCGAGTTTCGGGCGGAGCGTGGCCCAGTCACGCTCAATGATGTGCGATAGATCGAAGTGCTCGCGCCAGTATGCGGCCACGGATTTGTCGATGACACCCGTTACCTTGTCGAAAATGGGCTTTGGATAACCGTCGGCGCCGGCCGGACTGAACACGGCCTGCCAGATGTCGTATTGGCCACCGGACCGACTAAGGTCTCCCTGCGCCAACTCCATGTAGTTGCTGTCACGCTGGGTTGCGAAAACTTCACCCAGGTAATTTCTCAAGGCCGGACGCTCCACCGTCGCCGCTTCACCCTTCAATGTATAGGCGTTGGCATCTTCGTAGAGGTTGACCACCGTGTAGGCGCGGAAGTCAATCGGATCCGGACACGCAGCGAATGCTCCGTTGTACATGTCGGGATAGAAGACCTGAGTAGCGAGCGCTTCCCAGCCTCCCGTGGAGCCGCCGTAGGTGAATCGGGCCCAGCCGGCGCCGATCCCCCGGAAACGCTTTTCAATTTCCGGAATCAACTCCTTGTTGATGGCATCCCCGTACGGCCCGAGGTTCGCCGAATTCACGGCATAGCTGTCATCGAAATAGGGGTTGGCGTGCTCGATCTCGATGACCAGGAAGCGCGGGAAATCCGCCGCAATCCACTTCTGGTAGAACGCGTACGCCTCCTGTTGCTGAATGCGGTTGTAACCGGCGAGATGGAAGCGCTTGGAATAATCCGGCTTCAGATCCGCATCCGGCGGCGTGGTTCGGAACCCGGAGATGTCATCCGGATAGTGACCGTGAAAGACCATGATCGGGAAATGCGCCTCCGGATGTTTGTCGAAGTCTTTCGGCAGCAGCACGTGTGCGCCGATAAACACATCCCGACCCCAGAATCGCGACAGCAACTCGCTGCGAATGCGCACGTGCCGGATGAACTCGGAGTCCTGCTTCGGCACGATGCGCGGCACTTCTTGGTCGAGCGCCAGTGCCGTCGGCACGTTGTGTCCGCGGCTGATCGTCACTCGCACCGGCTTGGAGAACAGGTTGCCCGGCTTCTCGGCCCACTTCTGACCTTCCCCCTGGTCCGGAGGCAACATCAGGTTACGGCCATCCGCCAGATGAAACGCCTCGTAGCGATTCAAGACCGCCTGCACGAAATAATCGCCCGGCGGCAGCAGCGAAAGTTTGCGTGCCGGCCAGCCAAACGCTTTGTCATCCAACACCGCGGGCGTGCCGGGCGCGAGGTTGCTGACATTGAGACCGAAGATATACGGGCTGTCGAGCGGCTCGTTGGGCTCGACGTGACTGCGCGGCTCACGTGAAAAGTCGCGACTGACCAGCAGGATCACCCTTCCTGTGAGCGGCGCGTTGCTGCGCAAGCCCGGAAAACTGACTGCAAACGTCGGTGCCTGCTGGGCAATACAGGCGGTGCTGACCAGGAGCGCGAGCCACAATCCCAATGCTTTCATGCTGACCCTCTACGGAGCCACCGGCAATCCCAACGCCTTGCTGGTAGCGACCCGCCATTCATCGATCATTGTTGTGTAGTAACGGTCGGAAAGGAACCGGGCAACAAATGCCTGGCCCGCCTCCGTGACCGGGGTCAGAGTGTAGCGCACCGAGATATCAGTTCCACCACCCGCGGCTTCGGTACAAACGACATCGACGATGCCGATGTTCGAATCCTGCACGAGGCGTGCGTAACTGACGCTACCTGCGGCCGGCCGATAGTCTGTGACGATCCACGTGACGGTGCTGCCGTTGTGCCCGGTTGTTATGAAGGCGGAACCGCGCTCCGTGGAACCGCTCAGGATCTTGGGCTCCCACCCCGGCGCCCAGGCCCGTTCACCCTCAGCGGTGAACAAGGGGAATACCCGTTCGCGCGGGGCGTTCAGGTGAAAAGTTCGGACTTGTGTGGCCGCAAGGGCCAGCAGTACAGGGATGACCATGCAGGCAGCTCCTCGACGTGGTACATTTGTACCAATGTACCACCGTGAGTGCCCGTCATGCCATCCCCCAAGCATCTCGTTGAACGCGTGCAGACGGGCGTGCGCCTGGAAAAACGCCTGCTGAAGGTCCTGAAGGGACTCGCGGAGTATCTGGATTTATCGCTCGGCGATCTGCTGGAAGGAATTGCGCTGCATGCCCTGGAGAACAAGCAGCCGTTCAAGACCTCGACACTGGAGAAGATCGTCGATCTGCGCAAGATCTACGAGTTGGATCTCAAGGCCGAGGATAGCCACCAGCTGCGCGAGAAGTAACCGGTCCGGGCGCGCCCAGGTAGGCCGCTACCCGGTGCTCCACCTGCTCCGGGTTCACCGGCTTGGTGAAGTGAAAGTCGAAACCGGCGGCTTTCGCCTTCTCCTTATCATCGTCCTGGCCCCACCCGGTCACGGCAAGCAGCAGCACGCCGCGCCCCCAGGCTTCCTGGCGGATGCGCCGCGCCACTTCATACCCGGTGAGGTCCGGCATACCCACATCCAGAACAAACACCTGGGGTCGTTCCCGCGCACCCAGATCCAACGCCTGCCGGCCGTTGTACGCGACAAATACCTCATGACCTGCGAACTCCAACAGCAGCTGCAGACTGTCAGCCGCATCCCGGTTGTCGTCCGCGACCACAATCCTGCCGCGCCGTTCATGAGTGATCGACACAACTTCCGCAACACTCGGGGCAACGGCCGCGGGCTCGACGACGGCCGAGCGCGGCAGGTGGATCGTAAATTCGCTGCCCTTCCCCAGACCTGCGCTCGTGGCCTGCACCGTACCGCCGTGCAACGCCACCAACCCCCGCACCAACGCCAGCCCGATTCCCAACCCACCTTCCGCGCGGTCAATGGCGGAATCAATCTGGGAGAACATTTCAAACAGCCCCTTGATGACAGAGGGCTCGATGCCAATGCCGTTATCGGTCACCCGAATCGTGAGTCCTTGCGCGTCCTGGGAGGCCGTCAGCGCAATGTGTCCTTGCGCATCGGTGTACTTTGCAGCGTTGGTCAGTAGGTTGGACAGCGCCTGCGACAGGCGCAATGGATCCACTTCCAACTCCACCGGCTCAGGCGGCAGGTTCACAGTCAGAATGTGATTCTTCGCATCGATCAGCGGACGGGCGGTTTCAACTGCTGAGCTCACCAGCGTCAGAAGATCAACATAGTCCTTACGAAGCTCGAGTCGCCCGCGCGTGATCCGCGACACATCCAGCAGATCATCGAGGAGCAGGGCCATCCGCTGAACCTGGCGCGCAATGACTTCGCGACCCCACTGTCGCTGCTGCTCATCGGCGGACGGCGATTCCATCAGCTTGACCGCATGCATGACCGGTGCGAGCGGATTGCGCAGCTCATGCGCGAGGGTCGCCAGAAACTCATCCTTCTTCCGGTCGGCTTCCCGCAACGCCGCCATGGTGGCCTCGAGTCGCGCGTTCGCCCGCGCGAGTGCAACCTCAGCAGTTTGCCGGATCTGCACCTCGGTCGTCAGCGCGGTGTTGGATTGCTCCAACGCACGAGCACGCGTTTGTACCTCATCCAACATACTGTTGAATGCTTCGACTACGATCCCGATTTCATCGTCCGTGCTCGAATGGGCGCGCAATGAATAGTCGCGCTTCGTGGTGACCCGCCGCGCCACATCGGCCATGGAGTCGAGCGGCTCGGTGATGACTTTCTGCAACCTCGTCGACAGCAGCAAGGCGACGCCCATGCTCATCAGAGTCACGAGCCCAAAGATGCCGAGGTACGCCAACGCACGCGCACCGATATCGTGATGTGCGCGAAGCAGAATCGTCCCGAGGCGCCTCCCGTCCTGGACGATCGGTACGGTCAGCTCGACACTGCCGCCGGAAACCCGGGACGAGCGCACCATGGCCTGCAACTGCAAAGGTGGCGCGCTCTCGCCCGGACGCATGTAGCTGGCAAATAACCGACCATCCGAGCTGTACAACGCCGCCATGAGCACTGTAGGTCTCCAGCTCATGGCGTTGACATTGCGATTCGCGATCGCCCGGTCACCCGAAATCATCGCCGAGGCGGTGGAGGTCGCGAGAATACTCGACTGGGTGTCGAGATCGGCGACCCAGGAATCACGATACGCAATGAGATCGTGCGCGAGCATGCCCGTACCGGCCGCAAGCAGCGCAATCGCCGTAGTAATCACGACGATGCGCATCATCTTGCCGCGCACGGATCGGGGCGCACCCAAGCGGCGGGGCCGGGCTACCTGAGAAATATCCACCACGTGGTGCAGCATGCCCGATTATAGGCCCCGGGGACATGCGCCGACATGTGTCGCACTTTTAGGGCGCCCCAGCCTCCTTGGGATACGCGGGCAGCGCCGGCGGCGGGGCCGGCAAGCTGGGCGGATGCTTCTTCATTTCCGCGAGGACGTAGTCGATCGCTGCTTGCAACTGCACATCGCGGCCGGCCATCCAGTCCCCGGGGGTATCGTCCACCGGGATGTCAGGATCGACGCCGTGATTCTCGATCGCCCACTGCGAATCAACACCATAAGTGGCGTCTTCGGGGATCGTGATGTAACCGCCGTCCAGCAGGAACCATTCACCACGGATGCCGCGCACACCACCCCAACTGCGGGTCCCCATGAGCGGTCCGAGGCCGTACTTTCGGAAGTAGTACGGGAAGATGTCGCCGTCGGAGGCCGAGAAGTGATTCAGCAGGCAGATCTTGGGCCCGATGATCAACTGGTTGGGTGTCGGAATGCTGGCACCCTCGCGGTTGGTATCCATGCCGATCAGGACGCGCCGCAGCCGCTCGAGGACGATCTGGTCGATGAAGCCGCCGCCGTTCCAGCGGTCATCGATAATCAACGCCTGCTTGTCCAGTTGGGCATAGAACTGCCGGATGAATTGCTCCATGCCGAGACCGCCCATATCGGACAGATAGATATAGGCCACCTTGCCGCCGGACGCCTTGTCGACGACGTCGCGATTGTGATCGATCCACCCCTGCTCGCGCAGGGACAGCTCATTCTTGACGGGTTGGACGGTCACGTCGCGGCGCTTGCCGTTCGGACCATCGGCCACCGTCAGGCGCACTGTGGCGTCCTGCTTTCCAACCAACAGGCTGTAAGGATCGGTCGGCGCTTTCAACTCCTGGCCGTCCACGGCCAGCAGGAACTCGCCGGCCCGGACCTCGACGCCCGAAGCGGTCAGCGGCGAGCGGTATTTGTCGCGCGTGTTGTCGCCCGCGAAGACCGTCGCAAACTTGTAGCGGCCGGAAACTGCGTCCAACGCGAAATCCGCTCCGAGGAACGCGGTCGGTACGCGATTCTCTTCCGGCATGTCCTCACCGCCGCCTACGTACGTGTGTGAATTACCCAGCTCGCCGATAATTTCGCCGATGAGATAATTCAGATCGCTGCGCGAGCCCACCAGTGGCAGCAGCTTGGCGTATGAGGCACGCACCGCCTGCCAGTCGACGCCGTTCATTTTCGGGCTGAAGAACAGATCCCGCTCCAGGCGCCAGGCGGAGTTGAACATCTCGGCCCACTCCTGTGTGGGCTCGACCCGGACGCGCATGTGCGACAGATCCAACTTCTTTTTGACTTCCTCGCCGCGACCCTTGTCGGCGACCGCATCGGCAATGAAGTAGTCCTTCTCGACCTTGTAGAGGACCTTCTTGCCGTCCGCGGACAACATGTAGGTGCTCAGTCCCTCCACGACCTTGTCGTCCTTGCGCTCCTTGAGGTCATAGAGGTGCAGAACGGGCTTTTCACCCGGCAGAGGGCCATCAATCATCTGACTCGGACCGGTCAGATAGAACACCTTGTCCTCGCGTACATCGAATGCGTTGATGTCAGAAGCGGGAATGGGCATCGCGACGGCGCGGGACATCAGACCGTCGAGATCGACATCGAGCGCTTTCGGCGGCGGTTGCGGCTTGGCGTCCGGCTTCTTTTCTTCCTTTGCACCCACGCCCTCGTCCGACTGGGGCGCAAAGGCCGAGGGCACACCGCGCTTCAGTGGCGCCACATAAATGCCCGTCGTCTTCAAGGTCGCGATGTTGAACTCGGCACGGCTGAAGGTTGGATTTTCGTGCCGCGTTGAAATGAAGAACAGGTACTTGCCCGCCGGATCGAACGCCGGCTGGAAGTCGTTGGAGCGCGGATCGCTGACCAGCGTGGCCTTTTTGATATCGGCGTTGTACAGCCAGATCCCCGCTTGCTGGTTGGCCGCGTTGATACTATATGCCAGCCAGTGCCCGTCGGGAGACCACACATAATCGTGGATCTCCTGCAACGTGTCGCGCGCCACCTGCACCGGCTCACCACCGGCAACCGACACCCACCACAGGCGGTGCTCGTGATCGGAGAACGCCAGTCGCTCGCCGTTTGGCGACCAACGCGGCGCGTAGAAATAGCCCCGCTCGAAGTGGGTTAGAACCTTCTCGGGTCCCCCTTCGGCGGGTCGGATGGCAATCTGCTGCTCGCCCGAGATATCGGTCGTGTAGGCAATCATCTTGCCGTCGGGCGACCAGGTCGGATGATCCTCATCCGCGCCGGATGACTGGGTGAGATTGCGGGTATTGCCGTGCTCGGCCGGCAACGTAAAAATGTCACCGCGAGCCGAGAAAACCGCCCGATTGCCATTGGGGGCAATATCGAAGTTGGTGTGTTGCGAAGTGTCCTGCTCCCGGATCGAGCTCTTGGCATCCATCCAGCGCGGACCTGTTCGCGTGCCATCGTCCGGCACCGTCACTTCGAGGTCGTGCAGCTGCTCTGCAGGAACATCGAGCACGTGCAGCTTGCCGCCCTGTTGGAAGACGATCCCGGCCTCCGGACCCGCACCGAGACTCGGGTAATCGATGTCGTAATCGGTAAAGTGGGTGATCTGGCGGAATGCGCCACTGTCAGTGTCGTAGGCCCAGATGTTCTTGCGCCGGTTGGCATCGTGATCGGCCAGGAAGTAGATGGTCTTGCCGAGCCACATGGGCGAGGTCTCGGTGCCCACCCAGTCCGTCACGTGTTTGAGCTGTTTGGTCTGGAAGTCGTAGATGTCGATGTTCTGGGCCAGGCCGCCGTCGTAGCGCTTCCAGGTCCGGAAGTCCCGGAAGATGCGCGTGTAGGCGATCTGCCGGCCATCGGGGCTGTAGCTCATGAAGCCGCCGCGATCAATCGGCAACGGCTGGGCCAGGCCGCCGGCGAGCGGCACCACGAACGGCTTGTTGATCCAGGTGTTCCACGCCTCGCGACGGCTCAGAAACACGATGTTGGCTGAATCCGGTGTCCAGGTGAGCACCATGTTGCCCGGGCCCCAGCGCGGCGGAGCCTCATCGACGACGTCGGACGTGAATGTCAGTCGGCGGGCGGTCCCACCGGCCGACGGCATGACATAAACATCGCGGTTACCCTGGTACTCCCCGGTGAAGGCAATCCAACGGCCGTCAGGAGAAAATCGCGGCATGACATCGCGGCCTGCCTCCGCGGTCAGCCGGGTCGCAGCTCCGCCGGAACGCGGCACCGACCAGAGGTTGTCGTGAGCAGCAAAGACGATAGTGTTTCCGTGCAGAGTCGGATAACGCATGAAGGTACGCCCGGGAGACTCCGCCCCCTGCGCAGCCAATCCCACGACCGCGAGCACCAGCCCAAACAGCACACGCCCCATATTCTTTGACTCCCTATCGATGAATCGGCCCTGTGGATGAATCGCGGATCTTAACAACGGCCGGGCTGCCGCAATCGTCGGTTGGACGTATGGCCGCCTCGGAACAGCCCATCGTTTCGTCCGTGATATGCTGCAGGCTCAACCATGAATTTTTGCAACCAGTGCGGCGCCAAAGTCGAGTTTCGCATTCCGCCCGGCGATCACCTGCCGCGATACATCTGCGACTCCTGTGGGACCATCCACTACGAAAATCCGCGGATAGTCGTCGGTTGCGTACCTGACTACCAAGGTAGAATCCTCCTGTGCCGCCGGGGTATCGAGCCACGACGGGGGTACTGGACGGTCCCGGCTGGGTTCATGGAAAACGGCGAAACCCTCCAGCAGGGGGCCGCACGCGAGACCTGGGAAGAGGCGCTTGCGAAGGTGGAGATAGGGTCGCTGCTATCGGTCGTGCACGTGCTTCACGCGCATCAGGTCCACGTCTTTTTCCGCGCCACGCTCCCGGAACCTGAATACGGGGCCGGTCCGGAAAGCCTGGAATCCATGCTCATCGACCCAAAGGACATTCCCTGGTCTGATATCGCCTTTCCCAGCACGGACTACACCCTGAAGCGCTACCTGGAAGACCGGGAGGCGGGGCGCGAAAATCACTATTTCACTGAACTGGACCGCCGGCTAGCGAGATAATTATGATTGGCGGCTGGCTTTTCGAGGATCGTTCATGACCTTTGTCGTTACTGAAAACTGCATCAAGTGCAAAGAAATGGACTGCGTGGAGGTGTGTCCCGTGGACTGCTTCCACGAGGGACCGAACTTCCTCGCAATCGATCCGGACGAGTGCATCGACTGCACCCTGTGCGAGCCCGAATGCCCCATTGAGGCGATTTTCTCGGAAGAGGAGCTGCCGGCCGGCCAGGAAAACTTCAAGCAGCTCAATGCCGAGCTGGCGAAGCAGTGGCCTGTCATTACCGAGAAGAAAGATCCGCCGGCCGATCACGTGGAGTGGCGGGGCAAGCCGGACAAGCTCAAGCTGCTGGAGCGCTAACGGGCCTTTTGAAGCTCCTGGGCGAGCTCGACGGGGGTCATGTAGCCCCCGATCAGCTCCCCATTGCCGAGCACAATGGCCGGCGTCCCCTGTAATGCGAAGTTCTGGCCGAGCGCGTAGTGCCTGGCTACGGGATTCGCGCACGCCTTGGCTTTGAGGGGAACGCCGCGCTTGGCCATCGTCAGGGCCTCATTCCGATTAACTGAGCACCACACCTCTTCCGCCTTCGTCCAGGACTCGGTGTTGGGTCCCGACCGCGGATAGAACATGTAGCGGACGCGAATTCCGAGCCGGTTGTAGTCCGCGATCTGACTGTGCAATTGGCGGCAGTAGGCGCAATCCACGTCCGTGAAGACCGTAACCGTGTACTTGGGGTTCTGCGGACCAAACACGAGCATCTCGGATTCCGGGACGTCGTTGATCAGCTTGGCTCGCACCGCACGGCGGCGCGATTCCGTAATGTTGTCGTTGTTGGCGAGGTTTAGGAGGTCACCACTCAGGGCGTACTTGCCATCAGCAGTGACATACACGATGTCAGCGCCGTGAGTGACCTCATACAGTCCTGCCACCGGCGTCGGGCGGACATCTTCCACCCGGGTACCGGGAAACTGCTTCGCTATGGCAGCGCGGGGATCGTCAGCACCCTGTGCGGCGGCTGCAAACAACAGAAGGGACAGGAGCGTTCTGGCCAGCATGGAAGCCAGTTTAGCAGAAGGTTTGACCGCCACCGATGTGCGCCACTGGCGACGCATCAGAACCGCGGGCGACCGCGTCCAACAGACGCGGGCCCGTGCAGAACACTAGCCCCGCGGATGGTGCTGGCTGTGCATCTCTTTCAAACGCTCGCGAGCCACGTGTGTGTAGATTTGTGTAGTCGACAAATCACTGTGACCCAGAAGCATCTGCACCACGCGCAGATCCGCGCCGTGATTCAGAAGATGCGTGGCGAAAGCGTGGCGCAGCGTGTGCGGCGAGAGCTCTTTCGAGATGCCGGACTTGCGTGCGTAGCGCTTGATGATGTGCCAGAAAGCCTGGCGCGTCATCCTGTCACCCCGACGTGTCGGGAAGAGATAGTCGGTCTGACGCTCGAGCAGAATCTCGCCGCGCGCGCCGTTGAAGAATTCAGTCAGCCATTTCATGGCTTCTTCGCCCAGGGGAATCAACCGCTCGCGGTTACCCTTGCCCATGATGCGAATGACACCCTGGTTGAGGTTGACCTGGCCATGGCGCAGGTTGACGAGCTCGGAGACCCGCAACCCCGTCGCGTACAGAACCTCGAGCATGGCCCGATCCCGGTTGCCGAGCGGATCGCTCACCACGGGGGCGGACAACAAGGCCTCGACTTCTTCCTCGGTCAGCGACTTCGGCAGCGAACGGCCAATCTTCGGCATGGCGATCTGCGCCGTGGGATCCTCGCGGACCACACCCTCACGCACGAGGTAGCGGAAGAATCGGCGAAAGCTGGAAAGCTGACGTGCGGTCGAGCGCGGTCGCGCGCCGGCATGGACACGCCAGGCAATAAAATCCTGGAGGTCAGCGCGGGAGGTCGCCATCATGGCGATGTTCCGCTCCGACAGCCAGCGTGAGAGCGCAGTCAAGTCTGCGCGGTAGGCTGCCAGAGTGTTTGGCGACAGCCCGCGTTCCAACCACACAGCATCCAGGAACTTGGACACGGCCGGATCGGCGGCATCGGAACCTGACGTCATGGCGATTGCAGTAGCCTGCTTCGACAAAATCCCATCTCGCTGGAGACCCGCGAGTGCCACCCGGCAGCTCTGATATGGACAGGCCTCTTGCTGTAGTCAGCGACATCCGATGTCGCCTGCGCAGTATGGTGAGCCCACTCGTCTGCCTGCGTGATGATGATCACATCTGCCGTGAAGCATTAACATAAAGAGAACCACATCACATACCGCGACCGCTGCATTCAACGATATACAAACGATGACTGAGGAAAACTCCGGGCGACCTGTGAACGGGGTCCGCAATGTACTGCTGCGACCCCTGTTTTTTGCCTATGGAATCTATGCCATCGTGGCGTTCCTGGGGCTCGCGTTATGTACACTTTTGGCGACACTCTGCCTGCCAGGAGTGCAACGACGTCGCGCGGCAGCGCGCGCGGGCGCGCGGGCGTTTCTGTGGGTCGCGGGAATGCGTTTGACCGTGCGGTGCCTCGAGCGGCTACCGGCGGGCCAATGCGTGGTGGTTTCGAACCACGCGAGTTATATCGACGGCATCGTGTTCACCGCAGCACTTCCGCCGCGCTTCGGCTTCGTGATCAAACGGGAGATGAACAACGTGCCCGTGGCGGGCCTGTTGCTGCGCCGGCTGGGTTCCGAGTTTGTTGAGCGCTTCAACCGCAACCGCGGTGCCGCAGATGCGCGCCGTGTGCTGCGCAATGCGGTCAGCGGCAACTCGCTGGTATTTTTTCCCGAGGGCACTTTTCCACGGGATCCCGGACTTCTCAAGTTCCATACCGGTGCCTTTCTGACTGCGGCGCGCGCCGGGTGTCCTGTTGTGCCTGCGACGGTGAAAGGCACCCGCGTGGCGCTTTCCCCCAAGGGCGCATTGCCCCGCCCCGGCCGGATCGTCGTTGAGATCTTGCCGCCCGTGGCAGCGTCCGCCGAGTCCTCCGAGATCGCGGCCTCGGAGCTGCGCGATCGCGCCCGCGAATCCATCCTCCGCGAGTTAGGCGAGCCCGACATGGCGGCCGCGCCGCAGAGCAGCGCCGCAGCCTGACCTACATGTTCCGCCGGTACTGACCACCCACCTCGTACAACGCGTGGGAAATCTGTCCCAGCGAACAGTACTTCACACTCTCCATCAACTCCTCAAACACATTGCCACCACGCGCAGCCGCAGCCTGAAGGCGTTTGAGCGACTCAGCAGAGCTGCCATCGTTTCGCGCTTGGTAAGCCCGCACCGCCTGCACCTGATCCTGCTTCTCCTCCTCCGTTGAGCGAATCAACTCGGCACCCTTGTGCTCCTCTTCCCCGCCGGTCTTCGACAGGAACGTGTTGACGCCCACGATCGGGAAACTGCCATCGTGCTTGCGGGTCTCGTAATACAGCGACTCCTCTTGAATCTTGCCTCGCTGATACATCGTCTCCATGGCTCCCAGCACGCCACCGCGCTCGGACAGCGAATCAAACTCCTTGTAGACCGCCTCTTCCAGCAAGTCGGTCAGGTACTCGATGGCGAACGATCCCTGCAACGGGTTCTGGTTCTTGTTCAGGCCCAACTCCCGGTTGATGACCAGCTGAATCGCCACAGCCCTTCTGACACTTTCCTCGGTCGGCGTCGTCAATGCCTCGTCGTACGCGTTGGTGTGCAGGCTGTTGCAGTTGTCGAACAGCGCGTACAACGCCTGAAGCGTCGTCCGAATATCATTGAACGAGATTTCTCGTGCATGCAGGCTGCGCCCCGATGTCTGCACGTGATATTTCAACATCTGACTGCGCGGACCCGCTTTATACAGATCCCGCATGGCACGCGCCCAGATGCGCCGCGCCACTCGCCCGATCACCGCGTATTCCGGGTCCATGCCGTTCGAGAAAAAGAACGACAGGTTGGGCGCGAAGTCATCAATCTTCATGCCCCGCGCCAGGTAATACTCAACGATCGTGAAGCCATTCGCGAGCGTGAAGGCGAGCTGCGAGACCGGGTTCGCACCGGCCTCGGCGATGTGATAGCCAGAGATGGAAACCGAGTAGAAATTCCGGATTTTGCGATCAATGAAGTACTGCTGCACGTCACCCATCATGCGCAGGGCAAACTCCGTGGAGAAGATGCAGGTATTCTGCGCCTGATCCTCTTTCAGGATGTCCGCCTGCACAGTGCCGCGTACCGCCTGCAGGGCCTCAGCCTTGATTCGTTGATAAACCTCAGGCTCAACGAGTTGGTCGCCCGTGATTCCCAACAGCGCGAGCCCCGTTCCATCATGCCCCTTGGGGAGCTCACCCTTGTAGGTCGGCGCAGGCGCGTTCGATTTGCGCACATGTGCCGCGATCTTTTTCTGCGCCTCGGCCCACTTCCCCTCGGATTTGAGGTAGCGCTCCACTCGCTGGTCGATAGCAGTGTTCATGAACATCGCCAACAACATTGGCGCGGGCCCATTGATGGTCATGGAGACCGAGGTGGTCGGCAGGCACAGATCGAAGCCCGAATACAGCTTCTTCATGTCATCCAGGGTCGCAATCGACACTCCGGAGTTACCGGTGCGCCCATACACGTCCGGACGAGTGTCAGGATCTTCGCCATACAGAGTCGTGGAGTCGAACGCCGTCGACAGTCTGGCCAGCCCGCTGCCCGAGGCCAGGTAGTGGAATCGCCTGTTGGTTCGCTCTGGGCCTCCCTCTCCCGCAAACATGCGAGTTGGATCCTCGCCTTCGCGGCGGTACGGAAACACGCCGCCCGTGTAGGGGTAGGATCCCGGGAGGTTTTCGGTCGCCAGGAAATGCAGGATCTCGCCCCAGTCCTTGAAGCTCGGAACGGCGAGCTTGGGGATCGGCTGACGAGCCAGGCTCTCGGTGTAGTTGTCGCCAACCACGTCCTTATCCCGCACTTTGTAGGAATACTTCTCCGCCGTCGCGGCCGCGGCGCGTGCCGGCCATGCCTTCAACTCACCAACACCCTGCGTGCCTACTTCATCGAGTGCCTGGTTGTAGGCGCGGCGTAATTCGCGCTTGCTGGCATCCGTTGATTCATCAGTCAGCGCGTTTTCTGGAAAACGATCTAGCGGGCCTGGAAGCTGGGCATCACGCAGCGTCTTCAACGCTTCGTAAAGTCCATAAGCACGGCGCGCCGCATCCTCCTGTCCCTTCAGCCCTTCACGCACGCCGCGCCCGTGCTGAGCAATCTCAGCCAGGTAGCGAACGCGCTGCCCGGGTATCAACGGCTCGCGCGCCACCAGCTCCGTAGGGCCAACATCGCTGACCGCCCATGACGCCGCGTTGATCTGCTTGGTGTTCAGCGTCTGACACATCACCTCGAACAGGCGATTCACACCCGGGTCGTTGAAGCGACTCGCAATGGTGGGGTAGACGGGGATATCCGAATCAGGGAGCTTTGCCTGATCCGGATGGTTGCGGCGCCATTGCTTGCGAACGTCGCGCAGGCTGTCCGCGGCGCCTCGCTTCTCCGCTTTGTTGAGGACAATGAGGTCCGCGAAGTCGAGCATGTCGATCTTCTCGAGCTGACTCGCGGCCCCGTACTCGCTCGTCATGACGTACAGCGAGAGGTCGACCATATCGACAATCTCGGTGTCCGACTGACCGATACCGGCGGTCTCGACAATGATCAGGTCGAAGCCCGCGGCCTTGTACAGGTCGATAACGTCCTTCAACACGGCGGACGTGGCCATGTTCTGGCGGCGTGTCGCCAGTGATCGCATGAAAATCGAATCCGCGGACAGGCTGTTCATGCGGATCCGGTCACCGAGGAGCGCACCGCCGCTGCGGCGGCGCGTGGGATCCATCGCGACGACGGCAATCTGCTTCCCGGGGAAGAAACGCACGATCCGGGCCAGCAGCTCGTCCGTCAGGCTCGATTTGCCGGCGCCACCGGTTCCCGTGATGCCAATGACAGGCACCTTATTCTTCGACTTGGCCAGGGCGCGGCGGATCTGGTCGGCCTGGGGGTCAGAATCGCCCACCGCCATCGCCCCTTCGAGCACAGAGAGCGTCCGGGCCACTTGGCCGTGGTCGCGGGCATTTAACGGACCGAATTCATAGGGAGGCTTCGTTACTCTCGAGATGCGGGCGAAAACATCATCGATCATCCCGTTGAGGCCCATCTTTCGGCCGTCCTCGGGGGTATAGATCTTCTCTACGCCGTGGCGCTCCAGCGCCTCAATCTCGTGAGGAGCGATCGTCCCGCCGCCCCCGACGATGACCCGAATATCGGGCCGGCCGCGTTCCCGAAGCATGTCCACCATGTACTGGAAGTACTCGTTGTGGCCACCCTGATAGGAACTGACCGCGACCCCGTCGGCATCCTCCTGGATCGCGGCGCGAACGATATCCGCCACGCTGCGGTTGTGCCCCAGGTGAACCACCTCAGCCCCGTGCGCCTGCAGGAGGCGGCGGATCATATTGATGGCAGCGTCGTGGCCGTCAAAAAGGGACGCGGCGGAAATGAAACGCAGCGGGGGCTTGCTGGAGGCCTGCTCCGGTTTCAGGACAGCGCCACCTCGGGATTGGGCACTCATGCTATTTTACGCGCCAGTAGGATGACTACTGGCGAGTATGATCCTATACTGATGGTGCGTTCAAGTTCCGATTTTTACGATAAATGAGCACCCGCAGAGTCCGTGTGCCCGCGACGGGCAAATCCAAGACCCGAGGCGATGGCAAAGCCACCCGCGAAGCCCGTTCGCCTGCTAACGGCAAGGCCATTGCCACGGACGGGAAATTCCAGATCAACGGCCGACCCGCCAGCGATGGCAAGCCGCCTCCGACTGGCCGCGCATTGACATCTGACGGCAAGCCGATGGATGCCGAGGAGGCGTCTGTCGTCCGCCCCGCCGCAACGAACGGGCACGCCATCGATCGACCGCCGCCATCCCCATGGCGCGCCAGCCGCGAGCGCCAACACGACCGCGAGGTGAAGCGCGAGGCAGTGATCCGAGCTGCGGCTCATGCCTTCAACCTCAAGGGCTATCACAACACTTCCCTCGACGACATCGCCGCGGCGTTGGAAGTGACCAAGCCCACCGTCTACTACTACGTAACCAACAAAGAACAGCTGCTGTTCGAATGTTTCGTCGCAGGGGTCGAGCAGATCCGGGCGGCCTTCCGCGAAGTCCGCGATCAGAACATCCCGGCTCGCGAGCGACTCCATGCGGTTTTGCGTCACTACGCCAAAACCATCGCATCCGAGTTCGGCTGGGTGATGGTTCGCGTCGAAGAGCAGGACTTGTCGCCGGACATGAGCAGCCATATCAAGGCCATGAAGTCGGAAATCGACCAGGGCATTCGACGGCTGATTCGTGAGGGCATTCAGGACGGCTCCATCCATCCATGCGATCCGAAGATGACCGCCTTCGCACTGGCGGGCTCGCTCAACTGGATTGCCCACTGGTACCGGGAAAACCGGTCGATGACCGCCGCGGAAATCGCGGACGCATTCATTACTGTTTTCGATAACGGGCTGCAGCCTCGTCGCAGCACCCGATCCTAACTCGTAGAGGTTTCTGTCATGTCTGACCATGATGTCGTAATCGTTTCGGCCAAGCGCACTCCCATCGGCGCGTTCCAGGGCTCACTCACCCCGGCAACTGCCACTCAGTTGGGCAGCGCTGCCGTGAAGGCCGCCGTCGAGGCGTCGGGCGTAAAAGCTGCCGACATTCAGGAAGTCATCATGGGCTGCGTGTTGTCAGCCGGTCTTGGACAAGGCCCAGCCCGACAAGCCGCGCTCGGCGCCGGTGTTCCGATCAGCACGCCGGCTGTGACTATCAACAAGCTGTGTGGCAGCGGGTTGAAAGCGGTGATGATGATTTCGGATCAGATCCGCACCGGCGATATTGAAGTTGGACTCGCCGGCGGCCTGGAGTCGATGACCAACGCGCCATACCTGTTGTTGAAGGCTCGCGCCGGTTATCGCATGGGTCATGGAGAGATCTTTGACCACATGTTCCTGGACGGCCTCAACAGTCCGTTCGACGGTAAAGCCATGGGTTGCTTCGCCGACGCAACCGCCGCCAAGTACAGCTTCACGCGCGCACAGCAGGACGCCTTCGCAGCTGAGTCAGTCCGCCGCGCCCTGCACGCGGTTGAATCCGGTGCGTTCGATAAAGAAGTCACGCCGGTTACCGTTAAGACGCGCAAAGGCGACGTCGTCGTTTCGCGCGACGAAACGCCAGCTACCTGCAACATTGAGAAGATCCCGTCACTCAAGCCTGCTTTCGGCAAGGAAGGAACGGTCACTGCCGCAAGCTCCTCGTCGATCTCTGACGGCGCTGCCGCGCTGGTTCTCACAAGCTCCGCTGCTGCGAAGGCCCGTGGGCTAAAGCCATTGGCCCGTGTGCTTGCGTATGCCAGCCACTCGCAGGAGCCGGAATGGTTCACCATTGCTCCCGTCGGGGCGATCAAGAAAGTCCTGTCGAAGCTGGGCTGGCGCCCGCACGACGCCGACCTCTACGAAATCAACGAGGCTTTCGCCGCGGTTACGATGGTTGCCATGAAGGACGTCGACATTGACCACGCCCGCGTCAACGTCAACGGCGGCGCCTGCGCCCTCGGCCACCCCATCGGCGCCACCGGCGCCCGCATCCTCACGACGCTGATCCACGCGCTGATTGCTAATGGCAAAAAGCGCGGCATTGCGGCGCTTTGCATTGGGGGTGGAGAGGCTGTAGCCGTAGCGGTTGAGCTGACCGCTTAGCATTGCGGTTCGCCGTGGCGGGACAAATGAGCCATGACGTCAGACGCACCGACATCGCAGCGGCCCGCTCTGCGGCTGGCCTCAACGCGAGCCGCTGGGCCCCGGGATCACCTCGGTGGTGAATCGCGGATGCCGCCGCAAACGCGGTGGCAACGCAGCGCTGCTGTCGCGCCAGATCAACTGAATGTCGCCCGCGCGCGCCTGATACACATGCCGCGGGCCGTATAATTAACTGCTGGGTCGGGCCACATAAAATTGCCCGGTCCGTTTGGGGAGCACTATGAAAATTCAAGACGCCCGCGCGGTCGTGACCGGTGGCGCATCAGGTTTGGGCGCCGCCGTCGGCAGCTACATCGCCTCCAAGGGCGGCAAAGTCGTCCTGGTTGACGTCCAGGAAGGCCCCGGCCAAGCGGCCGCCGCCAAGTTGGGCGCCAACGCCTCCTTCCTCCGCTGCGATGTAACTTCCGAAGCCGAAGTTAACTCCACAATGGAAGCAGCCGCTTCACGCATGGGTGGCCTCAACCTCCTGGTGAACTGCGCCGGTGTAATCGGCGCAGGCCGCGTACTCGGCAAGAACGGCCCCATGGCCGGCGACTTCTTCGCCAAGGTCGTTCATATCAACCTCATCGGCACCTTCCTCTGCGACAAGGCCGCTGCAAACATCATGCAGAACAACACGCCAACCGCTGACGGCGAACGCGGCCTGTTGGTTCACACAGCGTCCGTCGCCGCCTATGAAGGCCAGATCGGACAAGTCGCCTACTCCGCGACCAAAGCAGGACTGGCCGGCATGGTCCTTCCCATGGCACGCGAGCTCGCCCGTTTCGGCATCCGCTGCATGGCGATTGCCCCCGGCATCTTCCACACCCCCATGGTGGATGGCATGACCCCGGAAGTGCAGGCCTCCCTGGCGGCCCAGATACCGTTCCCCAACCGTCTCGGCAAGCCCGAAGAATTCGCACAACTCGTCGCTTCCATATTTGAGATCCCCATGTTGAATGGCGAAACCATCCGCCTCGACGGCGCCATCCGAATGCAGCCGAAATGAGCACACCCGCAGTTGAACGGGATGTCATGGAATATGACATCTGCATCGTCGGTGCCGGACCATCCGGGTTGTCGTGCGCGATCCGCCTCAAGCAACTAAAGCCCGATCTCAATATTTGCGTGTTGGAAAAGGCATCGTCGATCGGGGCGCACTCGCTCTCGGGCGCCGTGATGGAGCCGGGCCCGCTGGATCAGCTGCTCCCCGGTTGGCGTGAATCGCCGCCAGGAATCTGCGTTCCTGCGAAGCGGGACGAATTCCGCCTGTTGACCAAAACCGGCGGTTTCTCTCTGCCACTGCCTCCGCAGCTTCACAACCATGGCAACTTCATCATCTCGCTCGGCCTGCTGACGCCAATCCTGGCGCAGAAGGCGGAGTCGCTGGGTGTTGACGTGTTCCCCGGCTTCGCTGGAGCAGCCAACGTCTTCAATGACGACGGCTCCGTCGCGGGCGTGCAGCTGGGCGACATGGGCGTCGAGAAGAATGGCGAGCCCGGCCCCAACTACACGCCGGGCGCCGAAATCCGTGCGCAGACCACCATCATCGCTGAAGGCGCGCGGGGTAGTCTCGCCAAGCAACTGATCAAGCGTTTCAAACTCGACGCGGATTCCTGCCCGCAGACTTATGGTCTGGGCATGAAAGAGCTGTGGCAGCTGCCTGAAGGTCGTGTCGAGCCGGGCTTGATTCAACACAGCCTGGGTTGGCCGCTGGACTCAGGCACCTACGGCGGCAGCTTCATCTACCACCTCGACAAGAACCGCGTGTACGTGGGATTTGTCGTGGGACTCGACTACGAAGATACGCGCCTGACACCGTTTGAGGCATTCCAACAGTTCAAACACCATCCAAAGGTAAAGCCGCTATTGGAAGGGGGCGAAATCCTTGCCTCCGGTGCCCGCACGATTGCGTCCGGTGGTTGGCAGTCGATCCCCAAGCTGGAGATGCCGGGCGCCATGATCATCGGTGACTCGGGCAGTGGCCTGAACCTTCCCAAGATCAAAGGTATCCACCAGGCCATCCGCTCTGGGATGTTGGCCGCTGAGCACCTGGCCGAGGTTGGTTCCCCCGCTGGCTTCGACGCGCGCTGGCGCGCATCGCCGGGCGGACAGGAGCTCAAGTCTGTTCGCAACTTTAAGCCAGCATTCAAGAAGGGCATGTGGATTGGTATGGCCAATTCCGCCCTCGAAGTCATCACGGGCGGGCGCACGCCATGGACGCTAAAGAACCGTGTTCCAGATTTCGCGCGACTGAAACAGGAGAAGGAATTCCATTCGCCCGACCGCGAATGGGTGGAGCGCACGCTACCCCCGCGTGACCGCTTGGCGTCGGTCTTCTTCGCCTCCACCACCCATGACGAGAACCAGCCGGCCCACCTCAAGGTGGCCGATACTTCCATCTGCGCCACCAGGTGCGCAACGGAATTCGCCAACCCCTGCACGCGGTTCTGCCCTGCCAACGTTTACGAAATGGTAGACGACGGACAGGGCGGCAAGCGCTTACAGATCAACGCGGCGAACTGCGTGCATTGCAAGGCATGCGACATTAAGGATCCGTACGAGATCATTAATTGGACGACGCCTGAGGGCGGCTCGGGCCCGAACTACCAATCTCTGTAATGATCCGGTGCGTGGTGACTCCCATGCACTGCCCCCGCAGGCGGACACCCCCTGCGGGGCCAGAGGCCGGCGCTCTGCCCTTCCTGTAAACTGCGCCCATGTCCGAAATCTGGCGCCCCTCTCCGGCCCGCGTGGCCGACACAAACCTGGCTCGCTTCATGGCGAGCGTCAGTGCGCGTACAGGCCTGCAATTCCGCGGCTACGAAGACCTGCATACCTGGTCGATCTCGAAGCCAACCGACTTCTGGCAGGAAGTCGCCCGCTTCGCTGAGGTGCGCGTCGACTGGGGCACCGGACCCGAGCTGGAAAACCCCACCCAGATGCCGGGCGCCCGCTTCTTTCCAAACGCGCGACTCAACTTCGC
>Ga0181534_10000380_pt1 | contig 31683 bp, 24 predicted proteins | sample PEATcosm2014_Bin_37_FD_119758 | JGI IMG/M metagenome (GOLD analysis project Ga0181534, IMG submission 119758) | Peatland microbial communities from MTU Mesocosm Facility, Houghton, MI, USA - PEATcosm2014_Bin17_10_metaG | ecosystem: Environmental > Terrestrial > Soil > Wetlands > Peat | place...
CACGTCCAGCAACACCTCACGGGCGGAACTGCGGAGCACGGCATCCGGCGCCTGGGCGAAACCCGTGCCGATTAGCAGGGCGACGGGTGCCAGCGAATACCTGAGCATATTCAGTCGGACGCGCATCCGAAACCAAAGGGTACCACCGCGCCGTTGGTTTCTTTCGGGGAAGCTGCCACAATGACGTATGCGCTATTTCGCACTTGCGTTGCTCTTCGCAGCGAGCCTGCCGGCCGCCGATGACGGTTGGTCCGCTTATGGCCGCGACGCCGGCGGCACTCGCTATTCGCCGCTCCATCAGGTGACCCGCGCCAATGTCGGCAAGCTGCAGGTCGCCTGGACGTACCACACCGGCGCCCTCCAGCCGGAGACTCGCTTGAACGCGAAGGCGGCCTTCGAAGCCACACCCATTCTGGTGGACGGCGCGCTCTACTTCAGCACTCCGTTCAACCAGGTGATCGCGCTCGACCCGGCCACAGGCGTGGAGAAGTGGAAGTTCGATCCGCAGATCCTGCGCAATCACGACTATTCGGAAGTGACCTCGCGCTGCGTGGCCGCCTGGACGGATAAACGCGGCGCCAAGGACGCGCCTTGCCATTTGCGCATATTCGAAGGCACCATCGACGCGCGCCTGCTGGCGATCGATGGCCAGACCGGCAAGCTGTGCGCGGATTTCGGCGACGCCGGCCAGGTCGATCTGACGCAGGGTGTCGATTATCGGAAATTCCTTCGAGGGAACTACGAGGTCACATCGGCGCCGACGGTGGTGGGCGACGTGGTGATCACCGGCTCCTCCATCGGCGACAATGTGGCCGTGAACCTGGAGCGCGGCGTGGTGCGGGGCTATGACACGCGCTCGGGCAAGCTGCTCTGGACGTGGGACCCGATCCCCTGGGCCAATCAGCAGAAGGTGCGAACCGGCGCCGCTAATGCATGGTCCACCCTCGCGGCCGACGAGAAGCGCGGCCTGGTATTCGTCCCTACCGGCAGCGCCAGCCCCGATTACTATGGCGGCGAACGGCCGGGCGACAATCGTTGGGCCAACTCGGTGGTGGCGCTGAAAGGAGCCACGGGGGAATTGGTTTGGGGCTATCAAGTGGTCCACCACGACCTGTGGGACTTCGACGTCGCGTCCCAACCCACGCTCATTGAGTTCCGCGGTGAGCCCGCCGTAGCGGTAACCACGAAGATGGGCAACGTGTTCGTGCTGGACCGCGAGACCGGCAAGCCGCTGGTCACCGTGGAGGAGCGCGCTGTGCCCAAGAGCGACATACCCGGCGAGGATACCGCGCCCAGCCAGCCAATCCCGGCATGGAGCGCCATGGTTCCGCAGAAGCTGACGGCCGACGATATGTGGGGGCCAACGCCGGAAATGCGCAAATGGTGCCAGGAGAAGCTGGCAACCTATCGCAACGACGGACCGTTTACGCCACCCACCTTCAAGGGCACCATTGCGTTCCCGGGCAACATGGGAGGCGTGAACTGGGGCGGCGCGGCGTGGGATCCTGTCCGCAACATTCTGATCGCCAACACCAATCGCGTGGCGGCGGTAGCGAATCTGATTCCGCGCGCGGACCTGCCAGCCGCCCACCAGAACATTGAGGAGATGAAGTGGCGTGGCGAGTTCGCCCCGCAATTCGGAACGCCGTACGGGATGCATCGGGACTGGTTGGTGTCGCCGTCGGGTATGCCCTGCAACACGCCGCCATGGGGCGCGCTGGTGGCGTTCGATTTGAAAACCGGAAAGCTGCGGTGGGAATCGCCGCTGGGCCGCATGGGTGAGGATTGGCCGGCTGGATCGATCAGCTTCGGCGGGCCCATGGCCACCGCCGGCGGGCTGGTCTTCACCGCCGCCGCGCTCGATCCGCATCTGCACGCGTTCGACGCGGATACCGGTCAGGAAGTGTGGACCGTGGAACTGCCGGCCAGCGCCCAATCGACGCCCATGACGTATGTATGGGAAGGCAAACAGTACATCGTGATCTGCGCGGGCGGGCATGGCAAGATGAAAAGCAAAATGGGCGACGCGGTGGTGGCGTTCCGGCTGGAGTAAATCTACAGCCGCGGCACAATCCTGATTGATGTGGCTTTCACCACCGCGGTCACCAGTTCGCCCTCGCGCAGGCGCATTTCTTCCGCGGATTGCCGCGTCACGATCGCGGTCAGCCGGAAGCCGCAATCGAGCGCCACGCGCGCCAGCGGCCCTTCGGAGATCACCGAAACGATCCGCGCCGCCAGATGATTGCGGGCGCTCGATGGATTGCCCGCCGGATTCCGCTCGATGGTGACGCTCTCCGCCCGGATGCACGCCAACACATCCGCGCCCGGATCGCCACTGTCTACAGCCACCAGGCGCGCCTGCGCAATCTCGATCGTGATCAGGTCCGCGCCTCTCGAAACCACACGCGCCGGGCAGATGGTTTCGACGCCAACCGCGGCGGCCACATCGGCATCCGCCGGGCAATCGAAGACGCTTTCGACCGCGCCCACCTGGCGCAGCTTGCCGTCGATCATGATGGCGATGGAATCGCCCAACGCCATCGCCTCGATGCGATCGTGCGTGACCACGATGGCGGGCATCTGTACGCCAGCCAACAGTTGCCGCAAATCGGCGCGCATGCGCAGGCGCGCGGGCGCATCGAGCGCGGAGAGCGGCTCATCGAGCAGCAGCAAACGGGGCTGCGCCGCCAGCGCCCGCGCCAACGCCACTCGCTGGAGTTGGCCGGCCGAAAGTTGCCGCGGATAACGGTCTGCCAGTTCGTTCAGTTCGAAGCGCGTCAGCAGACCCGCCACAGCCCAACCATGCGCTCCATAAGCGGTATTGGCGCGCACCGTGAGATGCGGAAAGATGGCGTAATCCTGCGAAACGTAGCCGGCGCGCCGTCGCTGCGGTGGCACACGGATCCCGCAGTCGCCGTCATACCAGACGTCATCGCCGCACCGGATCGACCCGGAGTCGGGCGTGTCCAGCCCGGCGATCATGCGGAGAACGGTGGTCTTCCCCGCCCCGGACGGTCCGAATAACACCATCACCGAATGCCCGCTCAAGGGCAACCGGAGCGCTGCCGTGATTTCCGGTCCGCCGGCGTGGCGCTTGCGCACGTCGATAATTAGTTCATCGGCCATACGGCCCAGACCCTCCGCCGCAGTCCGTAGGTGGCCGCCAAAACCAGAAAGGAGATGCCCAGCAGCAGCAGCGAAGTATGCATCGCGGCGCGATAGTCGAGCGCCTGCACGTCGTCGTAAATTGAGATGGATACGGTGCGCGTGATGCCTGCCAGATTGCCTCCCACCATCAGCACCACGCCGAATTCGCCCAGCGTGTGCGCGAAGCTGAGAATCATGCCGGTGACGATGCTGGGTACGGAGAGCGGCACGATCACGCGGAAGAAAGTGGCCGCGCGCGAAATGCCCAGGCACCAGGAAGCTTCGATCAGCTTGCGGTCCACCGCCGCAAAGCCGGATGCAAACGGCTGCACCGCAAACGGCAGACTATAGAGCACCGAAGCCACCAGCAGCCCTTGGAACGAAAAGGGTAGCATGCCGCCGGTGAGCACCGCGTACCAGCGTCCCACCGGGCTGTGCGGGCCGATGGCCAGCAGGATGTAGAACCCCAGCACAGTGGGCGGCAGCACCAGCGGCAGCGCCACTACGGCCTCCACCAGGAACTTCCAGCGGCGGGGCGAGAAGGTGAGCCAGTGCGCGGCGGGCAGCCCGATGGCCAGCAGGATGAGCGTGGTCCAGAACGATAGCCGCAGGCTCAGCCAGAGCGCTTGCCACTCCATTCAGTCTCCCGAGAATCCATATCGCTTCAGAATAGCGCGGCCTTCGGGCGCGAGCAGGAAGGCGCGCAAGGCTTGCGCGGCCTCCGGATTCTTGGTCCACTTCAAGATTGCGCCGCCCTGCTGGATGCGCGGATAGGCCGTGCGCGGCACCTCCCAATAATGGCCCTGGCCGGAGGCGGCCGGGGCTACCGCGAGCGAAAGCGCCACGATGCCCACTTCCGCGGCGCCGCTTTGCGCCATTTGAAACGTCTGCGAGATGTTCTCGCCCATCACCAGCTTTTCCTTCACCGCGTCGTATATTCCCAGCGAGCGCAGGGCGGCCTCGGCCGCGCGTCCATACGGCGCGTGCGCGGGATTGGCGATGGCGATGTGGCGCACCGCGGGTTGGCGCAAGGCGTCCATTCCCAGGCGCTCGACGTCGACGCCCGTGGCGTTGCCGGTCCAGAGCACGATGCGCCCGTCGGCATAGCTGAACTCGCTCCCCGGCAGGATCAATCCCTGCGCGGCCAGTTTTTGCGGATACTGCACGTCCGCCGACAGGAAGAGATCGAAGGGAGCGTGGTTCGTCAACTGGGCGTAGAACATGCCCGAGGAGCCGTAGGCCGGCTCGATTTGCACGCCAGGATGCTGCTGGCGGAAGGCTTTGACCAGGTCGTCGAGCGCGTATCGCAGATCGGCGGCAGCCGCAATGCGCAACGGCGCCGGCGGGGAGGCGCATGACACGGTGAGTAGCGCGGCGAAGGCCAGGGTTACGCGTGGATTGGACACTGTCTCTTATAAATAACACGTATGGGCTGCCCCGCTGTTTGTTGCTCTTGTCCGGGCGCACCCGGGGGGCCTGCCTCTGTGATAGATTTGCCCTCATGCGGATTCTTTTCGTCTTCTGTTTGGCCGCCTCGTTGGTGGCCGGCGCGAGTTTGCCGACCGCGGCTCCGGAGCAGGCTGGTTTCTCCAGTGAACGCTTGAACCGGATTAACACAGTAATGCAGGAACATATCGCCACGGGGCGCCTCAACGGTGCTTCCGGCCTCATCGCCCGGAACGGTAAAGTGGTCTTCCGGGAGACTTGGGGCGCTTATAAGCCCGACACCATCGTGCGCATGTACTCGATGACCAAGGCCATCACAGGCGTCGCCGCCATGATCCTTTACGAAGAGGGCAAGTTTTCGCTTGCCGATCCGGTGTCGAAATACCTTCCGGAGTTCACCAAGATGCGCGTGGCTCAAGAATCGTTCGACGCCGCCGGCCAGCGGACATACTACACCGTGCCCGCCGATCATCCCATCACGGTCCGCGACCTTTTCCGGCACACCAGTGGCCTCGACTACGGCGGGCCGAAGGATGAGAACGGCGAGCCGGCTTACAAGAAGCTGGGTGTGACGGGCGGAAACGGATGGGTGTCTTTCGATTTGGCCGAAGCGGTACGGCGTCTGGCCACCGCCCCTTTGAACCATCAGCCTGGCACGACATTTCACTACGGCTTCTCGATCGACGTGCTGGGCCGTCTCGTGGAGGTTTTGTCCGGTCAGCCGCTCGACCAGTTTTTCGCAGAGCGGATTTTTCGTCCGCTGGGCATGAAGGATACGGCCTTCTTCGTCCCGGAAGAGAAGTGGAATCGTCTGGCGGTGCTGTACACGCCCAAGAAGGGCGGCGGCATCGAGCCCTCCACCGCCCCGGCGCAAGAGGATTTCAAAAGGAAGCCGACGCTGCTCCTGGGCGGAGCGGGTTCGGTATCGACGCTCGACGACTACGCGCGGTTCGTTACCATGTTGCTGAACGACGGAGAGCTTGAGGGCGTGCGCATTCTCGGCCGCAAATCGGTCGAACTCATGCGCAGCGATCACCTCGGCACCCTGGCGCGCACCGGCGGCATGCCGGCCGAAGGCTACGGTTTCGGCTTGACGTTTGCCGTGAATTTAGGTCCCGGCAAGTCCGCCAGCGTCGGCTCGGAGGGCGAATTCAATTGGGGAGGCGCGGCGGGAACCAGTTTCTGGATTGATCCCAAGGAACACATGGTCGGCGTCTTCCTGGTCAATGTGCTGCCTAGCAACGAAGTCGTGGCCGCCGGCCAGTTCAAGAGGATGGCCTACGAGGCATTGGTGGATTGACGGCTGGGACGCTGACCATTCTATGGCTGGGAGTGCGGTTGATCGGGTCGATGGGTTAGGGTCTGGTTAGGTCGGGCCAGTTGGGGCGATACCTTCGAAAGGTTTCTCCCCACACCCCCTCTTCCAACGCGCGCCCCTCCGCCGATCGCTGTTTGGTTGGCTTTCTCCGCCGTCGGACCGCTGCGGAATTGCGGGCCGGTCTGCCAGCGCGGTCCTCGCCGGCTCTCGGGCAGCTCCGTTAGTCCGTCCGATTCTACGCGACAGAATATGGTGAGACTTTCCGGCACGCACATCCAGGTTCTGGTCTTTGTATCTTTGACTCCTGGAAGAGGCTGGAAGCTGGCCGCGTTTGCGTTAAATAAACGCTGAATGACGCTAATGGCCTCCGACGCTTTCGTGCCAACCGGCGCCTGCAACCCAGGGTTCGAGAACCCGCACGAGCTCATCGCCGATTCGCGACTTCTTGCCCCACCGGGCCGCAGCGGTTTTGAGGCGATCTCCTGGCGTTGCTCTTTGGTGGGAGCGCGGGGCGAGCCGGGTCCTGATTCTGCAGGGTGTCGCGAGTAATTGGCGCGCCCCGACAGGCGTAAGCAGGGCGGCTTGTCGTTCCCAAACCTCTCCGGGAGCGGCTGGGTTTCAAGCCGGATACCGGCTTGCTATTGAGCAGCCGGAGGGCGTGCTTCTCAAGCGGGTCGAACTACGGCCTTCCATGGTCAAGGTCGATGGTCTGTGGGTCCATCAGGGCCGCGCCGAACCGGGGGCAAACTGGGAACGCATCCTTGAGGATGTGCGCGAGGGGCGGCTTCAGTCCGTTTTGAAAGCGTAGCCAGATAAGACATTTTCTTCGATACCACAGTTCTGGTTGCCGCCTCCGAGCAAAGCCATCCGCACTACGCGCAAGCCCGGCCTGCGCTGCTGCGCGTCGCCACCGGGCGGGACAAGGGGTTTATGGGCCTGCACTCGATCGCGGAAGTGCTTGCCGCACTCACGCGCCTGCCGGTCCAGCCGCGCATCCATCCGGTTGAAGCGGCGCGCATCGTCACCGATAACATCCTGCCGCACTTTGAGGTTGTATCGCTCGGCAAAAAGGACTATCTGGAGGCACTGAACACGATGGCCAGCGGCGGATGGATCGGCGCGAAAATTTACGACGCCCTGCTGCTGCGCTGCGCGGGAAGATACGCGGTAGAACGTCTTTATACCTTCAATCTCGGGGACTTCAGGCAGTTGGCACCGGCCGATCTGCAATCGAAAATATGCGCACCGTGAGGAGCAACGGAAATCTTGTGGCTTCCCACCGCACGGAACCCTTCGGCGGTGAATGACGAAATAGGCCGCGCCAGTTGGGGCGAAACCTTCAAAAGGTTTCTCCCCCACACCCCCTTTTCCAACGCGCGCCCCTCCGCCGCTCGTTGTTTCCTCATGGCTTTCTCCCCCGCCGGAGCGCGGCGGTCTTGCGGGCGGGCTGCTGGCGCTGTCCTTTCTTGACCGCTGGGCTACGGGCTTTGACACTGGCGTTTGAGAAACGCGCTCACCTAACTGATGGGCGGCCAGCGCATCGTGGAACTGGTGAACATCGAAGAACAAGCTCGTACTCGCCTGATCCGGCTCGACTCCGCCACTACCCTTGAAGATCTGCGAGCGCTTCGCGGGAACCGGCTGGAAGCACTGAGCGGCAGCCGGAAAGGCCAATTCAGTATCCGGATCAATGACCAATTTCGAATCTCCTTCAAATGGAAAGCAAAAGGACCCACTGATGTCGAAATCGTCGAATACCACTGAAAAGAAGCTGCCGCCGATTCACCCGGGCAGAATCCTGGCGGAGGAAATGCGGGATGACCAGATCAGCATCAACGGTCTGGCGCAGGCCATCCGCGTGCCGGCCAACCGCGTCAGCCTGATCGTGAAGGGGAAGCGCGGCATCACGGCGGACACGGCCGCCCGGCTGGAACGGTACTTTGGCACTTCGGCGCAGTACTGGCTGAACATTCAGAATCGCTTCGATCTCGACTGCATCGATCAGGCCAGGATCGAGCGGGACGTGATTCCAAGGCAAGCAGCCTGAGCCGTATTGTGCTTACGGCTTTGGCGAAGCCGGCCTGGAGCAGGTATCTAGTCCAGAGGGACTCGTTCATTCTCACGACGGAGGCTGTCTTGTGGGAATGGATGAATGCCTTGGCGGACTCCGGGACCCGGCTTGCAACTGCGGAAGGCTACCGGGCGATGTCACCAAGATCCGCAGATCGAGGTTGAGCCCTTCGAGGCTGACGCCATTGCCAGCCATACGCTCGATTGGCATGACTTTCTCGGGCAGCCACGGGGAACGTTGGAAGAGGGGATGTGGGGGAGAGACCCTTTTACAGGTTGCGCCCCAACTGGCCCGGTTCCAACAAACCCGCATTCCCAAACTTAGAAACGCAACTGCCAATCGGTCATGTTGGCGGTGTCGCCAGGGCTACCTGGGATGCGGCGGGCTAAGCCGTCCATCGCCGAATTTCGACCACCGCCCGACAGCGCTATCCTACATATAGAGCGGAGCTTTGACCGAGGAGGGAAATCATGAACGATCCCAAGGGCTGCAATTGCCCCGGCCCTCGTTATCTGACGGCATTCGGCCGCCGCAGTTTCATCCAGGTCGGAATGCTGGGCGGGCTGGGCTTGAGCCTGCCGCAATTATTCCGGGCCACCGCCAGAGCCAGCTCGGTACTTCCGGCCACCGGCGGCATGAAGCGGACGGAGGGTCCCGCCAAAAGCGTCATCCAGATCATTCTGCCGGGCGGTTTGGCCCACCAGGAGTCCTGGGACCCCAAGCCTGAAGCGCCCATCGAGTACCGCGGGCCGCTCGGAGTAGTCAAAACCAAAATTCCCGGCATCGTATTCAGCGAAAACCTCTCGCACACCGCGCAGATAGCCGACAAGATCACCGTGGTGCGCTCCATTACCGGCCGTATTCCGGATCATGCGCAGGCCACCTACCAGATGTTCACCGGCTATTTGCCAACGCCGGCCATCCTGCACCCGGCGGTAGGAGCGGTGGTCTCGAGCCAGTTCGGGCCGCGCAACGATCTGCCGGCCTACGTGGGCGTGCCGAACGTCCCCCAGGCGGGCGGTACGGGCTACATGAGCTCGAGATTCGGCGCCTTTGAGGTGGGCGGCGATCTCGGGCAGAAGAATTTCCAGGTGCGCGACATCGCCCTCCCCAAGGGCATCACGGAAGAGCGCAGCGAGCGCCGCCGCAGCGCGCGCGAGGCCCTGGAGGACCACTTCCGCGAGATTGAAAGCAATCCCGCCGATCTCGACGCTATGGGCGAGTTCTATCAGCAAGCCTACAAACTGATCAGCTCTCCGCAAGCCCGCCAGGCCTTTTCGCTCGATGGCGAGCCGGAGGCCATGACCAGGCTCTATGGCGAATCCAAGAACCCGCACGGGGTGATCAGCCGCCAGTTGATGCTGGCGCGCCGCTTGGTGGAAGCCGGCGTGCGCCTGGTGACAGTGATGTACGGTGGTTGGGATCACCATCAGCGCATCAAAGAGGGGGTGAACGACGGTATGCCCGCCTTCGACCAGGCATTCGCCGGGCTGATCACGGACCTGGACCAGCGCGGCCTGCTCGACTCCACCCTGGTGATGGTCACTTCGGAATTCGGACGCTCTCCCAAGATCAACGAGAACGCCGGCCGCGACCACTGGGCGCGCGTTTACTCCTACGCGCTGGCCGGCGGCGGGGTCCATCGGGGGTTGATCTACGGCGCATCCAACTCGACCGCCAGCGAACCCGACCGCGACGCCGTCACGGTGGAGGATTTCCTGGCCACGGTCTATCACCAGGTTGGGATCGATTCCAACGACCGCTTGTTGGCTCCGGGCGGACGCCCTATCGACATCGTCCGCGGCGGCAATGTGGTGCAGGGCCTCGTGGGATAGGCCATGCGCAGAGTGCTGCTTCTGGCGGCGCTGGCGGCCGCCACTCTTCCCGCCGAGCCCCGGCACATGCTGGACTACGTGCTGCCGCGCGGCGCATCGCGGGGCACCTCAATCGAAGTGACCTTCCATGGCTTCTCGCTCGAAAACCCGCGCGAGGTTTTGTTCTATACGCCGGGCATCCGGGCCAGTGACTTTGTGTCACTGGCAAAGCCGGGGGAGGGCTTCAAGGCCAAGTTCGAGATTGCCGCCGATTGTCCCCTGGGCGAGCACGTTTTGCGCGTACGCACGGCCACTTCGCTGTCCGACGCCGTCACGTTCTGGGTGAGTCCGTTCCCCACCGTGATGGAAACCGAAACGCACATCGGCGACAACGATACCTTGGCCAAGGCCCAGCCGGTTCCGCTGAACTCGACCGTCGAGGGCCAGATGCAACCGGGCGACGAAATGGACCGGGACGTTTACAGCGTCGATGTGCGGCAGGGGGATCGACTTTCGGTCGAAGTGGAAGCGGCGCGGCTGGGTACGCTGCACTCTGGCGGCGAGAACGATCTGGCGGTGCGCATATTGGACGCACGTGGCGCCGAAATCGCGCGCAACGACGATAGCGCGCTCTATGTGCAGGATCCCGTGCTGTCGATTGTGGCCCCCGCCACCGGCAAATATTATGCCGAGATCCGCCAGCAGGTTTTTCAGCGGCCGCATCAGGCGTGGTATCGCGCGCATATCGGCGACTTTTCGCGGCCCACCGCAATCTTTCCGGCGGGCGGGGCGGCGGGATCAACTGTGCAGGCGAGAATTCTGGGCGATCCCTCCGGCGAGCGCACGGAAGCGATTGTTCTTCCAGCTACAACCGGCAACTTCGATTATTACTCCGAAGGCGCTCCGTCGCCGAATGTGCTGCGGGTTTCGCCTTACCCGAATGTGATCTGGGCGGGCGATGCCACTCCGGTTCCCGCGCTGCCGGCGGCGCTGAATGGCATTATCGCCAAACCCGGCGAGGCCCAGACATACCGGTTCAACGCCCGCAAGAACGAGACATGGCAAGTGCGCGTATACGGGCGCACGCTGGGCGCGCCCATCGATCCGAAGATCTGGATTCAAGCGGCAAGCAATCCTAAGAAGCTTCTCGATGCCGACGATGCGCGCCCCCAGGATCTCGGCTATGTTTCCCAACGTGGCAACTGGCGCATCAAAGACCAGATGGATCCCATCGCCATCTTCGCGGTTCCCGCCGATGGCGACTACCTGATTGGCGTGGAGGACGCTACCGGCGCGGCGGGGCCGGATCATGTCTATCGCGTCGAGATCGAGCCGGCGCGCGAGCGTATCTACACCCACATCACCACGGATGGCTGCCAACTTCCCCGGCTCGGAGGACTGATTGTGCCGCGCGGCAACCGCTGGACGCTGGACGTGCAGCTTGCGCCCGGGCTGGGCAACACGTACAAAGGCGAGATCGACCTGGAAGCGCGCGGCCTGCCTCCCGGTGTCACCATGATCGCGCCACGTTACCCCAAGGGCGTCTCGCGCATGCCGGTGCAGTTCGTGGCCTCGCCAGATGCCGAGCCGCAGGCCGCGCTGATTGAACTGCTGGCGCGCCCGGTGGATCCGGGAGCCAAAATCGAAGCCGCGTCCAGGCAGGCCTTCGCGCTGATTGGCGACCCGCCCTGGCATTACGTGTTTCTGGATAAGTACGCGCTGGCGGTCACCGACCCGGCGCCGTTTCTCATCGATCTGGAGCAGCCCGGCATCCCTCTGGTACAAAGCGGCGAGTTATTGTTGAAGGCCAAAATCACACGCGCCGGCGACTTCAAGGGTCCTATCGAGATGCAGCCGGACTGGCTGCCTTCGGGCGTATCGAAGGAATCCACCGTTACGATTCCAGCCGAAAAGGACGAGGCCGTCTTCCGCATCCAGGCCAACGACAAGGCGACTCCGGGTGTCTATAAAATTGCCCTGAATGCCTCCACCACGGGCGGGGATTCGTATAGCGGGGTGGGCCGCATTCGGGTTTCTTCGGCATTTGTAGACCTGACGATTTCAAAGCCGTATCTGTCGATCGACCTGCAGCGCTCCTCGTTGCAGCGCGGAGCACAGGGCGAAATCGTCGGCGTGATTCGCCAGATCAGCCCATTCCAGAGCAAGGCTTCGGTGAAATTGCTGCAAATGCCCAAGGGCGTGAAGATGCTGGAGCCTGGTCCGGAGATTACGGACCATGACGCAAGGGTCGTGTTCCGCATCGAAGCCGAGCCCGACGCCTTGACCGGGTTATACAAAGGGATCTCGTGCGAAGTGGCGTTCAACGAGTCAGGCCAAAGCATCCGGCAAACCACCGGCTCCGGGCTCCTGCGCGTGGATGAAAAGCGGAGCACGGCGGCCGCGGACTCCGGGACAGGCAGGCAAGAATGAAGGGCCAACCGCTGTTGCTCGGATGTCTTTTCGCGACGGCCGCTCTGCTCTGCGCTGCTACAGTCAAACCCAAGACTCCGGCGGAGCTGCCCAAGCCGGTCAGCTTCCGGCTGGACGTCGAGCCGGTATTTTTCCGCGCCGGCTGCAATAGCGGAGGCTGCCACGGAGCCGCCGCAGGCAAGGATGGTTTCCATCTTTCTCTGTTCGGCTACGATCCCGCGGGCGATTACTGGCGGCTCACGCAGCAGATTATCGGCCGGCGCATCGACCTGGCCGTGCCCGACCAGAGCCTGCTGCTGCTGAAGTCCACCGGCATGGTGCCGCACACCGGGGGACGGCGCTTCAAGCCCGCGAGCGATTACTACAACACGCTGCTGCGCTGGATTCAAGCGGGCGCCCTGGACGACGCCGCCACCGTTCCGCAGGTGACCGGCATCTCGCTCGAGCCGGGCAAGGTGGTCTTCCATCCCAAGGACAAGGCCCGCCCGCTGCAGGTGATCGCCAAATACTCCGACGGAACCACGCGCGTGGTCAATAACCTGGCGCTCTACCTGACCAACAACAAGAACACCGCCGACATCGACAACAACGGCTCAGTGACTCCCGGCAAGCGCGGCGACACCTTCGTGTTTGCGCGCTTCGCCAAGTACACCGTCGGCGCGGAGATCGTGGTGCTGCCGCCCGGCCAGTTCAGGTGGCCCAAGACCGCTTCTAACAATTACATCGACGACCTGGTGTACGCCAAGCTGAAGGACCTGCGAATTCTGCCCAGCGGCCTGGCCTCAGACGAAGAGTTTTTGCGGCGCGCTTATCTCGACCTGATCGGTCTGCCACCCACCACCGAAGAGTACCTGGCATTCGTGGGGGATAGTGCCCCCGACCGCCGGTCGAAGCTAATCGACCGCCTGCTTGCGCGCGACGAATTTGCCGCTCTGTGGGCCACCAGGTGGGCCGAGCTTTTCAAGGTGGCGGCCACAAACACCACTCTCGGCACCGACCGCAAGGCCGCCTATGAGTATTACGAATGGATCCGCGGCCAGATCGCGCGCAACGTGCCGCTCGACCAGTTTGTGCGGGCGCAAGTGGCGGCCACCGGCAGTAATCTACGCGATCCGGCGGTCAACCTGTACACCATGCTGCCGGCTGGGCAGTACGACGCCAAGGAGGTAGCGCAGGATGTCGCAGAGCTCTTCACCGGTATCCGCGTACAGTGCGCACAATGTCACAACCACCCCTTCGACCGCTGGACGCAGGATGATTACTACGGCTTCGTGAGCTTCTTCACCGGCGTGAAACGCAAGCAGGCTAGCGAAGTGCGCGAGTTCTATATTTATGACGATCCCAATGCGCCTCCCGCCAAGCACCTGCTGGACGGCCATCCGGTCCCGCCCAAGTTTCTCGGCGGTGAAACGCCCGACGTACAGGGGAAAGATCCACGCGTGGCGCTGGCGGAGTGGCTTACTTCGAAGGACAACGCGTTGTTCCGCCAAAACCTGGCCAATCGAATTTGGGCGCAGTTCTTCGGCCGCGGCATCGTGGAGCCTGTCGACGACGTGCGCGTCAGCAACCCGCCCAGCAACCGCGAACTGCTGGAAGCGCTCGGGCATCATCTGGCGGACTACGACTTCGACGCGCGGCGCCTGATCCGCGACATCTGCAATTCGCGCGTTTACCAACTGGAATCCAAGCCCAACGCTACCAACCGCGATGACGACAGCCAGTTTTCGCACGCCCGTCTGCGCCGGCTGCGAGCTGACGTGTTGTTGGATTCGATCTCGGCGGTGACGGCGACGCCTTCGAATTTCAACGGCAGCCCCGCAGGCCTGCGCGCCACGCAGCTTTTCGAGGGCGGATACCGCGCCAATAACTATTTTCTGAAGACTTTCGGCCTGTGCTCGCGGGAAAGCATCAATGTTTCGGAAACGCGCCTGGAGCCTACGCTGGCGCAAGTGCTGCACCTGCTCAACGGCGACACGGTGGAGGGCAAACTGGCGCGCAGCACCGTGATCGCGGACATGCTGAAGGAGGGACTCAAGCCGGAAGAGATCCTGGACGCCATTTTCGTTCGCGCGCTCAGCCGCACCGCGTCCGAGCCGGAACGCAAGCGTCTGCTCCCGCTATTAGCGGCCAATCCCAAAGACCGCAAAGCTTACGACGACGTGCTATGGGCCGTTTTGAGTTCCACCGAGTTCGCTTTCAACCACTGAGCGCGGCTGGCGCCATGGTGCTGCTGCTGGCGCCCGCGCTGTGCGCGCAATCCGCGCATCACCCCAACTACGAAGACGACGTGAAGCCCATCTTCGCGCGCTACTGTTTCCAGTGCCACAGCGCCTCCGCCATGCGCGCCGGACTCAACCTGGAGAGCTACGCCGGAGTCCTCAAGGGCGGCGGATCGGGCGATGCGGTTATAGCTGGCCGTCCGGCGTCCAGCCTGCTTTACAAAGTCGTAGCCCATGAGGGCGAAGGCGTGCCGCGCATGCCGTTGGGCGGCGCAAAAATCCCCGACGCGCCGATCGCCACCATCCGCGATTGGATCCAGCAGGGGCTTCTTGAAAATGCGGCCAGCCAGCCCTCAGGCCCGGTTGGGCCAGGTCTCGACTATCACCCGTCCGATCTCAACCGGCCCTCAGGCGTGCCGGCCATGCCAGAGTCATTGCCGCAGGTAACTTGGGTCGAGCCTGCGCATCCCCACCCAGTCACCGCGTTGGCGGCTAGCCCATGGGCGCCGCTCCTGGCAGTCGCCGGTCATGAGCGCATCTACCTTTACGATCTGGCCCGGCGCATTCCCGCGGGCGAACTGGCATTTCCGGAAGGTGTGCCCTATTGTCTGCACTTCAGCCGCGATGGAGCGACCCTGATGGCGGCCGGTGGCCGAAACGTGCAATCGGGCAGGGTGGTGCTTTTCGATGTGCGCACGGGCAGCCGCATAGCCGCAATCGGCCAGGAAATGGACGCCGTGCTGGCTGCGGATGTCAGTGCCGATGGCAAGCTGGTGGCGCTGGGCGGACCCGGCAAGCTCGTGAAGATCTATTCGGTACCGGATGGCAAACTGCTCTTCCAATTCAACAAGCACACTGACTGGATAACGGCCATGGAATTCAGCCCTGACGGGTCGCGCCTGGCGACGGGCGATCGGGCGGGCGGCATCTTCCTGTGGCAAAGCGCGACCGGTGGCGGCCTGGGCGCTCTAGCCGAGCACAAGGACGCCATCACCAGCCTGAGCTGGCGTGGCGATGGGCAGCTTTTGGCTTCGGCCAGCGAGGATGGCCAGATCATTGTATGGAACGTTGGCGACGGCTTCCCGCTGGCTACTATCTCGAAGGCGCACCAGCCGAAAGCCGCGCCGAACACGTACGGGTTGATTCCGGGCGGCGTGCTAGGAGCGCAATTCACGGCGGATGGCCGCATTGTCAGCGTGGGTCGAGACTCCGACATCCGAATCTGGTCGGTGGATGGCAAGGCCCAATCCGCCAGCCTGCCCGCGGACGCGCTGCTCACGAAGGTGGCGGTGTCGTTCGACGGCAAGTTGGCGATTGCTGGCGACTACCGAGGCAACATTGTGATTTGGGACGGGCAGAGGGCAGTGACGCTGGCGGTGCACCCGGAGACCGGGGCATCGTTTTCCGCTCACGCGCGCTGAAAGAAGCAAAGCCTGTGGGGGAGAAACCCAGTCTACCTTAAGAAATGCTACGCTCCTATTTACGCGTCCTGCCGAAAGGCACTAGGATCTTATAAATACGATGCAAGCTGCCTATTCCAAGAAAGACTACTCTAGCCCGGAAGACGACCGCTTCCGCGAACTGGTCGACCAGGCGCCGTTTATGCTGTGGTCATCCGGCGGCGACGGCCTGTGCACGTTTTTCAATAGCCGCTGGCTCGAATTCCGCGGCCGCACCATGGCGGAGGAAACGGGTAATGGCTGGCTCGAAGGCGTCCACCCGGACGACCGGCAGCGCTGTCTGGACACTTATGTGCGTGCATTCGAAGCCCGGCAACCCTTCGAAATGGAGTATCGCCTCCAGCGGGCCGACGGCCAATACCGCTGGATCCGGGACGCAGGGACCGCCCAGTTCGACAAAGACGGCCAATTCCGCGGCTACCTCGGCTCCTGCGTGGAGGTCCCGGCGCCTGGCCACTCGGCGCCGGTCGGCCAGTTGACCCCGCGCGAGTTGCAGGTGTTGGCGCTGGTCGCCGAAGGCCATTCCACCAAGAAAGTCGCGGCGTTGCTAAGCATCAGTTACAAGACCGCCGATTCACACCGCACCCGCATGATGGAGAAACTGGGTGTTCACGAAACCGCCAGCCTGGTGCGCTACGCTATCCGCCAGGGGATCGTGCGCGCCTAGCCCGCCAACTTCTTCCGCACCTTTTTCATCGCAATCGCCATCGCCAGCCCGGCCGCCAGCAAACCGATCGTCCCTGGTTCCGGCGCGCTGGACGGAGCCACCCCGCCCACCGATACGCTGCCGGTGATGCCCAACTCGGCGTATATCGCGTCTTCCTGGCCTGGAACGGTATACGTCAGGTTGCTATCCGGCTCGCTGAGACTCGACCAGAACGGCTGCAACTCCGAACTGCTCAGGGTGCCCTCCGGCAGCGTCAGAAACGCTTCCACCACCGGCGTGAAACTAAACTCGGTCACGCCAAAGTCCAGAACCACCGTATCCGGGCCGGATGGCGGCGCGGTGATGGTCAACTGCGGGTCGTATCCGGTCAGCACGACTTTGCCAAGCGTGATCTGTAGATTTCCCAAGAGGTCGTAGGTGTACGAGTCGCCCGCTTCGAAGATGGGGACTGCGTTGGCATCAATCGCGCCCGTCGCCGAGAAATCGACACCCGCCAGGTGTATCGGATCGCTGCCCTGCAAAAGCGGGCCAAGAACGCCATAGACATCGATATCCAACGTGCCGGCCATGCCGGGCGCCGGTAACATTATTGCGATAAGAAACAGTGCCGTCCAAAATAATTTCATTTACTCTTCGCCTCCGAATATAAGTACGCGAGTCATTCTCGCTCGCATAACTTGTTCTTATATTGGCCTGGATGGCGGGTCGAGTCAATGGACGCCGTACTGGCGTACGGCGGTGTCCCGAAACGGTACCCTTTTCAGAAAGTACCGTACTGTGGCGCGGCGGCCTGGGCTGGCGCTCAGCCGCGGCCTTCATCGATAGTCCGCCCGCCGGGTCTGCGGATGTGCGGCAGTGGTATCCCACGGATTCGCTGCCGCGGATGCGCATGACGCCGGCAAAAACCGGGTTACAGCTCCTAATAAACCATGAGCAACCCGGTTTGAAACAAGTTGGTTTTGTTGAAATTCGCCGGCTGGGAACCGACCTTATAGGTCGCGTTGAGAGCGAAATGTCCAACCGGATCGAGGGCCACTTTAGCGCTCACTTCGCCGTACGGACGCCAGCCGGAAACAGTGTCGAGGTAGATCTTCTCCTTGGCGCTCCCGGCCGCCTTAGGCACGAGAATCTGGCGCGTGACGTCTTCGGTCGTGAATAGGTACCGGGGCACCGCCGATAGATTCAACGTGACCGCCTTATACTCCAGCGTGGTAGTGGCTCGGGGACGAAGCCGCGCAATCGTATAGGTGGGCACAACTACCTTCGAGCTCTTATCCGAAGATTGCGCAGTGACGGCCATTAGCGCCCCGCCGGCCTCTGCCCCGAGGAAAAGTTGCACGCTATACCCGAAATTCGCCTTGACCGATGGGTCGTCGGCTTGGGTCATATCCTTGGCGTCCTTCCCGACTTCCTTCTTACGCGCGGCCAGGAGCTTCTGGAGGGAGCTTTCCGCCTTGGTTTTCGAGAAGCCTCTGAGATAAAAACGCAGGTCCCCGTCGAACAACGCGTTACGCTTATCGTTCTCGCGGTCTGTTTCGTAGCTGAAGGAAGGTATCACCCCGATGCCCTGAATGAAGCTGTCGTCGAAACTGAACAGGCGCGTCGCACCGATCGACGGTTTGATCAGGTCCGTCGCCTTGGTATCGCCCACGCTTCCAGAGCCGACATCCGCCAGAAACGAGGGTGCCAAAAACCAACCTCCCACCGGGCGCCCGAGAACAGGCGCGATCTTAACGTCCGCGACCCAAGTGGGCGTGATCCCCCAGCCGGCCTGCTGCAAGAAATTAATATAGTAGTTGGCGTCCGTTTTGGATTTCGGAACCGAGATTGGCGGAGCGTGCTTAGTGGGATCGGCCACCAGCGCCTGACCAAACACATCCTTGAGCCCCTCAAGCAGGAAGGGAGGACCCGTCAACCTTGGGCTGGCTGGAATATTTACCTGCCCGATCGAATCCGTGTTTTGTTCGGCCTGCGGTAGGAAAGTCGCGTGCGTGTCTTCAAATTTGCCGGAGGAATTCTTTTGAGAGATCTTACCCGCGCCCAGCGTCGTAAGATCCAAGGCGACGTGGGAGTCTACAACGAAGTGGTGCACTCCGGGTGGTTCCCATACTTGTACCGTGGGTTTGGTTGTGATGCGAAAGCGGGCGTCTTTGAAGGCCTGGGACCTTTGTTCTCGTCCAACTTGGATGGTGATCTTGCCGGCGAACTGCAACTCGTAATCCTTGCCCCCTTCCAACGCTGATTGGAACGTAAATACCAGCCAATCTGTGTCCACAACGCTCTTGGCCGTACCATTAATCTCCGACCCATGAACGATGCTCTCGTTCACCAGCAAGAAAAGCGAGCCGGTGGCGTCGATCTGCGTCGGGACGGCCGCGTCGCAAAGAACCAGTAGCGTGTTCTTATCGCGGATTTTATAGTCGACAGGCTGCTTGCAAGGGAACTGCTGAGCGCCCATGGAGCAGACGAAAAGCAGGCTCGCGATGATGAGACAATGAATTCTATTCATGACCCACCTGCGAGGTTCAGGAGAAACGATGCTCCCACCGCTTTCCTGAGATCTTGCATCGTCTTGACGGCGCCCGAAGGCTCGAAGTCCGTCGGCACAAGTTCGATCTTTAGTTTAGGATCGCCGGTCCTGAACTCATCTACCAACTTAACGATAAGGCGCTGCACGCCTGTTGGCTGGAAGTCGTAATCGTGTTTGGAGAGGGTGGAGACCCACAACTCCTGAAGGTTCTGGCCCGAGGGATAGGGGCCAGCTTGGCCGCACCAGTCTACGACAACGGCGTCTACGCGCTGTTCGATCGGCATTATGGATGCTTCCTTTTTACGAACGTGCTTCCTGGGCGACTACACACTCTTGTCCGTGCCTTTGAGAATCTGAACTACGTGTTTACGTAATATACCAGAACTGTTTTCGTCGAGCGGGGCATTAAATAAATTTAATTGCTGGGACCAGGGCGAGTACGCATTCTTGAAACTCGGCCCGGCCACTATAAAGCGGGGGTGGCCGCCCCCCCAGCTTTCCTTCGGCCATTACTACTTCACCGATCTAAATGGGAGCTCGCCTCTTCCGCGTTCCGATCTTATTTGGACTGGCGTAGTTGGAATGGCTATGTATCGTGGGCGCTGGGCAGCGTGATTCAGGGCGGCATTAGCCGAATGGCGTATTCTTACAGCCCCTTGGCCGCCAGCTTCATCCAGTTATTCGCGCTCTATCCGCGCGGGCATGGAACCTATTGTGCCTCGCTTCCGTCGGGCTACCGGCGTCTGGCAATCCTGTTTTACGGAGTCTCCGCCGCTGGGGATCTCGCGAATCGTCCGGCGAGCGGGAGGGTCGGTAGTCGCCGACCCCACTGGGAGACAGTGTGGAAAGTTAGCAGCATCGTCGCCGCCTCGGCCCTCGTCTCCATTTTCGTCATGGGGGCATTCGCCTTGCTTGCCTGGGTGCGTGATCTGCCACGTGCCAAGAGCCGTCCCGCGCGATAATAGAACATCATGCCCACCGAAACCGTCTGCCCCGCCTGCGGCGGCAGCGGCTGGAAAATCATCGAGCGCGCCGACCTTTCCGGCGCCGAACGCTGCGACTGCGTCTTCGGGGAGCGCGCCCGCCGCCTGGAAGAAAACGCCGCCATCCCGCCCCTCTACCGCAACGCGTCTTTCGACAACTTCGCGCTGCCCCGCGACAACCCCATCGGCAGTCGCGAGCTGGCCAACATCTTGCTCACCGTGAAATCTTTCTCCCGCGAATTTCCCACCGGCAAGCACCTCGGCCTGATGCTGGTCGGCGACCCCGGCACCGGCAAGACGCACCTGGCGGTAGCCGCGCTGCGCATCCTGATCTCGCGCGGCTTCGAGGGCCTCTTCTTCGATTATCAGAACCTGCTCGACCGCATCCGCGCCGGTTACAACCAGGCCTCCGGCTCCGCCGACCGCGAGGCGTACCGCTTCGCGCTCGATACCGAAGTGCTCCTGCTCGACGACCTCGGCGCGCACCGCGTCACCGACTGGGTCGAAGACACCGTCACCAGCATCATCACCTACCGCTGCAACAACAAGAAGCCCTTGATCGCCACCACCAACCTGCCGGACCCGGACGCCGGCAGCGTCATGATCGACCGGAGCACGCTGGGCAAGCCGGACTACAAAACTTCTTTAGCCGACCGTATCGGATCGCGGGCCCGCTCGCGTCTATTTGAAATGTGCAAGGTTGTGCGCATGCCCCTCGTCGAGGATTACCGATTGCGCAGGTCCCTTTGATGCGCCTGGTCCTGTTACTGCTGGCTTTCGCGGCTGCCCTGCCCGCCCAGGAACCCGCGGCCGCACCGCCGCGCGAATTCGTGCAGGCCGTCGAATTCCCCTATTATCTGTATCCGCGCACGCAGTGGGAGCGGGAGTTGGTCTGGCTGAAAAACATTGGCATCCGCACGGTGGAATTTTCCATCCCGTGGAACTGGCACCAGCCCGATGGCGGCGCTTACGATTTCACCGGCGCCACCAGCCCGCGCCGCGATCTGATGGGCTTCATCCGGATCCTGCGCCGCCTGCAAATGCGCGCTTGGATCCGCCCCTTGCCGCCAGTAAGGGGCTGGTTGAATAATGGATACCCCCGCAACGCCGCCGCTAAGCCGTGGCTGCATGAGTTAGACAGTCTGCTGGCGCCGCAGACCGAGAAGCACGGCGGTCCAATCGCCTTTGTCGATGGCGGCGCCGGCATCAACCCGGGCATCTTGGAATCGTCCGCGCCGCCACAACCGGTGACCGTGGTTTCCGCGCACGACCCGGCGGCCTTGAACCGCAGCCGCAAGGCCCTCGCGACAGCAGCCGGCACGCTGCTCTGGGAAGATGTCGAGGACGCCCTGTTCCCCGCCGGATGGGAACGGCCCGGAGGCCCGCTCTACCGCGCCGGCGCGATCTCGCTGAATGGCGATGAGCGGTCCAGCGTGGCGGCTCTGCGCCGCAACTCGACCCTGTTGCGGCATTGGGCGGCGCTGCTGCCTGGCATGCGGCCGGAACGCGCCCACCCGGTGCGGCTGTCAAACGGCCGGCCGCTGCCGCCTGGAATCGCCGCCGTGGGACTGGTTCCGCGCGCGCCGGGCGCGGCTTCGGCCGTCAGCATCTCGAACGAAAGCCGCCAGCCGTTCCGCAACACGCTGCGCGCTTGGGATCCCTTCGCCAAGCGTTCCGTCGAGATCGAAAACGTGTCCCTCGCGCCGCACGAGACCTTGTGGCTGCCCGTGAATGTCTCGCTGGGCGCCGCGGGCCTTTGCCGCGAATGCTCCGCGTTTTCCAACGCCGAGCACATCGTCTATGCGACGGCGGAACTGCAGACCATCGAATTCGAAAATGGCGCGTTGGCCATGGAGTTCGCCGCGCCCGCTCCGGCGGAGATCGTGCTGCAACTGGCGCGGCGACCCAGCGGACCTTACCTGGCGGGCGGCCATCTGGCGGAATTCGACTTCGACGAGAAGACTCTGCGCGCCCGCCTGAAGATCCCCCAGGGCAAAGGACCCGCGGCCCTGATCCGCGTGGCGCTGGCCATCGAAGCGCCGGAGCACTCCGCTTTCTTCGAGGACGCCAAGCGCCTCATTATCGGCCGGCCAAACACCATCTCCACTTCCTATTCTTCCGCGGAGCTTGCCAATCGCTCGCGCCTGCGCCTGCCCGATGGCTTCGCCGCCACGCCCACGAAGAAGTCTCCGCTCGAAATCGATTACGCGGTGGATGTGCCTGCCGACGCCCTCCACGGCGACTGGGCCAACCTGGCCATCGAGGGGGATGGCGTGCCGCTCGGCCGCGCGCATCTGCAAATGTTCCGGCCCGCGTCGGTGCATCTGGCCGAGACCATCCATCTGCATTTCGGCGCCGCCGCGGATCTGGCCGTGGAACCTGCGATCGTCCCCATCGACACCCCAGGCGGGCGGACGGTGGACGTGGACGTTCGCAACAACTCCCCGGAAATCCAAAGTTACTCGGCGGAGCCTGCGGGCGAGGGTTTTCAGTTCCTGCCGCCTAAAGCGGAGCTGAATTCCGGTCCGGTCATGGCCCGCTCGATCGAGTTTCGCGTCTTCCCCGATGGCGCGGCTTCCGGCCTGCGCGATTGGGTCCTGCGGTTATCCGGCGGCGCGAAGATGGACCTGCCGGCCCGATTCGTGGCCATTCCGCGCAATCAGGCCGTGGCGTGGTCGGCGGACTTGGATGGCAGCGGCGCGCCCCAGTGGGTTCTGGAAAATCAGAAGGTGCGCGCGGTGTTTTCGTCCCAGGATGGCGGCCGATGGCTGGAGTTCGTTTGGAAGGATTCCGCCCCCTACGGCCTGAATGTGCTGCCGGAAAGCGGCGCATTTGCCGGCACGGGTCCGGTGGAAGTACATGCCGCCAATGGCGCGCTCGAATTCACCGGGAAAGATTGGAGACGGACGGTGCGGCTGGCGGGCGCGGATGCCAAGGTCACCGTGGAGCAGACCACTCCCCTGCCCTCCGAGACTCTCGAAACGGGAAAGCATGACGAAATCACCTTCCACGTTTCGCGCGAGTCCGCCAACCGAGCCGTCTATACCTTGGTCAAGTAGGAAAAGCAGGAGTCCAGCGTACGCCGGCGCCAGATGTCCTTGGAGGGCGGGCTTTAGCCCGCGTGGGCTTCAGCCCCGCGTGCTCGTTTTCGACCGTGCGTCAACGGCGACCGACGCCACGATCCGGCGATTGCTATGATGACGGCTGGACCCTTTGGATCGCTCCATGATCGGCGAAATTCTCGACGCCAAATACCGCATCGACAAGCAGCTCGGCGCGGGCGGCATGGGAAATGTCTACCTGGCCACGCACCTCGGAACCACGCGCGTCGTGGCGGTCAAAGTGATCGCTCCCAGGTGGGCGGCGGAGCCCCAGTTTCTGGCCCGTTTCCAGCGCGAAGCCCAGGCCTGCGGCCGCCTGCGCCATCCCAACATCGTCAACGTCACGGATTTCGGCATTGCGAAAGCCGCCGGCGGCGACATGCCGTACCTGGTGATGGAGTTCCTGGATGGGCAGACGCTTTCGGATTTCCAGAAAGCGAATCCGCGCGTCGCCCTGCCGTTGATCGCCGACATTCTCGACCAGATCGGGCTGGCGCTGGCGGAGGCGCACCAGCATGGGATCGTGCATCGCGACCTGAAGCCGGACAACATCTGGCTGGAGCCGAACGGCCGCGGCGGATACACCGTGAAAGTCCTCGATTTCGGAGTGGCCAAGGTGAATTTGCTCGGCGAGTGGGCGCCGCGAATGAAAGACCTGCCGGAGGAGAGCGCGCCCGCGGCCATTGTCCCCCGCCCCGCGATGCCGGGCGACGAAACGGAAACCGTCGCGATCAGCGTGACGCCCGAGCCCCCGTCGTCCTCAACCGAGACTGAGACCGTCGCGATGGCTGCGCCCGCCGCGTCGCGCATATCCTCCGGGTCGTTCGACAGCGGCGCGGACGGGCACACCATGCCCGGCAGCCTGGTCGGAACGCCTGCGTACATGTCGCCCGAGCAGGCCCTGGGACAGGAAATCGATTTCCGTTCGGACATCTACAGTCTGGCGGTGGTGGCCTACTCGCTGGTGTGCGGCGAACTGCCTTTCACCGGAAAGACCAGCGAGTTATTCGAATTTCACCGCACCGGCAATCCGCCCGCGCCCGCCAGCCTGCGCAAGATTCCGCGCGACGTCTCGGATGCCATCCTCGCGGGCCTGGCGCGCAATCCCGCGGATCGCCCGCCCTCCGCCATCGCCTTTACTCAGCGGTTCCATAACGCCGTGGACGCCGAGTTTTTCGCGCTGCGCAGGTCCAAGGCATTTCTGCTGCAGCATCTAGCGGCATATGCTATTTTGCTGCTGCCCATTTACACGGTCATGTTGACTCTTACCGGCCTGCTGGTAACATTCAGCGGGAAGCTGCTGCCGGTTGCCGCTGTACGCGTGGTGCTGGTCCCGCTGGTTTCCGCCATGCTGTTCATTTTTTCCGACAACGCGCTGCGCGCGGCCGCGGCGCTGATGGCGCTCGACGAACAAGTCCGCGTCAGGCGGTTTCTGACCTTCCGGGTGTTCTGGAAGCTGATCCGGATGTTGCCGGTGCTGGCGGCCACCCAGGCGCGATCTCCCTGGTTGTTCGGGTCCGGCTGGGTAATCGGCGATTGCCTCTGGCCGGTGATTTGCGCGGTGGAAAAGCTGTCGGGCAAGGCCGCCATCGAGCGCTCGCGGCAACTGATGACCGGCTTGCGGTCCGCCGGACGGGCCCTCGCGATCCGCCATTTCACGTTAGCCGCGTTCGCGATTGCGGACGTAATTAAATCGATCGGCTTCCTTTGGCACGCCGGGCCGATCAAGCAGGCCAATATAGTCATCACCGCAGGGTGGTTTCCGGTGTTTGCGCTCTATGCGGGGGCTCCGTTGTTTCTGTACGACCGCACGGCCGCCAATGAAAAAGGCCCGCTGCTGCAATTGGACCGCACGCCGGAGGTGCGCATCACCGCGCGCACGTTCTCCGTCAGCTCGACGATATGGTTAGCGGCCGCGGCGATCTACATACTCTATCAGCCGGTCAAGCTTTGGTTGTCCGGCGGCCGATGAGTCTATGAGTTCATAGGTGTCTACTGGCAGCGGCCTTTGGTGAATCACCACGGCTGCGAACCGGCGCAGGTGGTGAGCGTCACTCTGGCCAGCCCGAACGTGAGGGACTTTCCGGCTGACTGTCGCACTCCCGATCACACGCGCAGGAGAAGAACTGCAACAGGAGGCATCCATAAGAAAATATTTAATTTATTGGCGCAGATGCCCAGTTTCAGCCGGCGGGCTGTTGTTGGCCTGGGGTTATCATTGAATCGGGTGTGCAGCGGATGGCGCAACCTTCGGTCCGGTAAGGCATACTTTGTCCGTGTCGCACGGATCATCGTCAGGAGGAAGAGAGATGCGACTGCTTCGACTGCAAACGCTAAACTTGACCGGGCCCGATGTATCCGACTGGCAAGCGTTCCTGCAAAGCCAAGGCTTGCTCTCCGGCTCCGCGGATGGCGTCTTTGGGCCTCAGACCGATGCCGCAACACGCGCCTATCAGGCCGGGGCGGGACTCGAAGTTGACGGAGTCGTGGGGCAGAACACCATGGCCGCGGCGGTTGCCGGCGGTTATCAGTCCACCACAGGCGCCAATCTTGCGGGAATCGACAGCGATACAGACTGCTCGCCATTTGCGGATAGTCTGCCCGGTCAAGGGATGCAATTTGTGGCGCGCTATTACGCCCTCAACGCCGCGAAAACACTGACCGCGGCAGAGGCGCAGCAACTTTCTGCGGCCGGCCTTGGTATCGTCGCGGTCTATGAGGACTTCAACAACTCGGTGGACCGCTTCTCCGCCACAATCGGAGCCAGCCAGGCCGCGCAGGCCGGCGCGCGGGCCGCCGCCATCGCCCAGCCGGCCGGGACCGCGATCTATTTCGCTGTGGATTACGACGCCGCGCCGGCGGACGTCGAAGGTCCGATCACCGACTACTTTACGGCTGTCCAGAATGTTCTGGCAGCCGCTCCGACGCAGTATATCGCTGGCGTCTATGGCTCCGGTTTGACTTGCCGCATCATCCGCGATGCGGGCCTGGCGGACTTCACGTGGCTGACCTGTTCGACGGGGTTTGCCGATTATACAGCGTTCCGCACACAGGCCGATATCGTCCAACTGGCGCCGTCGCGCTTCCTCCTGGCTGGATTGAATATCGACGACGATATCGCGCAGAGTGCGGAATTCGGCGCTTTCCGCCTGGCCCCAGCCCCGATCACGACGTAGCCGCGCCGGCCCGGTCACCAGCGCTGATGCACGGCAGGCCGAATTCGCGCGTTGTAAATAGCTTCGACGGCGCGCATAGTGACTTCAGACAGCGCCGGAAGGTCCGAGGCGGCGCAGTTTTCCGCCACCTGGGCGGGACGCTTGCCGCCGGGAATGGCGCACGTAACCGCGTCAAACGCGAGAATCCAGCGCAGCGCGAATTGCGCCATGCCGGCCGCCTTCGGCACCAGCGGGCGGAGTTCTTCGACGGCCGCGAGCGCTTCGTCGTAATCCAAGCCGGAGAACGTTTCGCCGGCGTCGAATGCCTCGCCATGCCGGTTGAAGTTGCGGTGGTCGTCGGCGGCGAACTGGGAATCGCGCGTGAGTTTCCCGGTGAGCAGGCCGCTGGCCAACGGCACGCGCGCCAGGATCCCCACCTGGCGTTTGCGGGCCTGCTCGAAAAACAACTCCGCCGGGCGGTGCCGGAAACAGTTGAAAATGATTTGCACGCTCTGGACACCAGGGTATTCGATAGCCTTAAGCGCCTCTTCCACGCGCTCCACGCTTGCGCCGTAATAGCGGATTTTTCCGGCCTCCACCAGGCGGTCGAGCGCGCCGAAGACCTCCGGCCGGTAGTAGACGTCCGTCGGCGGGCAGTGCAGTTGGACCAGATCCAGGCAATCTGTGGAGAGATTGCGCAGGCTGTCCTCCACGAATGCCGTCAGGTTCGCCGCGTTGTAGCCATCCGCGGTGTGCGGCGAGAGGCGCCGCCCGGCCTTGGTGGCCACCACGATCGGCTCGCGGCGTTCCCGCCGCAGTTGCGCGATGAGCCGTTCGCTGCGGCCCATGCCGTAGACGTCCGCGGTATCGATGAAGTTCACGCCGCAGTCGATCGCCTGATGCAGGGCCGCCATGGACTCGGCATCGCTCACGCTCCCCCAGGATCCGCCAATGGCCCACGCACCAAAACTGCTCTCCGATACGTTCCAGCCGGTGCGGCCCAGCGCGCGGTAGTGCATGAACTTAGCATACAGGAGTCAGGAGTCAGAAGTCAGGAGTCAGAATCGCGCCAGCGCGCGGGGTGTGTTCTTCCGTCTTCTGACTTCTGTCTTCTGACTTCTGTCTTCTGACTTCTGTCTCCTGTCTTCAGTCTCCTGTCTTCAGTCTCCTGTCTTCAGTCTCCTTTTAATCCCCTCCGATATACCACGGCACGTTGATCACCAGGATACGTCCGTTCCCCTTGAAATACAGCATCGATTTTAGCGCCGTCCCACGCTGGTTGTGCAGCAAGTGGTAGTACCAGTGCCGCTCCACAATTTCAGGGATGATGACGGCGATCTGGCGGCTCGGATTTTTTTGCGCCAGGTCCAGCACGTAATCCACAATCGGAGTGATCACGAAGCGGTAGGGCGACGAAAGGATCACCAGCTTCGGCGGCGCCATGCCCAACTCTGTAACCGGCTGCTCCACGAAGTCGCACCACTCCTGCCGCAGGTATAGAGTGCGCTCTCCGGAGTCGATGTGCAGGGCCACTACATCGGGCGAAATATTCAAAGCGAAGGTGAGCGCCCGCTGGGCGATCTTGCTCCAGCGGTCGAGCGGCACCACCACCAGCGGCGCCTGAAAGCTCTTGAGTTGCAGCGGAGACTGGCATCCGACGCTTATGCCCACCTCGTGATACTGTCGGCGCACCGCGATCATCACGGCCAACAAGCCAGGGATTAACAGCAGGGTGATCCAGGCGCCATCCAGGAACTTCGCCACCAACACCACCACCACGGTGATCGCCGTGGCCAGGGCGCCCAATCCATTCACCAGCATGCTGTGCCGCGCGCCGCGACCGCCGGTCCGCTTCCAGTGGAAGACCATGCCGGCCTGCGAAAGCGTGAACGCCAGAAAAGCGCCTACCGCGAAGAGCGGAATCAGGCGGTCGGTGACGCCGCCAAACACGATCAACAGCACCGCGGAGAGCGCCGCCAGCACGTACACGCCTTGGGAGTAGACCAGCCGGCGCCCGCGCGCGGCGAACGAGCGCGGCAGAAATCCATCGTGGGCAATAATCTTGCACAGGCGCGGGAAATCCGCGAAAGCCGTGTTGGCCGAGAGCGCCAACACCAGCAGGATGGAGCCGATGGTCACGTAATAGAAGAATCCCTTGCCGGCCACCGCCGCCACCAGCATGGACAGCACGCTCTGATAACCGGCCGCGCCGGGGTCCGTCGCGGCAATTCCGTAGACACGCACCAGGTAGGCGATGCCCGCCAACATCACGATCAGCAGCGCGATGATGACTCCCAGCGTGCGGCGCGCATTGGCTGCCGTCGGCTCGCGGAAGGCCTTCACCCCGTTCGAGACCGCCTCCACGCCCGTCATGGCCGTGCAGCCGCTGGCGAACGCCTTCAACAGCAGCCACACACTCACGGCCGCTACGGCGGATGGAGCGGGCGGCAGCGCGACCACGGGAATCGGATGGCCGCCGCTCGAGAGCGTCTTGAACAAGCCGATGGCAATGGCGATCAACAGAGTTCCGACAAACAGATAAGTCGGCACCATGAACACGATACCGGTTTCGCGCACTCCCCTTAGGTTGACGACCGTCACCACCACGAGAATCGCCAGGCACAGGATCAGCGTGTGCGGCTGCAGGCCGGGCGCGGCCGAAACCAGCGCGCCCACACCCGCCGAGATGCCCACCGCCACCACCAGGATATAGTCGATCATCAATGCGGCCGCAGCCAGCAGCCCGGGAAAGACGCCCAGGTTGGCGCGCGCCACCGTGTACGAGCCGCCGCCGCCCGGATAGGTTTCGATCGTCTGCCGGTACGAAAAAAAGACGATGGACAGCAGAACGATAATGCTTATGCTGATAGGAAAGATATAGGCGACGCCCGCCGCTCCCAGCGGAATCAGCAGCGTTAACGCCGCTTCCGGCCCATAAGCCGCGGAGCTCAGGGCATCCAGGCCGAAGATGGGAATGCCGGCCATCGGGCCGATGCGTTCGGCTCTCTCGTCGCTGGTGGCCAGCGGAGATCCGAAAAGGAGGTTGAGAATTGCCATCCGGTTCGCCCTATCTTAACTCACAAGACAGAAGTCAGGAGACAGAAGTCAGCAGGGCGTCCAGGCGGACCCGCAAGGCCTGCAGCTCTTCTTCGCCGAGCTTCTCCACGCACCCGGTGACCACCCGCCGCCCCCGATCGACCAGCGTGCGGCGGTACTCCGGGTCTGGCGTAGTCGCGGCGATGTCCCCCAACGCGCGCAGCAGGCGCAAGCTCACCGCCACGTCCGATTTTGCGTACAGCCGGATCTGCTCGAATGCCGCCTCCAGCAGCCGGTCGAACCCGATCCACGGTATGATCACCCGCACTGTACCGGGCGGATCGTACAGCACGCCCTCCGGCGGCTCGCGCGCGGCGAAGCGGATCATGATGGAGCTCAACTGGTCCACGCAGTTAATCGCGGTCGAGGGATCGTTCACCGCCGGCGAGATGGCCTTCAACGCGATATCCACGATCTGCAACACGCCGAACTCCACGTCCTGCTGCAAGGTGCGGGTGGGGCCCAGATCGAAAGCACCGCGCAACTCGTGCATACCTTCGGGCGCGAGCCGGCCGTCCTTCGAAACCGCCAGCAGCGGGACTCCCGCCGGCACGAAATGGCCCACGCGCCGCAGCACCTCGATCTTCACCCGGTAGGTCTTCGCCAGCCCCACCAGCCGCTTGCGGTCTACGAAGCGGATGTATCCGGACTCCTCGCTGGCAATACGCGTCTCCCAGTTGATTCCGGCGGCGGGCGCGCCGGCTTGCGTAAAAAGCGGGCGATCGTGCCGGTGCGGCCACGGCATCGTCTCGTCGATCATGGCGATGGTGTCGGTCGCGATCCGGGCGACGATATGGTTGACGCTGATGGCGCGGGAGATGTGATGAATGAAGAACAGCAGCCATCCCACACAGGCCACCGCCAGCAGCATCGCGCCCATCACGGTGAAGACCGGCGCGAAAGGGTGCGGCAGCGAGCGCGCCGCGGGTAGCGCGGCCATGCAGTAGAGGAACGTGCCCAGGAAGATGCCCAAGGTCCATTGCGTCACGCGGTCCTGCACGAAGCTGACGATGATCCGCGGCGAAAATTGCATGGAGGCCAGCGTCAGCGTCATCAGCATGATGGCGAAGACGATGGAAACCACCGTCATGATGGAAGCGGCGATGCCCGCCAGGATGATCTGCGCCACCTGCGGGTCGGCGTGCGAGGGGAACAGCAGCCCGGGAGTCCAGCCGCCCAGACCGGGGAAGGATTCCTCGAGTTCCGAGAGCGCCGCGCCCGCGCATCCCAGCAGCAGCGCGATCGATAGAGGGCGCACCAGGAAACCGCCCCGCAGGTCGTACATAGTCCGGCGGAACAACAATGGCAGGCGTATAGTCAATTTCTATTGAGTCTCGCAGATCTGGCCCCGTAATTGCCACAACGATCTCCGAGGTGAGTTATGCGTTCCTGGTTACTGATGGCAGCCGGCATTTTATCTTCGTGTGTTTGCTTCGGGCAATCGATCTGGATCGGCGGTATCGGGGGCGGGATGGCCACCAACGAATATCCCAGCCAATTCGTCACCAGTGTGTCAAAGCGCTACGTGGTAGGCCCACAATTGGATATCGGACTGCCCTTGGGGCTGGGTTTCGAGGCCGATGCGCTCTATCGGCCCGAAGGATTTCAGGCCCCCGATCTGACCCTCAACGAGAGCGGAAATTCATGGGAGTTTCCGTTGCTGCTCAAATATAGGCTCCCGTTTCCGCTGGTCAAGCCGTTTCTGGAGGTGGGGTATGCGCCGCGCGTGATTAACGGATCCATCGGCGAATACGCCTCCGCAAGCCACGGAATCGTGATCGGTGGCGGAGTGCAGTTTGGAATCGGCCGGCTGCATTTGTCGCCCGTGGTCCGCTTGACGCATTGGAACAACGGCGGCTTTGTGCTGATGATTCCCAACGGACCAACGATTCAATCCACCCAAAACCAGGTGGATATTCTGGTTGGGATCGGCTGGAAGATTCGCTAGGTCATATCCGGTCGACGGACAGCCCGCCAGGCGCACGCGCCGGCCGGCCGGATGCGGTAAGATTTTCTTCAAGGCAACCGCTCGAAAGCTTATGGATACGACTTACTCGAAAGCCGTGGCCCTCGCAGTGCCCGTCTTTCTGGCGCTCATCGCCCTGGAATTCATCACCGACCGCATCAAGCGCACCCGATACTACCACCTGGCGGACGCCATCAACAGCCTCAGTTGCGGCGTAGTGTCGACGGGCGTGCGCGTGTTCTTCGGCTTCCTGGGCATCTTTTTCTACGAATGGGTGCTG
>Ga0181534_10000381_pt1 | contig 31537 bp, 26 predicted proteins | sample PEATcosm2014_Bin_37_FD_119758 | JGI IMG/M metagenome (GOLD analysis project Ga0181534, IMG submission 119758) | Peatland microbial communities from MTU Mesocosm Facility, Houghton, MI, USA - PEATcosm2014_Bin17_10_metaG | ecosystem: Environmental > Terrestrial > Soil > Wetlands > Peat | place...
GCCGTCGAAGTCGCCACACACATTTGTGACAACGGAGGAACGAGGAAACATGAAAAGAAACTCGATCGTAAGCTTGCTGGGTTTAGTTCTGTTAACCGCCATGGCTTGGCCGCAAGCCACCGAGAAAGCGGTGGCGGGTTTGGAAGATCAATGGCTGCAGGCGCAGAAAACCAACAATCCCGACCTGCTGGCGCCCCTGCTGGCCGACAAAGTCGTAATCACGCACGCGAGCGGGAAAGTCAGCGACAAAGCGGAGACGCTGGCTGAGTACAAAAAGATGAAGTTCGACAGCGCCGAATACAGCGATGTGAAGGTTACGGTTTTCGGTACCACCGCCATCGCCGTGGGAAACTTCAAAGGCAAGGGCACCGATCCTGAAGGAAAGCCTTTCGACGATTACGAGCGCTGGACCGATACGTGGGTAAAGATGCCCGGCGGAAAATGGCAGTGCGTTGCCAGCCAGTCGTCTCCCATCAAGAAGTGATTCCACTCATCAGGATTGGAGGTCGGGTTCAACTCTGAATCGCATGGCCGCCCTCGCAGCGGCCATTTTCCTCCACTCCGCCCGATGTTCGAAACATCCCTCCTCTATAATCGAAGCACCATGCCGAAGGTGGTCCATGCCGCCTGCCCGCACGATTGCCCCGACGCCTGCAGTGTGCTGATCACGGTCGAGGAGGGACGCGCCACCCGCATTCAGGGCGACCCCAATCATCCCATGACCCGCGGTTTTCTGTGCGCCAAGGTGGCCAAGTATCTTGACCGCGTGTATTCCCCGGATCGTGTTCTTTATCCCATGCGGCGGATCGCGCCCAAGGGGTTTACGGCGGAGCGCAGCTTCGCTGCCCCGGAACAGCCGGGGGCGGCTGTCCCCACATCCGCAATCTGGCGGCGCATCAGTTGGGACGAAGCCCTCGATGAAATCGCCTCCCGCTTCCGCCAGATCGTCGGCGAGTTCGGCAGTGAAGCCATTCTTCCCTACTCCTACGGGGGCACCCTGGGCGCGCTCAACGGCGGCAGCATGGACCGCCGCTTTTTCAATCGTCTGGGAGCTTCCGAACTGGAGCGCACCATCTGTTCTTCCGCCGGCGAAGCCGGCCTCGAATCCGTCTTCGGAGTGAAGCTCGGCACCGAACCCGATCAGTTCGTCCACTCCCGCTACATCATCGCCTGGGCCTCGAACATTCACGGCAATAACGTGCACCTCTGGCCCTATATCGTCGAAGCACGCCGCCGGGGCGCGAAGCTGGTGGTCATCGATCCCTACCGCACCCGCACCGCTGCCTGCGCCGATTGGTATATTCCCATCAATCCCGGCACCGACGCCGCCCTGGCCCTTGCCATGATGCATGTGATCATTGGCGAAGGACTGCACGACCCGGAGTATGTCGCAAAGTACACGCTCGGCTTCGACCAGCTTCGCGAAAAAGTGAAAGCCTATCCGCCCGAAGTTGCCTCCCGCTGGACTGGGATCGCGGCCGACGACATCCGCAGGCTGGCGCGCCACTATGCCACCATTCGCCCTTCGGTGATCCGAGTGAACTATGGCGTGCAGCGCTCCGATGGCGGCGGCACCGCCATGCGCGCCATTGCCATGCTCCCCTGCATCGTCGGCTCGTTGCAGGAAGTCGGCGGAGGCATTCATCTCTCCACCAGCGGAGCTTTCGATTTGAATAAAGACGCCCTCCGCCGCCCCGATCTCGCGCCAACCGATCTGCCCTCAACCGGTCCACAGCTGAAAGATCCGCCAGTGAACCTGCCAGCGAACGATCCGCCAGCCAGTAACGCGCCAGGAAAAGGCCGCAAACCTCCCCGCGTAGTCAACATGGTGCAACTCGGCAAAGCGCTGAATTCCCTGAGCGATCCTCCGCTGAAGGCCCTGTTCGTTTACAACTCAAACCCCGCGGCGGTCTGCCCCAACCACAATGCAGTCGTGCGCGGCCTTAAGCGCCCCGATCTCTTCACCGTGGTTCACGAACAGTTCTTCACCGACACCACTGACTATGCCGATATCGTGCTTCCGGCTACGACTTTTTTTGAACATAAGGATTTGCAGGCGGCCTATGGGCACTATTACCTGCAAATCTCCGACCAGGCCATCGATCCCCTCGGCGAGTGCCGCGCCAACTTCGATCTATTCAAAGCCCTGGCGGCGCGCATGGGATTCGCCGAGGAGTGCTTCAAGGAAAGCGTCGATTCCATGATCGACGGCGCGCTCGCTTCTCCGCATCCCTGGCTGGGGGGAATCACGCGCGAGCGACTGGAGCGCGAAGGCCCGGTGCGGCTGAATCTCTCCCCTCCCGGATCGGGGCTTCCGGACTCAGCAAGCGGCGATGCTTCGCGTCCATTCCTGCCCTTTGCTCACGGCAACTTCCGCACGCCTTCCGGCAAGGCCGAACTTTACAGTGAAGCCATGAAGGCTCTCGGCCTTGATCCCGTCGCCGAATTCATTGCGCCATCGGAATCCCGTCATGGATCGGCGAAGGCGACATTTCCCCTGGAGTTCCTGGCGCGCAAGGCCGATAACTTTATGAACTCGACCTTCCCCAATCAGCCGTCCATCCGCGAGATGGAGGACGTGGATCTCCTCGATATCCACTCCGCCGATGCCCAGGCCCGTGGCATTGCCGATGGGCAAACCGTCAGGGTCTACAACCAGCGCGGCGAAATCTTCCTGAAGGCGCGAGTCGATGGCGCGGTTCGGCCCGGCGTGGTCTCTTCCACCCTGAATTGGGCCAAGCTGAGTCCCGGGTCGCGCAACGTCAACGTCCTCACCTCAGAAAAACTTTCCGACCTGGGCAACTCCGCGACCTTTTATTCCGTCTTGGTTGAAGTGGAGTCAACCAACTCCTCTTCGTAAGGCCTCCGGTATGCGCGGCGGCTTGGACGGGTTCTCGCTCTCTACCGTATAATTGGCGTTTTCCTACATCCCTAAGATTGAGGTCGTAGCGATTCAGCTTCGCTTTCATACGGACATTGTTGTGCCCAAGAACGGCTGCGGCACGGCGTCCACTCCATCCATCTCATGCCCTCCGCCCGGTCGCCGGATGAAGCGCGGCGCTTGGGCGGTGAGCGTCCTGTTTGCAATTTTTCTCGCGTCGGCCGGCTGGGCCCAAAGCGACGTCATCTCCGAGATCGATGTCACCGGCAACCGCCGCATTCCCGCCGACACCATCAAGGCCCGAATCTTCACCCATCCCGGCGACATCTACGATCCCGCCGGCCTCGAGCGCGACTTCAATGCGCTGTGGAACACCGGATATTTCCAGGATATCCGCTTCTCGCGGGAAGAAACTCCGAAGGGCTGGCGCCTCATCATCCAGGTCACAGAGAAACCCACCATCCGCGAAATCAACTATGTCGGCCTTAGTTCGGTTACAACCAGCGATGTGCTCGACCGCTTTAAGGAAGCCAAAGTCGGCTTGTCGGTCGAGAGTCAATACGATCCTACCAAGTTGAAAAAGGCCGAAGTTGCCATCAAAGGCCTGCTCGGCGAGCACGGCCGCCAGTTCTCCAGCATTCGCACCGAGATTCGCCAGATCCCGCCCGCGTCCGTCGGCATCACCTTCGTGATCAAAGAAGGACCGAAAGTCAAGGTCGGCAAGATCAAGTTCGAGGGCAATAAGAATGTGAAGACCCGCATTCTTCGTTATGCCATGAAGAACCTGCGCCCTATCGGCGTTCCCCATTCCATCTTCCTGGAAAATATCTTCGCGCGCACCTATGACGCCACCAAACTCGATGAGGACACCGAGCGCGTCCGCAACGAATATCAGAATCGCGGATATTTCAAAGTCATCGTCGACCAGCCTAAGACGCAAATTCACGACACCGGACACCCCGGCCCCCACATTCCTCTGCTTCAGTCCGGTCCGGGAAAGTCCGTCGACATCACCATGCCCATCGAAGAGGGCGACCGCTATACCTTGGGCGGAATCACCTTCAAGAACAACAAAGCGGTCACCAACGTAAAAGCGCTGCGCGGACTCTTTCCTCTCAGAGACGGCGACGTTTTCGATAAGGAAAAAATCGGCAAGGGTCTGGAGAACCTGCGCAAGGCCTATGGCGAGCAGGGCTACATCAATTTCACCCCCGTGCCCGAAACCCGATTCGATGACGACAAGAAACAGATCTTCCTCGATGTCGACGTGGACGAGGGCAAGCAGTTCTACGTGCGCCGCATCGAATTCCAGGGCAACACCACCACTCGCGACAAAGTCATCCGCCGCGAGATCGCGCTGGAGGAAGGCAACATCTACAATTCGCGCCTTTGGGAACTCAGCCTGCTCCGCCTGAATCAACTGGGCTACTTCGACCAGTTGAAGCCCGACGATCCCAACGTCACCGACCGCAAACTCGATGAAAAAGATGGCCTGGTCGATCTCACCCTTAAGGTAAAAGAAAAGGGCAAGAACAGCATCGGATTGAACGGCGGCGTCAGCGGCCTGGAGGGCGCCTTCGTCGGCATCAACTATTCCACCAACAACTTCCTCGGGCTCGGCGAGACCCTGCAAGTCCAGGCCAGCCTGGGAAACCTGGCGCGCAGCCTGCGTTTCGGCTTTTCCCAGCCCTACCTGTTCGACCGGCCGCTACAGTTCGGTTTCAACGTTTACTACAACAAAGTCAGTTACAACCAGGCGCGGCAGCTTTCTATCTTCCGCCAGCAAACCCTGAATCTGCCGAATGCAGTGCTGCAAAATCTGCAGAATTACACCCAGTCCAGCACCGGATTCACCACCTCCCTGGGCTACGCGCTGCATCGCTCCTTCAAACGCGTCGGCATCACTTACTCGCTCGACCGCTCCTCTCTGCTTGCTTTGAGTTCGGCTTCGAAGAATCTGTTCGAGTATCTCGCCTTCCGCGGCATCTCCGGACCCAACGCACTGCAGGGAATCATCACCAGCAAGATCTTCCCCAACTTCTCCTTCAACACCATCGATAGCCCCATCTCGCCGCATAGCGGCAAGCAGTTCACCGTGGGCGCGGAGCTGGCAGGCTTGGGTGGGACGGTTCGTTCCGTCCGTCCCATCGTGCAGTACAAGCGCTTCATCCCCGTGCAAAAGCGGCGCAACGCCTTCGGTTTCAACTTCCAGGGATCCTTCATCAGCGGCTTCGGCGGACTGGTGGCCCCGCCCTTCCAGCGCGCCTACTTGGGTGGAGAAAACGATCTCCGCGGCTTCGACATCCGCTCCATCTCGCCCGTCGCGTTTCTGCCCAGCGTCGGTTCCATCGTGCTGCGCAATCCCGATGGAACCCCCGTTCTGAAGAACCCACAGAATCCTCTGCTGGGCTTCTTGACCATTCCCATTCCCGTGGATCAGATCACGTTTCCGGGCGGGGATATGAGCATCGTCACCAATTTCGAATACCGCATTACCATCTATGGTCCGGTGGCGCTGGCGCCCTTTCTGGACGCCGGCATCGATCCCATCCTGCGCCCCTCGCAGTTGCAGATCGCGCAGGATCAATACGAACAGGTACTGGGCCAGCAGTTCGGTTGCCCGGAACTCGATCCGGCCACCGCCACTGCCACGGGCACAGGCTGTACTCCCGGCAGTATCCTGAATCCGCCCCCCAAGCAGCAGTTGCAGGTCTTGGGCACAACCAATTGGCGGCCCAGAATCTCCACCGGGTTGGAACTGCAAATGTTCCTGCCGGTCATTAACGCGCCCTTCCGCATTTACTGGGCCTACAACCCGCTTCGTCTGGACAGTCCAGCCACGCCTCCCATCCCCATCACTCGTGAGATGTTCCCGCAGGGCGCGGCCGGCGACTACAGCTATCACCTGGCGGTGAACACCTACGCTCCCAGTTTTCTTCTGCGTGAGCCCCGCAAGACCTTCCGCTTCACCGTGGCCACAACCTTCTGAGATGCTGTAGCGAGGGCTCCCTCGGCCGTTCCATGGGGCGCAGCTCGATAGCTCTTCGCCGGCCTCTTGAAAAACGTCCATCGCCGTCCGCGTGGCTCGGTCTGAGTTTTGTTATGCCCGGTGGCGTCATCCCGAAAACGCGGCGCACTTCAGCCACGTGAGGGATCTCCCATAGGAACGGCCTGCGGAAGATCCTTCGCTCCGCCTGAAGAACTCAGGATGACCCAGACTATTAGGTCGATGAGTCGCCGCCCCACGCCGCCGCCGTTTGACGCAGGCGGGGCAGGCTCATATAATCGAGACGCTCGAAGCTATTGCATAACGCTTATCCAGGGTGAAGCGCAGGTCTTCATCCCCGGCGTGTGACGCTGGCAATCCAGTGGGCCCAGACCGATTCACCGTCTGAAGGCGGCCGTTCGAAAAAAGCAAGCGACAAAGAGTTTGAGCGCGGAATAGTGTTGGCCTGAACAAGGGCCAACCGGCTGCGTGCAAAGTATTCCACAGAAACGTTAAGGGACCATATTCGAAGGAACCATATTAAAAGGAACAATGTTCCAAGGAGTTTAAGCGATCCAATGACAAGCAAGTTTTTGCGTTCTTTCCTGACGATTGCGGTTTTCTCAATGATCTCCGCATGGGCTCAAACCAGCAGCGCGGCTGCGCCCGCCGCTGCGGTGAGTGCGCCCTCCGCCGCATCCCCCTCCGCCACCATCACCACCGGTACCGGCAGCAGAATCGGCACCATCAACATTGAGCAAGCCGTGATCGGCAGCAACGAAGGCCAGCGTGATTTCGAAGCTCTGCGCAAGAAGCTGGAGCCCAAGCAGAACGAGCTGAAGGGCCAGAATGACGAGTTGGAAAGTCTGCAGAAGCAGCTGCAAACTCAGGGCGATAAATTGAACGAGGAGGCCCGCGCCAGCCTGGTCAAACAAATCGAGACCAAGAAGAAATCCTTTGACCGCTCCGTGCAGGACGCGCAAGAAGACGCGCAAAATCAGCAGAAGGAGATTTTTCAGCGCATTTTGCAGAAAATGGCGCCGGTCATCATCAAGCACGCCCAGGAGAGTGGCTACGCCATGATCGTGGATACCTCCAACCCCTGGCCGCAGAGCCCGATCCTCTGGTACGGCGATAATGGCGACATCACCAAGGCGGTCGTCGATCTTTACAACACCCAGTCCGGCGTACCCGCCCCGGCCGCAGGCGCAATGCCCAAGCCCGCTGCGCCCAAGCCGGCTGCGCCCAAATCCAGCGCGCCTCCTGCCAAGCAGTAAGGTCGCAAGCGTCGTAAATGTTTACCAAAAGCCGCGCCCAGCGCGGCTTTTTTCTGCTCTTACTGTGGGGGCCAGCAGCCCTCGGCTGCACGGTCGAGCGCAGCTCGACTTGCCGGGAATGCCTCATCTTTCAACCGGGAGTAGCCCGTGCGTAACCTGAGGGCACATGCCGCTCCTTCTATAATCGTCCCGTGGCAACCACCGTGGAAATGCCGAGCCGTGTTGCGACCCGTCCCACCTGGGCGGAGGTCTCGCTGGCCACTCTGCGGCAAAACTTCCGCGTGGTGGCAAAGCATGCGGGCGCGGCTGTCACGGTGTGCGCCGTGGTCAAGGCCGACGCGTACGGCCATGGTAGCGTGGAGTGCTCCCGCGCCCTGCAATCGGAAGGCGTCAAATGGCTGGGGGTGACTTCGCTCGATGAAGCCATTCCACTGCGCGACGCCGGCATCGAATCACGAATCCTGTTGATGACTGGATTCTGGCGCGGCGAAGAAAGCGAACTGATCAGGCTCGGCCTGACCGCGACGGTCTGGGAACCGTGGCACATCGAATCCCTGGAAGCGGCGGCGGCCCGCGTCAACCTTCGTCACGCGGTTCATCTGAAAGTCGATACCGGCATGGGACGCCTCGGCGTCTCAATGGAGGAACTGCCTTCCATCTTGAAACTTATCGGCGCCGCCCCGCATATCGTCCTGGAAGGGCTATCTACTCATCTCGCCTCTTCCGAAGTCATGGACGCGCCCTCCGTGGCCGAGCAGGAGCGCCGCTTTGAAGAGGCGCAGCGCATGGTTCGAGCCGCCGGCTTCGAACCAAGTCTGCTGCACATGGCTAATACGAGCGCTCTCATCGCGCGCCCCGAAACCTGGAATAATAAGACCCCGAATAATAAAACGGGGAGCAACATGGTGCGACCTGGCGTCGCCCTCTACGGCTATCATCTTCCGTTTCTGCGCGCCGGCCGCGAAATCAGTGGCGGCACCCTGCGGCTTGCGGTGAAGCCGGTACTCACCTGGAAGACCCGCATCCTGTCGATGCGCAACTTCGCCGCCAATCAACCTCTCGGCTATGGCGGAACGTACGTGACCAAAGCGCCGGCGCGCGTTGCCGTGCTTCCCGTGGGCTACGCCGATGGTTACAACCGTCAACTCTCGAATCGCGGCCGGGTCATCGTCCGCGACCACTATGCCCCCATCGTCGGAAGCATTTCCATGGACCTCACCCTGGTCGATGTCACCGGCATTCCTAGGATCGCCGTCGGCGACGAAGTAATTTTGCTGGGTGCGAGCGATGGGTTGAGCGTCGATGCGCTGGAGCATGCGCGACTAGCCAACAGTTCGCCCTACGAAATTCTCTGTAACATCTCCAAACGTGTGCCCAGGAAGTATGAGGCCTGAGTCAGATCGAATCCAGATCAAAAAGTTTTGCAGATCGATTCCGCTAAAATCCCTGGAATCAATGTTGTAGCTTCCATCTCGCTGCGCCGACCCTGGCTAAAATACTACAAACAAAGAATTTATTCGTAAATTATTCCATTCAAATGACTTAGGGCAACGTGGATGGCGTAAGGCCTTTGGAATCAATGGGCCACGGCCAAAATATTGTGCCGACGGAGGTTATCTCTATGCTATTCAGTTATCAAAGACATGATCCGCAGAGAATATGGTTTCAGCATGGGAAGGCTTATGTCAAGACAATTCGGGGCCGTATCAGGCAGCCCAAAATCCTCACCACTGAGGGTCACGGAGGAAGAACAGAAGAGCACAGGGTGTTTCGGCGTGCCGGGTGAGTCCTACTTATTCGATTTAACCGCCTTTTTTGATCGCCCGCGCGAGTCGTTAAAAGTAGGCAGGGGCATATCCGGTATCCGAACCGTTGCACCGACTGGACGCCCTGGAGACGTTCCAGCTTTTAAAAATCGCCGTCCAGCGGCTGCCATGCCGACGGCTCTGCATCGAGTTGTTAAACTTACCTATCGACCATGCCCACGCGCTACGCACAATGGATGTACGACTGGGAGCACAAGCTCACCTCAGTGGACGACAACCGCGTAATCCGTCCCCTGGAGTGGGGCCTGGAATGGGCGCAGGATTGGCCTTGCCGCAACGGGGCCGGTCCCGGTCATGCGGGGGAAAATCCTGAAGAATTCCTGGTCGAGTTCAACCGCCGCATCGTCGCCTCCAGCGATGAATTTTTCGCCTATACCACGCCCACGGATTTTCGCCTCGAATCCCGCGAAGTCAAGGTCTTCTCCACGCGCGCGGTCCCAGACCCCAGGCTGGAAGCCAAGGTAAAAGGCACGTATGCGGAGTTTCTGCGTTTCACCGCGCCTGTGAAGACGCCGTATACGGAAAATAATCTGGTGAACGCGCGCTGGTTTCCGGCGCGCGGGCGGCGTGCGCTTGTGCTGCTTCCCCACTGGAACGCCGATGCCATCGCCTACACCAGCCTCTGCAAAGTTCTGAACCTGATGGGCATCGCGGTGCTCCGGCTCACCATGCCCTATCACGATATCCGCATGCCGGCGGAGATCAGCCGCGCCGATTATGCCGTCTCCGCCAACCTCGGCCGCACCCTCGATGCCGTGCGCCAGGGCGTGGTGGACGTGCGCTGCTGCCTCGACTGGCTGGAGCAGCAGGGCTATAGCAAGCTCGGCATTGTGGGCACGAGTCTGGGATCGTGCTATGCATTTATTGCGGCGGCGCACGACGCGCGTATTCGCGTGGCCGCGTTCAACCACGCCTCCACTTATGTGGCTGACGTGGTGTGGCATGGCCAGTCGACCCGCCACATCCGGCAGGGCATGGAATCGCAGATCACGCTGGAGACGCTACGGAAGTCGTGGCTGGCGGTCAGTCCCATGGCGTATTTCCGGCAGTTCGCCCGCTGGCCCCGCAAGTCTCTGATTGTTTATGCGAAATACGACTTAACGTTCTTGCCCGAGCTTTCGCGGGACGTCGTGAAAGAATTCGAACGCCACGGCCTGGATCACAAAGTGGTGGCGCTGCCCTGCGGGCACTACACCATGGGCGAGACTCCCTACAAATACATGGATGGATGGCAGCTGCTCTCGTTTTTTCGGACGGCGTTTGACGGGGCATGAGGTTTGAAAACGCCGGGCGCAGAAGGCACAAGGGAACGCAGGTCAGTAGCTATACCAACTGAATAAATTGGCGATCCAGCCGCCTATGCGGACTTTCAGCGGGCGCGGGGACGGGGAGTTGTAACCGATTCGAGGAGAATCGATTCGAGAGTCAGTGATTTGGACATTGGGCTTGCGGGGATCTCCGGGCCCGCCCTTTGATTGAAGTTGGGTCTGCATGGTTCTCCGGTTTGAAGGCAGCGCCTAAAGGCGCGTTCGTTTTGGCTCTGGTACGGGATGCCTGAAGGCATCCCCTGATACGAAGCCTGAGGATGACTGCTGTTCCTGCTTCTCGCTGGCAATACCCGTGGGATAGCCGAAGCGGGCCAAGTGTTTGCCGGCTAATTCATTGATGACCTTCAGTTGGTCGATCGTCAGCTCAGTGCGCCAACCCTGGACCGATCCGCGGCCGATCCAACGGCCGAGTTCGCGGGGACTTTTGGGCAGCAGTCTGGCCATGTCTTCTTTGCCGCGCATTTTTTGGAGGGAGTTGTTGCGCACCGCGTCGAGAATTAAGACGGGGTCGATGTTCACGCCGAGAAATTGCAGGCAGCGCAGGACCGTACCTTCCAGATCTTTTTTTACGTCCTCGAAGTTGAGCAGCAGAAGGTCGCCGCGTTGGGCGAGCGGCGAATTGAGCCAGCTCTCGACGTGATCCTGCCAGGAGCCGAAGCGGGTCATCCGGCCTTGCATGAAGGGGAGGACATAGTCATCGAGGGAACGGATGTGAAGCACGTCCATGGCGGATTCGCGGGCGAAGCAGGAGAGCATGACGTCGCGCACGTCGCGAACAATATAGATGGCGCGCCGGTAAGAGGATCGATAGGGTTCGTGAGTTTTAATGAGGCGTCCGTTACAGGGCAGCAAGGCACGGGCGTTGGCGTGGACTCCAATTTCAGGGATGGTGCGCTGAATGTTGTCGAAGGAGGAGGGTTCGCCGGCGAGAGCCTCGGCCAGGATGAAGCGCAGCATGGTGTTGCCGGAGCGTGGGTAGGAGGCCAGAAACACGTCGGAGAGGTCGAGGCCGAGATGGCGAAGATGCACCAGCGGAGCGCGCAGGCGGGTGCGGGAGGCGCGGGCGCGCCAATGCTTCAGCGTGGACATCAGCTGCGTACCTGCGAGGCTAGCAGAGAGATTTTGGCATTGGCGCAGGAAGTACCTCCGCAGTCGATGGGGCCCGGTTGATCAGGTTGGGCTGCGGTTTCGAGACGCCGCGTCTTGGATTGACGGTAACGCCGCAGCAGGGAGATGGGAGCCAGCGAGAAGACCAGAGGCGAGACGCCGTCGCGGGTGCGAATCAGGCGATAGAGCAGTTGATCGATGAGCCTGGTGAACAGAGTTGGTGGTGCGCTGGCGTTGATTGCGGGTGGCGGATAGGCGGGCCACTGCGCTTCGTACTCGCGGCGCCAGTGGGTGAGATAGCCGGCGATCTTGTGGCGTAAGGCGGAATCGGTAAGCGCGGGGCGGGTGTCGCGAACGATGGCGTTGCCGCGCAGATTGGCGTGATGCTCGCCCGGCAGGATGGCGGAACGGTCGGCACCTTCCAGGGAGGAGAGCGCGTCGTCGTATGGGATGTGGAGAAATTCGCAGACCTGGCGCATGACGGCCGGAGTGTCGGCGATTAAATCTTCATAATTGATTTGGCAAACAGGTTTGCCTCGTTGCAGCAGGTGATCGGTTTCTTTTTTGAATCTCGCATACCCTAGCAGACCGCAGTGAGCCGCGCCCTTGCGGCTGAAGTAAGAGTTGCCGAGGGAGGCGGCGCGGAGAATGCTGTTGGCGGTGCCGTTTGGGTCGCGCCACACGATGATGAAGCGGGCGTGGGGAAAGTCGTCCGCCATTTCGTTGAGGCGGTCGAAATAGTTGGGAGATTTATCGCCCCAGATGGTGGCTTGCTTGCGTCTGGCGTAGAGCTGGTGGGCAGCGCTGAAGGCGGCGGGAAAATCTGCGAGGCCTTGCGGAATTTGGTCGGGGCTGACGCCGTGGCGGGCGAAGGCGCCGTTCCAGAATTGCCAGCGCTCCGCCCAATCGGAGCGAGCTTTGGGCTTGAGAAAAACCGGCTTCAGCAGCAGCAGATCGGCTTCGTACATGAGGCCGACTTGCGGATGTTTGTTTAACAGGGCATAAAGCAGGGACGACCCCGAGCGCCACATGCTGACCACGAACAGTGGTCCGGGCGCGAGTTCGGGCTGGGCGGCGAGCGGCGGGATTGCGCTTGGGGAGTTCACGCGTGGACCTCGGTCAGGCCCGCTTCCGGCACAAGCCGGGGAAGATCGACGCCGTTGGTGCGCATGCGCCAGGAGCCGTTCAGTTTTTCCACCACGGTCAAGGTTCCGGTACGGGGTCCGCCTTTCACGGGGACACATGCAGGGTTGCCCTGCTCGATGATGGTCTGCGAGGCGAGTACGTTGCGCACGTGGGTGACGGCGACAATGCATCCGGAAGAGGCCAGGGCCAGGCTCATGAGCTCGGTGAGGCGGCGCGAGTAACGGCCATAGAATTGGTAGTAGGATTCGCCGCTGGGGGCGGGGAGATCGGGATGGCGATTGAGGAGATTGAGAAAGGGCAGAATGTCATGCACGCGCTGTCCGGCAAAGACGCCCAGATTCCAGGGACGCAGGTCGCTGGTGGCATGAATCTTTGGGGCTTGGGTGCGGCGGCGGAGGGTTTCCGCGGTTTGGCGGGCGCGGCGCAGGTCGGAAGAGTAGATGGCTTCGACGGGATAGTCAGAGAGCCGCTCGGCGGTTTCGGCGGCCTCCTGCAAGCCCTGCTGGTCGAGCGGCAGATCGAGCCAGCCGCGCAGGCGTTCGTCTTTGCCGGGAACGTTGAGAGCGGTGTGTCCGTGACGTACAAGGATCAGCTTCCCCATGGATGAATCTCCTTTTGAATTTTGGACGTGCCCGCGCAGGGAACGTGAAGTATTGGGCGCGTCCGGCTGCGCAGGCTTTGAAGCGGGGGAGCAATACACTAGTAAATCAATGGACTTACTGTGTAATACTCCATTCACATTAAATTCCCGGCGGAGGATTGTCAAGGATTTTCCGAAAGGACCTGGGAGAGCCTGGTGAGGGAGCAACCGGGGTGGGCGCCGAGGCGTTGAGCGGCGGAGGATGCTTGTTTGGGGAGGCACCCGTGCGGGCGCAAACGATTCGCAGGCGCCGGCCCGCACGGGCTATGAAGCGTATACACTAGTAAGCCAATTGACTTACTCAGTTATGTAAATCGAGGGCGGGGATTGCACACTTTCCTGTCAAGCGATAATGAAGCAAAAAAGTTAGGTTTTCCACCAAGCTGTCGGGCCCTGCCTCTGGCTACAAAGGAGCAGTGCGGCTGGGCGGTTTAGAATGGGGAAAGCGCCCCCATGATTATGAGGCCGCATAAAGCGGCAACTTGAAAAAGACAGGAAACGCAATGAAGACTTCACCTTCCTCGAACATGTACCGCCCGCTCTCTGAATCCGATCCGCAGGTAGCCGCGGCCATCGATAACGAAGCCCGCCGCCAGCACGAGGGTCTGGAGTTGATTGCCTCGGAGAATTTCGTCAGCGAGGCGGTGCTGGAGGCTGCCGGCTCGGTGTTTACCAACAAGTACGCCGAGGGATACCCCGGCCGCCGCTACTACGGCGGTTGCGAATATTCCGACGTGGTGGAGAACCTGGCCCGCGACCGCGCCAAACAGTTGTTCGGCGCGGAGCATGCCAACGTGCAGCCCCACGCCGGATCGCAGGCCAATATGGAGGCTTACGCCGCGGTGATACAGCCGGGCGACACCATACTGGGGCTGAACCTGGCGCACGGCGGCCATTTAACCCACGGCTTTCACCTGAACTTCTCAGGCAAGACTTATAAGATCGTCCCCTATGGAGTAACCCGGGAAACCGAGACCATCGACTACGATACGCTGGAAAAGCTGGCGGAGGAGCATCGCCCAAAGATGCTGATCGGGGGGGGCAGCGCCTATCCGCGGACGATCGATTTCGCTCGCATGCGGCGGATCGCCGATCAAGTGGGGGCGTTGTTTCTGGTGGATATGGCGCACTTCGCCGGGCTGGTGGCAGGCGGGGCGCATCCTTCGCCGGTGCCGCACGCGCACATTGTGACCTCGACCACGCACAAGACCTTGCGCGGGCCGCGCTCGGGGATGATCCTTTCGAAGTCCGAGTTCGCGGCGGCGATCGATAAAGCCGTGTTTCCCGGCATGCAAGGCGGGCCATTGATGCACATCATCGCGGCCAAGGCGATCTGCTTCCAGGAGGCGATGCAGCCGGAGTTCCGGGAGTATGCCAGGCAAATTGTGAGCAACGCGAAGGCGCTGGCCGCGACCCTGGCGGAAGAAGGCTTCCGCATCATTTCCGGCGGAACCGATACGCACTTGATGCTGGTGGATGTGTTTTCCCAGGGCATGCTGGGCAGCGAGGCGGAGAAGGCGCTGGGCGAGGCGGGCATCACGGTGAATAAGAACGCGATTCCATTCGACACCAACCCGCCGCTCAAGCCGAGCGGGATTCGTATTGGCACGCCCGCGCTGACCACGCGGGGCATGAAGGAGGCGGAGATGCGGCAAGTGGGGCGCTGGATCGCGGAGGCGCTGCGGCATCGCAATGAGCCGGGCACGCTGGCGAGGATTCGCGAGCAGGTGCTGGAATTGTGCGAGGTTTTCCCGCTCTACGCGGAGCGAAGGGCGAGGGCGCAGGCGGAAGTGAGAGTGTAACCTGTGTCAACGTTCCCTGGGGAACATAGTGCTTAACGTTCCGGTCGGAACATATTGTACGGGCGGGATTGTACATACAATTGTGGGTCCAACGTAAGATTGTGAAGAGGGTCGATCGATATCTCAGCGGGGCGGGCTAAGATTTTCTTCGTCCGAAGGAGGAAACCGTGCCTTCTGTCGAGGTGAGGTTTACGCTCCCCGGTTCCGTTTCTCGGTCAACCAGAGCAGCAGGCGGTGAGTGGGATAGTAGATTGCAAGGGGAACGATCGTGAGATACAGAAGAAGGTACAGCGGGCCGGGCAGAAGATGTTGTGGGTGAAAGAAGGGGCCGCGGGCCCAGTTGACGTCGTGTTGCGGCCGCCACAAATAGTTGAGGGGAAGTACGATCCATGCCGTGACAGTCTGGAACTTCCATCCGCGTGATTCATAGCCCAAGCGCCAGATTCCCCACAGAAGCAAAGGCGGCATCACCAGGTGAAAGAGGCTGAGCAGGCGAATGAGCAAGGGCAGATGCGGGTCGAACATAAATTCCGTGCCGCCAATCCAGTGCCGGCCAGTGATCAAGGCTCCCATAAGATCGATGGCAAACAGAGTCTGAAACAGCAAAAGAGAGCACGCCTGCCAGGAAAAGATGAGCGGGCTTTCCAACCACAGCCCCGCAACCATAAGCAAATTGCCGAGGTCGCAGAAGAAGAGAAAATTCTGTGCGCCATATTGACGCCAGTACAAGGGGATCCACACGATCACGCCAAACGTCCACAGCACTTTGATCCAGAGCGCGATTCGCATGACAACGTATTGTATGCGGCGCAATGGTTCGGCACCGGGTGAGGAGTGGAATCGACCGAGTCTTGTGAGTGTCAACGTTCGTTGATTAGCCCGGATGGCGACGCGAGGATGGCTCCTGAGCGCGCGGGCTAAAGCCACTGAGGCGAGCGCCCTCGAGCTTTTCCAAATCTTAGAAACCTTGCTTTGCTTGTCTTGTTTTACGAAAACTAGTTCGCTCCAAAATGGTACGGCCCGATTCCCTCCACTCATTTCGCAGCTTCTTCGTCTTCATCCTCGCTGACCAGATCGCCCACATGGCCGCGGATGGCGAAAATCTGCATTCCCGACCCTTCCGCTTCAAAGGCGACCCGAGTGGGAGAGCGCTGCCAGGTAGGCGACTGGCAGGGGGAATTCGGGGAACCATCGGGCGACGCGCCTTCAGAGACAGTGATCCGTTCCATGGCTTTCTTAAGAACCGGCTTGCGGCGGCTGATTTGCGCCACGACGGCATAGATTTTTTTGCCATCGTCGGACATGCCGCAATAGGCCGCGTAATCGCGATACCAACTGGTGGAGGAATATAGCGGATCGAAGTCGGGAAGGTTGACGGGGGAGATGCGGGCCGTGATCCGGTCAACCAGCAACCATCCCCCGCGCTGCCACTGCCAGTGCGGGCTGGGAGATTCTTGAGGAAGGCTATCGTTAATGCGGAAAGCGCGACGAACCACGAAGAGCCGATCGGTGACCTCGTGAGGTAGGCCAGAAGTGAATTCCTTGATGCGGGCGTCCACCAGAAGCGCGCGAACACTTAGAGTTAGCGGTTTGCTGTCTGCTCCACCCGATTCAGCAGACCATGAAACCGTGGTCCACTTCCCGAATGTGATGATGTGCGGTTTCGAGGCGGAAAATGCCGAACTGGAAAGCAGGCAGAGGATTGCCGGCACGGTCCAATTGCGTAAACCAAGCGGGCAAGGCATGGGCCGAGATTAGGCGGCGCCTGGGCCGTGCACAAGTTCACATGTCACCAAAGCGTCCAATCTATTTTCCAAATTGGGAGCATCGCGGATGTCGTTTTGCAGTCACGCGCACCCTGCGATGAAGAATGCAGTAAACTCGAATCTGCAATAAAAACTCTTTATGAGTTTCCCACGCGACTCCCGTCCTGCGCTCCCTGTCAATTCTCGGACAACTTCCCGCCCAAAAGAGACTTCTGACTCCAAAATGAGCCTGGTGGAGACGCGAAAGCCGATGCCGAGAATCCTAGTGGTCGACGATAACCCCGGGATCGCGGCTTTGATGAGCCAGTTGCTGAGTATGCGCGGATATGAAGTCGTGACCGTGGCGGACGCACATGAGGCCGAGGCGGAGGTGCGGCGGCAACCCCCGGATTTGATTCTCTCCGACGTTCGAATGCCTGGAAAATCCGGTTACGACTTGTGCCGCGATCTGAAGGACGATCCCGCGACCCGTCTCATTCCTTTTGTCTTGATCACCGGGCTCAGCGATGGAACGGAGAGGCTGCGTGGGATCGAGGCGGGAGCCGACGATTTCCTGAATAAGCCGGTGCTGGCGGAAGAATTGGCGGCACGGGTGAAGTCGTTGCTCCGGATGAAGGAGTTTACCGACGAGCTGGAGACCGCAGACTCCGTGCTTTGCACCCTGGGGCTAATCGTGGAGGGCCGCGACCCCTATACCGAAGGGCATTGCGAGCGCCTGGCGGTGCATGCCGCGGACTTGGGACGGCATTTAGGTTTGGACGAAGACTCGGTTTTAGCGCTGCGCCGCGGAGGCTATTTGCACGATTTGGGTAAGATCGCCGTGCCCGATGAAATTCTGAAAAAGGGCAGCAATCTCACCCCCGAGGAATGGAAGGTCATGAAGCTGCATCCCGTGACGGGGGAGATGATTTGCCGGCCTCTGAAATCGTTGCGCCTGGTGCTTCCGATCATCCGTCACCATCACGAACACATGGACGGTTCGGGTTATCCGGATGGATTGCGAACCGGGGAAATTCCCCTGCTGCCAAGAATTTTACAGGTGGTGGATGTCTACGATGCACTGCGGACGGCTCGGCCGTATAAAACCGCACTTAGCCACGACCTGTCAGCCCAAACCATGCGTGCGAAAGCCCGTCAGGGCCTTTTGGATGGCGAACTGGTGAATCAGTTCTTCGCCATGTTGCGGGAGAAAAGAAATGTAGCGTAGGATCCCATTTCCGATTGGCATCTTCTTCCATTGTTCTCTTTCTTAAGCTGGACTTACGACGTACAATGACCCACATTCCCAAAGGCAACGGCGGTTCGTAAAACAACATCTTAATGCTCTCCGGATGGGCCGGACTGCATGATTCAAGCGAACGATATGACCTACAGCATCGTGATTCCGGCTTACAACGAAAGCCAGCGGCTTGCGGCAACCTTGCAGAAGGTGCTGGCTTACGTGCGACAGCAGGGTTGGGATGCCGAAGTCTTGGTGGTCAACGACGGGTCGCAGGATGACACGGCGGAGATCGTGCGGGAGTTTGCCGTCCAAGACCCTAGGGTGCGACTGGTGGAGAACCCGGGTAATCGAGGCAAAGGCTATAGCGTTCGCCATGGCATTTTGAGTGCCCGCGGGGATGTGGTCATCTTCAGCGACGCCGATTTGTCCTCGCCCATCGAAGAAGTGCCGAAGCTTCTGGAGGCGCTGGGCCTGGGCGCCGACATCGCAATTGGCTCGCGATGGCTGCGGGCTGAGCTACAGACTCGGCGGCAGTCGCTGCATCGCCAACTTTTTGGCCGGATTTTCAATCTGTTGATGCGCATGATTTTAGGATTGCAATTCAAGGACACGCAGTGCGGCTTCAAAGCCTTTACCCGGCGAGCGGCACACACGATTTTTCCGCTCGGGAGAATCGAACGTTGGGGTTTCGATCCGGAGATTCTTTTCCTGGCCCGGAAGTTCGGCTTTCGTGCTTACGAGGTTCCGGTGCGCTGGGGGCACAGCGGCGGGACCAGAATCAATCCCTGGATCGATGGCGCCCGCATGTTGCAGGAGATGCTGCGCATACGCTGGTATGACATGACCGGCAAATACGACGGGGCGCCCGCCATGGTGGCGCGGTCGCCTGAAACCGCGCCCGGAAGACCCCGCCCGGGGATCTGATTCCTCTCCAGAAGTAAACTCCGGTCTCTCCTCGACCCTTCTTCAGGGGCGGAACGCTATCTTCGGACCTCCGCAATCACTCGGCGCCCCATCTCCGTAGTTGAAATTGATTCTTGTCCCGCGCCAGCCAGGTCGGCGGTGCGCCAGCCTTGCGTCAAAACCGCGTTCACCGCCCGCTCAATGCAGGCGGCCTCGTTCTCCAACTGAAACGAATGGCGCAACAGTAACGCCGCCGAAAGAATGGCGCCCAGAGGATTGGCAATTCCTTTTCCTGCAATGTCCGGAGCGGAGCCATGCACCGGTTCGTACAGGCCCACGCCGCCTCCGATGCTGGCCGAGGCCAGCAAGCCTAGCGAGCCCACCACTCCTCCCGCCTGATCCGAGAGAATATCGCCGAACATATTTTCCGTGAGGATCACATCGAAATCCCTGGGGCGCAGCACCAGTGACATGGCGGCGGAATCGACATACATGTGCGTGAGTTGCACCGCGGGATAATCCCTGGCGACGCGGATGACCACCTCCCGCCATAAACGGGAACATTCCAGCACATTTGCTTTGTCCACCGATAAAACCTGGCTGCGGCGCTGCAAGGCCAACTCGAAGGCGATACGGGCGATGCGCTCGATGGCGGCTTCGCCATAAGTCATGGTGTTCGTGGCCACGCGAGCTCCATCCGCGCCGGTGATGGACCGCGGCTCGCCAAAATAAAGCCCGCCCAACAGCTCGCGGACGATCATGAGGTCCGTCCCTCGGAGCAATTCCGCGCGCAGAGGCGAAGCCTCTTCCAGCGGGGTAAAGCTAATGGCGGGGCGCAGATTCGCGTATGCCCCGAGTTCGCGCCGCAGGCGCAGGAGCCCGGCTTCGGGACGGAGATGATTCGGGTAATGGTCGAACCCTGGTGCGCCGACCGCGCCCATCAAAACGGCGGACGACGCCAGACAACTCTGAACGGTCTGGGCCGGCAAAGGATCTTTGCCGGCGGCAAGGGCTGCGCCTCCGATCTTTTCCTCGCGGAGTTGAAGTTGATGGCCGAATCGTTCCACTACCGATTGCAGGACGAGGACCGCCTGCGCCGTGACTTCCGGACCAATGCCGTCGCCGGGGAGAATCGTAAGGTTCAGGAGCATGCGGGATTAGTTTAACGCGGAACTTATCGCGGGCGGGTTTTCAGCCCGGACTGTTTCCAGAGTTTCTCCCATTGCCAGATATTCGGCGCCGGAAGGCGATAGCCGAGCTGGTGAGCCAGCATCAGAATCTGGCCGCGATGATGCGCCTCATGGGAGAACATGTAAGCGAACATCGTCCCTCCCGCCGGCCACGGGGGCACCCAGCTGTCGCGAAGGAACTTTGCCACCCGGCGGTCCGGAGCGGCCGAGAGTGCATCCGTCAACATGCGCAGGCACAGTGCAGCGCTTCCTCGGTGCGCGGCCGCGGCCTGCTTCATGGTGCACCGGCGCGAGTCAAGCGCCGGCGGACACTTCAAATGCGGCGCTGAATTCCGCAGCCACGTCCGCCGGCAATTGTGCAGATGCGCAAAGATTGCCGCAATGCTCCGGCCACTCCCTTTTCCATTCGGGGGTTGAGCCCGCCACGCAGCTGGGTCGAGGCGCGAGAGGATCAGTTGATTCATTGCGTCATTGCTTGTCCAGGTTTCGAGCAGCGTATCGCGAATCTCAGCCAGCGCGACGTGGGAGTGAACCGCCATAAAGCCCGCCACTTTCCTCGATAGCGAGGTAGGATACCAGAGCGATTCCGCAAGTCCCAAGCCTTGTATATCGGCAGTGCCGCCCCGGCTGTCCCCGGGCGAAGCCCAGAGTTGCTCACCCCACCTCGACCGGCGGAGCCTTCTCCAGAACCGCCGTCGCTTTCACCTTTGCGCTGGTCACCAGAATCACCGAGAGCACCACGATCACGCTTCCCATCGCGATAAAACGGTCCACCCGCTCGTGCAGAATCAGCCATCCCAAAAACACCGCCACCACGGGATTCACATAGGCGTAGGTCGACACCTTCGAGGTCGGCACATGCTCCAGCAGCCAAATGTAAGCTGTATATCCAATCCACGATCCGCACACCACCAGATACAGCACCGCGCTCACGCCGCGCATCGTCCAACGGACTCGGGAGACATCTTCAAACGACGCTGCGAATAAAAAGTTCGCCGCCCCCGCCGCCGCCACCTGCCAGCCCGTCGCGCTGAACACGTCCATGCCCGACTGCCAGCGCTTCGACAGAACCGAGCCCAGCGCCCACAAAAAAGATCCGCCCAACAGCCCCACGCAAGCCGCCAACTCTCTTCGCCCCATCGCCGTCGTCGTGTGCAACTCCGGCCAGAACAAAACCATCAACCCCACCAGCCCCATTCCCAGCCCGGCTTTCCCCCGCCCCGAAATGCGATGATGCCCCAGCAGCACTGAATCCAGCACCAGAAACCACAACGGCGTAATGGCGACGATCAATGCCGCCAGCCCCGAGGGCACCGTTTGCTCCGCCCATGACAAAGTCAGATTCCCGCCCATCAACAACAAAATTCCCACCACACAGGCCAGCGCGATCTGCTGCGCCGAGTACAAGATCTTCCGCCCCATCGCCGCGCACACCGCCAGCATCACCACTCCGGCAATCGAAAACCGTATCCCGCACATCAGCGCGGGAGGAATCGTCTGCACTGCAATATCGATCGCCAGATAAGTCGAGCCCCAGAACAAATAAACCAACCCAAACGCCAGCATCACCGCCAGCCGACTTGGACTCTGAGCTTTGGACATGGAGGGAAAACCAGGAAAGTAAAAGATAACAGACGAGCTCTGGGCAACATACCGGGATGAACCCAGGTCTCGCATTTTTTGCCAGACCTGGGATTCGCCTGCAGGTTGGCCGCGGGCGCGGGATCTTCGACGATATCCCTCTCGCCAGAGATCTCGCATCCCGCGGAGGGTCGCGCTTTACGACTTCTTTTCCATGGTGAACTTTGTGGTCGTGCCGCGCTGTTTGTCGGTGTAAGTCACTTCCATCGACTTGCCATCCTTCGCGACGGTCATGCGGTTGACCCCCACCACCTTGCCGTCCCGCTTGTCGGTCTCTTCGATGATGTTGGTCGCGATGCGTTTCAGGGAAATCATGGTGTGACCAGGATCGCCCTCCATGGGATAGTCCTTGCCGTCGAACTTCGCGTCATAGCTTTCACCGTTGGGGTCAGCCACCTTTAATCCGTCGGCGGTCGATTGAATGGTCACCGTCAAGCCATTCTGGGAGACGCTGTCGACCTTCGCCGTGCGCCATGACCCCGAGATGGCGTGCGAACCCTTCGGGCCCGGCGCCACCCGAGTCGACGTGACTTCGCCGGTCACCGGCTTCGCTTCCGTCGTGTCCGTAAACTTGTCGTTCAACTTGTTTCCATCGGCCGAAACCGTTCGCGTGTCCTGATACACAACCTTGCCGTCTTTCTTCTCGATGATCTCGACCGAAGCGGCATTCACCACCTTGACGGCGATGGTGTCATAGTAAGGGTGTCCCGTGACCTTCTGTTCGTCGCCGTCGGCCTTTACCGAAAGCTCGGGAACGCAGGTCAGGCATTCGTACATATTGTTGGACAACGTATATTTGTCCGGTTTGGTGGGGAACTTGGCGGTGTCCAGTTTGGTCATCCAGGTTCCATCGAACGGGCTTTGGGCGAAAAGCGTGGGGGAGGCCAACAGCAACATGGCCGTTAGCAGTCTTTTCATATTTCACCTCTGTTTGCGAGATTGCGGCCGCCCAACCGGAAGTGATGGGCCCGATGTTGCCGAAGGGTTGGACTGCCATTCGTACACGGCATTGTAGCACTCAGATTTTGTAGGCGGCCCCGGCTCGCGTCTCTGGCTGGTGGTGAAAGTCCGCATCTTCCGGCAGGACGATGCAGCCACCAGGACGAATGCAGCAAGATGGTCCGCGGTAGAACGGCCAACTGCATCCCGCACTGCTGACCCGCGATGGATGGCATGCCCCTTCGAACCCATGTCGTCGCCTTCTCCACGGCGTCAGGTTGACGACGGTCCAACCTGCGACTAGAATGCCAGCCGTCCGGGTTGAGGCATTTCAACCCACCCCTGCGAGTTGTCCCGGAGCCATTCCTGAAGACTGATTAAGGAGATACGTTCATGATCCCATCGAAATCTGTCTCGCCCTGCGTGGTCCTTTGCGCCGTGCTGTTTCCGGCGTTCGTGCAAGTCATGGCCGCCAAGACTCTCTGCGTGAACCCCGCCGGATCACATTCCTGTTATGTGAAAATTCAACAGGCCGTGAATGCCGCCTCGAACAACGATCTAATCAAAGTTGGCCCCGGCACCTACGCCGAGGGCGTGGTTATCGGCAAGCCGCTTTCCCTCATCGGCGCGGGCCCCGATCGATCCGTTATTGATGCCGCGAGCCTCCCGAACGGCATTCTGCTGGACGGTTACAACAATCCCGGACTCAGCGGCGTGACCGTGGCGGGCTTTACCGTAAAGGACGCTCTGTACGAAGGAATTCTTGTACTCAATACCGCGAACGCCACCATTCGCGATAATTACGTCCTGAACAATGATTTGGAGGGACCGGTTTTCGGCTCCGGCCCGGCCTGCAACGGCCAGCCCGCGTATGAGACCGACGAAAGCGGGGATTGCGGCGGAGCCATCCATCTGTTGGGAGCGGTGGACTCGGTCGTCTCCGGCAACTTTATCACGGGCAACGCCGATGGCATCCTGATCAGCGACGACAGTGGCGAAAGCCACGGCAACGTTCTGACCCGCAACCTCGTCATCGACAACCCCCTCGAGTGCGGGATTGTTCTGGCCTCACACCCGCCGGTGGGTTCCACTCCGCCCTATTACTCTAAGCATCACGGGGTGGACCACAATACCGTCTCCGAAAACGTGGTTTCGAGAAATGGAGTGCAAGTGGGAGGCTCGGGCGCAGGGCTGTTTTCCGATGGCGAAGGCCCGGGGCGGGTCTCGCAAAATCTGATCCTGCAAAACCAGTTGACGCAAAATGGTATTCCGGGAGTTTCCCTGCACTCTCACGTGGGCCCTTCTTTTGGAGCACCAGCCGACAACATGGACGGAAACATGATCCTCGGCAACTACATCGCGGGGAACGGGGCCGACACGGATGACACGGCTACGCCCGGCACGGCTGGAATTAACATCAACAGCGGCGGAGGAGGCTCGCCGATTCATGGCACCGTGATTTCGGGGAACATCATCCGCGACGAGCAGGTGGACATCGCGATCAACGTCCCCAGCGCAGTCGACGCCCACATGAACGATCTGCTGGGTGGCCAGGTTGGCGTGGCGAACATTTGCGCCTTCGACATGGCCTCCTGCGCGGGCAGCATCGATGTGACCAGGAACTTCTGGGGATGCCCGGCCGGCCCCGGCAGCAAAGGATGCGCGACGGCCAGCGGTTCCGATGTCCTCTACACCCCCTGGCTGACAGCGCCCGTTCCCGGAGAGAAAGCTGGCGCCGGGCGATAAACATCGGATCGCAAACGGAGGTTGAGAGGATAGACGGTACATGTGGGCCACATGTTGACATGTGACCCACATGAAACCAACTTATCTGCATGTTCAACGGAATGCCCGTGAAAAAGACGATGAAAATGATCCAGCCTGCGCAACGTCCCGGACGCTCTGCATCGCGGCCTGAAAGCTCAGGCCGCGCCCGCCCGCCTATCGTTCTCGGACTATCTGATCGCCGAAATCAAGGAGATCGCCGAGCGCCCCACGCTGGCGGAATTGCGCGACCGTCTTCATACTCGCAGGCCGGTTGACCTGCCGGACACCGCCCGCCTGGTCCGCGAAGAGCGCGAGGCGCGTTGATCGTCCTCGATGCTTCCGCGGCCATTGACTGGCTGCTCCAAAGTGTCGCGGGAAGGAAAATCGAGAAGCGAATTTACGCGCACGGGGAACCGCTGCATGCGCCCCATTTTCTGGACGTTGAGGTCGCGCAGGTGTTGCGGCGACTGGTGCGGGAATCCGCGATTTTCAGCGCCGCGCGCCGACCAGGCGCTTCAGGACCTCCTCAGCTTGCGGTTAAACCGTTATCCCCACTTCGTTTTCCTGCCCCGCATCTGGCGGCTGCGCCACAACCTCTCGGCCTACGATGCCGCCTACGTCGCCCTTAGCGAGAGACTCGGGGCCACGCTGATCACCGCCACGCCCGTCTCGCCTCGGCTTCTCCCCGCGGCGTGAGCGTCGAGCTGTTTTCACATTTGCTGACCTTCACTTCGGCGTCCAGGGATTGGTATTGGCGGGCGCGTTGGGGTTCACGCTAAAGGGCCAGAGGTAGAGGTTCATCGCGTCCTGGCTCCGCGATTCGACCACCGCATATTCGCCTGGAGCCAGGTCCTCGATGGGCGTGAGTTTCAGCCAGCCGCTCCCCACCCGATCGATGGCGGTTTTCACCGCATCCTGTTCGTGGCTGAGTTGCCCGCTGGAGCTGCGCTTGATGTCTCCGACAATGCGCCTGCCGCCCTTCACTTTCACGCGGACAATGCGGAAGCGGTCGAAAGCAAGGACCGGGCCCACAGGTTGCTGGGGCTGTTGCGGCTGCTGCGGCCCGGCGCGCGGCGCGTCCAGGCTGGGCTGGGAAGGCTTGGCGGAGTCGGTTTCGCCGGGCGGAGGCCCTTGATCTTCCTCTTCAACATTGATGTAGATGGAGGGAACGGCTGCATGGGAGTAGACGGAAGCGTGCTCCCCTTCGAGTTCAATGTTTTGCTTGCCGCTGACGCCGGGAAGCGCTCCACGTAGAATGCTGCCCCTGGAAGCCCGATTGATGTCAGCTTCGCCTTGCTGCAACTCGACGAGTTGCGGCTGGCCTTTGAAATTATCCAGAAGGAACATACCGGAGGCGTCGGGCAAGCGCAGTCCGGGAGAGACCTCGGGCATCCGCACCTCTTCGCCTTCCCGATCGGCGGCGCTTTCCTTGTCGATGAGGGCGGCCTCAGGGATGGCCGGGCCGGCGGAGCTTTCCTTCTCATATTTTTCCGTGGCCGGCCAATCCACCAGCGCCGACGGCAACTCCTCCCACTCCTCGCGCTCGGCGCTCAGGTAGCGGACGCGGTCGCCTTTCACTTCATACCTGGTCACCGATTGATAGGAACCGTCTTTGAGAATCAATCGGTGCGCGAGTTGAGGGGTCTGCGAATGCAGGCTGATGGCGAAGCCCAGGCATGCAACCGCCATCGCAACCCGGATCCCGATTCGAAGTCCAGTTCGTGAACTCATAATTCTTCTGAAAGCTACTCATCCATTATGCGCATTCCCAAGCTGCAAGTAGAGAAGGCCGGCAAGAGCCGGCCTTCAGAATTCATCTCTCATCCCATCGAATGCCCATCTACTTCTTAGGAGCGATTGCATCCTTGGCAGCCTTGGCGACGCGGAACTTTACCACCGTCTTCGCCTTGATCTGTATGGGCTCGCCGGTCTGCGGATTGCGCCCTACGCGGGCTTTGCGGTGCGCCTTCACCAGCCGGCCCAGGCCGGGCACGACAAATACACCGTTCTTTTTGGTCTCCTTCACTGCCACGTCGGCGAGTTGCTCAAAAAAAGCCGCCACCGTCTTGTTGGGAAGCTCGACTTTCTCCGCCATGTGACGGACGAGTTGAGTCTTAGTCAAACCTGCAGCCATGTTTCCTCCTTGGAAAAAAGTTTGTTTTTTTATTCCAGCGGGGTTGATCTTATATCAGCCGCCCTGTGGAAAACAGCCATATTTTACGCGGGTTCCACAAATATCACCTCTCGAAAGGTCCGTTTTATCTGCCTATTCGCAAGCCCGCCTCCCAAAATGGTCTAATCAGGCCCGAAAACGAGCTCGACGTGCTCGCTTCTGCCTCTTCCGTTCCGGGCGAAGTTCAACTCTCGCTCCCCGAGCTCTGCGGCTTATCTACGCTAGCTCTCTTTCCGGAATGCCAGAATCCGGTACCATGATGTTGGAAGGAGATTCCACCCTTTGAATTGCGCTATCTGCGATCTGCGCAAAGAGAGACGCTTTTGCCCCGCCGTTCACGGGCGCATTTGTCCTCAGTGCTGCGGAGAGCAACGCGAAGTCACTCTCGATTGCCCTTCTGACTGTGCTTATCTGCAGCAGGCGCGCCAGCACGAAAAGCCGCGCTCCGCCGCCGAATTCGATACCGCTTCCCTGTTCCTGCACGTCGAAATTTCTGACCAGTTCACCTATGAACACGAGCACCTGCTCATGGGATTAATGTACTCCCTGGCGAAATCCGCGGCGGCCGACCGGGCGCTCAACGATCGCGACCTAATCGCCGCTCTGTCGGCGATGTGCGCCAGCCGCGAACGCCGCCTCAACTCAGGGCTGCATTATGAGGAACCCCCGGCCATCCTGGCGCAGCGCGCTATCGCGGCCCGGGTCGAGGAGATGATCCAGCAGTATCGCGAGGTCGAACAGCGGCAACTCGGGCACTCCCGCCTTCGGGAAACCGATGCGCTGAAAGCCTTGGTTTTCCTGCTTCGCCTGGCTCACGGACGGACCTCCGGCCGCCCCAAATCCCGGGCGTTGATTGATTTCCTCTCCTCGCAGTTTCCCGAGAAAGAGCCGGCAATCCTCGCTCCCCAGGATGCGGGCAGTCGCCTTATCATCCCTTAGTTCGATTTCCATCGATCTTCTTCACCGCCTGCCCCTCCGGCAGCGCCTCGCGCAGCTCCAGAATGGTTTGCTTCAGCAGTGGGTGCCGCACTCCCGGCGCAATCTCTGCTAATGGCTCCAGCACGAAGCGCCGCTGGTGCATCGCAGGATGGGGAATGGTGAGTTTCGCCGAGGCCGTCACCACACTGTCGAAAAGCAAAATATCCAGATCGATCCGCCGTGGCCCTTTCTTCTGCAACCGCCGCCGGCCCATTTCCGCTTCAATGCCCAGCAGCGAAATCATTAATTCTGCCGGTGTCAGTCGGGTTTCCAGCTCCACCACGCCATTCAAGAACCACGGTTGCTCGGTGAATTCGATTGGTTCAGTCTCATAAAAGGAGGAGACATTCGCCAATCGCCCCAGCGCGCTCAGCCGGGTCAACGCCTCGCGCAACTGCGCATCGCGCTCCCCTACGTTCGACCCTAGCGAAAGATAAGCCTTGGAGAGATGAGGCTTGGATGGATGAACCGCCTCCGGCGAACCCCGCCCCTCAGTGTCTTCCCTCATTTCTGCGCCTTGCCGAGTGTGCCTTTCGTTCTCTCCCCGGGAGACCTTCGTTACTTTCCGGCCTTCTCGCTTGGTCTTAGAATTAAATCATGTTGGGGTCGTTACTGCTCAGTCGGGACACTGAAGTATTTCGCATCCTGCGCCCCACGCTGGAGAAACTCTCCATTGAGGTCGAGGTGTGCCAGGAAGCCAAGAAAGCCACCGAAATCCTGCTCTCCGAAAAGTTCGACGCCGTGATTGTGGATTGCGACGATTTGCCCGGCGGAATCGCCGTGCTGGAGGGGTTGCGCGCCACCCCCAGTAACAAGAGCTCGGTCACCTTCGCTATCGTCAACGGCCAGAAAACCACCACCCAGGAAGCTTTCGGCATGGGGGTGAATTTTGTCCTGCACAAACCGATTTCCGCTCTTAACGCATCGCGCTGTTTCAACGCCGCCCTAGGCTTCATGCTGCGCGAGCGCCGCCGCTACTTTCGTCTCCCCCTTAGAATGCCGGTCACCCTGGTCGTGGATAACAAACCGCTCCAGGCCACTTCCACCGACATCAGCGAAGGGGGAATGGCGCTGCTGGCATATCGCGCTCTGCCCAGGAATGCTAAGCCCCGTTTACAATTTACCCTGCCTGCCACCAGTCTCGCTTTCGACGTGGAAACCGAGGTGGCCTGGGCCGACATTAAAGGCCGGGCGGGGGTGCGCTTTGTGGGTATTCCCAAAGGTTCCCTGCTCTTTCTCGAGGGCTGGCTGAACGAGCGCACGGAGAAAAATAAAGACCCGCGAAACCCTTCCCCTAAAGCCTGAGCCTGAAGAACTCCGCAAATTCCCGCCGCCAGCCGGTACTCACCTGGGGACTTGCGCCCTGATGCCACCGTGGCAATCTCTATAGTTGTACCGGAGAATTGCCCCATGACTACTCCCAACTGCCGGGTGGACCGCATTCAGAAAACCCTGAGCTGGTTTGAGAACGATGTGCCGTTATTGAATATGCGAGTGCGGGAGCTTTCCCTGGAAAGGCAGCGCTCCGCGCAGAAATTTGCCGCCGCTCTGATCGATCGTACCCGCGCCGAACTTGAACGTTTGCTGCAGGAAGAGCGTGAGGCGACAGCGGAAGCCACGGAGTTTCCTTGCGAACCGGCAGATTAGGCGCACACTTTTCGGTGAATACGCCGCATTTCTTTGCCGCACAAGAGATCCCTCTCGCGCTATGCTGACAACTGGCGGCGCGTCGCTGCCCGCGGTCCGGGTTCTATGGTTTCCGATTCCATCATCCTCCAGCACATCTCCCGGCAGCCCAGGCGCTTGGCAGGATTCAAGCAGCTTGTCCGCGAACTTGGCCTGCATGGCGGCGCTCGCGCGGACCTCAACCACCGTCTGAAGCAGCTCGCCGCCAACGGCCAACTCGTCGCTCTCGACTCCGACCGTTGGGCCCTTCCCGCCGCGTCTTCTGAAAGCGACCTGGTGGCCGGGCGCCTCACCATGCACCGCGACGGCTTTGGCTTCGTAATTCCTGACCGGTCGGTACTCGGCCCGGCGCTGAAGGCACGGCTGACCGGCGATATCTTTATTCCGCCTCACGCCTTGGGCAACGCCATGCACGGCGATCGCGTCCTGGTGGAGATTGTCTCCACTCGCCCCGGGGGCCGCGCCGAAGGCCGTATCGTGCGCTCCGTGGTCCGTCTCCATCCCACCGTGGTGGGGATTTTTCATTACGGCGCAAGGAATAATTATGTGAAACCCCTCGATAGCAAGATCACGCAGGAGATCTTGATCCCCCCCGGCATGGAAGTTGTAGCGCCCGCCCTCGCCGGCGCGAAGCCGCTTCCGCCCTCATCGGTCGACCGGGTGCTGGGCGACGAAGCCGCCCGCGCCGCCGCCTGGGACGACCTGGAAGGCGTGGTGGTCGACGTCGAAATTACCGACTGGCCCACACCCACGCAAAACCCTCGCGGGCGCGTCTTCGAGATCCTGGGGCGTCAGGACGAATTCGGAGTTGACGTCGAAATCATCATTCGAAAGTTTCACCTTCCCCACCGCTTTCCCGCGGCCACCTTGCAAGAAGCGCAGAGCATTTCTCCGATGATCGCTGCATCGGATCTCCGCCGGCGCCGTGACTTTCGTGACCTTCCCATCGTCACCATCGACGGCGAAACCGCCCGCGACTTCGATGACGCGGTCACGGTGCGTCAATTGCCCAGCGGCAACTTCGAACTCCAGGTTCACATCGCGGATGTTGCGCACTACGTCACCCCCGGTTCCGCGCTCGATCAGGAGGCGCATCTGCGCGGCACCAGCGTTTATTTCCCCGACCGCGCCGTCCCCATGCTCCCCCTCCAACTCTCCACCGATATTTGCAGCCTGCGCCCGCACCTGGACCGACTGGTGCTCTCCTGCGTCATGCAAATCGACTCCCAGGGTGAAATCGTGGGTTATGAATTGTGCGAGGGCGTCATTCGCTCGGCGGAACGCATGACCTATACCAGCGTGAACGCCATACTGGAAGACGATCCCGCAATGTGCCAGCGCTACGCCAGTCTGGCGCCTTCTTTCGAGCGCATGCGCGACCTGGCTCTGATTCTCAATCGCAAGCGCCAGCGCCGCGGATCGATTGACTTCGATCTTCCCGAACCGGTTATCGAGTTCGATGAACTAGGATTGATGAAGAGCGTTACCCGCTCCGAGCGCAACACCGCTCACCGGCTGATTGAAGAGTTTATGCTGGCCGCCAATGAGTGCGTGGCCCAGTATCTGGAAACCAAACGGGTCGCGTCCTTATATCGCATCCATGAGAAGCCCGACGCCAAGCGGGTTTACGACTTCGAGGTAATCGCCGCAACTTTTGGATATTCCCTGGGCGTAGGAGCTCTTCCCATTCACCGCGTGCAGTTCAAAAGCGACCGCCGCGCCACCCGCGGAACTGGCAAGCCGGCTCGAACTCTCGAAATTCCTCAGGATGTTCACATCACGCCCCGCATGTATCAGAAGCTCGCGGCCAAAATTGCCGGCAAGCCGGAAGAGCGCATCGTCAGCTATCTGATGTTGCGCTCGTTAAAGCAGGCGCGCTATTCCGAGGAGAACGTCGGCCACTTTGCACTGGCCGCTCCCAGCTACACTCACTTTACCTCGCCCATCCGGCGTTATCCCGACTTGATTGTGCATCGCATTTTGAAAGAAATGCTGCGCAACTCCGCGGAGCGGCATGAAGATGACGTGCCGGTCGGCGTTTTTCCCAATGCTCCAAGAAACATCGGAGAGCCGCGCCAGGCTTCCTCGCCCGGAATGCAAGATTGCGAAGAGGACGCCCCGTCTCCCTGGTCCAAACGCCGCGACCACTCCGCCCATCGCAGAGCCCTGGAACCGCTCGGCGGGCCGATTCCGCTCGATGAGCTGCACACCATCGCGGAGGAATCCAGCCACACCGAGCGCCGCGCCGATGAAGCCGAACGCGAGTTGATGGAGTGGAA
>Ga0181534_10000382_pt1 | contig 31514 bp, 23 predicted proteins | sample PEATcosm2014_Bin_37_FD_119758 | JGI IMG/M metagenome (GOLD analysis project Ga0181534, IMG submission 119758) | Peatland microbial communities from MTU Mesocosm Facility, Houghton, MI, USA - PEATcosm2014_Bin17_10_metaG | ecosystem: Environmental > Terrestrial > Soil > Wetlands > Peat | place...
AGCGCACCGCCGCGCGCACGCTCGGCGAGATCATCGAATCGGCGGACGTGTTTCTGGGTTTGTCGGCCGGCGGGGTGCTGAGCCAGGCCATGGTGGCCAGGATGGCCGCGCGGCCGCTGATCCTTGCGCTCGCCAACCCAACCCCGGAGATTTTGCCGGACGAGGTGCGCGCGGTGCGCTCGGATGCGGTCATCGCGACCGGGCGCAGCGATTATCCCAATCAGGTCAACAACGTGCTGTGCTTTCCTTTTGTGTTTCGCGGTGCGCTCGACGTGGGCGCGACCACGATCACCCGGGAGATGGAAATCGCCACGGTGCACGCCATTGCCGAGCTTGCACGCCAGGAGCAAAGCGACGTCGTGGCGGCCGCCTACGGCGGCATCGAGAACTTGAGCTTCGGGCCCGCCTACATCATCCCGAAGCCGTTCGATCCGCGCCTGATCGTCAAGATCGCCCCGGCCGTTGCCAGGGCCGCGATGGAGTCCGGCGTCGCGACGCGCCCGATTGCGGACCTCGAGGCCTACAGCCGCCGGTTGCTGCAATTCGTCTATCACAGCGGCACGCTGATGCAGCCGATTTTCTCCGCCGCGCGCAAGATCGCGCCCGAGCGCAGCCGCATCGTCTATGCCGAGGGCGAGGATGAACGGGTGCTGCGCGCCGTGCAGATCGCCGTCGATGAAAAGCTCTCGACGCCGATCCTGGTGGGGCGCCCGGCGGTGATCGAACGGGCCATCAAACGGCACGGCCTGCGCATCCGCATCGGCGAGCACGTCACGGTGGTCAATCCGGAGCGCGATGATCGCTATCGCGAGTACTGGCAGAGCTACCATGCGCTGACCTGCCGGCGCGGCATCACGGCGCAGTACGCGCGCCTGGAGATGCGCCGGCGCACCACGCTCATCGCCGCCATGCTTCTGAAGAAGGGCGAGGCCGACGGCTTGATTTGCGGCACCATCAGCACCACCGCGCGCCATTTGCGTTACATCGATCAGGTGCTCGGCCGGCGCGCCGGGGTCGATGTTTATGGGGCGATGAACGGCCTGATCCTGCCGGGACGCCAGGTGTTCATCGTCGATACGCACGTGAATCTCGATCCAAGTGCGCTCGAACTGGCCGAAATCATCCAGCTCGCCGCGGAACAGCTGTGCGCATTCGGATTGGTGCCGAAAGTCGCGCTGTTGTCGCACTCGAATTTCGGCAGCAGCAACTCGCCATCCGCCTTGAAGATGCGCGCGGTGCTCGAACTGCTGCACGAGCGCCTGCCGAACCTCGAAGTGGACGGTGAAATGCACGGCGATTGCGCGCTCGATGAGGCGGCGCGCGCCGCGGTGATGCCCGACAGTCCGCTGCACGGCAGTGCGAATCTTCTGGTCTGTCCGAACCTGGACAGCGCCAACATCGCGTACAACCTGCTCAAATCCGCGGCCGGCCACAATGTGGCCATCGGTCCGATTTTGCTCGGCTGCGCCTCTCCGGCCCACATCTTGACGCCTGCGGCGACGGTGCGGCGGATCGTCAACATGACCGCCGTGACCGTGGTCGAGGCCAACCGGTCGGCGGCGCCCGCCGTCAGCGAAAAATGATCACCACGGCGGCGGTCGCCGCGAGCAGCGCCGCCGACAGGAAGCGATAGTCGCGCCACGGCGCCACACCGCGCAGGCGGATCTGTTCGGCGCGGCTGTAGCCGATCTGGTACATGGTCGCCTGGCGCGCGGCGCTCAGCGGCAGCGGCTTGCGCAGGCTCACGGTGACCAGGATGGCCGCGTCGATCACGGTGAGGAGCGGTGCGGCGTAGAGAAAATGAAAATGTGTCCAATGCAACGGCACATTGACCAGAAAAAGCCCGATGCCGCACAACGAACCGAACCGCATGGTCGCCGCGGCCGCGTCGGGCGTCGCCCCGCGCCAGAACATGCCGAATACGAACACCGTGACGACCGGCGGCACCACGTACGCGAGGACGGCTTGCAGGTACTGCCAGAGCGAAGGAAATAACTGCAACTGCGGCGCCCAGATCACGGCGATCAGCAGCAGTGCCGCCGTGGCCCATCGGCCGACCCGCACGACGGCGCCGTCGGACAGTCCGGGCTTGAATTGATTGACCAGGTCCATGGTGATCAAGGTCGAGGCGGAATTGAGCATCGAGGCGATCGACACCATGGTTGCGGCCACGAAGCCGGCCACGACCAAGCCGACGAGACCCGCCGGCAGCAAATGCAGGATCAGCATGGGATATACCGCATCGGCGCGCGGCAACCGGGGAAAGAGCAGCAGCGCGCAGGTACCCGGCAACACAATGAGAAACAGCACGGGCAATTTCAGCAGCCCCGCGAACAGGGCGCCCCAGCGGGCGTGGTCGATGTTCTTCGCGGAGAGCATGCGCTGCACGATCGATTGATTGGTGCACCAGTAGTAAAAGCCGAGCAGCGGGATGCCGAGCAGCAGCCCCGGCCACGGTACACCCGGATCGCCGATGGGGCGGATCAACGAGATGGCCGCCGGCGCGACGCCGTTCATGACGGCATGCCAACCGCCGGCGCGATTGAAGGCCCCGAGTGCGATCAGCAGCGCGCCGGCCAGCAGGACGACGGCCTGCACCGCCTCGGTGTAGATCACCGCCCGCAGGCCGCCCAAAGTCGTGTAGAGCCCGGCCGCTCCGGCGAGGACCGCGACGATGAGCCACAGCGGCCAGGTCGGGAACAGCAACTGACAGACCAGTGATCCGCTGTAGAGCACGCCGGCCGAATCGACGACAATGTTCAGAAATAGCGTCAGCAGGGCAAAGTGCACGCGTGCCCGGCCATCGTAGCGGCGCTCGAGAAACTCCGGCATGGTGAAGGTCTGACTGCGAATCACGTAGGGCAGCAGAAACAGGCAGAAGAACACCAGCACGACATTCGCCGTCCATTCGTAGTCGTAGACCGAAATGCCCATCGCATAGGCTCCGCCCGCGAGCCCGACCAACGCGGTCGAGGACATGTTCGAGGCGAGCAGCGCCAGGCCGATCACGGGCCAGCGGGTGGCGCGGGAGGCCAGGAAGTAGTCCACCGGGCCCACCTGGCGACGCGACATGAGCAGCCCGAGCAGCACCAAACCGCCGACATAGGCCCCGACCACCAGCCAATCGAGGAGGCCAAGCAAGCCGTGCGGATCAAGCCGCATTGGCGACCTCACGGCCCAGGGTCGTCGTCGGGTCTGATGCAATGCCGGTTGACAGCGCTGACATCTTTGCCTCTAATCCCATCCTGGGGGGGCGCTCTGGTGCGGCTCGGAGCGTGGTCTTGGAGGCGGTTGCATTGCAGAAAATATAATTATTACAGGCACTTAAAGCTACCATGGTGAATCGTTCAGCTCCCCGGACCCGCGCCGCCGCCGCTTTGCTGGCCGCCTGGATGACGGCCGCCGCCGCGGCGACCGTCACGCCGCCGCCTCCCGGCGCCAGTGTACATCCGGAGCTTTGGCCCGCGGCTGCGCCCCACGTCGCGGCAGCCGAAACCGTCTCCCTGGTCGAGGACCTCATCAGCCGCATGAGCCTCGAGGAGAAGGTCGGCCAGATGATCCAGGCCGACATTGCCTCGATCACACCGGAGGACCTGCGCACCTACCCCTTGGGATCGATTCTGGCCGGCGGCAACGCGGCGCCGGGCGGGAACATTCGCACCACCCCGCAAGCCTGGTTGAACCTCACCGATGCGTATCACCGGGCCGCGCTCGAGGGGACCGGTCCGTCCCATCGGGCCATCCCGCTGTTGTTCGGGATCGACGCGGTGCACGGCGATGCGAAGCTGATCGGTGCCACGATTTTTCCGCACAACGTCGGCTTGGGCGCCGCCCATGACGCGGAATTGATCCGGCGCATCGGCGCCGCCACGGCCGAGGAAGTGGCCTCGACCGGTATCGACTGGACCTTCGCGCCCACCGTGGCGGTGGCGCGCGACGTGCGCTGGGGCCGCTCGTATGAGAGCTATTCGGAGTCTGCGGCCTTGGTGGCGCAGTATGCCGCCGCGATGGTCACGGGTTTGCAGGGCGAAGTGGATTCGCCGCAATTCATGTCGCCCGGCCACACCCTGTCCTCGGTCAAGCATTTTTTGGGCGATGGCGGAACGCGCGACGGGCGTGATCAGGGCGATACCGTGGCGAGCGAAGCCGAGCTGCGCGATGTGCATGCGCCGGGTTACGTGGCCGCGATCGATGCCGGCGCCATGATCGTGATGGCTTCCTACAACAGTTGGAACGGCATGAAACTGCACGGCCATTACGACCTGCTCACCGGCATTCTCAAGGGCCGGATGGCCTTCGACGGCTTCGTGGTGGGAGATTGGAACGCCCACGAGCAGGTGCCGGGCTGCACCAAGACCGATTGCGCGGCCGCGATCCTCGCCGGGGTCGACATGTTGATGACGCCGGACAGTTGGCAGGATGCCTATCGAAATACCCTGGCGGAGGCGCGCGCGGGCAGGATTCCGCAGGCACGCATCGACGATGCGGTGCGCCGGATTTTGCGGGTCAAGGCGCGCGCCGGGTTGTTTTCGCGGCCGCCTCCGCCGCTCGATCGGGCCGCGCCACGCTTCGAGCAATTGGGCAGCGCGGCGCATCGTGCCATCGCGCGCGAAGCCGTGCGCAAGTCGCTGGTGTTGCTCAAGAACGCGCGCCACACGCTGCCCTTGGATCCGCATGCCGCCGTGCTGGTCACCGGCGCCGGGGCGGACGACATCGGCATGCAGAGCGGCGGATGGACCATCGACTGGCAGGGCGATCACAATGCCAATGCGGATTTTCCCGGCGCCACCTCGATTTACGCCGGCATCCGCGCGCGCGTCATCGCGGCCGGCGGCACGGCAACGCTCAGCCGCGATGGCCGCTTCGCGCGCAAGCCGGACGTGGCGATCGTGGTGTTTGGCGAGGTACCGTACGCGGAGTTCGAGGGCGACCGCGAGACGCTCGAGTTCTCGGCGCACGACCGTCAGGCGTTGAAGCTGCTGCGGCGGCTGCACCGCCAAGGCGTGGCGACCGTCTCGGTGTTTTTGTCAGGACGCCCGATGTGGGTGAACCCGCAGATCAACGCCTCCGATGCCTTCGTGGCCGCCTGGTTGCCGGGCAGTGAAGGGGAGGGGATTGCCGATGTGCTGTTTCGCGCCGCCGACGGCTCGACGCCGTACGATTTTACCGGACGGCTGAGTTTCTCGTGGCCGCGCACCGCCATGCCGGTCGGATTCGATGCGACGGGCCAGGTGCACGGTGCACTGTTTCCGCGCGGTGCTGGATTGGATTACGCGAGTCGCGGCGAGCTCGAGCCGCTTTCCGAGGATGCGCAGATACCGCCGGCTTGGCGCGCGCCCGAGGGCAGCTTGTTTCATGCCGGGCACGTCATCGCCCCCTGGTCGGTGTTCGTGGCGGATGCGGGCAGCCAGGTGCACGTGACGACGCAGCGCCAGGACAGTCCGCACGGCATCGTCAGTATCGCGCTGGGTCCGGATGGCGCGCAGGCGGTGTGGCATGGCGGCGAGCGCGGGGTCGTGCTCATCTCCGGACGGGCCGAGGATTTGCGCCCCGCCATGCGCGGGGGCGCCACGCTCGCCGTGCGCTACCGGATCGAGCGCGCACCGGAACAGCGGGTCGAGCTGGCGATGATGTGCACCGAGGCGGGGTGCGGCAGCGGCGGCGCCGCAGCGCTCGATGTGACCGAATCCGTCACCTCGACCGCCCCGGCGAGGTGGCGGACCCTGCGTGTACCGCTGTCCTGTTGGAGCGCGGCGGGCGCGGACCTCAAAGACGTCGAGCAGCCCTTCGTGCTCGCCACGTCCGGCCGGTTCGGGATGACGATCGCCGACGTGCGCATCGAGCCGCGGGGCGAGTCCGGCAAGGTGCATTGTCCGTGAGGCGCGAATGATCCGCACGCATGGGCCCGGCGAGTGGCTAAACTAGCGCAGCTGCCCAGGTTTTAGGATTTTGCCATGGCCCTCATTCCCGCGTCGGTGACCATTCAAGAGGTGGCCGATCTTGCCCAGGTCTCGCCGAAGACCGTCTCACGAGTCATCAACAATGAGCCGCGCGTGCGTTCCGATACGCGCAAACGCATCCTCGAAGCGATCGAGCATCTCAACTACCGTCCCAATCTGAATGCGCGGGGCCTCGCCAGCAATCGCTCCTTCCTCATCGGCTTGTTTTGCGATCGACCGGGCGACTACTTGAGCGAATTTCAAGCCGGGGCGGTGGAGCGCTGCCGGGAAGCGAGCATGCACTTGATGGTCGAGCCGTGGGACGTGCACAGCGCGACCATTGAAAAGCAAATCGACACGCTGCTCGGGCAGCTGCGAATGGAGGGGGTCATCCTGCTGCCGCCGCTCAGTGATCACCCGCTGGTATTGAGCAAATTGCACGAGGCGGCGATTCCCGTGGTGCGCATCGCGCCGAAACACAACGTGGGCGCCACGCCTTCGATCGGCATCGATGATTACGCGGCCGCGCGCCAGGTCACGGCGCATCTGCTCGGCCTCGGCCATCGGCGCATCGGTTTCATGCTCGGGCGGCCGGAGCATGGCGCCACTGAACAGCGCTATCTCGGTTTCATCGACGAGATGCGGGCGCACGATGTGCCGGTCGATTTCGATCTGGTGCAGACCGGTAATTTTCTGTTCAGCGACGGATTGGTGTGTGCCGAGCGGATGCTGCGCGCCGCCCTGCCGCCGACCGCGATCTTTGCCAGCAACGACGACATGGCGGCGGCGGTGGTTTCGATGGCCCGCAAGTTCGGCTTGTATCTGCCGGCTCAGTTGTCGGTAACCGGGTTCGATGACGCGCCGGTCGCCACCATGATCTGGCCGGAACTCACGACGGTGCGCCAACCCGTGGCGGCCATGGCGCGCATCGCCGCCGATCTCATCATTCGTCTGGAACCGCGCCGGCGCGGTTGGCCGGAGCGCATGCCGCGTCATCTGCTGGAACACGAACTCATCGTTCGCAGCTCGACCGCCCGGGCCGCCGGGCGCGCGGGCTGAGGGATTTTACCGACCCCGAAGAGCGGCTGTGTCAGTGCGTCAGTGCTGGGCTTTCCAGGTTGCCAGTTCGGCATTGAGCACATCCAGGATGTTGCCCTGAACCAGCGCGATATCGAGGGGGTGCAATCCCCAACCCCCACCCAGATTATTGGCCGTCAACTTGTTGGTATCTTGCGCGGCGAACCGCCCGGGTTCGACGGTCACGACGAAAACATTGGCGCCGGCGACGCTTTGACACCTGCCGGTGATCTGACCGATGGCCTCCAGCCAGGGTGGTTTGGGGACCTGAAAATAGGGTTTGAGCATGCCGGTCCCGCCGGACGGTGCGGCCGGATTGACGCAGGCGCTCTCGAATCCGTCACCCCGGGCGGCACCAAACGCCGGCGTGGAGGAATCGCCGGTCAGGTAACTGGCCCACACATAAACGCACCCGGTCTGTGCCGCCTGACTGCAGGTGGGAATGTTGATGAACGTGCCGCCCATCGCGGCACCGGCCGGAACGGCGAGGGAAGGGTCTCCCGCGAGAAAGGCGGAGACCAGCAGCGCCTGACTTGCGGTGCCATCGATGCTGCCGGCGATCAGGTACTGCAGCAGGATCGTGCCCTGGCTGTGTCCGATGAGAACCACCCCGCGGCCCTGATTGTCATTTTTCAGGTAATAGTCCCACGCAGCCTGCACATCCTGCATGGGTATCCCCGTGCTCGTGATGGGAGTTCCGTGGTTCAGGCCGTACCCGGTCACCTGCCGATAGATGGGTGCAAAAACCCGGCAAATCGACGACAGCCTGCCCACTTGCGCTTTGGCAATGGCCTGAATCATCGGGCTGTCGGCGAGATCGGCGTAGGGCGTTTGCTCCGGAGACTCCGTGGGGTAGACGTAGAAGCAGTCGATGGCGGGATTGGCGGCTGGCGTGAAAGGCTGCGGCGTGGTCTGCCCGTCGGCGTCCTGAACCGTCGCATCCAATCCCTCTGTGCAGACCGATTCCATGCCGGGCCGGCAGATCCAGTCCGCGGCCAATGAATAATCGGGTGCGCCCGGCTCGCCGGCCGAGCTCACGGGCACGGGGTTGGTCGAACCGGCTGCGGCGGTCGAGCCGGTCTGGCCGCCGCCACTGCCGCCGCACCCGGCGAGGACCAGAATCAGGTTGGCCGCCGCCGTCAGGGCGGCCCGCTGCGGCACGCCGAATCGAGCGCTGCGTAGGATGTTCATCGCACACCTCCGTCGATCCGATTGCATCGGCCCAGCAAATCATCGGGAGGCGTAAATCACAATCAGACGGAGACGGGTCCTTGCGTGGGGCGATTGCCCGCCCAAAAACCGCCCCAGGTCAGATAAAGGCCGATCAAGAGTGCCGGGCCGAGGAATAGCCTCGGATGCTGGCCGTAGTGAATGCTCTGCATCCATCCGGCGAGCGCCTCGGGCGTGAGTAACGCCAGAAGAAGTCCCTTGGCCAGAATGAGCCATCCAACCAGGGTGACGATAACCGGCAGCGTGCCGCCGGACCAAATGTTGTGTCCAATCACCATGGCGAGGCCGATCGCGAGACTCATGACGGCGTACGCGAGCAGGACCGGCCCGTCCGCCATCGTGGCACCGATGATTCCGCTTCCGCGCGCCAGCAGGCATAGCACCATCAAGACGGTGAAAAATCCGATGAAGCGCGCCAAAAAGACCGTGAGTGAGGACATGGGGCGAACCCTCCATTGCAGCACTTGAGTCTACCGCGGGTCCGTAGCAAATGATCGGGTAGTGGGATATATAGGACGGGTCGCGCAATTGGCAAAAGGAACCCGTGTGAAGAACATCAAGATCGGCGCTATCGCGGCTGTCATGTGGTTGGCCGCGAGCGCCGCGAACGCGCGCGAAGTGACCCTCGTCACCGGGCTTCGTGGACCCGAGGGTCCATTGTATGTCGACGGCAATCTCTATTTCGTGGGCTGGGTTTCCAATACGCTGTCCCGATGGGACGGCCATGCAACCACCGTGATCAACACCCTAGAGGGGTGCGGTCATAACGGCCTCGCGCTCACCCAGCAAAAGACCTTTCTGCTTGCCTGTACCGATGATCACGGAGCGATCCTCGAACTCGACCTGTCGGGAAAACAGCTGCGCCGCTGGGACGCCGATGACATGGGCAGGCCCTTTACCGGCGGCATCAACGATGTCGTGGTCAGCGCCAATGGCGGCGCTTATGCGACGGTGTTTGGTCCACCCAAGGCCCTTCCCACCGCCGTGGCCGGCAAGATTCTCTATCTTGCGCCTGGTGCCAAGCAGTGGATCGAAGTGGCGGACGACCTCAATTACGCCAACGGCATCGGCGTCTCGCCCGATCAGAAAACCCTGTACGTGAGCGAAACGGTGGGCAACTGCATCCTGAAGTTCACGGTCAACGCCGATGGTTCGTTGAGCGAGCGCTCAAATTTCGTCCTGTTGAACCTGTTGGTTCCGGACAAGGTCAAGTCCTGGTGGCTCGGACCGGACAGCATGAAAATCGACCGCAAGGGCAACATCTTCGTGGCGCAGTGGTCCGGCGGCAAGGTGTTGAAAATCTCTCCCGAGGGGAAGCTCCTGCACGTCTTTGCGATCGAGGCCGGCAACGGTACGACCAACGTCGCGTTCGGCGTCGACGAAAAACAGATCTATGTGACCGTCGTAAAAGATCCCGACGATCCGCAGGCACGCGGCAGCATCGTGCGGATCGACAACGTACAGTAACGCAGGAACCCGTGAACGGGCGCTCGGCTCAAGGCGCCTACCACAGGCCGCCGAGAGCCACGGTGATGGCTTCGCTGTTCACGCCTGCGGCGGCATCGCTGCACAGGAACGCGATCACCTGGGCGACCTCGCGCGGCTCGAGCACCCGCTTTTGCGGATAAATGGCGGCGCGCTCGGTCCAGACCTGTTCAACCGTGACGTTGCGCCTTTCGGCCTCGGCCTTGGCGGAGCGTTCCGCCATGGCGGTACGCACCCAGCCCGGCAGCACGGCGTTGGATGTGACGCCGAACGGTCCGGCATCCTGCGCAATGGCACGGGCGAGTCCGATCACACCGTGCTTGGAGGCGGTATACGCGCTGCCACAGCGCTCCGCCTTCTCGCCGGCCGTGGAACTGGTAAAAACCAGCCGGCCGAAGCCGCGCTGGCACATGCCGCCCACCGTCAAGCGCGCGAGTTCGAACGGCCCGTCGAGATTGATGCGCATCGTTTCGCGCCATACCGCGGGATCCTGCTCCCACACGAGCCGCTCGTGCGCCGAACCGATGCCGTGGTTGACGACCAGCACGTCAATGGGGCCCAGCCGTCGTTCGGTTTCGGCCACCGCCGCGGCACAGCCCTCGGTGGTCCCGAGGTCGGCCGCGACGTAGTCGAGGCCCACGTCCGCGAGTTCGGTGGCACTGCGTGACACGATCATGACGCGCATGCCCGCGGCCGAGAGCAACAGCGCGGCCTCGCGCCCGATTCCGCGGCCGCCACCCGTGACCAGGGCTACCCGTTCTTTCATCGTCAAACTCCTTGGGTTGTACGCGTCACGTCATTGTCCGCCTTTTACGAGCCGCCCGGGCCATCACCGATGATCGAGCGGTTGCATGAACCCTTGCAGCGCATACGCCGCCACCCGATGGCCGAGTTCGTCGCCGGCCTCCATCGACGAACGAAAGTGCGCACCCGCGTAGATGCGCGACAGCGAGATTTCCGCGGCCAGTTGTGCGTAGGAGTCGACGTGGTGCACCACTCCCGGCATCGCATCGCTGGTGACCGAGATCCCGCCGGTGGGCGGAGGGCCTTCAGCCGCGAGCACGGTGGTCAATGCTGAAATCACGACGCAATGTCCGCACGGATACTCCGGATGCATCGGGGTCTTCAAAAGCGGTTCCCACTCGGCCTGCCGCTCGGTCTCCGCGTTGCCGTCTTGATCGCCATTGCGGATTGCAGTGATCGGCCGCCAGAACGCATAGGTCAACTTGCCATCCACCATGGCGGCATCGGCGTCCGCCATCGCCATCGCGGCCAGGGCATACAGGCGGGCATTTTTCTCGACCGTGCGGCCCGGCGCAACGGCCACCTGCCGCACCAGGGGTTCGCTGCGCCAGCGCGAGTAAAACGTCGCCAGCCGGGTCCACTCCGGTGGTCGGGCGATGCTGTCGCGACCCCCGAGGCTGCGAGTCTCGTTGTAATCCCGAGCCCACACCTTGCTCTGCAACGCGACAGGCGGCTTGGGACGAAACTGCGAGATGCTCGACAGCAACCACGGCTTTTCCGACCAGACGTATGGGGGAATGGTCGTCGGCGTCGTCGGGACCCACTGACCCGGCGGGGCCGCCATCCGTATCGAGGGCGGCATCCCGGCATTGGCTGAGACGCGCCACGCGATCACCTGGGCGGCAGCACGCTCGCCCACCTCGAGTCCGGCCGTGCGAGCCGCCCCCTCGACTTCGGAGGCGAGCATGATTTGCAACGCATCATCGAGGAATGCCTTCCGCTCGGGAAATATGGTCACCAGCGCGGCGTGAGCGGCGCCGGCGACGGCCGCAATCACCGAGGCTTCCCCCTGCGGTGGCGCGAGCGCCTCCCGAACCGGCGTGTAGCGCGGATGAACGGTATTGACCGCCTGGTAGATCGCCACGGCAACGATTTCTTCGGCCTCGTCCTTGGTCGACCATGCCCGCGCTGATTCTGCATGTCCTGCATTGTCGGCTTCACTGATCTCGGTGGCGAGTTGATTCCAATCGCTCACCGCATCGGCGCGGGCGGTTGGCACGCCGCTGAAGGCGAGCGTGACCGCGGCCAGGCCCCAAACAAAGTTGCGCCACATCGATGACTCCCTCCGACGTTGGGCCGCGGTCAGGTGCGGCCGATCAATCGAGTTCCACCGGCTGACCATGCGGCGTATGCCGATACCGGTCCGCCCACGCCTGCTTGCGCGCGAGCAGCGCGTCCGGATCGGTCAACCCCTTGGCGCGCAGCGTCGGAGGGAGTGGTCATTCAAAATGTCCGATTGAACCAGGAGGCCACGGTCTGCGTGTAGCCAAGCACCCGGCGCCCGAAGTTGATGCCGATCGCGTCCGCGGGCATCGAGATCGCCGCTGCCCAGATCTGAACGCATCCGAGGATCACTGCGAGAAGTAGGGCACAGGCAATCAAACGCCAGGTGCGGCGCGACTCCAGGGCGGTCAGTCTGGACTGGTGATCCGCCAGCGTCGTTTCAAACCGCCTTCGATCCTCCTCGAGTGCCCCTGCCTTTTCCTCCACGAAATGTCCGGGCGGATCCACACCGGGCTCGTAGCGGAAAAATTTCGCGCATTGGCGCGAGCGGTTGATCACCTCCTGGGCCGGATCGATGGCGGAGATGCGCTTTGCCTCGCGTACCGCACGCATCTCACCGGCCAGATTGGCCGCCTGGCGAAAGCAGGCCACTTCCCCCGGGTTGAGCGCGTTGGTTTCGCCCGGGACGAAATCGAAAGTCTCGCTCGGATGCTGGCGGAATACGGTGTCGGCTTCGTGATATCCCTCGTGTGCGCGCCACCCGCCCTCCTGCGGGCGCGCACGCCTCGATAGATATCCGCAATCAACACAGCGCACTGCGTCCACCAAGCGTTCTCCAGTCCACCGGGCGTTGGGGTGGGAGCCAGCCACCATGCTATATATGCGCAGCTAGATGGAGCAACATTATTTCGCCGGACGTGGCCACCATATCCAATGTCCAATGACCTCAATGTCCAATAACGGAGATCTCGTGAGATATAGCAGCATCCTGGCCGCGTTCGGTGTCGCGTTCACGCTCGGCGCAAGGGCCGCCCCATTCGAGTCGCCGCCCGAAGAGCCGGCTGCGGCGAGCCTGGAGGCGCCGATGGTGGCGGGGCCTGACTTCAAGATTCGTGAGCCGGTCGAATCCGACGGCCTCATGCACCATTACATCATCGACAGCCGTTTTGGCGTGTTTCCCGCCTATGGCCGGGGCGTGCTCAAGAACAAGGTGCGGGAGGTCGCGGCGCTTACGCAGCTCGCCAAGATTTCGGACATCGACGTCGTGGCAAAAACAGCGGTTCGGCAGATGCAGGATGAGGCGAAAACCGTCACCCAGGCGGTGACGAATCCCATCGGATTGGTGACCGGAATTCCCAAGGGGATCGGCCATCTTTTCCACGGTTACAAAGCGCAAGCCGATGAGTTCACCGACAGCACGAAAAAGTCCGTCGGCGCGGACGCCAGCAGCGCCTCGAGCTTGGCCGATGACGTCAGGTCGGATGCGAAGCGCTATGCGGACCGGTATCTCGGCGTGTCGGCGGCTGAGCGGCGCTACTATCAGCAGCTCGGACTCGATCCCTATACGAATAATGAAGTACTGCGGCAGGTCGTGCACCATTTGGCCAAGGTCGAAGGAGCCACCAAGTTGGGCCTGCATTTCGTCGCCGTACCGGGAATTCCCTACCTCAACGACGTGCGTCGCGCCATGGATGCGATCTACACCGAGGATCCGGCGGTGCTGCGCGCCCGGCAGCGCACGACGCTCGCGGGATACGGCCTCAACGCGACCGAGATCGCGCGCTTCGAGAACACGCTGCTGCTGAGTCCGACCCGCCAGGCACTGCTGGAGGAAGCCGCGAAGTCACTCGAGGGGGTCGCCGGCCGGGATGAGCTGTTCCGGCATGCCATGGGCCTCACCTCCGAGGAGGAAGTCCAGGTTTTCCTGCAAAGCACCGGCCTGTTGGTGCGCCTGAACGCGCATCGCCCGGTGGCGGCGATCGTGGCCGGGCTGCGGCTGCCGACGGCGCAATTCAGCGACGGACGGATTGCCGTGCTCGGCGCCTTCGATGCGGTGTATTGGACGGAGGATGTCGCCGGTTATGAGGCGGCGCTCCATGCCGCCTTGCCCGAGGGCTCGGGCGGCTTGGAACTATGGCTCGGCGGCACGGTATCGCCCGCCGCGCGCACCGAGTTGTCGGCACGCGGTTGGGAGGTGCACGAAAAGACGCTCGAGACATTGAGTGAAGCAGGAAATTTATAGCTTTGGGATGTGAATCCGGCTGATCATGAGCGAGCCCGACACGGCGAAGAGCAGTGTCATCGGATGAAACGCATGTCCCCACAGGAAGGTCCGCCCGAACCACATGTGTTCCCCCAGGGCTCCCGTGTAGGCTGCCATGGCCAGCACGCAGAGAATCAAGAACGAGGTGGGTATGGGCGTTCCTTCGAAGTATTTCACCTTGCCGGTGCCTTCCGATAACTCTTCGGCGGTGACGTTGTAGCGGGCGAGCCTCGAGACGCCGCAGGCCACGAAATAGCCGAGCACGATCCGGTCATAAAGCCCCTGCATGCCGAATGCATAGCCGATCACGGCGGGAGCGACGCCGAAGGAGATGACATCGGCCAGCGAGTCGAGCTCGCGGCCCATCGCGGAGGATTTCTGCCGCCATCGCGCGATTCGTCCGTCGAAGATGTCGAATATCAGAGCAGCCAACACGAGTGCGCACGCGTAGTAGAAGTGCGCCTGTTGTCCGGTCTTGACGTACGAGATGGTGGCAAATATCGCCGCGGTGCCCGCGACCGCGTTGCCGAGCGTGAACCAATCGGCCAGATGAAATTCGCGGATCAGCGCGGCCGGCTTTGGTTTGGGAGTTGAACCGCTCATCGATGCAAGATCGCCGTGGCCACGGAGGTCATGGCGATGACGCCGGTGCGCAGTGTCGGTTCGGGCAGGGGTTCGAACAAACTCGTATGCGGACCCGGCAGGTTTTTGCCCGCCGCACGCGCCGCCGCGAATTTGGCCGGATCCATCGCACCCAGCCAGAACAGGACGGTGGGAATCCTATGGCCCTCGAGCCCAAACAACCCGAAGTCCTCGCTCGCCATCCAAGGATCCTCGTCGAAGACGTTGTTCGCGCCGAGCGATTCGATGAGCGCAAACTTTACCCGGCTCGCGAGGGCGGGATCGTTGTATGTCGCAGGCGTCGACTCGTTGTCCAGAATGGTGACGATCGGCGCGCGGTCATCGGGCACCCCGGCCGCCAGCGCGACCCCTTGGGCGGTGCGCTTGATCCCGTCGAGGATGATGGCCATTGCCTTGTCGCTGAACGCACGGGTGGTGAGTTCCAATTTGACGTCATAGGGAATGACGTTGCGTTTGGTCCCGCCGTGAATGTCTCCGATGGTCACCACGGCCGGATCGCGCGGATTCTCCTGCCGGCTGACGATGGTCTGCAATTGCACGATGAATTCACCCGCCATGACGATGGGGTCCCTGGCGTTTTGCGGCTGTGCGCCGTGGCCACCAATGCCGCGCAGCGTCACATCGACCGACGTCACCGCGGCCAGCGTCGGCCCGCTGGTGATGCCCACCGTACCGGCCGCACGCGTGTTGGTGTCGTGCAGCGCCACCGCAAAATCGGGCGTACCGAACCGTTCGTACAGATGATCGGCGAGCATCGCCCTGGCGCCATCCACCGTCTCCTCCGCAGGCTGTCCGATCAGCATGACGGTGCCGCTCCATTTCGTGCGGGTGGCGGAAAGGGCCCGCGCGGTCCCGATCATCGTGGTCACATGAACGTCGTGACCGCAGGCGTGCATCACGCCCACCTCCTGGCCGGCGGCGTTGTGGCCGCGCACGTGACTCGCGTAGCGCAGGCCGGTCTCTTCGACGATCGGCAGCGCATCGAGGTCGGTGCGGATCAGCAGCCGCGGTCCCGGGCCGTTCTCGAGGATGGCGACCACGCCAAAGGCCTGGGTGCCGTCCGGATAGCGGCCGACATGCTCGGTGACCGTGAAGCCGGACTTGCGCAGTTCCCCGGCCAACAGAGCGGCGGTCGCGGCTTCCTGATGGGACAATTCCGGGTGGGCGTGAATACCCTGGTAGGTGCTCACCAAGCCCGGCAAGTCATGATCGACGAGTGCGCCCAGATCCTGTGCCAGAGCGGGTGTTGCGCACCCGCAAATCAGCGAGCCGATGAGGGCAAAATGTTTCATCCCCCGCACTCTAGCAAATCGGGGCAGGCGCCTACAGGAGCGTCAGCAGGTATCCGACGCCCGCGCGGCGTTCGGTGGTGGAGGCTGCGACAGGGGATTTCCTCGGCCACACTTGATTTAAGGAGATATCATGAGCGACAAGACCGCGAGCGTACATTGGGAAGGGCGGGGCAAAGCCGGGGTGGGCAAGATCAGTACGCAAACGGAGGCCCTCAAGGCGTATCCGTACGGTTTCGCGAGCCGTTTCGAGGATGATCGGCGCGGCACCAATCCGGAAGAATTGTTGGCGGCCGCGCACGCGGCGTGCCTGACCATGGCGTTTTCATTCGCCTGTGATGCCGCCGGCTACGCCACGGCCAGCGTCGATACCACGGCCAGCGCGCGCCTGGTGAAAAAAGGCGATGGATTTCTGATCGATCACATTGCCTTGCGGCTCGAGGCCAGCATTCCGGACATCGATGAGAGCACTTTCCAAAAACTCGCCGCCGGCGCGAAGCAGAATTGTCCGCTCTCCAAGGCGCTCGCGAGCGTCCCCGAAATCACCATGAGCGCGGTGCTTAGAAAGTAAGCACGGGTTGGGGGTGAGGCAGGAAACTCATGGAGGCGTCACCGCTCGCAGGCTGGGACAACTTCTACGTGATCGCCGGGTCCTCGGCGGCGGGTCTCACGGGTCTTACGTTCATCGTGATCACCCTGGCCGCCGAGGCGCGGCGCGTCAATCCGAACGGCCTCAAGGTTTTCATCACCCCGACCATCGTGCACTTCGTGACAGTGTTGGGCGCCGCCGCCTATTTGAGCATGCCGCGCCAGACCCTGCTGAGCGTGAGCGTCGGCAGCGGCCTGGCGGGCGTCGCCGGACTTGGCTACGTCGGCATGATCGTCACGCGCATGCGGCGCATGGACGGTGCTTACGTGCCGGTGCTCGAGGACTGGATCTGGCACGCCATGGTACCCGCGCTGGCGTACGGTTCGATGCTCGCCGTCGCCATGCTGGTCTGGCGCTGGCCGGTTCCCACGCTGTACGTGATCGCAGCGGCCTTCTTGCTGCTGATGATTGCCGGGATTCACAACGCCTGGGACATCGCGGTTTGGAACAGCCTGCATCGGCTGTTGTAGGGCATACCCTTAGCCGGAGTACCCGCGGCGTGCGAGTTGTATGTCGCCAACGCCAAGCGCGTCGCAAAATAAATATCTCGCGCGAAATCGGTCGATTGATCCCTCTATGCTTGCGCGAGTCAGAGCCGAGGTGATTAATGGACACTCTCATCCACGTCATTTATGTCAGTGCCGCCCTGCCCGAGGTCACCGAGCACGATACGGTGAAATTTCTCAACGAGGCACGCAAGGCCAATCGGCAGAACAACGTGTCGGGATTGATGCTGTACATGAACGGTTGCTTTCTGCTGCTGCTCGAAGGCGACGCGGCGAGAGTGGACATGGCGGCCAGCGCGATTTTTTCGGATGGACGCGACATGCGGCTGATCCTGCGCGAGCCCATTGCGGAACGCGAATTTCCTGAATGGATCATGGGCTTCGAGACCGTCGAGCCCTCCGAAGCCGCCCGCCTGCTGGGTGAGCCGCGGCTGTTCGACGCTCCGGCCCGCGTCGCACACATCGAAGCGACCAGTGCCAAGACCCTGCTGACGATCATCGGCCGGCGCCGCTGGCAATCGGATCGCAGCGGAATGTTTCGCGCCATCCGCCGCACCACCACCGCATAGCCCGCAGATTTTGGCTGACGGCTGCGTTGATCGCTACCGTTGAGCGCTGAACGGCTCCGCCACGGCCTGATCGAGCTCCGCAAGGGCGCCGACCAGGTGATATAAAGTGCTGGCCGGAGCGGGGGAGTCGAGCATTTCACCGCTCGGCAATTGCACATCGAACCACACGCCCGCCACCGCAGTTCGCAGGTAGGGCAGGAAACTCGATGCGGCCGCCTGCGCCATGCGCCAGTAGTGCGCCTCGCCCGTCAGGCGCGCGGCCAGCAGGGCGGCCTTGAGCCGCTCGGTCTGCGGCCAGAGGCGCGCATTGGGGTCATGGATGGAGAAATCCTCCAGCATCGCGTTGACCGCGACCTGGTTGCGCACGCCGGCCTCGTTGCCGATGGCGATCAAACGCCGCGCCGTCTCCCGCAGGGAGACTGGATACAACGCCTCGCCGCGCAGCAGCAGCCACGCCCACTCGAATTGATGACCCGGTTCGATGAGGCGGCCCGGCAGTCCGTCGGCCGGTTGTCCCGAGGGCAAAAACGCCTCTCCGATCGCGCCGTTGTCCGCACGGATGAAGCGGTTGAGGCCGAGATGAATCAGGCGCCGCACCCAGTCGGCCCAGCCACCGTCCGCCCCGATCTCGGCCCAGCCGAGGCAGGCCTCGAGCAAATGCATGTGTGGATTCGACTCCCGATCGCCGTCGGATTCGGCGCAGGAACGAAACACGCCATCGGATGTGCCGAATCGACGCTCGATCTGCGCACGCAGCTCGAGCGCGCGCCGTTCGCATTCGGCGCGCGCATCGAGCGCCCGGGATGCGGCCGCGAGTCCCAACAGCGCGAATGCCTGATCATAAAGGAGCGCCCGGTCATCGAGCGACGCCCCCGCGTGATCGGCCAGGGTGCGGAACAGGCCGTCGGCGCGCCGGTAGTAACTCGTAAAGTAGCGCAGTCCCGCATCGACGATGCGCACCACGTCGCCAGGCCAGCCGAATCGAGGGGCTGCGGCGAAAGCGTAGATTTGGCGCGGATGAACCCGCGCACGGCGCGGCGCAACGAGGGCGCCGCCATTCTGATCCAGCGCCTCGACGAAGCCGCCGTTCCTGGGATCGACGCCCTGTTCCGCCCACCGCGGGTAGGCGGATTGCGTCAACCAGCCGACGAGATGTGTGCGCAAGCGCGTCAGTTCGCTCCGTGCCCCTGGCCCTGCCGCACCTGCGTGCATCACTTCAAGCCGGTTTCAGCAGCGCGAAACGGGTGGGCAGCAGGCGGTAGCTGAAGGGCAGAATGGCGGCACCGACGGCCGGCGCATCGTCCGAGGTGAGCGCGCGTGCGACCGGCGCGATGGCCGGGATTTGCGTGGCGTACGCCCGCAAACGCGCATTGAGCGCCCCGGCCAATTCATCGACGAGCGGAGCCGGCAAACGTCCCCCGATCAGGATTGCCTCGGGATTGATGAGGCAATTGATGGCGAGGAATGAATCGACCAGCGCGTCGGTCGACTCGCGAATCCAGCGCTCGACGACCTGTCGCGCAGCGGGGTTGAGCCTGGTCAGGCCGCGCGGGGTGGCGACCCGCACCCCTTGTTCGGCCAGGCGGCTGTACAGGCCGGACAGCGAGACGATGTTCTGCAGCTGGCTCGACTCGCCGGCTTCGTTGCGGCCGCGCAGCCAGCCGATTTCGCCGCTGCGCCCATTGGCGCCCCGTACGTAGCCGCCGTCCGCAACGACGCCGCCGCCAAGTGCCGCGGTGACCAGCAGGTAAAAGAAGCTGCGAAAACGCTGGCCTGAGCCGAACTGCATTTCCCCGATCGCCGCCGCCGCCGCATCGTTCTCGATGAACACCGGAATATCGAGCACGTCGCGGATCAGATCGTCGATGCGCACCGCGGCCCAAGCCGCGTAGTCGGCCGGTTGATCGGGCAGATGGGCGCGCGCGATATCGTCTGGAAACGCGACGCCGACTCCGACCAGTCGGTCGCGGGCGATGCCGGCCTTGGCGAGCAGCTGGCCGATCGAGCGCTGGAAAAAGGTGCGAACCTCGGCCGGAGTCGCAAAATGAATCTCGCGTGAGGCGCGGCCGCGCACCTTGCCCACGAAATCGAGCACCACCAGCGTCACATGGTCGCGGTCGACATTGAGTCCGATGGAGAACCGGCTGTCGGGATTGATCACGAACTTCGAGGCGGGTTGACCGCGTGCGCCGTGCAGGCGGCCGGCGTGCAGAATCAGCTGGTCCTTCAGCAGGCGGTTGGTGATGTTGGCGATCGCGGCCGGTGTCAGCCCGGTTTCGAGCACGAGGTCGGTGCGGGTCACCGGTCCATGGACGCGCACCGCATGCAGCGTGACGCGCTGATTATGATCGCCGGCGCGCGCCAGGTTGGTGCCCGACAGATGCGGCGCCGCGGTCGGATGGCTCGGCGGCTCGCCGCCCGTATGGCGTTTACGCATCGCGTCGCGCGGCATCGGCGGCGAGCGCAAGAGCGCCCAGTGGCCCGGCGAGTTGACCAAGCCCCGGCGGAATGACGTATCCCTCGATCGGACCCACCAGGGAGTCAAGGTCAAGATAACCGCGCAGGCTGTCCAGGAGCTGTTGGCGCGTGTCCGACAACAGCGTCGGCCGTGCCTGCAGCACGCCCCCGCCAACCAGGATGCGGCGCGGTGCGGTCGCGACGGTGAGTGTGTGCAGCAGCTGCGACAGGGCGTGGGCTGCGAGCCCCCACACCGGATCGTCGGCGGCAATTTTCTCGGCCGGCGTGCCGGCGCGCGCTGCGATCGCGGGTCCCGATGCGAGACCTTCGACGCAATCGCCGTGAAACGCACAGGCTCCCGGCCAGGTATCGCCGGCCTTGCGGGCGATTCGAATGTGGCCGAGTTCCGGATGAGCGAAGCCGTGCACCAGACGCCCGTTCGCCACCAAGCCGACGCCGACCCCGGTGCCGACCGTGACGTAGGCGAAATCGGCGAGGTTGCGTGCCGCGCCCCAGCGGCCTTCGGCCAACGCCGCGCCGTTGACGTCCGTGTCGAAGCCGACCGGAACCTTGAACGCCTGCGACAGGGGTTTGACGAGCGCGGTATGCGACCAGCCCGGCTTGACCGTGGCGGTGATGCAGCCGAAGGTCGGTGAGTGCGCCGCGAGGTCGACCGGCCCGAAGGAGGCGATGCCGAGGGCCGCGATCGGGCCGTGTTGCGCGATGCCGTTGCGCAAGATGTCCACGATGCGACCGAGCGTGGCCTGCGGATCATCGCCCGTGGGTATCGAGATCCGAACCCGCACGTCGTCGGGTCCCGTGCCGATCAAGCACACGCATTTCGTTCCGCCGAGTTCGACGCCGCCGAGCAGGGGCGGGGGCTCGATCATCGGACCCGCGACCCGCCGCTGAAGTGGCTGTCGTGCGAAGGTGCTCCCCGGGCGGCGGCGGCGGTCTCCTGCGCCATCGAGGAGAGGATCTCGCGCAATTGCGCCACCGTCACCACATCCATCAGCGGATCGTGGGTTTCCGGGCGCACCCCCATGCCTTCGAAAATGTAAAACCAGCTCAGGTCGGTGAACAGTTCGCCGCTCCTGACGCGAATTCGCCCGGTGCGCCGGTACAGTTCGATGCGTTGTACGAGGCTGTCCGGCAGTTTCATCGAGCGGCAATAGGCCCACAGCGGCGTGTCGCTGCGCTCGGTCAGACAGTAGTGCAGGGCGATAAAGTCGCGAATGCGCTCCATCTCCTGGATCAATTCGCCATTGTAGGAATCGATGTTCGCCTGCTCGAAGGCCGCGTTCGGGAAATGCTCGAGCAGCTTGTAGACGCCGCTCATCACCAGATGGATGCTGGTCGACTCCAGCGGCTCGAGAAATCCCGAGGCGAGTCCGAGGGCGACCACGTTGCGATTCCAGAACAGCCTGCGCCGCCCGGTGGTGAAGCGCAAAAAGCGCGGCTCGGCCGCCGCGCTCTCGCCGACCTGCTGCTGCAGATCCTCGAGCGCGGCCGCGTCCTCGAGATGGGCGCTACAATAGACGTACCCGTTGCCGACCCGATGCTGCAGCGGAATGCGCCAGCGCCAGCCCGCGGCGCGGGCGCTCGCCTCCGTATAGGGCGGCCGCGCGACGGTCGAATGGGTGGGCATGGCGACCGCGCGGTCGCACGGCAGCACGGCGCTCCAATCGAGATAGCCGGTTTTGAGGACTTGTTCGATCAAAACGCCGCGAAAACCGCTGCAATCAATGTACAAATCCGCCTTGAGCCGCGAGTGATCGGCGAAGATGAGTTCATCGATGCGACCGTCCGCCTCGAGGTTTGCATCCGCCACGGTGTGCTCGAGCCTTACGACACCGAGCCGCTCGGAGTAGTTGCGCAGGTACTTTGCCACCAGCGAGGCATCGAAGTGCAGGGCGTAGCGCAACCCCGCTGCCGGCCCCTGAGCGGCTGGATCGGGAAAGCGAAATTTGCGCTCATCGCCGAGTGCGGCCGAAAGGCTGAAGTCGTTGAAACGGGGTGCGAGACCGTCCGCGCGCGCCTTGTGCCAGGCATGGAAGAACGGCCGCAGGTTGATCATGCTGCCGAAGGTGCCGAAGGGGTGCCAATAGGAGGCGCCGATGCGCGACCAATCGGTGAATTTGATGCCGAGCTTGTAGGTTGCCTGGGTATGACGGATGAAGTCCGCTTCGTTGATGGCGAGGAAGCGCAGCAGATCGATGATCGGTGGAATGGTCGCTTCGCCCACGCCCACGGTGCCGATGTCGGGCGATTCGATCACGCTGATGACGGTGCCGGTGCCCGGCAGCGCACGCGCCAGAATGCTCGCCGCCATCCAGCCGGCGGTGCCGCCGCCGACGATGGCGATACGCTTGATGGGAATGTTTTCCGACATGGTTCCGGACCTGGATGAAGGGGCACCGGCAGCCGTCGGCGGCTGCCAGTGCCATCAAATCACACGGTCCCCAGCCTATGGGTCCCGTGGCCGGTTCCGCCTAGAGTTTGCCCTTCACGCCGAGGAAGAAGCGGCGACCCCAGTCATCATAGGTGAACGGCTGGTCCGGGTACTGCAAATAGGTGTGCTGCGCCTGGTCGGTGAGATTTTGCACGGAAAGAATGATACCGACGTGCTTGTTGAAGTCGTAGCTCACCTGTGCATCCAACTGCCCGTACGGAGCGGCGAAAACCTCGTAGACCTTGGAAACGCCGATTTGATTCGCAAATGCGAAAGTCGAACCGACCGCCGAGTCGTTGAGTGAAACGCCGCGCCAGGAGTACGACCCGCGGGCCGAGAACCCGTGCGCCTCGTAGTACAGGGTGCCGGTGACCGCGTTGCGCGACACGCCGGGAATGGGTCCCCGCGTGGTGAAGCTGGTCGGTTGCTCCGACTGCGATTGCGAGTAGGTGTAATTTGCCGCCATGCCGAAGCCCTGCAGCCAGGCCACCTTCTCGCCGAAGTTGTATTGTCCGGCGAACTCCATGCCGTAGATGCGGCCATTGCCGGCATTGACGGGCTGCGAGACGTTCGAAGTGGTGCCGTCGACCGTCGTCGGAATGTTTTCCGTTTCGACGAAGCTGTCCACCTGCTTGTAAAAGCTCGACACGCTCGCCAACGCCCCCGGCGCGAAATAGTTTTCGTAGCCCAGCAGGAACTGCGTCGCGCGATACGGATCGAGCAGCGGATTGCCGGAAGCGCCGCCCGCGAAATGGAAGGTGGCGCTGTTGCCGCCGCGGGTGAAGTTGTACGAGTTGCCGAGCCCCAGGGAGTACAGATCTTGCGGCGCGACCACGCGGGCGGCGCTGAAGCGCGCCTTCTGCGTATCGGTGAGGTCGAGCACGAAATTGAATGACGGCAGCACGTCGGTGTAATTGCGCTTGGTGGTCACCGACAGGTCGTTCGAATCGACGCCATTCCACGAGGCCGTTCCGTAGTACGTGGGCACCACGGCAGCCTGGCCGCCCTGGACGGTGAGGTCGGTGTTGACCAGGCGCACGCCGAAATTCGCGTGGAAGCGGCTGGTGGGGCCGCCCAAATCCATCATCAGGTACGGTGCCGTGGTGCGCTCCGTGACGTCGAACGAGCTCAGGTGATCGACGAAGAACTGCTCGGTGTTGTTTTGGATGCCGGCTCCGGCCCATACCTTGTTCAGATAGGTGGAGGGGTTATTCAAGCCGCTGGTGGACGGATTCTTCACGATCATGTTGCCGACTGCGAAGTTTTGCACCGTCATGGCGAGATTCGGATTCGACGTCGCGGTCGAGTACGGAATGGTGGCGTAGCCCGGATCCGAATAATAAATCCAAGGACCACTTTGTCCCGCGGCGATGCAGCAGTTACCGGCCGGTGTCCCGGCCCCGACGCCGCCGAGGCCGTACGGATTCGAGCCGTTGATCAAGTAGCGCCCGAAGGTCTGATCGAGATCGCGGCCGCCATAACGCACGCCGGCGGTGATTTCCATTTTCGTGTCGGTGACGAAGGTCGGATCCCACTGAAGTTCCGCCTTCAGTCCGAAATCCTTCTGATCGGTGTAGTTCGCCCACGCCCAGTTCGATTTGAAGGTGGTGAATGCGGGGTTGCTCAAGATGTCCGAATTGGAGCCCGGATAATTCACCGAAGGCAGCCCGGAGGTGCCGCCGTTCGAGTAATTGAATTCATACCCATGGCTGCCGGTGGCGTTCGTGCAGAACGAACCGCCATTGTTGCAACCCGGCGCGGCCGGTGAGGTCGGGACACCCGTGTTCGTGGTGTAAAGCCCGTGCTCGACGTCGGCCTGTGCCGCCTGCAGATTCGAAGTGGCCTTGGAGTAGGCGCCATCGAACAGCGCGCGCACCGGCCCGCCGTTGTCGAATTTCGTCAGCCATTGGTAGTTGTTGGCCTGTGAAATGTTGTCCTGGTAGAGCGTCGCGGTCTCGGCGCCATTCGCATTGAAGGTGGCGTTTTGCACCACGCCGTTGGGGGCGATCGAATAGGGTTGGGTCGGGTCGATGCCGGGCATCGCCGTGCCCGGGGATGCCGGGGTGCCGGGCGCGGCGCCCTGGCCGTTGAACCAGGCCTTGTCCGAATAATTGATGGTCTGTTCGTTCTCGCGGGTGTAGAACCACAGCAGATTGGTGCTGATCGAGTCGGTCACCTTCAGGGCCACATCGAACGAGGCGCCGGTGTTCCAGCGCTCATCCTCGATGTCGGTGAAGTAGGCGAGTTGCGGTTCGATGTAGTACTGGGACAGGCGGGTCACGCCCGCGGGCGTGAGCGCTCCGACGTATGGACCCGTGGCGGCATTGTTGATCAGCCACTGGTTGCGGTTCGCGTCCTGGAATTCCTGGGTGTGGGTCTTTTCATCGTCGTACGTGACGCTCGCGCTCAAGGCCAACCGGTCATTGACCTTGAAGGTGCCGACCAAGGTGCCGTCGGGGGTCTTGTCGTTCTGGCGTTGTGCCCAGGATTCGCGAAACAGCCCACCCAGGGTGAGACCGTCCGGCGAGAGCAGCGGATTCGCCGTCTTCAAATTGATGGTGCCGCCGAGGCCGCCTTCGGTGATGGCCGCGTTCGGGTTTTTATACACATCGATGCCGCTGACCAGTTCGGTCGGAATGTTCTCGAGCGAACCGTACTGCTTGTTGCCGCCGGCGCCGCCGCCGGACGCTTCACCGGAGACGTAGTACTCCTTGCCGGTGAGGAACACGTCGCCGTTCAAGGTGGTGAGGTTCTGACGCAGGCCGTCGATGAGCACCGAGGTGCCCTGGCCATTGGCGCCGGAGCGGTCGATCTGCACGCCCGGCAGGCGCTGCAGGGCTTCGGCGACGTTCTGGTCGGGCATCTTGCCGATGTCCTCGGGGGCCACCGATTCGATCGGCAGATTCGAGGCGCGTTTGGTGTCCAACGCCGTTTGCAGCGAAGCACGGTAGCCCGTGACGACGATTTCGGACAATTCGCTGTCGGGGAAGGCCGTCTGGGATGACGGTGCGGGGTCGGCGGCGAGGGCGCTGTGGCCCATGAGCGACGCTCCAGTTGACACCGCTGTCATTAAAGTTAAACGAGCAGCCTGGCGGGCGCGCTTTTCCCTACGATGCGACATGGTATTCGTACTCCCAATGATGGCTTTGTTCTGTCATGGCGCTGGTATCCGTGACCTGGCGGCCTGCATTTTTGCTGCTGCCGAGCACTATTTTGCGCTCTCTTAACCCCCATCGACCCGCCTTCGGCGCGCAATCGACGCCAGCGAAGGCTACCCCCGCCGATCGCACTAAGTCAACGATTAAATATTTTTGGTGTGTTTAATCTCGGCGCATTGTGTCAGCGCTGCCATGCAGGGTCCGCTACGTGAGGTGCCCCGGCCGGGAATTCCCGCTAGGCTAGGGTGGCAGCGTTGTCATACGGCGACGCAGGGGGGCGGATGGCGAATGTTTCGCAACGACGGCGCACCACCGGACCGGCCGTGCGGATCTGGATCTGGTTGACCGTTTGGGCATGTGCAGCATTCGGCCCCGGCGGCATCGATCCGTCGCGTGCCGCGCCGCCGGGACTGAACCTCGGCCCCTACAACGTGACCGCGCTCGAGGGCGGCATCGGCTTGGAGCGTCCGCTCGCCCCGGAGCTTGCGCTGCTCGCCGCGGGCGCGTCGTGGTCGATTTCCGGGTGGGTGCGTCCGGAGCGACGCCAGGCGGGACCGGTGATCATCGCCGCCATTGGCGAGCCGGGCGCTGCGGCCTGGCGTGGGCTCGAACTCATCGATGGCGATGTGGCGCTGGTGCTGAGCCCGTCCTTCACGCTGCGCTGCGCCGTGCCGCTCCGCCCGCAGCGCTGGAGCGCGGTCGCGGCGACATTCGACGGCGCGACGGCGCGGCTGTATGTCGATGGCCGCGAATGTGCCGCGGCGGCGGCGAGTACCCTGCGGGTGGCGCCGCGCATCGCGCTCGCACCGGCGAGTGCGCCCTACCTGCGCAACCCACCCGCCCATTTCGGTGGTTCGCTCGCCGCGTTCAGCGTGACGCCGTCGGCTGCGGCGCCGCCGGCGGTGCAGGCGACGGCCGCGGCGGCGCCGGATTTTTCATTGGTGAGCTTCGACCACCTCGGCGTCGGCTGGCCTTTGCAGGAACACGCCTGGCGCGGCCTGCAGCGGCCGCAAGATCCCTGGACTTTGCCGCACGCTCACGCCGCTCCGAGTGCGCCCGTTGCAGCGCCGGCGGCGCCGGTCTCGAGCGGTCTCGTACAGGCGGGGCCGGCGCGGTGGGCGCTCGATGCATGGCGCCTGCAAGCCGCGGCGGTGGTGGGCGCCGACGGTGCGCAATTGTCGCAAGTGGATTACCCGGAGCGGAATTGGTACGCGGCCATCGTCCCGGGCACGGTGCTTACCACGCTCATCGCCCGCGGGGTCTATCCGGACCCGGATTTTGGCCTGAACAATCTCGCCATCCCGGACTCTCTGAGCCGACAAGCGTTTTGGTATCGCACTGTGTTCACCGCGCCGGCGGCCGGCTCCGATGGCACCTTTACGCTCACCTTCAACGGCATCAATTACGCCGCCGAGGTGTGGTTGAACGGTCGCCGGCTCGGCAGCATCCAAGGCGCGTTCACGCGCGGCGTGTTCGATGTGAGCGGTTCGCTCGAACCCGGCCGGCGCAATGCGCTCGCGGTGCGGATCGCTCCGCCGCCCCATCCCGGCATCCCGCACGAACAATCGATCGCCGCCGGCCCTGGCGAGAATGGCGGTGCGCTCGCGCTCGATGGCCCGACCTTCATCGCCGCCGAGGGGTGGGACTGGATACCCGGAATTCGCGACCGCAACATCGGGCTGTGGCAGGGCGTCGAACTTGCCGCCGGCGGCGCCCTGCGCCTGCTCGATCCGCACGTGATCACACACCTGCCGTTGCCGCGCATCGACAGCGCCGATGTGGCCATCCTGGTGGCGGTGGAGAACCGGCGCACGCACGGCGTGGAGGCCACACTGCGCGCCCGCTTCGAGGGCGTGAGCGTGCGCAAGCAGGTGGAACTGCCGCCCGGCATCTCGACGATATCGCTCGATCCGGCCGAGTTTCCCCAGTTGCACCTCGATCAGCCGCGCCTGTGGTGGCCGAACGGCTACGGGGCGGCGGATTTGTACACGCTCGAACTGCAGATCGACGAGGGCGCGGCGCCCTCCGACATGGCCACGCTCAAGTTTGGAATCCGCGACCTCACCTATGAGCTGTCGCTGTTCGACCACGACGGCCGGCTGCGGCGGGTCGAGGTCGATCCAACCCTCGGCACGCAGCGCGGGGAGCGGCTGGTCGACGTGCGCCACGAAGCCATCAAACGCACCCCCGAGGGCTGGGCCGCGAGCCTCACCAGCGCGGGCGAAACCTCCCCCGCGGTGCGCGCGGTCGCGAGCGAGGCGCTCACGCCATTTCTCACCCTGCGCGTGAACGGGGTGCCGATCGCCGCGCGCGGCGGCAGTTGGGGAATGGACGATTCGCGCAAGCGCATTTCGCGCGCGCACCTCGAACCGTTCTTCAAGATGCACCGCGATGCGCATCTCAACATCATCCGCAACTGGCTGGGACAGAACACCGAGGAGGTGTTTTACGATCTGGCCGACGAGTACGGTTTGCTGGTGCTCAACGATTTTTGGCTGTCGACGCAGGATTTCCAGCTCGAGGCACAGGATCCACAACTGTTTCTCGCCAATGCGCGCGACGTGATCGCCCGCTATCGCAACCATCCGTCGATCGCCGTGTGGTTTGGCCGCAATGAGGGTGTGCCGCAGCCGATCTTGAACGAAGGGCTGGACGACTTGGTGGCGCGGCTCGACGGCACCCGTTATTACACGGGCAGTTCCAATGCGGTGAACCTGCAGGGCAGCGGGCCGTACGATTACCGCCCGCCCGAGCAGTATTTCACCGGTCTCGCACGCGGCTTTTCGGTCGAGGTGGGCACCCCGTCGCTCTCCACCCTCGAGGCGCTCGAGGCCTCCATTCCGGCGCCCGATCGCTGGCCGTTGGGCGATACGTATGCCTACCACGACTGGCATTTCGGCGGTAACGGCGACGTCGCGGGTTTCATGGCGGCCATGGCCGAGCAATACGGTGCCGGCACCAGTCTCGAGGACTTCGAGCGCAAGGCGCAGCTCATGGACTACGTGTCGTACCGCGCCATCTTCGAGGGGTTTCAGGCGCATTTGTGGACCGAGAACAGCGGCCGGCTGCTGTGGATGACCCACCCGTCCTGGCCGAGCAACACGTGGCAGATCTACAGCTCGGATTACGACACCGCGGCGGCCTATTACGCGGTGAAAAAGGCCTGCGAACCCGTGCACGCGCAGCTCGATCTGCCGGACCTGCGTCCCGCCGTCGTCAACATCACGCGCACCGATCAGGCGAACCTCACGCTGCGCACGCGCGTATTCGGCCTGGACAGCCGCCAATTGTCCGAGCGCGTCGATCGGCTCGATGCGCCGGCCAACGCGACCGTCACGCTGACCGCGCCGCTCGAGCTCGCCGACGTGCTGGCGCAGCAGGGGTTGGTGCTGGTGAAAATGACGCTCACCGATTCGAGCGGTGCCGTGATCTCAGACAATGTCTATTGGCAGAGCCGCGACCGCGCGGGTCAGCGCCGGCTCAATGAACTGAAACAGCAGCCGCTGCTGCTGCGTGCGCGTCGCCGCGCGGGCGCGGCCGCCGCTCCGATCGATGTGCTGCTCACGAACCGCGGCTCGAGCCCGGCGCTGCTGGCCAAGATCACCGTGCTGGATGCGCACGGCGGGCGCGTGCTGCCCGCCTATTACGAAGATAACTATGTGACCTTGCTGGCCGGCGAGAGCGCCCGGATCGAGGTGCAGTGTCCGCCGTCCGGGCCACGTTGCGCGCGCGTGGCGTTGCGCGGCTGGAACGTCGAGCCGCGCGAGGTGCGGATCGAGGCGGCCGCGGACCGCTGATTTGGGTTATCTTAGGCGCCGTGCATCACTCAATCGATCTGCGCAGCGACACGGTGACCCGGCCGACGTCGGGGATGCGCGCGGCCATGGCGGCCGCCGAGGTGGGCGATGACGTGTACGGGGATGATCCGACGGTCAATCGCCTGCAAAGCCGCATCGCCGAGCGCTTCGGGGTTGAGAGTGCGCTGTTCTTCGTGAGCGGTACGCAGAGCAACCTGGCCGCCTTGATGGCGCATTGCGGACGCGGCGATGAATACCTGGTCGGCCAGGAGGCGCATACCTACAAGTATGAGCAGGGCGGCGCCGCGGTGCTCGGCAGCATTCAGCCGCAGCCGCTCGAGAACGAGCCCGACGGATCCATCGAACTCGGGCGCATCGCGCACGCCATCAAACCCGATGACCTGCATTTCGCGCGCACCCGATTGCTGGCGCTCGAAAACACCATCGGCGGGCGCGTGCTGCCCACGGATTACCTGCGCCGCGCCACCCACCTCGCGCACAGCCGCGGCCTCGGTACGCATTTGGACGGTGCGCGGCTGTTCAATGCCCTGATCAAGCTCGGCATCGATGAACCGGTGGCGGTCGCCGGTTTCGACACCGCGTCCGTGTGCCTGTCTAAGGGTCTTGGTGCACCGGCCGGTTCCATGCTGCTCGGCCCGCGCGATCTCATCGCCGACGCGCGGCGCTGGCGCAAGGCGCTCGGCGGCGGGCTGCGCCAGGCCGGAATCCTGGCGGCGGCCGGGCTGTACGCGCTCGAGCATCACGTGCATCGACTTGCCGAGGATCACGAGCATGCCGAGCGGCTGGCGGCGGGACTGCGTGCCATCGGCCTGACCGCCGAACCACCGCAGACCAACATCGTCTATGTCGAGGTGCCCGAGGCCCACGTCGGCGCGCTCGCGCGCCACCTGGATGCGCGTGGCATCCTCGCCACCATCGGGCCGCGCACCCGGTTGGTGACGCACCTCGATGTGCCGCGCGCGAAGCTCGAGACCGCATTGCAGGCTTTTCGGGAATATCCGGGATTCAACGCATGAATCAGCTTTTATACTGCTTTTACACGAGAAGCGGCACACTTCGCTGAGTAGGGCGTCGAGCCTATCGATCAATGCCGCGGGGGAGGGGTCGTGGACATCGTATATGTGGTGCTGATGGCCGGATTTTTGCTGCTGAGCCTCGCGCTGGTGGCCGGCTGCGCGGCGTTGGAGCGCAAGAAATGACCTGGGCGTACGTGTTGAGCGGCCTGGTATCGATCGCGCTGCTCGTCTATCTCGTGGTCGCCCTGATCCGGGCGGAGGACCTTTAGATGGGCCTGCCCGCACCGGCGACGCTCACGCTGTTCCTGGTGGTGCTGATCGCACTCGCGCATCCGCTCGCCACCTACATGACCCGCATCGCCGACACGCGGGCGATCGGCGGCCCGCTCGGCCGGTTCGAGCGGCTGCTGTATCGGGCCGCGGCGGTCGATCCGGCCCACGACATGCCCTGGACGCAATACGCCTTCGCGGTGCTGTTGTTCAATGCGCTTGGCATGCTGGTCGTCTATGCGATGCAGCGTGTGCAAGTGTGGCTGCCCTTGAATCCCCAGGGCCTCACCAACGTCTCGGCGGATTCGGCGTTCAATACCGCCGTGGCCTTCGTCACCAACACCAATTGGCAGGGCTACTCCGGCGAATCGACCATGAGTTATGCCACGCAGATGCTGGCGCTGGCGGTGCAAAACTTCCTGTCGGCGGCCTCGGGCATGGCGGTGGCATTTGCGCTCATTCGCAGCTTCGCCCGCCGCTCCGCACTTGGCATCGGCAATTTCTGGGTCGACATGACCCGCAGCACCCTCTACGTGCTGCTGCCGCTCTCGCTCGCCCTCGCCGTGCTGCTCATGGGGCAGGGGGTGATCCAGAATTTTCACGCCTATCCCGACGTGCAGACGCTCGAATCCCAAACCTACGAGAATCCGAAGCTCGACGCGGCCG
>Ga0181534_10000383_pt1 | contig 31452 bp, 22 predicted proteins | sample PEATcosm2014_Bin_37_FD_119758 | JGI IMG/M metagenome (GOLD analysis project Ga0181534, IMG submission 119758) | Peatland microbial communities from MTU Mesocosm Facility, Houghton, MI, USA - PEATcosm2014_Bin17_10_metaG | ecosystem: Environmental > Terrestrial > Soil > Wetlands > Peat | place...
GATCGACCGGTTCGCAAATCGTGCCGCCGGAATGGTGCAGCGAATTCGCCATGTAGGCGAGCTTGACGAAATTGCGAAAATCCTCGATGCGCGCGTAACGGCGGCCTTCGTCGAGACTGCGCACGAACGGCGAGCCGTACGCCGGGGCGAACACCGTGTTCTTGCCGCCGATCAGCACGCTGCGGGCGGGATTGCGCGCATGTTGCACGAACTCGCGCGGCGCCGTGGCCTGGATGAGCGAGCGGCACATGCCGCGTGCGAAATGCACCCGCTCACCGCGCACGTCGGCGCCGGCAGCCTTCCAAATTTCGAGCGCTTCGGCATCGTCGCGAAAATCGATGCCGATTTCCTCGAGAATGGTGTCGGCATTGTGCTCGAGCAGCGCAAGACCTTCCTCGCTCAGCACTTCGTAGTAGGGGATCTTGCGGGTGATGTAGGGGATCGAGGCGGCGGCGCGAGCAGCCCGCGACGCGCGTTTCGCCTCGCGGCCGCTCGGCCGGCGTGCGTGACTGGTCTGCGTTTGTAGCTCGTCCATGGTCGCTCTCCGGCGCCGCCGTGCAGCGGTGTGATGAATCGATCGTGAAGTATGGTCACTGTCGCCGCGGTGAGCTGATCAATTTGCGTCATGGACTTGTCATGACGCGCCATTCTACCCGGCTTCAGCGGCCGGCCAGCGCCATCAGCGCACCCTCGCCGAAGTGCCGGTCGACATAGTCGGCCAGGCCGTTCAGGGTGTCATCGAGGGTCGGCGTCGCGGCCCCGAACAGGGCCTGCAGAACCGACGCATTTTCGAACAATCCGTGCGGATAGAGCGCCAGGGTCTCACCGTGTTGCCAGCCGCAGTCCCCGGCCAGCACCGCACACAGCGGCGCCGCCGCCGCCGGGGCCTCGTTCGAGCCGGCGTGCGGCCGCGTCCGACCATGCCGGATCTCATACCCCTCGAAGCTCACCCCGCTGAGGTTGCGCCAAAATCCGCCGAGCCGGCCGAACCCGTGCGTGCCGTGACGATAGCGCTTCTGCGCCTCGAAGCGCGTGGAATACGGCAACAGACCGAGTCCGGTCGCCTGGCCTTCGACGCCGTGCGGGTCGTCGATTTTCCGACCGAGCATCTGCAGACCGCCGCAAATGGCCAGCGTCGGTTTGCCGGCCGCGACGTGTGCCGCGATCGGCGCGTCGAGACCGCGTTCGCGCAGCCACGCAAGGTCGGCGGCGACCTGTTTCGAACCCGGCAGCACCAGAAGATCGGCGGCACCGATCGCGGCGGCCGTGCGCGCCCAGGCGAGCGAGAGTCCCGGAACCCTGCCGAGGGGCGCGAACTCGTCGAGGTTGCTGATGCTGGGATAGGCGAGGATCGCGACCGCCAAGCCCTTCCCGCCAGCGTCCCCGCCACCACCGGCACTGGCACCGGCACCGGCGGCACCCGCGTCGACCCCGTCCTCCTCCGGCAGGCCGTGCCCGCGCCACAGCGGCAGCACCGCAAGCGTCGGTATGCCGGTCATTGCCTGCAGCATCTGCGGACCCGGCGCCAGCAGCGCGGCATCGCCGCGAAATTTGTTGAGCACGAACCCGCGGATCAACGCGCGGTGCTCGGGCGGCAGCAGCTTGAAGGTGCCAAAAAGGTGGGCGAAGGCGCCGCCCCGGTCGATGTCGCTCACGATCAGCGTGGCGGCCGCTGCCGCCTCGGCGACGCGCATGTTGACGATGTCGGTCGCCTGCAGATTGATCTCCGCGGGCGATCCGGCGCCCTCGATCAGCACCAGGTCGTGGGTTGCGCGCAGCTCATCGAGGCAATGGCGCACCGTCGGCCACAGCTCGGCGGCGCGCGCCCGCCACTCCATCCGCGACAGATCGTCGCGCCGGGCCCCGAGCAGTATCACCTGGGAGCGGGTGTCGCTCTCGGGCTTGAGCAGCACCGGGTTCATGCGCACCTCGGGGATGCGGCGCGCGGCGAGCGCTTGGAAGTACTGCGCGCTGCCCATTTCCCCGCCGGCCACGACACGCGCATTGTTGCTCATGTTCTGTGCCTTGAAGGGCGCAACCTTGAGACCTTGACGCGCGTACCAGCGCGCGAGCGCCGTGACCAGGAAGCTTTTACCGGCCCCGCTGGTCGTGCCGCACACCATCACGGCCGGCGCCGGTGCGCTCATGCGCGGGGCGGCGCGGCCAGTGCGGGCCTCCACAGATGCACTCCGTCGTGCTCGACGATGTCCACGCGGGTGCGGAACGCCGCCGAGAGCCAGTCCCCGGCCAGCGCCTCGCGAACCGTGCCGTGTCCGATCACACCGCGGTCGCCGAGCACGACGAGGCGGTCCGCGGTGAGTGCCAGCGAGAGGTCGTGGATCGCACTCACCACGCTCACGCCGCAGCGGTGCGCCTGCTCGCGCAGCAGGCGTGCAACGTCCTCCTGATGCGGCGGGTCGAGGTGGGTGGTCGGCTCATCGAGCAGCAGCACGCCCGCCTCGACCGCGAGCACGCGCGCGAGATGCACCCGCTGACGTTCGCCGCCCGAAAGGGTCGAGAGCCGCCGCTCGGCCCAGGAAAGCGAACCGGTGGCGAGCATGGCGCGATGCATCGCGGCATCGTCGTCGGCCTTGCGGTGCGCGAGCCAGCCTGAGTGCGCGAAACGGCCGAGCGCGACCACCTCACCGGCGGTGAGTTCGGTCGCCGCGGAGGCTTGCGCGAGCCAGGCCAGATTGCGCGCCCGCTCGCGCCGCGGCCACGCCGACAGGGGCCGTCCGAGCAGTTCGATGCGGCCGCCGTTCGGTTTGCGCAGGCCGGCGAGCGTGCGCAGCAGCGTCGATTTGCCGGAACCGTTCGGGCCGACGACGGCGGTCCATTGCCCCGCGGCGATCTCCAGCGACACACCCTCGAGCACCGTGCGCGCGCCATAGCCGACCGAGAGGTCGCGGCAGGCGAGCGCCACGGTCAACGCCGCCGTGGGCCCGCGCCTGGCCTCAGCCATCGCGGCTGCGCCTCCACAGCAGGAACACGAGATAGGATCCGCCGACGCAGGCGGTCACCGCGCCCACCGGCAGTTCGGCCGGGCGGATGATCGAGCGGCTGATCAGGTCAGCCGCCTGCAGCAGCGCGCCCCCGCACAGTGGCGCGGCGATCAGCAGTTGACGATGATTCACCGAGAGAGTCTCGCGCACCAGATGCGGAGCGACCAGGCCGACGAAGCCGACGATGCCGACCTGGCCCACCGAGGTCGAGGTCGCGAGCGCCACCACACCGAGCAGCGTGAGGCGCAGCCAGGGCAGCGACAGGCCGAGCGATTGCGCCGTCTCCTCCCCCAGGGAGAGCGCATCGAGTCCGCGCGAAAGCAGGGTGGCCGGAACCACGCACAGAAAAAACACGGCGCCGAGCAGGGTCGCCGACGACCAGCCGATGAAGGCGGTGCTGCCGAGCAGAAAGGTCTGCATTTCGCGCCACACCTCGGGTTTGGTGAGCAGCAGCAGCGAGGTGACGGCGCTCAACAGAAAGGCGGTCACGATGCCCGACAGCAGCAGGCTCGCGGTCTGTAGAACGCCGCGCGCGAGCGTGATGGTGAGCAGTGTCGCCGCGCAGGCCCCGATGCAGGCGGCACCCGTTATGCCGAGTTTGTCGAACCAGGCGAGACCGCCGATCGACGCGTCGACCAGCATCAGACAAATCGTCACCCCGAGCGCGGCGCCCGATGCGGTGCCGAGCAGATACGGTTCGGCCAGGGGGTTGCGAAACACGCCCTGGGCGATCGCACCGGCCAATCCCAGCAGCGCGCCGGCGAACCAGGCGCCCACGGTTCGGGGCAGGCGAATCTGCCACAGCACCACCGAGGATTGCGCATCGGGGGCAAGCAGCCATTGCCAGGAAGTCTCGATGCTGCTGGTGCCGATGAGCAGCCCGCCGGCGGTGAACAGCAGTGTGGCACCCAGGCAGCACACCAGCCACACGCCGAGGCGCCGCGAAGCGGCCGCGGAGGTCGCGGTGCCGGTGCCGGTCCCGATGAGCGCCGGGCGCAGTGTGCTCATGGCGACACCCGCGTCAGACATGCGCCGAGTGCCCGCATGCCCTCGGCGACCCGCGGACCGGGCCGGATGATCGAATCGCGGATCGCGGGAACGAAGGAGCACACCCGCTGTTCGCGCACGGCGCGGATCTCGCCCCAACCGGGCCGCTCGGCCAGGTGCGTGGCCTCGGCCGGCGAAACGAAGATGACGTCCGGATTGTGGCGCACGACGTACTCGGGATTGAGCGCCGGAAAGGGACCCTGATCGGCGCTCACGATATTGCGGGCTCCGAGCCGCTCGAGCAGTTCCCCGATGAAGGAGGCGGGCCCGGCGGCGTAGGGCGGCCCGTCCGCCTCGAAGTACACCGTGGGCCCCGGCCCGTGACGCTGCGCGAGCGCCTGCGCGCCGATCTCGAGCACGCTGTCGCGGATGCTCGCGTTCAATCGCGCCGCCCGCTCCTCGAGTGCGAGCATGGCGCCGATCCGCGTGACGTTGCGCGCGATGTCGGCGTAGCTGTCGGTGACGAGCGCAAAGCAGCGCAATCCCAGGGCGTCCAGCCGACCGCTGATGCGCTGCGAGCGGCTGATCAGGATCAGATCGGGCTTGAGGCTCACCAACAACTCGATCTGGGCATCATCGATGCCGCCGGCCTTCGGCAGCGCGCGCACCGCGGGCGGCCAGTCCGAATACCGGTCGGTCGCGACCAGCCGGTCGCAGGCACCGAGCGCGCAAACCGTTTCGGTCAGCGATGGCAGCAGCGTGACGATGCGCTGCGGAGGGCTTGCGAACGTGACCTCGCGCTGCAGCGCGTCGCGCAGCACCACGGGACTCGCCGACGCGCCCGAGCCGATGAGGCATGCGCCCGCCAGCAACGCGGCGAACTTGACAGACATGATGATCCAACCTTCTCCGCGCACCCGCCGTGCGCTTCATTTCGAATTGTGGACGGCACCGGTGCCGTCACGTCGCAGGTCGGTATACGGGCTCGTGAGCGGTGTTCCCGGCGAAGTCGCCTTCCCACGCACGTGCGCAGTGGCATGAAGACTCGCTTGGACTCACTTACCGTTGCGGGGGCAGCGCCGGACTGACCCCAAAAGGGGCGACACCGGCTTCCCGTTTCACCCGGCGACCCCAAGGGGCCGACGGACTCCTGAACGCCAGTTCAGTCTGCCCGCGATCGCTTCGAGGGTCAACGCCGCGCTTGACAGGGTCGGGACGCGCTTGCACCATGCGCGGCGTCAGGTGCCGGATTACCCGCGTAATCCGATTAAACGGGAAGTGAGGACGCGCTTCATCGCGCAATTCCCACGCTGCCCCCGCAACGGTGATCGAGCCGTGACACTGTCGGCCGCTGTGATTCACAGCGGCAACCACTGGGCCTCGAGGGCTTGGGAAGGTGACGGTGCCCGCCACGCTACGCGTGGCAGCTCGTAAGCCCGGAGACCGGCCTGGCGTCGAACCGTGGTGCGGAGGGCACCGGGCGGCGCCATGTGCCTGTTGCACCGGCGAGCGCCCCCACCCCTGATACACCACGGCTGATTGAACCACTGATGGACATGCGGACGCGCATGGCGGGGAGATTTGCCGATGAGTTTTCAGGTTCGGGGCGGCGCGTTGGCGGTCGGCGTATGCTGCATCTTGATGGCCCGCGGGGCTGGAGCGCTCGAGGATGCCGCCGCGGCTTCCGCGCTGAACGAAATCGTGGTCACGGCGACGCGCGTGCCGGAACCTGCGGCCCAGTCGCTCGAGCCCATCCTGTTGATCGACCGGTTGAGTCTCGAGAATTCGCTCGGCATCGACGTCGGCGACGTGCTGCGCTTTCATGCGGGCCTCGACATCGCGCGCACCGGCGGCCCGGGACAGCCGCTCTCGCTGTTCATCCGCGGCGCCAACAGCGATCAGTCGATCGTGATGATCGACGGCGTGCGCATCAACTCCGGTACGCAGTCGCTCGCACCGCTGATGAATCTCGCACCGGAATTGTTCGAGCGCATCGAGGTGGTCAAGGGTCCGCGCTCGGCGATCTACGGCACCGATGCCATCGGCGGCGTGGTGAATCTCATCACCCGCACCGATGCGGCGTCCGGCGCGGACGTGATGCTCGATTACGGGCGCTATGGCACGGGTGAGTTTGCGCTCGACGGCAACTACACGAGCGGCGGCACGAGCGTGCAGGCGGCGTTGTCGGGGCAGCAGAGCGCGGGCTTCCCGACCTACGCGGCCGACAACCTCGACAGCGGGTACAAGAACCTCTCGGGCACCGCCGCCATCATCACGCACATCGGTGAGATGGAGGTGGGTGCGCGCTACTACCAGGCGACCGGCAACACCCAGTATGCCAACGCCAATTATAACGCGGACTACACGGCCTTCGAGTCGTTCACGCCGCTCAACGAGGATTTCACCAACAGCGTGCTCGCGCTGCATGCCGCGGGCGATGTGACCGAGCGATGGCACACGCGCCTCATCTTGAGCCGCGTCATCGACGATCTGCGCCAGCGGCAGGATGACCCCTATGCCGCGAGCGCGGAGGGGGATTTCGATTACACCTCGCGCGACACGCTCGACTGGCAGAACGACTTCAAGTTCGCGCTCGCGGGTCTCAACCAGACGTTGACCGCCGGCGCCATCATCTACGACGAGCAGACCAACTCGCTGAGCTACGGCACCGGTTATTCGATCGATACCCACTCGCAAACCTACTATCTGCAGGATCAGCTTCAGTTCGGTGCGAACCGCCTGCTGCTCGCGACCGGCGTGGCGCATTATCCGGAGTTCGGCGATCACCAGACCTGGAACGTCGAATACGGCCATGACCTGACCGCCGATACGCTGCTGATCCTGTCGGCGGCCACGGCGTTTCGCGCGCCATCCGCCACCGACCGGTTTGGCTACGGCGGCAACCCGAATCTTTTGCCGGAAAGCTCGCGCAATTACGAGATCGGCTTGAAGTCGCGCATCGACGCTCATCAGCTGCTCACGCTCGCGGCGTTTCAGGACACGATCACCGATTTGATCGTGTTCGTCCCCGACCCCGCCAACCAGCTCTACGGGGGCGAGAATGGAAATGTCGATCGCGCCCGCATCCGCGGCCTCGAGGCGGGCTGGGAATACCGCGCCGACCCGTGGTCGGTGCAGGCCGAAGGCAGCCTGCAGGATCCACGCGATGAAGTCACCGACACGGGGCTGCTGCGCCGGACCAAGCACAGCTTCACATTGAGTGCCAGCCGCAGCATCGGACGCGGCGAAGTGGGCTCGGAGCTGCTGCTCTCAGGTCCCCGCCCGGACGTCGATGTCGTGAGCGGTGCCCCGGTGCAGGACGGTGGGTACCTGCTGCTGGCGATCCGCGGCAAATTCAACCTGACGCCGGCCTGGTCCGTGGCCGCGCGGCTCGACAACGCGCTCAACCGCGATTATCAGCTGGCAAATGGCTACAACACCGCGGCGCGCTCGGTCTCCGTGTCCACCCGCTACAGCTTCCGGTAGACGATGTTCCCGCCGACCACGGTCATCAGCACCTCGGCGCTCGGAATCGCATCCGGCGGGATTTCGAGCAGATTTTTCGACAACAGCACCACGTCGGCGAATTTGCCGACTTCGATGCTGCCCTCGTTGCGTTCCACGCGGCTCGCGTACGCCGCCGAGAGCGTGTAGGCACGCAGCGCCTCGCCCACGCCGATGCGCTGGGCGGGCACGTAACCGCCGGTCGGCCGCCCGTCGAGGCTCTGGCGCAACACCGCGTTGCGGATGCCGAGCAGGGGGTTCAATTGCACCACCGGCCAGTCGGTGCCGAACGCCACCGTGGCGTGGGTGTCGAGCAGGCTGCGGATGGGGAAGGCGGTCGGCAGGAATTTCGCGCCCGCGTATTGCTCCCACAGACCTTCCATGCCCTTCCATTCGTCGCGCGGATAAATCATCAAAGGCTGCATGCTCGCAATCACCCCGAGCTCGGCGAAGCGCGGCAGGTCGGCCGCATCCGGCGCCTCCATGTGTTCGATGCGGTTGCGCGCCGCCGCCTGTTCGGCGGGAGTGCCGCGCGCCTGGGCTGCGGCGTAGGCATCGAGTGCGAGCTTGATGGCGCCATCGCCGATGGCATGGGTGTAGATCTGGAAATGACGGCGATACAGGGACTGCACCGAGGCCTGATAAGGCTCGCGCTCGAAGAAGTGCATGCCCGTTACCGCTGGCTGGTCTGCGTAACCGCCCGGCAAAAAGGCGGTATGCGATTCGATGACGCCATCCATCAGGAATTTCGCCACGCAGCAGGACAGGAGCGCGCCGTGATAACGGCGCCGCGCGGTCTCCAGGATCGCGAGTTCGTGCCGCGTGAGCGCCGGTGGATTGATCCAATCGGCGATCGAAATCCGCAACGTGAGTGCGCCGTGCCGTTCGAGGCTCGCGAGCTGCGGCAGGAACTCGAAATCGCCGCCGGCGCTGTCGACGCGGGTCAATCCAACCCGATTCGCCGCGCGAATGGCCGCTGTCAAGGCCGCCACGCTCGCGGCCGGTGTCGGCGGCGGAATCTTGGCCTGGACCAGGCGGATCGCCGCCTCCTCCTTGAGCCAGCCGGTCGCTTCGCCGTCGGCGCCGCGCACGATCTCGCCACCCGCGGGATTCGGCGTGTCGCGGGTGATGCCGGCGCGGCGCAGCGCCGCACTGTTGACCCAAGCGGCATGCGCCATGCTCGAGTCGAGAAACACCGGCCGTTCGCCGCTCACCCGGTCGAGGTCTTCTTTGTGAAATTCACCGTTCGGCAGGTCGGGATATCCGTAGCTCCAACCCTCACCCTCGATCCAGTCGTCCGTGGGGTGCAGGGCCGCGAACTCGGCGACCCGATGGGCGACTTCGGCCATGGTCGTGGCGTCACGCAAGGCGACGTTGGTCAGGTAACGGCCGCCGTCGAAGAAATGCACATGGCTGTCGATGAACCCAGGCAGCAGAAACCCGCCGTGCAAATCGATGACCCGCGTGGCGGCGCCCTTGAAACGCAGCACCTCGGCATCGCTTCCCACGGCGGCGATGCGCTGACCGCGCACCGCCAGCGCCTGCGCCCAGGGACGCGCGGCATCCATCGTGTAAATCCGGCCATTGATCAGCACCAGGCTTGCGGCCGGCCCGGCCGCCCCGACCGGCGCAGGCGCGAACCCGGCGGCGGCGAGTACGCCTGCGGCACACAATGCGCAGATCCAGGGGGAGCGCCGCACCGGCCCGATCCTCACTCGACTTCGCCCACGGGATGCAGCTGCGGCAACGCCCGGCGAAAGCCGCGCGTGCGCAGCAGCAGATAGACGAGACCGGCGATGAGCCAGGTGATCCCGACGGTGAGCGCGGTGCGGTGCAGACTCACGATCAACCACAACGCGGCCGCCGCGCCGCCCCCCGCCTGCAGAAGCTTGAAAATGCCGCCGGGTAGATGGCGCCGGCCGCTCAGGTGATCGGCGAGCACGCACAGGTTGACGGCGAGGAACGCATTGAATGCCCCGAAATTCACGCACGACGCCGCGGTATCGACGTCGACCCATTCGCCTCCGAGCATCACGATGCCCATCAGCACGATGTTGAAGACCGGTGTACGCAACACCGGGTGCAGATAGGCGAACGTTTTGAGCGGCATCACCCCGTCACGTCCCATGACGTAGAGCAGCCTCGATGATCCCGCCTGAGCGCACATGACCGCGGCGATGTAGGAGATGATCAGCACGATGGTGAACAGCAACAGAAAGGACGGGCCGCCGGCCGCCGCGAGTATCTCGAATCCGGCATTGTCGACGTCCTTGAAATCGGCTCCCGGGTGAACCAGGCCCAGCAGGAACGCGACGAGGAGGAACATCACTCCGCCGGTCAGGGCGGCGAGCACGGTCGCACGCGGGATGCTGCGTTTCGGATCGAGGGTCTCCTCGGACAACGTGGTGACCGCATCGAAACCCAGGAACGAATAGGCCGCGATGGCCGCTCCGCTCATGACCGCGGGGAGCGTCGTGCGCGGGTTCACGAACGGCGCCAGACTCCAGGCGTCCGCGTGCAGCGGCGCATGCAGGTAGAGCACGCACATGACGATGAGGGCCGCCATGACCGCGAGCTGCGCCGCCATGATGGTCAGATTGACGCGGTCCGCGACCTTGATCCCGAGCACGTTGATCACCGTGGTGCACAGCGCGACCAGCGCGACCCAGACGCGAAACGACACGCCGGGAAGGATCACCTCGAAGGCCTTGGCGGTGAACAGGCAGATCACCATCGGGATGAACAGGTAATCCAGAATCAATATCCAGCCGGTCAGGAAGCCCGCCGGGGCGTTTGCGGTCCGGCAGACATAGGTGTAGGCCGAACCGGCCGACGGATAGCGCGCCGCCATGCGTCCGTAACTCACCGCGGTCAGCAGCACCGCCACGGTCGCCACCAGGTAGGCGGACGCGGCGGCCCCATGGGTGTCCGTGGCGAGCAGGCCGAAGGTGCTGATGACCACCGTCGGGCAGATATAAGAGAGGCCGAACAGCGTGGCCGAGAGCGTGTTCAGGCGTCGATGCAGCAAAACGGGGGGACTTTGCAAGGAGTCGGATTTCCGCGGCTGGGAGGTTCCAAGGGCCGCCTGATTGTACAGGGCCGCGCCGGCCGCACGGCAATTCTGCTTTTGTTGTTCGGAACCAGCGATTCCTAAAAGATCACTTTACCCGCACCGTCCCCGCATGGTGGCATGATGGGATTCCCTGCCAGGAGCACCGACATCACCCAACCGCGCGAAAACCCGCCGGCCCGCGATCCGCGCTACGACATCCTGTTCGAAAAGGTTGCCATCGGCCCGGTCACGGCCCGCAACCGCTTCTACCAGGTGCCGCATTGCAATGGCCTGGGCTACCGCGATCCGAGCGCGCTCGCGGCCATGCGCGGCGTGAAGGCCGAGGGCGGCTGGGCGGTGGTGTGCACCGAGCAGGCGGAAATTCATCACAGCTCGGACATCACGCCGTTCATCGAACTGCGCATCTGGGACGATCGCGACCTGCCGGCGCTCGCGCGCATGGCCGACGCGATTCACGAGCACGGCAGCCTGGCCGGCATCGAACTCGCGTACAACGGCATGAACGGCCCGAATCACTACGGCCGGGAGGTGCCGATGGGGCCGGCGCATCTGCCGGTCGCCACCTTCTCGCACGAGCCGCTGCAGGCGCGGCGCATGAACAAGAACGACATCCGCAATGTGCGTCGCTGGCATCTGGATGCGGTGCGCCGGGCGAAGGCGGCGGGCTTCGATCTGATCTACGTCTACGCGGCGCACTCGCTGAGTTTTTTGTACCACTTCCTGTCGCGCCGGTTCAACGACCGGACGGACGAGTACGGCGGTTCGCTCGAGAATCGCATCCGCCTGCTGCGCGAGGTGACGGAGGAGGCAAAGAATGCGGTGGGGGCAAGTTGCGCCGTGCCGATCCGCATCTCGGTCGATGATCTGCAGGGTGAGGCCGGGCTCAACCGTGCGGAGGTCGAGGACATGATCGGCTGCATGGCGGAACTGCCGGATCTGTGGGACGTGACCCTGGCCGGGTGGGAGAACGACTCGCGCACCTCGCGTTTCGCCGACGAGGGCCATGAAGAGGAGTACATCCGCGGCATCAAACGACTGACCTCGAAACCGGTGGTCGGGGTCGGACGCTATACCTCGGTCGACCGCATGGTGGGTTTGATCCGCGGCGGCATCCTCGATTTCATCGGCGCGGCGCGCCCCTCGATCGCGGATCCTTTCCTGCCGAAAAAAATCGAGCAAGGCCGTATCGAGGATATCCGCGAGTGCATCGGCTGCAACATCTGCGTCGCGGGTGACTTCACGCAGTCGCCAATTCGCTGTACGCAGAATCCGACCATGGCCGAGGAGTGGCGCAAGGGCTGGCATCCGGAACGGGTACGGCCGCGCGGCTCGGATCGGGGCGTGCTCATCGTCGGGGCCGGTCCCGCCGGTCTCGAGGCCGCGCAGGTGCTCGGCAAGCGCGGATACGAGGTCACGCTCGCCGAAGCGCAGCGCGAACTGGGCGGTCGGGTGCTCGGCGAATCGAAGCTGCCGGGGCTCGCGGCCTGGATCCGGGTGCGCGACTACCGCAAGGGCCAGATCGAGCGCTTGTCGAACGTGCAGATCTATCTCGACAACCGTCTGGGGGCCGGGGAGGTGCTCGAGCTCGGCATTCCCCGGGTGGTCATCGCCACCGGTTCACGGTGGCGCCGCGATGGGGTCGGGCGTTACCACACGCGTCCCATCCCGATCGAAGCGGGCGCCGAGGTGTTGACGCCGGATGATGTGATGACCGGCCGGCTGCCCGCGGGCAAGCGCGTCCTGGTGTGGGACGACGATCATTATTATCTCGGCGGGGTGCTGGCCGAGAAGCTCGCCGAGGCCGGATACGATACCGTGTACATGACGCCGGCCTCCGAAGCCTCGACCTGGATGCGCGCAACACTCGAGCAGCATTTCGTCCAGACCCGGCTGTTAAGCAAGGGCGTGCGCATCCAAAGCTTCCGCGCGCTGACCGCGATCGCGCGCGCGGGCGCCGTGAGCGCCTGCGTGTTCACCGGTGCCACCGAAACGCTCGCCGTGGATGCCGTGCTGCTGGTGACCGCCCGTCTGCCGCAGGAGACCCTCGCCCTTGAATTGCAGGCGCAGCAGGCGGCCTGGGCGGATGCGGGCCTCGAGGAGGTCACCGTGATCGGCGACGCCCTGGCCCCGGCCACCATCGCGCATGCGACTTATGCTGGGCGGCGGTACGGCGAGGAGTGCGATGCGGCAACGGCGCCATCCGGGACGGCGGCATTTCGGCGTGAAATCAGCGAGCTCGCGCCGCTTTAGAGCTTGCCCAAACCGTCCCAAACGGAGCATCCTCTAGGGTTTGATCCGAAGGGGAGTGCCTGATGAGTGAAGTCGAAGCCAAGGTTGTCCGTGGCGGCGCGCGCGCGGCGCGTCGAGCCGCCCGTTCGGCTCCATTACCGGACAACCTGCGCCCCGTCCGCCCCGGCATGCCGGGCGGCTTGTACAAGCCCCTGTCCGATGCCGACGTGTTGCGCATCCATCATGCCGCACTCGACGTGCTCGAGAACATCGGCCTCGCGGACGCGACTCCGGGCGGCATCGAGGTCATGACCAAGGCGGGAGCCCGGCTGACCGCCGAGGGGCGTCTGATTTTCCCGCGTGCGCTGGTTGAGGACACGATCGCGCGCGCCGCGCGCCACTTCGTGCTGCACGGCCAGGATCCGCGCCACGACATGGAGCCCTGGGGCTCACGGGTCTATTTCGGCACCGCCGGTGCCGCCGTGCACATCGTGAATGCGAAAACCGGCGCTTATCGGGACTCGACCACCAAGGATTTGTACGACATCGCGCGCGTGGTCGACACGCTCGAGCACCTGCACTTCTACCAGCGCTCGGTGGTGTGCCGCGAGGTCGCGACCCCGCTCGAAATGGACGTCAACACGGCCTATGCCTGCGTTTCGGGCACCACCAAGCACGTCGGCACCAGCTGGGTGCAGCCCCAGCACCTCGAGGCCAGTCTCGAGATGTTCCACCTGATCGCCGGCGGGGAAGACAAGTGGCGCGCGCGCCCCTTCGTCAGCCAGTCGAACTGCTTCGTCGTGCCGCCGCTCAAATTCGCCTATGACGCGTGCCTTTGCCTGGAGATGGCGGTGCGCGGCGGCATGCCGGTGCTGTTGCTGTCGGCCGGTCAGGCCGGCGCCACGGCGCCTGCGGCGCTCGCTTCGGCCCTGGTCCAGGAGACGGCCGAATGCCTCGCCGGCCTCGTCTATGTCAATGCCATCAAGCCGGGCGCGCCGGCGATATTCGGCACCTGGTGTTTCGTGTCCGATCTGCGCACCGGTGCGATGTCGGGCGGCAGCCCGGAACAAGCGCTGCTCTCGGCCGCGAGTGCCCAGCTGTCGCGCTTCTACGATCTGACCGGCGGTACCGCGTCGGGAATGAGCGATGCGAAGCTTCCGGACATGCAGGCCGGATACGAAAAGGCCTATAACCATGCACTCGTGGGCAACGCCGGCGCGAACCTGATCTATGAGTCGGCCGGCATGCTCGCGAGCCTGCTCGGCTTCTCGATGGAAGGGTTGATCATCGACAACGATTTGATCGGCGCCGTGCAGCGCACGATCAAAGGCATCGAGGTGACCGATGAGTCGCTCTCGCTCGACACGATCCGCAAAGTCTGTCTCGAAGGGCCCGGTCACTACCTCGGCGCCGATCAGACGCTGCAATTGATGCAGCGTGAATACATCTACCCGAACATCGGCGATCGAACCAGTCCGAACGAATGGGTGGAGCAGGGCCGGCCGACCATCGTCGACCGTGCCTCGCGCAAGCTCGAGGCCATCCTCGCCAGCCACTATCCGTCGCACATTCCGGATTCCGTCGATGCGGCGATCCGCGAGCGGCTGCCCATCCGTCTGCCGCGCGAGGCCATGCGACCGGGTGGCGGCGTCTCAAGCCCGGGTTGAGATTCGCTCGAGGGCTGCCGTGACGTATCCTCCCGGGTTTCACGGCGAGCTGTCCGCGATTCTCGGGGACGGGGGGCTGCGCGCCGGCGCGGCCCTGGGGCTGCTCGACCCCGGAATGCATCCCGACAATCTACGGGCGCAACTGATGGCCCGTCCGGCCGACACCCATGCGGCGGCCCGCGTGCTCGCGGTGTGCGCGCGCAGCGGCGTCGGTGTGGTACCGCAGGGCGGGCGTACCGGTCTGTCCGGCGGCGCGTGCACGCAACCGGCCGAGCTCATCATGTCGCTGGATCGGATGAACCACATCGAACGCATCGACGTCGCATCGCGCACCGCGATCGTCGAGGCCGGGGTGACGCTCGGTGCACTGGAGGAGGCGATCGCGCCGCATGGGCTTTCGGCCGGCATCGACCTGGGTGCGCGCGGCAGCGCCACCATCGGCGGCATGGTGGCGACCAACGCCGGCGGCATCGAGGCGTTTCGCCACGGCACCATGCGCGAGCGGGTGCTCGGCCTCGAGGTGGCGCTCGCGAGCGGCGAAATCGTCACCGAACTGTCACGCATCCGCAAGGACAACGCGGGGCTGGCCCTGCGTCAGCTGTTCATCGGCTCCGAAGGCACGCTCGGCGTCATCACGCGCGTGGTGTTGAGCCTAGTGCCGCAAAACGGTGTGCGCCACACGGCGCTCGCGCTCGTGCCCGACCTCGATGCCGCCATCCGCGTGATGCGCGCGGTCGAGGCGCTGCCGCACTGTGTGCTCAAAGCGGCTGAGCTCATGTCCGGCAATCACCTCGCGCTCACCGCCCGGGCGCTCGGGATCACCCAGCTGGCCGCCCTGCCGGATGCGGCGTTCGGCCTTCTGATCGCGGTGGGCGGCGCCGACGACGCGACGCCCGGCCCGGCGCTGCAGGACGCACTCGAGCGCGCCGTCGAGCAGGGCCTCGTGCTCGATTGCCTGCTGCCGAAGAACGCCGCCGAGGAACGCGATCTGTGGCGGGTGCGCGAGGATTGGGCCGTCGATCGGACCCATCCCGGCGGGTTGTGGTACGACGTCTCGGTGCCGATTGATGCGCTTGCCCGATATATGACCGGCTTGCAATCGCGTCTTGTGCAGCATGACGCCGCGCTCGGGGTGTATGTGGTGGGTCACCTCGCCGACGGCAACGTCCATCTCACCATCAACGCCGCCCGGCCGATCAGCGACCGCTACGCCGAGATCGCACCGCTCGTTTATCAAGGACTGCGCGAGCTCGGCGGCAGCTTTTCAGCCGAGCACGGGATCGGGCTCGAAAAGCGCGCCTCGCTCGAGCAGTGGTCGGGAGCTGCCGCCATGCGCCTCATGCGCGGGGTCAAGGCGCTCTACGATCCGGCCGGGATCATGAATCCCGGAAAAGTTCTGGCCCCCCTCGATCAATCACCGGCGCAGGAGCGCTAACCCACATGCCCGCCGCAGCGCTACCGCACGATGAACAGGCCCGGCTTCTCGCCCTGCAGCAGTACGAGATTCTCGATGCCGAACCGCACGAAGCCTTCGATGGCATCACCCGGCTCGCGCAGCAGCTGTGCGCGATGCCGGTCGCGCTCGTGAGCCTCACCGCCGACAGCCGCCAGTGGTTCATGTCGCGGGTCGGGGTGACGCTCGCCGAGATTCCGCGTGAGTGGGCACCATGCGCACATGTGGTCGTCGAGCGGCGCAACATCGTCTGTCCGGACATGCGGCTCGACGTGCGCTTTGCGGACAATCCCCTGGTCACCGGGCCGCCGCATTTTCGCTTCTACGCCGGCATGGCACTCGTCACGCCCGGTGGGGCGATTTTGGGGACGCTCGCCGTGATGGACACGGTGCCGCGGGAGTTGACGGCGCTGCAGACGGAGGGATTGACGCTGCTGGCTCGGCAGATCGTCGATGCGCTCGAATTGCGCATGGCATACCGCGACCTGAGCAAACTGCGTGCCCGTGAAAAACTCGTCGAGCAGCGTCTGCGCGTGGAGCGCATGGACGAGGCGCAGCGCCTGGCCGCGGAGCTGCACGACGGCGTGGGTCAGGATCTGGTCGGTGTGTCGCTGCTGCTCGATGCCTTCCTGCGCACGCCCGCTGCGCAGATCGACGCGGTGCGCGAGCCGATCGGCGATGTGACCGCGCTGCTGCGCGCCTCGATCGCCCGCTGCCGCCAGGTATCCCAGGCGTATGGCGGTTTTCTGGTCAAGCGCGAGGGGGTGGTCGGTGCCCTGGATTGTTTCGCGCGCAGCCTTGCAAACCCGGCGCTGCGCATCGAAGTGGGCGGTGCGAAGATACCGCGCCATTGTATCGACGAAACGGCCGCGTACCACCTGTTCGGCATCGGACACGAGGCGATCACCAATGCCTGCCGCCACAGCCGCGGAACGGTCGCGCAGGTGCGTTGCGTGCACGGCATGGGGAGCATTCATCTTTCGATCGAAGATGACGGCCAGGGACTTGCCGAGTCCCAAGCCGCGGCGCGCGGCTCGGGACTCGCGGTCATGGAATACCGGGCGCAGATCATCGGTGCGAAAATCCGCTACGAATCCGCGAGCGGCGGCGGCTTGCGGATCGTGTGCGAGCTGCCGTGCCGATCGCAGGCCTGCCGCGCGTCGGGCGTGCCCTAGATCTGCGGGCAGGTGCACGCCACGGTGGTGCCGCCATCCTTGCGTGCGGTGATGCTGAGCTCGGCGCCGATCAGGCTCGCGCGGTGGCGCATGCAATGCACCCCGATGCCGGCGGAGTCCGCCGGCGGCGGCGAATATCCGCGGCCATCGTCGATCACCTCGAGTCGAACCGCGTCGCGGCCGTGCAGCACGCGCAGGCGCACCACGATCGAACGGGCATGAGCGTGGCGCAAGGCGTTGTTGAGCGCCTCCTGCGCGATCCGATATAGATGGTCCGCGGCGCCCTCGCGCAGCCGCAGCGGCGCCTGCCCAATGACCTCGTAGCGCACCTTCGGTCCCTCGAGGTTGACCTGTCGATCAACGAGCGAGCCGAGGGCGGCGCGCAACGCCCCGCGGCTGTCGCCGAGCGGGGACAGGCCATGCGCGATGGTGCGGCAGGCCGAGATGGCATCGCTCGTCATCTGCGCGAGGCGGCCGAGCTCACCCGCATTCGGCAGCTCGGCGCGGCGCGCCGCATTGGCGAGTCCGGCGACGGTGAGTGCGATGCCGGTCAGTTCCTGACCGAGACCGTCGTGCAGTTCCTCGCCGAGCTGGCGCTGCTCGCGATTCGAGGTTTCGATCAGCGCCCATTCGAGCTTCTTGCGTTCGGTCAGATCTTCGATCAGCACCGCGAATCGCAGCGGTTCGGGACGATAGGCCAGGACCGCGAACCACTTGCCGACCGCCTGCGAGTATTGCTCGAGCCGCAGCGTGCGCCCGGTGAGGGCGACTTCCCCGAACACCTTGATCCAATTGGCCGGATCCTTCTCGGTCCCCGGCAGCACCTCGGTGACGCGGCGCCCGACGGTCGCATCGGCGCGCAATCCCGTCATCTCGGTATACGCCGGGTTGAGCGCGAGGAATTCGTAATCGACGGGATCGCCGGCCGCATCGAGAATGATCTGGTGCAAAGCGAATCCGCTCTGCATGTGGTCGAACAGCTGTCGATACTGGCGCTCGCGGTCCTCGAGCTCGCGCTTGTCGCGCTGCCGTTCGGTCAGATCCTCGGCGATGATGAGAAAATCGGCGAGCGAGCGGTCGGCGCGATGCAGCGGGGTGGTGCGGCCATGCACCCAGCGGATCTCGCCCGTCGGGCGCACGTAGCGCAGATTCAATTCCATGGGCGCCGCCTTGCGCGTCGCATCGCGCTGCGCGCGCGCCAGCCGCTCGCGATCATCGGGGTGGATCGCCTGCAACCAGCCTGCGCCGAGCGCCTGGGAGCGGGTGAGTCCGGCAATCGCGAGCCACGTTGAATTCACGTAGGTGCAGTGCAGGTCGGCATCGCGCAGCAGGATGCCGATCGGTGCGCAATCGGAGAGCAGCCGAAACCGCTCGTCCGCCTCGCGCGCGGCCTCGTCCAATTGGATTCCGATCAGCTCACTCTCCCCCGGATGATTTTTTATCATAGCGGAAACCTGCCGCGGCTGTCTTCGTGTCAATGGGCGGCGGCGTGAACCGCACCGGCGTCCCGGCCTCCAGGGTGCGCAGCGCCTGCAGCGCGTCGCGCTGCGCGCGCGCGCGGTCGAGTGCTTCCCGCAGCCCCCACGGCGGCGGCCCGGAAATTTGGGCGGGTCGGGCGGCGGCCCGATGCGCGGCATCGTGCGAAGCGAAAGGCAGCGCGAACCAGAACGTCGAGCCTTCCCCCGGCGCACTCGAAACGCCGATCTCGCCGCCCATGAGTTCGATCAACTGACGGCAGAGCGCCAGTCCGAGACCGGTGCCGCCGTGCGTGCGCGTGGTGCTCGAATCGCCCTGGACGAATTTCTTGAACAGCTTGTCCTGGATCTCGGCGGGTATGCCGATGCCGGTATCGGTCACGCCGACCCATATCGCGCCGCCTTGCGCCAGCACCTCGATGAGCACATGCCCGCGCGGTGTGAACTTGAGCGCGTTGCCGACCAGGTTCGCCAGGACCTGGCGGGTTCGAGCGGCATCGCCGCGCGCCATCGCCGCGGCTTGCGCCGGCTGATCGATCAGCAGCTCGACCGGCCTTTGCGCGAAGGGTGCGGCCATGGCGGCGGCCACGTCCTCGACGATCCCGGCCATATCGAAGGCCTGCGATTCGAGCGCGAGCGTGCCGGCGTCGATTTTCGAATAATCGAGGATGTCGTTGAGCAGGATAAGGAGGTTTTGACCGGACGACTCGATGGTGTCGACGAAGTCGCGCTGCTCCGCGTCGAGCCGGGTGTCGCGCAGCAGCTGTGCAAAGCCCAGCACCCCGTTCATGGGCGTGCGGATCTCGTGGCTCATGTTCGCCAGAAATTCGCTCTTGGCCCGGGTCGCCGATTCGGCCGCCTCCTTCGCGCTCAGGGTCTCGCGCACGGCGGTTTCCAGATCGACGAGATTGCGCTGCCGCCCGCGCTGCACCTGCCAGATGAGGCCGCCATTCAGCAGCGCGAGCAGGCTCGCGATCAGTGCGCCGAGGAGCGCCGAACCGTCGACGCGCCGCACGAGCTGGCGGTATCGGTCGGCGCTCATCGTGATGCCGACGTAGCCGGCCATGCGGCCATCGCTCGCGAACACGGGGGCTTGTGCGCGGATGCCCATGCCCCAGGCGGTGGCGGACGGTTCCGCTTCCACGGTCAGGCGCTGGGTGCGCGAGACCTCGAGTTCCCCCGGGCTCGCCGCGTCCTTGTCCATCGAAGCGGAGTGCTGCGGTCGCCCCCTCTCATCGAGGAGACCGACGGGCGTTCCATCGAGAATGAAGTGCATGGCGGCGCCCTCGACGATGCCGGCATACGCGAACCGGATGTCGGGATTGGTCTCGAGCAGCACCCGCAGGGGCCGCACGGCGCGCCGATATTCGGGCGATCCGTCCGTGCCGGCGCGGTTCAGGGCGCGCAGTTCATCGCCGTCGATCATGGCGGCGGTGCCGGCCGCGGTGCGCGAGAGGTAGGTGCGCACGTCCTCGAGCAAAACCCGACGCACGATCAGATCGACCACGGCAATGCCCGCCATGGCCGTGGCCCACGCGAGCAGGCCGCCGGCCACCGCGGACCACAGCGGACGCGCGTAATCGCCCGGGCGTCCGGGCAGACGCAAGCGCAGCCGCTGCCATGGGGTGGGGACCGTCATCGGAATCATATCGGCGTGCCGCGTGGGCGGATGAAGGGGCGAAGCGCCTAAGCGGTGTTAAGGGTTGCCCTGAATGGCGCCCGCGCAGCGTGTGCGGCTAGAACGGTTTGAACGCCAGATGCGGGCACTCGCACAACACGCGGGCACCGCCCTCGAGCAAACTGTCGACGGTCAGGCGGGCTCCGATGATGGCGGCGCGAAATTGCATGATCTTGAGGCCCATGCCGCCGGCCGGGTTTGACTGCGGTTTGAGGCCGATGCCGTCGTCACGAATTTCGAGCCGCACGCTTGCCGGGCGTACGTCCAGGATCACCTCGATGAGATTCGCCTCGGCATGGCGTCGGGCGTTCGCCAGCGCCTCCTGCGCGATGCGGTACAGATGATCCGAAGCTTCCGGCCAGAGATTCAACGGAGCCCCGGCGGTGGTTTGAAAACGCGCGGTGGTGCGGAATATGTCGTGCTGCAGGTTGACCATTTCCCGCAAGGCGGCGATGAGACCGCCGGCGGCGTAGCTCAATGGCGAGAGTCCATGGGAGATCGCGCGGCAATTGCCGATGGCGCGGCGTGCCAGCGCGGCCAGATTTTCGAGCTCATCGGCCGCCGGGCGACCGGCGCGGCGCTCGGTATGGGCGATGGCATCGGCGAGCAGGGAGATGCCGGTCAGTTCCTGTCCGAGGCCGTCGTGCAAATCGCGGCCGAGACTTTGCTGTTCGCGGCCCGTGGCCTGCAGCACCGCCTGTTCGAGCCGCCGCTGTTCGCTGATGTCGCGAGCGGAACAGAACACGTGCGGCTCGCCGTCGAGCTCGAAGGCCTCGGCGTGCACCTCCACCGGAAAGACCGTCCCATCCTTGCGCCGATGGCGGGTTTGGAAGCGCTTCAAGGAGCCGTCGAACAGCGCGCGCAGGGTCGCGGCCAGCTCCTCGCTCTGCAGACTGGCGTCCCAGCGCGACGGGTGCATGCCGATCACCGCGTCGCGCTCGCAGCCGAGCATGCTGCAGAACGAATCGCTCGCCTCCACGATGCAACCGGCGGCATTTAAAATGTGCACCCCGTCGCTCGCGGTGTGCAAAAACAGCTGGTTGCGGGTTGATTCGCGCATCAGCCGATGCTCGAGATTCTTGCGTTCGGTGATATCCTCGACGATCGACCAGATGCGTTGCCCGCCATCCGCGTCCTGCAGCAGCACGCCGTTGAACTGCAGGGGTATCAGGCTCCCGTCCTTGCGAATGTACGCCTTCTCATAGGGGCCGTAGTACCCGTCACGTTGGAGGGTGCGCTGATTGTCGGCGTCGTTCTGCCGGTACGTGTCCGGGGTGAGATCGCGGTAATCGAGCGATTGCAGCTCCTCGGTCGAATAACCGCAGATGTTGCGGTAGGCCTCGTTGAACTCGAGCAGACGGCCCATGCCATCGGTCAGGGCAATGCCGACGTGGGGCACAGCGTACAGGCCGCGCAATTTGCGCTCGCTCGAGCGCAAATCCGCCTCGGCGGTCTTGCGCTGCGAGATGTCCATCAACGTGCCGACCACGCGCAGCGGATCGCCCTCAACACCGCGTTCGACCACGGCACCTTTCGAAAGAACCCAGCGTGTGGTGCCGTCGGGGCGCTGCGCGCGCAGTTCCGCCTCGAAATGACGGCCGGCTGGATTGTGGATGACGTCTGAGACGAGCGGTTTGAGCCTGGACACATCCTCGGGGTGGAGAGTGGCCCGCCACTCATCGATGGTCAGCGGCGGGTCGGCCGCGTCCCAGCCCATGATCTTGAGCCAGCCCTCGTCCACGGTGAGCTCACCGCTGGCGACATCCCAATCCCATATGCCGATGTTGGCGCTGCCCAGCACCAAACGCAGCTGCTGTTCACTGGCCCGCAAGGTGCGTTCGGTGCGCTTTTGCTCCGACAAATCACGCACCACGGCGACGACGAAGCACTCCGCGTCCCGCGTGATGTGCACCAGCGAGACTGCCACCGGGAATTCCGTGCCATCGCGGCGCAGCGCGTTCAGTTCGCGTCCGGGGGCCATGGGACGGGTGCCGGCGTGCCGGAAAAACGCCTCGCGCTGCGCCACATGCACCGAGCGCCGATCCGCGGGCAGCAGCCGCTCGATGGGCTGCCCGAGGATGTCCGGCGCCGCATAGCCGAACAGAGCGGTGACCTGGCGGTTGATGTAGGCGATGCTGCCGTCCGCTGCGACGACCACGACCGGCTCGACCAAGGCATCGAAGACGCGGGCCGACGTTTCAGACAATGGCAATGGTGGGCTCCCCTGAACCCGGCCATTTAAACCCGCGCCGAGGCGGCAGGCAATACGCCGTCGCGTGCGATCAGACGCTCACGCTGGTTTCGACCAGCCGCACCACATCGAGCAGCATCACCAATTGCTGCTCCACGGTCACCACGCCCGCGAGGAAATGCACGTCCACCGACCCGCACGCGCTCGGCGGCGCCGATGCCGATTCGGCGGTGAGGCTGACGACATCCGAGACGGCATCGACGAGACAGCCCACCGTGACCGCCGCCGCCGACGCGGTGTCCACTTGAACCACGATGACCACCGAGGTGGGTGAGCGATCACACGCAGGCATGCCGAGACGCGACCGCAAATCGAGGATGGGGATGATCGCGCCGCGCAGGTTCATCACGCCAAGCACGTAGGGCGGAGCGCGCGGGGTGCGGGAGACGGTTTCCCAGCCGCGGATTTCCTGCACCGCCAAAATCGGAATGGCGAACTGTTCGCCGGCCAGTGCGAACGTCAGATACTGGCCCTGCGCGGCCGCCGCCGCGGTGGCGTTCGCCAGATTCGCCGCGCTTGCCGTGGGATCGCCGCCGCCGGCCGTGCCGGAGATGCCGGGATGGTTCATGGTTGCCCTCTAGAAATCCTTGTAGCCGGCATCCGCGGCGCCGGCGGCTTTGCGCGACGGTGCGGCCGCGGCGCGCGCGGGGGCCGGTTTGCCTTTGCCGCTCCACGGACGTTTGGCCGTCTCGCGCCGTTCAGGCCGGATCGCCGCATCGGCGTCCCGATCGCGGGCAGTTGCTGCGCCAACCTTGAAATGTGCGATCAATTCACTGAGGTTCGCCGCCTGCTCAGTGAGGGCCTGCGCGGCGGCGGAAGCTTCCTCCACCAGCGCCGCATTCTGCTGAGTCACCTCGTCCATCGAGGTGACGGCCTTGTTGACCTGTTCGATTCCCGAAGCCTGCTCGCGGCTCGAGGCGGCGATCTCGGCGACCACGTCGGTGACCTTTTTGACGCCGGTGACAATCTCGCCGAGCACCTTGCCCGACTCATCGACCAGGCGCGTGCCCTCGGTCACCTTGCCCACGGAGTCTTGAATCAAGCCTTTGATCTCCTTGGCGGCTTCGGCGCTGCGGGAGGCGAGGTTGCGCACCTCGGAGGCGACCACGGCGAAGCCGCGGCCTTGTTCTCCGGCGCGGGCCGCCTCCACGGCGGCGTTGAGCGCGAGCAGGTTGGTCTGGAAGGCGATCTCATCGATCACGCCGATGATGTCGGCAATCTTCTTGCTGGCCGCATTGATCTCGCTCATGGCGGCGACCGCCGAGCCGACCACCTTGCCGCCGCGTTCTGCCTGGTCGCGCGCGGCCGATGCGAGCTGGTTGGCCTGGGCGGCGTTGTCCGCATTGTTTTTCACCGTGGCGGTCATTTCCTCCATCGATGAGGCGGTCTCCTCGAGGCTCGAGGCCTGCTCCTCGGTGCGCTGGCTCAGGTCGAGATTGCCCCGGGATATCTCGTCCGCCCCGGTCCGTACCTCGTCCGCCGCCTTGGACATGGTGCGCACCACGTCGCCCGTGCTGCCGATCAACTTGTTCATGCCTTGGGCCAGGCTCTTGTAGAAGCCCGTTTTGCCTTCTTCCACCACGCGCGCGGTCAGGTCTCCCTCGACGGCGCGCTCGACGACCGCGTTCATCTCATTCTCGGCCGTCACTTCCATGGTGCGGTCCATCCACACGACGACGGTGCCGGTGCGCTTGCCGGCGGCATCGTTGACCGGGTTCGCGATGACCCGCAGCACCGCACCGCCGAGCTTGATGTCGGCGGTGTGCATGCCGGTCAAGCCGGCGAGCAGGTTGCGCTGGTGGGACGGGGAGCGATGAAAGATGTCGAAGGAGCTGCCGATGATGCGCTCGACGTCGAACTGCGGGATCTGCTTGCGGATCTCGTTGCCCTGCGTGCGAAAAATATTTTGGGCGAAGTCGTTCGAATAGACGATCTTCCCGTCCATGTCGGCCATCATCACGCCGGCGGAGAGCCGGTCGAGCGCCAGCTTGACGTGCGCATTGGCCTTGATGGGTGCGATTTCACTCTCGAGCCGGCTGTTGAGGCCACGCTGCATTTTGACGAGTGCGCCGAGCAGCGATCCGCTCCCGGCCCCGTCGGCGCCCTCGATCGGCGCCTGGTAGTTGCCGCGCTCGATTTCACCGAACGCCGCGATCGCCTGCGACAGCGGCCGCTGCAAGGAGCGCGCGCACGAGATCGCCAGCATCACGATCACCGCGATCGACACCAGCGCCACGAGCAGGCAATTGCGCAGCAGCGGGGAGTGGCTCTGGGCGGCGACGTCGCGCATCATGAACAACGTGACGACACTGCCGCACACGGCCGTGCCGGCGAGCGCCGTCAGCTTCTTGGCGACGGAAAGATTCTCAATGGACATATCGACGGTCTCCGGGCTTGAGTTCGGGCGCGGGGCGTCGGCCACGCATTTTTTTTACGGTGCATGGCACCTAACGTCCATTGATGCGATTTCTTGAGGGAAAACGGGAAATGTGCGACGGAGCGCACGCCGCGGCACGCGGCGGCACGCGGCGCGCGGGACTCGGCACCGCGCTGCGTCAGGCCGCTGCCTCGGCGCCGAATCCGCCGATGCTGGTTTCGACCAGGCCCTTGAGGTCGAGCAGCATGACCAATTGCTTGTCGAGGGTGGCCATGCCGGCCAAAAAGTGCGTATCCAGGCTGCCGCAGGCGCTCGGGGTGGTGCGGGTGGCGTCCGAGGCGACGCTGACCACGTCGGACACCGCATCGACCAGGCAGCCGACGGTGACGGCGGCGGCCGAGGGCGTATCGACCCGCACCACGATCACCACCGAGGTCGCGGTGCGTTCGCAGGGCTCGATGCCAAGCCGCGCCCGCAGGTCGAGGATGGGCACCACCGCGCCGCGCAGATTCATGACCCCGAGCACGTGCTCTGGTGCGCGCGGGGTGCGTGCGATGGGTTCCCATCCACGGATTTCCTGGACGGCGAGGATGGGAATGGCGAAGGTTTCCCCGGCCAGGCCGAACGTGAGGTACTGGCTGAGTGAGGGCGTATCGGTCGGTGCGGGCTGGTCATTCATGGCGGTGGGCTCAAAAATCCTTCCATTCTTCAGTGCTCGTGGCCACGGCCTTGCGGGCCGGCGCCGGCGCTGCAGCGGCCGGCGTTTTGGACGTCCCACTCCACGGGCGGGCCGCAGCGCGCCGCTCGACGGCCGGAGCGGCGGTTGAAGGCTTGGCGGCGGCGCGCGCCGGGGGGCTGTGGCTCTTGGCCCGCGCGGGCGCCGGTGCGGGCCGCGCGCTGGTGGCGTTCGGCTGGTTGCCGACTTCATAGCGATCGACCAGTTGGGTCAGATTGGAGGCCTGCTCGGTCAGAGCCTGCGCGGCGGCCGAAGCCTGCTCCACCAACGCGGCGTTTTGCTGCGTGATGGCGTCCATCGAGGTCATCGCCTGATTCACCTGTTCGATTCCACTCGCCTGCTCGCGGCTCGAGGCGGCGATTTCGGCGACCACGTCAGTCACCTTCTTCACGCCGTTGACGATTTCCGCGAGCACGTGACCGGATTCGTCCACTAGCTTGGTGCCTTCGCCGACCTTGCCGACCGAATCCTGAATGAGCGCCTTGATTTCCTTCGCCGCCTGCGCGCTGCGGGAGGCGAGGTTGCGCACCTCGGAAGCCACCACCGCAAAACCGCGCCCTTGCTCACCGGCGCGGGCCGCCTCAACCGCGGCATTCAGCGCCAACAAATTGGTTTGAAAGGCGATCTCATCGATCACACCGATGATGTCGGCGATCTTCTTGCTGGCCTCGTTGATCTCGCCCATCGCGGCAACCGCCGCGCCGACGACCTTGCCGCCGCGCTCGGCCTGTTCGCGCGCCGCTGAGGCCAGCTGATTGGCCTGTGCGGCATTGTCGGCATTGTTCTTGACCGCGGATGTCATTTGTTCCATCGAGGAGGCGGTCTCCTCGAGACTCGAGGCCTGCTCCTCGGTGCGCTGACTCAGGTCGAGGTTGCCGCGCGAGATTTCCTGGGCGCCGAGCTTCACTTCGCTCGAGGTCAGCTGCAGGCTCTTGACGACGCCCATCATGTTCTCGATCAACGCGTTGACCGATTTCGACAGGGCGAGAAAGTGTCCGGATTTGTCGTCGAGGGAGATGCGACGCGTGAGTTCGCCGTCGATCGCCCGCTGCACCACCTGCTGGGTCTCATTCACCGAGGACAGCACGCGGTCGATGAGCAGATTCACCGCCTTGGAGAGCATCTCCGGCTGACCGGCCTTGCCGGCGATGGCGATGCGCCGGTCGTTGGCGCCGTCGAGAACCGCCTGCACCACCTGTTGGGTCTCCGTGACCGCTTCATGGAGGGTCCAGGAGGCTTTGACCTGGGCGGTGATGTCGGTGCAGAGACTGATGATCTTGTAGGGCCTGCCTTCAGCGTCGAGCAACGGGGTGTAGCTGCCCTGCACCCAGACCTCACGGCCACCCTTGCCGTAGCGCTGGTATTGCGCCGCCTCGCACTGACCGGCACGCAGCCGCTCCCAAAAGCGGCGGTAATCCTCGCTCTGACGCACCGCGGGTGCGACGAACAAGCCGTGTGGCTTGCCGCGAATTTCCTCCAGGCCATAGCCGAAGGCGTCCAGGAACCTGGCATTGGCGGCGAGCAGGTTGCCGTCCAGGTCGAACTCGGCCAGTGCCTGCGACTTATGTATAGCCGAGGAGAACGCCTCGAGATCGCGCACTCGCGCCTTGCTGCCCGCTGAGGCAAACACATTCAATGACATGGCCAAAACCCCCTCATCCGCGACGCGGCGCCTGTTGATTCCGGTGATAGCGGCGCTGCACGCGAATTCTTGAAGGGGATCCGCCGGTTTGAAGACCGGCCGTGACTCAGGATCGGGAGCGCCCGGACCGGGCGTGCATCACCCGATCGGAAACACCGCATTCACCTGGCCGGTGCCGGAGCTGCCGAAGTAGTCGGTGATGATTTCCACGCGGCCGCGATAGCGGTCCCAGCCGAGGGCGCCGAGCAGCATCGCGGTGTCGTGCATCAGCCCTTCACCGAAGCAGCTGCGGGCGTACTCGGGCAGCATGGGCACGAATTCGTCGAATCGACCCTGTCGCCACAGTTCGAGCACGTGCAGGTCGCATTGGCGGTAGAACTCGCCGCTCACGGTGAACATGCCGGCTTCGGCCGCGCGATTGTCATGGATCCGGTGCGACAGCGAACCGCTCGCGAACAGCGCCACGCGGCTCGAACTTGCCTCGACCGCCCGCCGCACGGCTTCGCCGATCACGCGGCTGTCCTCGTGCAGGTGCCACGGGCACCAGGCGGCGATCGACACCACGCGGATGGCGTTTTCGGGGTCCATGTAGTGCACCGGCACCAGAGTCCCGTACTCGAGGTCCAGGCTCGCGATGTGGTGCGACAGGGTCTTGACTCCGAGTTCCGTGGCCTGCCTGGCAATGGCGTCCCCGAGTGCCGCGTGGCCCGGTATGTCGTAGTGCATGTCGTTGATGAAATGCGGAAATTCGTTGCTGCTGTAGATGCCGCGATAGCGCTCGCAGCTGTTGACGTGATAACCGGTGTTGACCAGCCAGTGCGTGTCGAAGACCACCATGGTATCGACGCCGAGCGCGCGCATGCGGCGCCCCAGTTCGCGATGACCGTCGACGGCGGCGTCGCGGCGGCCGTGAAAAGGCCCGGGCTTTTCGCAAATCATCATGGAAGGCACGTGGGTCACCTTCGCCGCCAGTACGAGTTCACCCATCAATGTCCCCCGGAAATTTCGATCCTCAAGGGCTGGTGCGCATCATGTCGGCCATGCGATAGAGCGCCGCATCGATGCGTTCGCGCAAGCCGGCCTCGACACCCGCCTCCTGCAGGGCCTCACGCATGCAGCCGAGCCACTGATCGCGTTCGCTCTCCCCGATCTGAAAGACGGCATGGGCCGCGCCCATGCATTTTCGGTCGCTGCGCGTGAAATACAGGTTCGGACCCCCGAGCCAGCCGCTCATGAATTCGAACAGCTTTTGGCGCATCGGCGCCAGATCCCCGGCGTGCATGGCGCGAATCCCCCGCGCCCCGGGCGATTCATCCATGAGCGTGTAGAACCGATCGGTGATGCGGCGCAGAGCCGCGGCGCCGCCCACGCGTTCGTACGGCGTGCGCGCCTCGTCGGGAACCGGGTCCGGGGCCGCTGTGCTGGTCATGGGCTATTTTCGCACGCAATGTTGCCAAAGATAAACTGATGTTTAATCATAGAATGCATGAGAAAAATCGATTGGTCGGCGCTCGATGGCACGCTCTTGCGGCTGCTCGTGACGGTGCTCGAGACCGGTTCGATCACCGCCGCCGCGCTGCGGCTCGGCGTCACCCAGTCGGCGGTGAGTCACCTGCTCAACAACCTGCGCGCCATCACCGGGGATGAGCTGTTCGTCAAATCCGGCCGCGGCATCGTCGCCACCGCACGCGCCGAGACGCTCGGGGCCGAGGCACGCGAACTGCTGCGTCAGCTCGAGCGCTTCGCGCGTTCCGGCGGGTTCGATCCGGCGCGCTGGCAGACGACGGTCACGATCGCCGCGAACGATTTTCAGCGCGATCTGCTGCTGCCGCCGCTGGCCAACCGGCTGCGCGTCGAGGCGCCCGGCGTGCGGCTGCGGGTGGTGCCCTCCGGCGCGCCGTCGGTCGAGTCGCTGCGCGACGATGCGTACCAGCTCATGATCAGCCCGCGTCCACCGGAGGGGGCCGATATCTTCCAAAAGCGGCTGTTCCAGGACCGCTATCGGGTGTTTTTCGATGGGGCGGCGCGCGAGGCGCCGAAAAACCGGGCCGAATACCTCGCGGCCGAGCACATCACCGTACTGTATGAACCGCGCCGCCGCCTGGAGATCGACCGGCATCTCAGCGCCAAGGGCTTCGAACGCCGTGTCAGCGTCATGGTGCCGGCGTTCGGTGCCCTGCCGGCCTTCATCCGGGGCACGGCGCTGCTGGCGACGGTGCCCGGTCTGCTCGCCCCGTACACCCTGGCCGGTCTCGGGCACGCCCGCGCGCCGGTGCCTTGTCCCGTGCTCTCGATGTACATGGTCTGGCATGCGCGTTATCAACAGGATCCCGCCCACGGCTGGTTGCGGCAAGTGTTGCAGTCCGCGGCCGCGCCCGTGCTCGCGGGACTCCCTCACCGGGCGCCATAGTTGATACCCTGTGAGGTCATGGGAACCTGCGGCGCACCCGCGGGCTCCAATTGCGGCCGCCACCGCCAAAACGCCACATGAAGGACTTTTTAGCACCATGAATCAGTCAGTTGCGCCGCCGCCCAGCGAGCAGAGCCTCGCCGCGCGCGAGACCGTGATGACGCACTCGGCCTGGATCCGGCCGTTGCAGCAGGAGATGGCCCACGTCATCGTCGGCCAAAAGCACCTGCTCGACCGCTTGCTGATCGCGCTGCTCACCAACGGGCACGTGCTGCTCGAGGGGGTGCCCGGTCTCGCCAAGACGCTGGCGCTCAAGTCGCTCGCAAGCTGCGTCGCGGTGCGTTTCAAGCGGCTGCAGTTCACCCCCGACATGCTGCCGGCCGACATCGTCGGCACCATGATCTACAACCCGCAGGACGGGGCGTTTCGCACCAAGCACGGACCGATATTCAGCAACCTCATCCTGGCCGACGAGATCAATCGCGCACCCGCAAAGGTGCAAAGCGCGCTGCTCGAGGCGATGCAGGAGCGTCAGGTCACGATCGGTGATGAAACCTATCCGCTGCCGAATCCGTTCCTGGTGCTCGCGACCCAAAATCCGCTCGAGCAGGAGGGCACCTATCCGCTGCCCGAAGCGCAGATCGACCGCTTCATGATGAAGGTGATCGTCGATTATCCGAACCGGGCCGAGGAGCGCGCGATATTGGATGCCATGGCGACCACCGAACCGCTGCCGGCGCTGCGCCCGGTGGTGAGCGCCGCGCAGATCGTCGAGGCCCGCCACGTGGTCAACTCGCTGTATATCGATGAAAAAATCCGCGATTACATCGTCGATCTGGTGCTCGCCACCCGGCCGCCGATTGCGGCGGCATTCGATTTGAACGGTTACGTCCAATACGGCGCCTCGCCGCGGGCGACCATCGCACTCACCCTTGCCGCGCGCGCCATGGCGTTTCTCAAGGGCCGGCATTTCGTCATCCCGCAGGACGTCAAATCCATCGCGCTCGACGTGCTGCGCCACCGCGTCTCGGTGACCTACGAGGCCGAGGCGGAAAACATCACGTCCGAAAACGTGATCGAGAAAATCCTCAACACCCTGCCCGTGCCGTGAAAAGCCCCGCGGAGCCCACTGTTTCGAACAAGGCGATCCTGAGCGGCATGCGCCGGCTGGAAATTCGCACGCGCCGCCTGGTCAACGACAGCCTGGCGGGCTCCTATCACTCGGTGTTCAAGGGCCGGGGAATGGACTTCGACGAGGTGCGCGAGTACAGCCCCGGGGATGAGGTGCGTACCATCGATTGGAACGTCACGGCGCGGGCTGGACGGACTTTCGTCAAAAAATTCACCGAGGAGCGCGAGCTCACCATCTTTCTGCTGGTCGACATCAGCGCCTCCGGCAATTTCGGCTCCGGTGCGGCGAGCAAACGCGATCTGGCCGCCGAACTCGCGAGCGTGCTGGCCTTTTCGGCCATCCGCAACAGCGACAAGGTCGGCTTGCTGCTCTACACCGACCGCGTGGAGCGGTATCTGCCGCCCAAGAAGGGGCGGCGGCACGTGCTGCGGGTGGTGCGGGACATTTTGTACCACGAGCCGCAGGGTCGGCTGACCGACAGCGTCAAGGCGCTCGATGTCGTCAATCACGTGCTGCACCGGCGCGCGATCGTGTTTCTGATCTCGGATTTCCAGTCACCCACGGATGCGACGCTCGCGCGTGCCGGGCTGCGCCGCGCCATGCGCCAAACCAATCGCCGCCATGATCTGATCGCCGTTCACATCGAGGATCCGCGCGAGAA
>Ga0181534_10000385_pt1 | contig 31363 bp, 25 predicted proteins | sample PEATcosm2014_Bin_37_FD_119758 | JGI IMG/M metagenome (GOLD analysis project Ga0181534, IMG submission 119758) | Peatland microbial communities from MTU Mesocosm Facility, Houghton, MI, USA - PEATcosm2014_Bin17_10_metaG | ecosystem: Environmental > Terrestrial > Soil > Wetlands > Peat | place...
AAAAGCACCACTCACGGACTGGCGCAGAGCGCCCAGTCGATGTCCCAGAGGAAAAGCACCACTCACGGACTGGCGCAGAGCGCCCAGTCGATGTCCCAGCGGAAGAGCACCACTCACGGACCGGCGCAGAGCGCCCAGTCGATGTCCCAACGGAAAAGCACCACTCACGGACCGGCGCAGAGCGCCCAGTCGATGTCCCAGCGGAGAGGCGCCCCTTAAAGACCGGCGCAGAGCGCCCAGTCGCCTCCAGATTCTTGACGATAACGCGGCCAATGGCTCCATGAAACGATGCTCGCTATGTAAGCGCTATATTGCATCGCATGATCGTCGGGGTCGTGCTCGAGCCGCTGGAATTGTGATTTGCGTGGCGCGGCGACCACGAAAATGTGATGCAGCCCGCGATTGACGAGTCCGCGGGCCCGGTCAGGCAGCGCCGCGGAGCAGCTCGGCACCCTCGGATATCTCGTCCGTCCAGACCCGAAAGGATTCCAGATAGTTCGGGCCGAAGGTGGTGCTGATGGCGACATCCGCCGCATCGCGGCCGCGCGCGACCAAAATGCGGCCGATGCGGCGCGCATTGTTCCGCGGATCGAAGGTATGCCACGCTCCGCCGATGTACGCTTCCATCCATCCCGCAAAGTCCATGGGAAGATCCGCGACCGGCACCCCGATATCGCCGAGGTAGCCGGTGCAGTAGCGCGCCGGGATGTTCAAGCAGCGGCACAGAGTGATCGCGAGATGCGCGAAGTCGCGGCACACACCCTGCCTCTCCGTGTACGCCTCCCACGCGGTTTTCGAGGGCCGTGCATAGTGATATCCGAAGGCCACGTGCCCGTGCGCGAAATCGCAGATCGCCTGGACTCGCGCCCACCCGGGCGCTAGGTGACCGAAGAGCCGCCAGGCATCGGACATGAGCGCCTCGGTCTCGCAGTAGCGGCTGCCCAGCAGGTACATGAGCGCGTCCGGAGGCAAGAGGCTCACGGGATGCTCCTGCGCGTCCCATGCCTCGGGCTCGGGGCGGCCGCAATCGCGCAGGATACCGCTCGCAGTGATGCGCATGCGCCCGCCCGGAGACTCGACCCGGGTACAGGTGTTACCAAAGACGTCCTGATAGTCGCTCGTGGGCACATCCGGCTCGAGCATCATTCGGTCGGGCACCAACAGCTCCTGCTTTTCGTTCGGCTGCGCACGCAGCATCAGAATCATGGGCAGCGGCTGGGGACTGGAAAAGATCAGTTCGTAGCCAAAACGAATTTTCACCGTGTTCTCCGTATATATATGTGTGTCGCGTATGTGCGTGTCGCGCGCGTCGACGCGAATGAGCGCGAAGTCTGCGCAACTTCGCCATGCCTTCCTAGCCCGCGACAGTCGTAACCTGGCGTAGGAACCGCCTGCGATACCGTAGGAAAAAACCGACAGCGCGACACGCAGCACCGGCGTCACACCCATGATAATTTGCATGCACCAGTGCGATGGTGCACGTACAAAGAAAGGTGACGCTCATGCGTACGCTTCTGACTGCGGCGATTGCCGCGACAATTCTGGCGCTGGCGGGCTGCAACAATCCCAAATCGCCGGATGCCGTAGCCAAGGACGTTGCGGTGGCCGAGCAGAAGGCCGCCAACGAGGTGACCAACAGCGAGAAGGATGCCCAGAAAGACCTGGACAAGGCCTCCGGCAAGGTGGACGAGAAATTGGTCGACTTCAATAACGCCGCGGCGAAAGATGCCTACAACATGGCCATAGCGAAGGCCGACGGAGATCGAAAAGTCGCGCTAGCGAATTGCTCGGCTGTCGCCGGCAATGCGCAGAAGGCGTGCAAGGATCAGGCGGATGCCGATTACGACGCGGCAAAGGTCAATGCGAAGGCCGTCGCGCTGGCGGAGAAACAGTAGCGTTCGAGTCACGGGCCTCGGCGCGGTGATATTGAGCGGTACGCGCAGCCCGGCGGGATAGGACGCTGGACGCCAACAAGGGGGCCGAGTTGGCGTCCATCGCCTATCCCCCCAGGCTGCTCGCAGTGGCCGACAAACATCACTGCGCAAAAGACACGGATGCCTCCAGAGCTTGGTAGCCTCACAGCCTCATTTGAATCGCTTGGCCAAATTACCGCGCGCGGCTAGTAGCAGATTGTGCCAGGTGAAGTTGACCGGTATGAGCAATCGTCCGGCGGGGGAAGCCGCTGCGCGACAACTTGATCCCGTTGTCGCGCAGCGGCTTCCCCCGCGCGGCGATGCCGTAACACCGCGTCAAGTTCCTAGAATGAGTCTCTAAATACTAGCTAAACTATTGAAAATAATGCTAACGTCGGGGTGAATTACGGTGTGATGGCAGGTCCCGCCGAGCGAGCCATGCTAGACTTTTTGCCCTTCTCATCACCGACCCAAATACCAATGACCGATCGACTCACTCCCTTACTGGCAGAGCGTCCCTGGCTGCTCGCGGACGGCGCCACCGGCAGCAATCTGTTCGACCGCGGCTTGCTGTCGGGCGACGCCCCGGAGCTGTGGAATTCCGCGCATCCTGACCGCATTGCAGATCTGCACCGGGCCTTCGTTGAGGCCGGTGCCGACATCATCTTGACCAATAGCTTCGGCGGGACGCGCCACCGGCTGAAACTGCACAGGGCGGAAGAGCGCGTCTCCGAGCTCAACGAAAAGGCGGCCGGCATCGCCAGGGCGGAAGCCGAGCGTGCGGGGCGCGTGGTGCTCGTGGCGGGCAGCATGGGACCCACCGGCGAGATTCTCGAGCCGCTCGGGCCCTTGAGCCTCGATGCCGCCCGCGAAGCGTTCGCCGAACAAGCGGCGGCTCTCGTACGGGGCGGCGCCGACATTCTTTGGATCGAGACCATGTCCTCCGTCGAGGAGACCGAGGCGGCCGTGGCCGGCGCGCGCCTCGCGGGGCTGCCGATCGTGGCCACCTTGAGCTTCGACACCAATGGGCGGACGATGATGGGCGTCACGCCCTCCGAGCTCGCCGGGCTGCATCGCAATCAACATCTCGCGGCCTGCGGCAGCAATTGCGGCACCGGCCCCGCCGAGCTCGTGGCCTGCATGCTCAATCTCGCCGCCGCTTCGGACTCCTCGGCCATACTCGTCGCCAAGGCAAATTGCGGCATTCCTCAATTCGTGAACGGTGAGATCCGCTTCAACGGCACGCCGGAACTGATGGCTGAATACGCCCGCCTGTCATTGGATTGCGGCGCGCGGATCATCGGCGGCTGCTGCGGCACGACGCCCGCGCACTTGCGCGTCATGCGCCAGGCGCTCGACAGTCATGTGCGCGGACCTAAACCGGACCTCCAGGCGATCGAATCGCGGCTCGGCGCCATTTCGACCGGCGCGACGGCGCAGCTGCGCGGCGAGCTCAGCCGTCTGGCCGGCGCCGCCCCCGGCGCAACGGGCCGGCGCAGCACCGGCCGGCGTGCGGCGCGGGCGGAAAATACCTGACGCGGGGCCGGTCGGTCATGGGTACTTGTTCTCCACGGCATCGCGCACCAGGTGCGTGTCGTACACCAGTACGACGGAAGCGATTCTGCCGCTGTCGGGATCGAAGTTGAATACGTCGGCGCATTCGAAAGCAACCTTCGATCCATCCTTCAGCCGCCAGTCGTAGAGATAGTAGGCGACCGCCCGCATGTGCCCCTCGGCGCTCACCAGGACATCATGCACGGTGAGCTCGCTGGAACTCGACGCGGCGGCGACCTTGGCGATGTAGGCACGCACGGGAAGGCGGCCCACGAACGGCGACTGAACCCAGCCGTCGGCGGTAAACAAGGCGGCGGCCTTGTCGGCGTCGTTCGATTCAAGGGCCTCGAGATACTTGCGCACAGCTCGCTGCATATGCCTCTCCTGTCCTTGGGATCTCCGCGCAAGGAGCTTAACCATCCTCATGCCACAAGGAAAGGGGCGCGGCGGGCGCCCGAATTCCGGTATGTTACGCGCGCGGCCGATGCGGCGCGCCGGGGAACATCGATGGGTCCGGTCAAATCGACGACATGAGCGCGGTCAATGCGGCCCAGGGCCTGTGGCTCGGCCTCGACACCGGCGGAACGTTTACCGACGCCGTGCTGCTGGCCGAGGGCCGCCGGGTCGTGGCGAGCGCCAAGGCGCTCACGACTCCCTGGAACCTCGCCATCGGCATCGGCGAGGCCCTGCGCACGGTGCTGAATCTGCTTCCCGAGGGGCTGGGCCGCGAAGACATCAGCCTCGTGTCGGTGTCGACCACCTTGGCCACGAACGCCGTGGTCGAAAATCGTTTCAGCCCCGTCTGCACACTGTTGATTGGTTTCGACGATGCGATGGCGGAGCGTTCCGGCTTGCAGCGTCCCGGCGCAGGCGGCACGGTGGCGCGCATCCGCGGCGGCCACACCGCGACCGGCGAGGAGCTCTCGCCGCTCGATGAGAGCGCCGTGGCCGGCGCCGTGGCCGAGCACGAGCCGCGGGTCGAGGCATTCGCCGTTGCAGCCAATTTTTCGGTCCGCAACCCGGCCCATGAATTGCGTGCGCGCAAGATCATCCGGGCGCTGTCGCCGAAACCCGTGACCTGCGCGCACGAACTGAGCTCGAAGCTCGATGCTCCGCGCCGTGCGCTCACCGCGGCGCTCAATGCGCGCCTCACCCCCCAAATCCGCCATCTCATCGAGGCCTTGGCCAGGGTGCTCAAGGACGAGTCGATCGACGCACCGCTGATGATCGTCAAGGGCGACGGTTCATTGATGAAGGCGGACATTGCCCTCGAGTACCCGGTCGAGACCATCCTCTCGGGCCCGGCGGCGAGCGTCGTCGGCGCGGCTTTCCTGACCGGCCTCGCGGATTTCATCGTCGCCGACATGGGGGGCACCACGACCGACATCGCGGTGGTATCAGGCGGCCGCCCGGTGATCAGCGGCGAGGGGGCCCTGGTAGGCACCTGGCGCACCATGGTCGAAGCGGTCGACGTGCGCACCAGCGGCCTTGGCGGTGACAGCGAGGTGCATTTCGACCGGCAGCATCGTCTGCGCATCGGTCCGCGCAAGGCCATGCCGCTCAGCTTGCTCGCCCATGCCTTCCCGGCGGCGCTCGCGCAATTGCGCTCCATCGCGGAACTCGATCGCCTTCCGGACCACCCGACGCAATTCGCATTTCGCAATCCCGATCGAGCGCCGCCCGGCCATCTGTCGCCGCTCGAGCGGCGCGTCTTTGAAGCGCTCGGCGTCGAGCCGCGTCCGGTGTCGAACGCGGTGCGCAGCGGGTCGGGGTTGGAGGCGTTGCGCCGCCTCGCCGATGCCGGGCTTGCGACCCTCGCAGCCTTCACGCCGAGCGACGCCATGCACGTGCTCGAGCGGCAGCAGGGCTGGTGTCTCGAGGCGGCCGAGTGCGGTGCGCGCATCCTCGCCACCGAGGAACGCAATGTGCGCGCGGCCCGCGCAGCGGCCTCGCCGCTGGAAATCTGCGAGCGCACGTACGAGCAGGTGGTGTGTGAAACGGGCCGCGTGCTGCTCGCGGCCGCGCTCGCGCACGATCCTAAGATCCACGCGGGCGGGCGCGGCTGGGGCGAGTTGGGCGAACGGCTGATCGAAGATACCGTTGCCGGGCGCCGGTTCTCGAAACTCCTGTCGACTTCGCTTGGGCTTGCGCAGCCGTTGATCGCAATCGGCGCGCCGGTGGGCGTCTACTATCCGGAGGTGGCGCGCCGTCTCGGCGCGTCGCTGTCGATCCCCACGCACGCCGCGGTTTGCAACGCGGTGGGCGCCGTTGCGGGCGTGGTCTCGCAGACCGTCGAGATCCTCGTGAATCAGCCCACCTTCAAAGTGTTTCGAGTGCATGATCCGGCGGGAAGCCGCGACTATCCCGATCCGCAACCGGCGCTCGAGCATGCGCGGCGCGTGTCGCGCGAGCTCGCGCTGGCGGCGGCGCGGCGCGCCGGTGCCGGCGATCCGCACGTCGAGACCAGCGTGATCGAACAGCTCGCACACGTCGGCCCGGGAGCCGACTACCTTGCGGAGGCGGTGGCGCGCTCCACGGCGACGGGCCGGCCGCTGGCGGGACACGCGATCGCGGCGCATCCCGGCTGAACGGCGCACCATGCGGTCGCGGGCGCGGCGCATCCCGGCTGAACGGCGCGCGATCGGCGCGATCGGCACGTCATCTGCGTGCGCGCGCGCAATACAATAAAGGCATATGGGCGCGCCGGCATATCGGATAAAGGCATGCCGGAAAAAAAACAAATTGCACCGGGACGTTGAAACTGCGCAGACAAGCACGGGCACGCGTTTTTTTCTCCTTATAATGGCGGCCAGTCCAGGACATCGCGAGCCGCAATGAAACAATCCGACGAGACGGTCGGCCGCCGCAGCCGGCGCCGCCCAGGCAGCGCAGACGTGAGCCACGCCGTGTTCGACCGCACGCGCCCCTACCGGCATTTGCGCAATCCATTCGCGCCGATGAAGGTGTTCTCCGAGGATCAAGTCGCCGCCATTCACGACGCCGCGCTGGTCATTCTGGAAACGCAGGGGATGAAGGTGCTCTCCGCGGATGCGCGGCTTCTGTATCGAAAGGCCGGCGCCGAAGTCGACGAGCAGACACAGATCGTGCGTCTTGCGCGCGAGCTGGTCGGCGCCTCGCTGGCCACGGCGCCGCGCGACATCACGCTGCACGCCGTCGACCCGGAGCGCCACGTGCCGCTGTCGGATCAATGCGTGGCCTTCGCGCCCACCTCGGGGCCTCCGAACATCATGGACACCGCCGGCGGCCGGCGCGCCGGAACGCTCGAGGACTTCTGCAACCTGATCAAGCTGTGTCAGAACTTCGAGGTGATCCACGTGCTCGGGGGGGCCACCGAGCCGCAGGACATTGCCGTGCACGTCCGCCACCTTCACGTGACGCGCGCGCAGCTCCTGCTCTGCGACAAAATTCCGTTCATATTCTCCCGCGGCCGCAAGCAAGTGGCCGACAACTTCGAGCTCATACGTCTGGCGCACGGCATCTCGCCGGAGGAGTTCCGTTCCCGTCCGTATACCTACACCATCATCAACACGAATTCGCCCCTGCAGCTCGACGTTCCCATGGCCGACGGCATCATCGATTTCGCCACCGCGGGGCAAACGCTCATCATCACGCCGTTCACTCTGGCGGGCGCGATGGCGCCCGTGACCATCGCCGGAGCGCTCACCCTCGCGCACGCCGAGGCGCTCGCGGGGCTCACCCTGGCGCAGATCGTAAGACCCGGCGCGCCAGTTGTGTATGGCAGCTTCACGTCGAACGTGGACATGAAATCCGGATCCCCGGCGTTCGGCACGCCCGAATACGTCAAGGCGGCGTTCGGCGCGGGCCAGCTGGCGCGCTTTCTCGGGCTTCCATGGCGCTCCTCCAATGCGACCGCCTCGAATATTCCGGACGCCCAATCCGCCTATGAGTCACAGATGAGTCTGTGGGGCGCGCTGTTCGGCGGCTGCAATTTCGTGCTGCACGCGGCAGGCTGGCTGGAGAGCGGGCTGACGACCTCCTATGAAAAATTCATTCTCGATATCGAGATGCTGCAGATGTTCGCCGAGGTGTTTCAGCCCGTCGGGGCGGCGCCGTCCGATCTTGCCCTCGAGGCTGTCGCCGAGGTGGGAGCCGGCGGCCATTTCTTCGGCTGCCTGCATACCATGGAGCGATACCGGAGCGCGTTCTATGCGCCGCTGGTCTCCGATTGGCGCAATGCCGGCACCTGGGCCGACGACGGCGCCAAAACGGCGACGGAGCGCGCCACCGGCATCTGGCAGAGCGAGCTGAAGCGCTACGTCGCGCCGGCGCGCGATCCGGCCATCGTGGAGGCTTTGGACGCCTATGTCGAGCGGCGCACGGCGGAAGGCGGTGCGCCTCCGGTAACCTGAGGATGTCGCATCTGGACAAGTCGCCGTCGCGATATCACAAGTTCACGGGGCGGTTGCGTCTTAACATTGAAGGCGATAAGGACCTTGTAAGGCGCGGTTGCGGTTCGGAAAATAACCGTTGGAGAGCGTATGTCAGAGCCGACTGAGGGCGAATTCGATTTAGCCTCGCTGAACGATGAAGAACTGACCGAACAGGTTCACGACGACCTGTACAACGGACTGAAGACCGAGGTGGAGCAGGCGACGCGGATTTTCCTCAAGCGAGGCTGGTCGGCCGAACGCGTGCTGAACGACGCGCTCGTCGAAGGCATGCGCATCGTCGGGATCGATTTTCGCGACGGGATCCTGTTCGTGCCCGAGGTGCTGCTCGCCGCGAATTCCATGAAGGGCGGCATGGAGATCCTGCGGCCGCTGCTGGCCGAAACCGGCGTGGAGCCGATCGGCAAGATCGTCATCGGCACGGTCAAAGGCGACATTCACGACATCGGCAAGAACCTGGTCTCGATGATGCTCGAGGGCGCCGGCTTCGAGGTCATCGATCTCGGCATCAACAACGCGGTCGAGAAATACCTGGATGCGCTGGAGAAGCACAAACCCGACATCCTCGGCATGTCGGCGCTGCTGACGACCACCATGCCGTACATGAAGGTGGTCATCGATACGCTGAAGGAACGCGGCATCCGCAACGACTATATCGTGCTGGTGGGCGGCGCACCCTTGAACGAGGAGTTCGGCAAAGCGGTCGGCGCGGATGCCTATTGCCGCGATGCCGCCGTCGCCGTCGAGACGGCCAAGGGCCTGATCGCCGCACGCCGAGCCGGCGCCGCGGCCCACTGAGAACTGCCTTGACACAGAACGCGCCGCAGAAGGGCTCGGGGCTGCTGATCATCGCCTGCGGCGCCCTGTCGCACGAGATCATGGCGCTGCGCCGCGCCAACGCCTGGGATGAGCTCGACGTGCGCTGCTTGCCGGCCGACCTGCACAACCGGCCGGAGAAGATCCCGGGCGCCGTTCGGGACCTGATCCACGCCTCGCGCGGGCGCTATCGATCCATCTTCGTCGCCTACGCCGACTGCGGCACCGGGGGACTGCTCGACGACGTGCTGCGCGAGGAAGGGGTGGAGCGCATTCCGGGCGCTCATTGCTACGAGTTCTTCGCCACCGCACCGGTGTTTGCCGCACTCACCGAGGCCGAGCCGGGCACGTTCTATCTCACGGATTTTCTGCTGCGCCACTTCGAGCGGCTGGTCATTCGCGGCCTGGGACTCGATCGGCATCCGGAGCTGTTCGGCGCCTACTTCGGCAATTACCGCAAGCTCATCTACCTGGCGCAGGCGCCGGGCCCCGGGGCGCTCGAGCAGGCGCGCGCGATCGCGGCGCGCATGGGGCTGGCTTTCGAATATCGCGATACGGGTTACGGGGCGCTCGGGACGACGCTCGACGCGGCCGTGAGCCGCGCCGCCCGCAGCAACGAGAAGGCCGTCGCATGGGTACGCTGATCGTCATTTCCTGGCGCGACATACCCGCGCAGGTGATCGTCAAGCGCGGCCGCGAGGCGGCCAAGGTGCAGCTTTCGCAGCGTTTCCAAGAAGCGGTGGACCGCGCCGCCATGCGTGCCGGCAAGGGCAGCTCGGATGCCTATCTTGCGGACTGGGCGCGCAGCGCGCCGCGTCCCTGCGGCGATGATCTTGCGGCCGAGGCGGCCGCGGAGGCTGCGCGGCTCGAATCGAAGTTCACCGACGAGGACCTCGAGCGTCTGATCCGCGCCAAGGGCGTGGACGCGAACCGCCCGCTGCCTGAGTCCGGAGCCGCGCCGGCTTCAGAGTCCGCCTGATGTATGCGGTCAGACTATGGTCGGTGCGCCACGCGCGCGGCCTGAACGCATTCTACCGCGGCTTCGAAGCGGTGCTCGTGCGCTTGCACGGCGTTTTTCGCGCATTGGGGTATGAGCGCATCGAACGCCCGGTGGCCGCGGTCGAGAAGGCCGTGAAGGGGCTGCTGTTCGACTGCCGCATGTGCGGCCAGTGCGTGCTCAGTTCGACCGGCATGTCCTGTCCGATGAACTGTCCGAAGTCGCTGCGCAACGGTCCTTGCGGCGGGGTGCGCGCCGACGGCAATTGCGAAGTCAAGCCGGACATGAGGTGCGTTTGGGTCGAGGCCTACCGCGGCAGCGAGCGCATACCGGGCGGGATCGAGTCCATGAACAAGATTCAATTGGCGGTGGATCAGCGTTGCCAGGGCCGCTCTTCGTGGCTGCGTGTCGCGCGGGAAAAGGCCGAGATCGGCACACCCAAGATCGGCACACCCATCGGCACAGGCAACGCCGGCCGCGCCGCTCCAAAGAGCGGCCGATGAGATTCGAGGACGAGCCGGTACCGGGCTATCCCCTGCCCATACTGCCCGGTCATACCTCCCCGGGGCGGTTCGAACGCGTGCTGCGCGCCGGCGGCTTTGCCGTCACCACCGAGCTCGCGCCGCCCGACTCGGCGGACCCTGAGGACGTGTTGACGCGGGCGCGCGTCTTCGACGGCTACGTCGATGCCATCAACGCGACCGACGGCAGCGGCGCGAATTGTCACATGTCGAGCCTCGCCGTGTGCGCGCTGCTGACGCGGGTCGGGTATGCGCCCATCATGCAGATCTCCTGCCGCGACAAGAATCGCATCGCGATTCAGGGCGACATTCTCGGCGGCGCCGCGATGGGCGTGTGCAACATGCTCTGCCTGACCGGCGACGGAGTACAGGCGGGCGATCACCCGCAGGCCAAGGCGGTGTTCGATCTGGACTGTGTGTCGCTGCTCGACATCGCGCGCACGCTGCGCGACGAGCATCATTTTCAAAGCGGGCGCAAGATCAGCTTCGCGCCGCGCGTGTTTCTGGGCGCGGCCGAAAACCCGTCCGGTCTGCCTTACGCGTGGCGCCCGCAGCGCCTGGCAAAGAAGGTCGCCGCGGGCGCGCAGTTCATCCAGACCCAGTACTGCTACGACCTGGCGCTGCTGCGTGGTTTCATGGACCGGGTGGAGGGCATGGGTCTTCTCGGCAAGGTGTACATCCTGGTCGGCGTGGGACCTCTGCGCTCGGCGAAAACCGCCGAGTGGATGCGCAAGAACGTGCCCGGAATGCATGTGCCGGACGCCGTCATCGAGCGTCTCGGCGGCGCGCAAGACCAGGCCCGCGAAGGACGCAATATCTGCATCGAGCTGATTCAATCGATCCGCGAAATCCGCGGCGTCAGCGGCGTGCACATCATGGCTTACCGCCAGGAAGAGTCGGTGGCTGAGATCGTCGACACATCCGGCGTTCTTCAAGGCCGCTCTCCCTGGTATCCCAAACGCGATACTCCGCAATATTCCCACAGGACCGCATCATCATGACCGACACCGTAGTCAGCTCCGCCACCAAGGAAGTCGTGATCGGTTTCGACCGGCCCTTCGTCATCATCGGCGAGCGGATCAACCCGACGGGGCGCAAGATCCTCGCCGCCGAGATGGCGGCCGGCGACTTCACGCGCGTCGAGGCCGATGCGCGCGCCCAGGTCGAGGCGGGCGCGCACATGCTCGACGTGAATGCGGGAATACCGCTGGCCGACGAGCCGGCAATTCTCGCGCGCGCGGTCCAGCTCGTGCAATCGATCACCGATGTGCCGCTGTCCATCGACTCATCCATCGTCGCCGCCCTCGAGGCGGGCCTCGCGGTGTACAAGGGTAAGGCACTGGTCAACTCGGTGACCGGCGAGGATGAACGATTGGAAGCCGTATTGCCGCTCGTCAAGAAGTATGGCGCCGCGGTGATCGCGATCTCGAACGACGAGACCGGCATTTCCGAGGATCCGGACGTGCGCTACGCGGTCGCGAAGAAGATCGTCGAGCGCGCGATGGACCATGGCATCCCGGCGTGCGACGTCGTGGTCGATCCCCTGGTGATGCCCATCGGCGCGATCAATCAGGCGGGAGTGCAGGTGATGCGCCTGGTGCACCGGCTGCGCACCGAGCTCAAGGTCAACACGTCCTGCGGCGCATCGAACATCAGCTTTGGCCTGCCCCACCGAGACGGCATCAACAGTGCGTTTCTGACCATGGCCATGGGCGCCGGGATGACTTCGGCGATCACCAATCCGCTGCACGTGGAAGTGATCAAGGCCTGCATGGGCGCGGACGTCATGCTGGGCCACGATCCGGATTGCGCCCGCTGGATCCGCCGCTTCCGCGACGTGCCGGCGCCCGGCGCGGGCGCCGCGGGCACGCCCGGCGCCTCCGGCGAAGCGCCGCGCGGGCGCCGCGAAGGCGGCCATCGCCGCCGGCCCGCTTGAATCTCGCGAATTCACGTGATCCTGCGCGCATGACGGGCTGCACATGACGGTCAGAGATCCGCTCGTCGTATTCATGCCCTCCGGCAAGCGCGGCAATTTCCCGGCCGGCACGCCGCTGCTGCAGGCTGCGCGCAGTTTGGGGGTCGACATCGACTCGGTCTGCGGGGGCCGCGGTCTTTGCGGACGCTGCCAGGTGCTGGTCGCGGAGGGGGAGTTCGCCAAGCACGGCGTGACCTCGTCCGGCGCGAGCTTGTCGCCGCTGAGCGAGCCGGAGAAGCGCTTCTCGCGGCGGGTTCCGCTCGCGCCCGGCCGCCGCCTCTCGTGTTCGGCGCGCGTCGAGGCCGATGTGGTCATCGACGTGCCGCAAAGCAGCCAGGTTCATCGCCAGGTGGTGCGCAAGGAGGCCGAGGCGCATGCGATCGAGCTCGATCCGGTGGTGCGGCTGCACTACGTGCAGGTGAAGCAGCCGGACATGCACGATCCATCCGGCGACCTGCGCCGGCTGTTCGAGGCGTTGGAAACGGAATGGAGCCTGAAGGATCTGACCTGCGATCTGTCGGTGCTGCAAACGCTGCAGCACGCCCTGCGCAGCGGATCCTGGCAGGTCACCGTGGCGGTGCACGGCGGCAGGCAAATCATCGGCGTCTGGCCCGGTCTTCATGAGCGCATCTATGGGCTCGCGGTCGACGTCGGTTCCACCACGATCGCCGCGCATCTGTGCGACTTGAGCAGCGGGGAGGTAGCGGCCTCCGCCGGCGTCATGAATCCGCAGATCCGCTTCGGCGAGGATTTGATGAGCCGCGTCTCCTACTCGATGATGAATCCGGGGGGTGCGGCGCTGATGACGGCGGCCGTGCGCGAGGCACTGTGCGGGCTCGCCGTGGAGGTGGCGCGCCAGGCCGGCATTTCCCACGAGGACATTCTCGAGGCTACCGTGGTCGGCAACCCCATCATGCACCACCTGCTGCTCGGTATCGATCCGGTGGAGCTCGGCGGCGCACCCTTCGCGCTGGCCACCGATCACTCGCTCACGCTGCGGGCCAATGTCATCGACTTCAAGCTCAACCGCAATGCGCGCATATACGTGCTGCCCTGCATTGCCGGCCATGTCGGTGCGGACGCCGCGGGCATGGTGCTTGCCGAGCGTCCGGATCTTGGCGAACAGATGACTCTGCTGGTGGACGTGGGCACGAACGCCGAGATCGTGCTCGGCAACAGCCGCCGTCTCGTCGCCTGTTCCAGTCCCACGGGTCCCGCGTTCGAGGGCGCTCAGATCAGCTGCGGTCAGCGCGCCGCGCCGGGGGCGATCGAACGCGTGCGCATCGACCGAGCGACGCTCGAACCGCGCTTCAAGGTCATCGGCTCCGATCTGTGGTCCGACGATCCCGGTTTCGGCGCCGCGACGGCGGCGACCGGCATCACCGGGGTCTGCGGATCGGGCATCATCGAGGTGATCGCCGAGATGTACCTCGCCGGCATCATCAATCAGGATGGCGTTCTCGACGGCAGGCTCGCCGCGCGCTCGCCGCGCATCGTCGCGAACGGCAGGACATTCGCCTACCTGCTGCATCGGGGCGAGGTCGAGATGAAGATCACGCAGACCGACGTGCGCGCGATTCAGCTCGCCAAGGCGGCCCTGTACGCCGGGGTGGCGCTGCTCATGGAACGTATCGGCATCGATCACGTCGACCGCATCCGGCTCGCCGGGGCCTTCGGCAGCCATATCGACGTGAAATACGCCACCATTCTCGGCATGGTTCCCGACTGTGACCTCGCGCAGGTGCAGTCGGCCGGCAATGCCGCCGGGACCGGTGCGCGCATCGCGCTGCTGAATGCCGCCTCGCGCGGCGTCATCGAGACCCTGGTGAGGCGCATCGAGAAGGTGGAGACCGCGATCGAGCCGCGCTTCCAGCATCACTTCGTCGAGGCCATGGCGATTCCCCACAAGACGGCGGCCTATGCGAATTTGCGCAAGGTCGTCGATCTGCCGGCGCCCAAGGAATCCACCAGCCAAAGCGAAACCCGCGGCCGCCGGCCGCGCCGCGCGGATCCGAAGCAATCCCTGTAGGAGTCCCCCGGCACCCGCGCGCGAGGAAGGACGACGGCGGCGGCTGCGCCGGCGCGATACACTGCGCCTCGCAGCAATCCGTTGCGGCGGCCACGCCGATAGCGAGGGTTCATGAGCGAGCAACACAGCGGCGGCAAGCGGCGACAGCGCGGGAGCGCGAGCCTCAAGCCCCCTCCCCGCGAGGCGGATGAACGCAAGGCGGCGCGGGAAAGCAAGGCCGAGCCGATCTCGAAGCCCGGCGGCTTCAAGAACGATCCCGACGACCCCACCAATCCGAACGAAGTGCGCGAGCGGGCTCTACGGAAGCTGCGCCGTTAGAGGCGGGCACAGATCGCGGATCAGCCCGTTCATCTGATCCGCATCGAAGGGTTTGACGATGGTGCGAACCTGCGGACCCAAGCGCCAGTCAGCCGGCTCTATCGGATATCCCGACGCGAGAACCACGGGCATGGATGGCGCGATCCTTTTGACCTCGCGCACCAGATCGATACCGGACATGGTGGGCAGGCTCACGTCCGTGACCACGAGATCGAAGCGGCTCTGTTGGAAGACCGACAGCGCCTCCTCGCCCGTCGCCACGGCAACCACTTCGCGCGCTTCGTCGGCGAGCAGTTCGCAGGTGATCTCGCGGACCAGTTCATTGTCCTCGATGTACAGAACCCTAAGCGGCAACGCCGGCGATGCTTGCGGCATGGTGGACCCCCCCGGTAAGTAAGCCACGGTCACTGCTCGGCCATAGGATAGTAAATCCGCAGCGCATTTCGCAAATCCGGCTCCGGGCCGCATTCGAGGCGCCCGCCCCGCGATCCGGCCCATTGCCGGGTGAGCGACACCATCAGCTCGTAGGGGGTCAACGCGTTCTGCGCGGCGCGCCACAGTTCGGCCGGATCGCGCACGGCCGGGCAGGGGAGCTCCGATTTGAACTCGACCAGGGCGTCGGGGCCCGAGCGCCGCACGCTGACGTCGACCGCCGCACCGGGGCCGAGCTCCTCGATCCACACGGTGCAGATCCCGAGCAGCAGCAATCGGCATTTGCACGGCTGCGCGACGATCAGCGCGTCCGGAATCGATTCGGCGCGGAACGCGATCGACTTGGCCGAGGCGCCAGTGCGTGTGAATCGCAGCACCTCGCCCACCACCTCGCCGAGGTTCATCGGCGCGGCGGCCTCATCATGGCGCGTGGTCTGCTGCATGAGTGCGGTGAGAAAATGCTCGTGAGTGTCCATCGCGCGCTTGGCGAGAGCGACCGATCTTTCCAGCGCCGCGAGATTCTCGCCCGGAGTTCTGGCCGCACGCCCCAGCAGTTCGAGCGCATTGCGCAGCGTCTGCAAACCGCTGCGCATGTCGTGGACGTACGTCCGGTGCCAGCGCTCGCTGATCAGCGCATAAGCCGCCGCTTCGAGAACGTCGCTCAAGGGGAGGGCGGTCATGATGTGCGCGATGCTCGCTGTAAACACTGGCAATTCACGAGTCTCACTCGGGCCGCCGCCAGGCTGTGTACGACGGCACTGGAATTCGCTGTAGGCGAACCCCTACATCGGCATGTCGATGCCGAGCGCCCCACTTGACCCGAGAACGCGGTCGACCGACAATTCGAGCAGCCCTTCGATGCCGATGCGATATGCCCGGGCGAGGCGTCGGCTATCGGTGGGGGAGCCCAATAATAAAGATGGGAAGGGATCTCTGATGCGCCCGAATCGGGACCTCGGTCTGCGAAAGACTCTCGTGCCCGCGCTCGCCGCGGCGAGCGCGATAGGGTGGCTGGCGGGCGCGGCGAGCGGCGAGGAGGCTTCCGATGAGCTCACGCGCATGTCGCTCGCGGACCTTGCCAACATCGAGGTCACGTCCGTATCGAAATCGAGCGAGGCGCTGCAACGCGCCCCGGCCTCCGTGTACGTCATCACTCACGAGGACATCGCCCGTTCGGGCGCCGCCAGCATTCCCGAGGTGCTGCGCCTGGCGCCGAATCTGCTGGTGACGCAAACCTCCTCGAGCGCGTACGTCATTTCTGCGCGCGGCTTGGGGGGCAATCCAACGGCGCAGAATTTTTCCAACAAGCTGCTGATCCTGATCGACGGACGAAGCGTCTACACGCCTTTGTTCTCCGGCATCTACGCCAACACCCTCGATGTGCTGCTCGAGGATGTGGATCGAATCGAGGTCATCAGCGGCGTCGGCGCGACGCTCTGGGGCGCGAACGCCATGAACGGCGTGATCAACATCATCACCCGCTCTTCCTACCTGACCGAGGGATCCTTCATCGATGCAGGCGCGGGCAATCAACAGCAGATGCTGGGGGGTCGTTACGGCGACCGCAGCGGCGGCGACAGCGCGTTTCGCGTCTACGGGTTCGGATTTCATCGCGGCGCGATGGAGCTGCCCGACGGCGCCACCGCCCATGACGGCTGGTCGAAGGGTCAGGGAGGGTTTCGCACCGATTGGTCCACGGAAGGCGACACGCTGACCCTGCAGGGCGATTTCTACCGCGGTACGGAAAATATCCTGGACAACTCCGACGGGCTGCTCCTAGGGGGCAACGTGCTCAGCCGCTACCAGCATCACGGCGCCTGGTCGGACCTGCAAGTACAGGCATATTTCGATCAGACCGAGCAATTCGGTCCGGCAGGCGGCACCGCGTTCGTCGTGCATACCTACGATCTCGAGCTGCAGCAGACGATCGCCGCGGGCACCCGCAATCACATCGTCTGGGGCGGCGGCGAGCGGGTCTACAGCTATGGAATCACCAATACGGCGACCCTGCTGTTCGAGCCGTCCAGCCACGCGCTCACTCTGGGCAATGCGTTCATCCAGGACACAGTGGAACTGACTCGATCGCTGAACGTGCTTGCCGGAGTGAAGCTCGAGGACGATCCATACTCGGGGTGGACGCCGCTCCCGGACGCGCGGCTGTCATGGGGAATCACCGACCGTGCCACGATGTGGGCGGCGGCCTCCCGGGCGATCCGCTCTCCGACGCCGTTCGACGACGAGGTCGTCGAGAAAATCGGCTCCTTGACCTACCTGGCAGCCAACACACAATTCCGACCGGAGGAGGTGATTGCCTACGAGGTGGGCATGCGCGCCCAGCCTTCGCCCGATTTCTCGTTCTCGGCGGCGGCATTCTATAATGTGTACGGCGATTTGAGGACCATCCAGCCGCCATCCGCGACCGTGCTGCTGCCTTTCTATTGGGGAAATACCATGCGCGGCGACACTTATGGAATCGACGCCTGGGCGAACTGGCAGCTCAGCGAATGGTGGAGATTGTCGCCGGGCGTCTCCTGGGTTCGCGAACGGCTGGCATTCAAGCCGGGCGCCGTTGAAGTGCTCGGCCTGGCTCAGGCGGCGGATGATCCGAGTTCCCATGCGACGCTCACGTCGTCCATGAATTTCTCACACCGCACCACCCTCGATGCGTCGCTGCGCTACGTCGGCGCGCTGCCGGACCCGGCATTGCCGCACTACTACGACCTCGACACAAGGTTTGGCTGGGAACCTGTCACGGGAGTGGAGCTCTCTTTGACTGGAGCGAATTTGCTGCACGCGCGCCACACGGAGCTGCCGCCGCCGGCGGGTGGCGAACAGATCACGCGAAGCGTCCTGGCCGAAGCGCGCTGGAGGTTTTGAACCGCCCATGAACCTGGCACACGGGATTTGTCGATGCGCGTGCGCCGGGGCGGCAATTCTCGGCCTCGCGGCCATCGTGACGATCAGGTCGCCGGCGCAGGCGGCCGAATCCTATTCCGAGGACGCGGTCAAGGCGGCGTACCTGTATCGGTTCGCCGGGTACGTCAATTGGCCCCAGAACGAAGCGCCCGAGGACGGGCCGTTCACCATCGCGGTGCTGGGCTCGCCGGGCGTCGCGCGGGAATTGCGGCAGCTGCTGCCGGGACATCTCATCAACAACCGGCCGGTGCAGATTCGCGAGATCGCCGCGGCGCAGGATCTGGGCAAACCGAAGATCCTGTACGTGGGCACGGGTTACGCCGCTTCCCTGCGCAGTCACATTCCGCCCGCCGGCCTGCCCGCGCTGCTGCTGGTGACGGACGAGGAGGGGGGGCTCAATGCGGGAAGCGTGCTCAATTTCGTGACCGTCGATCGCCGGGTGCGCTTTGAAGTGTCTCTGACGGCCGCCGATCGCTCGGGGCTGAAAGTCAGCGCCGACCTTCTCGGCGTGGCTATCCGGGTCCGCGGCGGAGGGCGGCAATCCCGGGACGTCTGTTCGCCGTTCAGCCTGACCGATTCGAGCGATGGCGGCTGCATCGTCCGGGTGGCCGCGCGCGGTTGGTGGCGCGCGCCGACCCACAGCCGCAATTCCGGGTGATCGAGGTGCGACGCTCCTACTGGAGGCGCGCTCTGCGACGAATCGATCCGTTGTCCACCGCCGCGCTCGCGCGCGGTTCGGTGCGCGGCAAGCTGATGCGCGTGGTGCTGCTCACGACCGCCATCGCGCTGACGGTGACCGGCATCGCGCTGCTGACCCACGAGATGTATGTGTACCGGACGACGGGGTCGGCCGATCTGTCGACCGAAGCGGCGATCCTGGCATTGTCCACCGCCCCCGCGCTGGCGTTCGACGATTACGCCGTGGCCGAGCGCAATTTGCGCGCCCTGCAGGTCAGACGCCGGGTGATGGTGGCCGCGCTCTACTCATCGAGCGGCCAGATTTACGCGTCCTTCGTCCGCGAGGGAGAGGCCCCGCCGCCGCCGATGGCGCCGCCTCCGGGCGTTCGGATCTCCGGGGAGCGCATCGAGCTGGCGCAGCTCGTTGAGCGCGACGGTGAAGTGCTGGGGACCATTTACCTCAGGGCGCGATACGATGTGGCGGGCCGGGTCGAAGACTACTTAGGCATATTCGTGCTGGTCACGCTGCTGAGCCTGCTCGCGGCGTTTCTGCTGTCCAAGAGGCTTCAAAAAGGGATCACCGAGCCGCTCGACGCCATCGCCGCGGTGGCCCGCGAGATCGTGGGCGGACGCGATTATTCGCTGCGGGCGACCAAGGCATCGGACGATGAGATCGGCGTCGTGGTCGATGCGTTCAACAAAATGCTGGAGGAGGTGCAGGCCCGCTCCTCCGCCCTGCGCGAAGCGGACCGGCGCAAGGATGAATTCCTGGCAACTCTCGCGCATGAGTTGCGCAATCCCCTCGCGCCCATTCGCCAGTCGGTGAAGCTTCTCGAGTCGGCCAGCGCGGATGAGCCCTCGCGCCAATGGGCGGGTCAGGTCATCTCCCGGCAGGTGCAACGGATGGCGCTGCTGCTCGACGATCTGCTCGACGTGTCGCGAATCACGCGCGGCCGGCTCGATCTCAAGCTCGACACGGTCGATCTCGAAGCGCTGATCGAGGCCGCGGTGGAAACCGTAAGGCCTCATATCGATTCGAAACAGCACCGCCTGAGCATCGAACTGCCCGCGCAGCCGGTCACGCTCGCCGTCGATCCGCTGAGATTGTCGCAATCCTTGTCGAACCTTCTCACCAACGCCGCCAAATATACCGATACGGGGGGCGACATCCATCTGAAAGTCGCGCTGTCGTGCGAGGGAATCAACATGTCGGTCAAGGACAACGGCATCGGCTTCGAATCGGGCGCGTCGACGGATCTCTTTGAGATGTTCTCGCAGGTCGACTCGGCGATCACGCGCTCCGAAGGCGGCCTCGGTATCGGGTTGGCGCTCGTGAAGGGCCTGATCGGCCTGCACGGCGGGACCGTGGAAGGATACAGTGCGGGTCCGGGTCTCGGCAGCGAATTCACCATCCGTTTGCCGCGCTCGGCGGTGCTCGCAAGCGCGGCGCAGCCCGCGCCCGCACCGCGCCGAACCCGGCCCGATGCGAAGCTGCGGGTCAAGGTGCTGGTGGCGGACGACAATCGCGATGCGGCCGACAGCCTGGCGCTGCTGCTGCAGATGAACGGCCATGACGTGTTGGTCGGACACACGGGAGAGGAGGCGCTGCAAATCGCCGCCCGCGCATCGCCGCACGCGATGATCCTCGACATCGGCATGCCTGACATCAACGGCTATGAGGTGGCCCGCCGCACCCGCGCCGAAGTGTGGGGCGCGCACATCCTGCTGATCGCCGTGACGGGGTGGGGACAACAGGACGACAAGAACCGCGCCAACGCCGCCGGCTTCGATCATCACATGACGAAGCCCGTGGACCCGGAACACATCGAGCGGCTGCTGCAGGAGTTCTTCGGCGCGCGCGCGAGGGATCAGACGTTGGAGTCGGGAGACGCGGCCTTGCGCCGCGCCACGTAGTCGAGCAGCGCCTCGTCGATCGCCGGATCCATCGGCGGCGGTACATATTCCGCGAGCTGCCTCTTCCACAGTGCGTTCGCGCGCTTCGTCATGTCGGGCGATCCTTCGGCCTCCCACTGCTCGTAGCTGTTGTTGTCCGCGAGAGGCGAGCGGTAGAACGCATTCTCGAAGTTTGCCTGGGTGTGCGCACAGCCGAGGAAGTGCTTGCCGGGACCGACCTCGTGCACGGCATCGAGGGCCTGGCCGTTCTGCGACAGGTCCACCCCCGCGAGCAGGGTGTGCATCATGCCCGCCTGGTCGGCGTCCATGACAAATTTCTCGTAGCCCATCGCGAGCCCGCCCTCGAGCCAGCCGGCCGTGTGCAGCACGAAATTGACGCCGGCGAGACAGGTCGGAATGAGCGTGTTCGCCGACTCGTAGGCCGCCTGCGCATCGGGGATCTTCGATGCGCACAGGCTGCCGCCGGAGCGGAACGGAATCCCGAGGCGGCGCGCCAGCGCCGCCATGGAGTACAGTACCAGCGCGGGTTCCGGAGTACCGAACGTCGGCGCTCCCGACTGCATCGAAATCGAGGAGGCGAAGCTGCCGAGCACCACCGGCGCGCCCGGGTTGACGAGCTGCACGAAGGCGAGGCCGGCGAGCGCTTCGGCCAATGTTTGCGCGACGGTGCCCGCCACGGTGACCGGCGACATCGCCCCGGCGAGGATGAAAGGAGTGATGATCAAGGCCTGGTTGGCCCGGGCGTAGACCTTGGCGGCCCCGAGCATGGTCGAGTCGTAGGTCATCGGCGAGTTGACGTTGATCAAATTGATGATGGTCGTCTTGGGGCGGCCGGTCTCTGGATCGTTCAGTTCGCCGGCGAACACGATGTTCGCCAGGGCGATGGAGTCCGCGGCGCGCTCGGGCGCCGTCACGGATCCCATGAACGCCTTGTCGCTGTATTTCAAATGGCTGTACACCATGTCGAGGTGGCGCTTGTTGACCGGCAGGTCGACCGGCTCGCAAATCGTGCCGCCCGAGTGATGCAGCGAGTTGGCGACATAGGCCAGCTTGACGAAATTGCGGAAGTCCTCGATTCGCGCGTAGCGCCGGCCTTCATCGAGACTGCGCACGAAGGGCGAGCCGTAGGCCGGAGCGAATACCGTGTTCTTGCCGCCGATGACCACATTGCGCGCCGGGTTGCGCGCGTGCTGGGTGAACTCCCGCGGGGCGGTGCGCTGAATCAGTGAACGGCACATGCCCCGCGCGAAATGCACGCGCTCGCCCTTCACGTCCGCGCCGGCCGCCTTCCAGATCTCGAGCGCTTCGGCATCGTCGCGAAAATCGATGCCGATCTCCTCGAGAATCGTGTCGGCGTTGTGCTCCATGAGCGCGAGTCCTTCCTCGCTCAGGACTTCGTAGCAAGGGATCTTGCGCGTGATGTAGGGAATCGACGCTCCGGCCCGGGCGGCGCGCGCAGCCCGCTTCGCGTCGCGGCCGCTGGGACGGCGAGCGGGGGTTGATTGCGTGTTCGGTTCGTCCATACCACTTCTCCCGTTACGGGGCGGAAAACCCCAGTATGGTCACTGCAGGTCCCTGCGGCTGATCAGTTTGCGCCATGCAATTGTCACGAAGCGCCATTCTCCGCGCTCACTCAACCGCCCTCACTCAACCGCCCTCACTCAACCGTAATACTCCCGCGCGATCTCTGCCAGCAGTCCGGTGACGTAGCCGCCGAAGGAGCGCCATACCTCGAGGTGAAATGCATCCTCGCGGCGGCGCCAAAGCACGATATCGGCTTTCGCCAGCACCGTGCGCGTGCACATGCCGGCGGGAAATTCCGCCAGGTCCAGATCGAGCGGACAGGCACCATTCAAGATGTCCGCGGCATGGGGGCCGCTCACCTCCAGTGCAAACTGCCGGTGGCCGATATCGACCAGCGCGTGCGGTATGTCGGCCAGCGCGCGCTCGAGCGCGTCCGCGATCCCGCTCTGCGGCTGGTCATCCGTGCCGAGCAGCAGGTATTCGTCGGGGCCCAGCCACAGCGTCGAGCGCGGCCCCTGCGTGACGGCGCGACATGCCTGTTCGGCGAATGCGGCTCCCCAGACCGCGGCCGCCGCGCCGCGCGCCTGCTCGCCGCCGTGCAGAATGAAGCGCGTCGCGGGGTCCTGGGCCTTCATCCACTCGGCCGGCCGAACCGGCGGCAGGTTGCGGGCCACCAGGTCAGACATTGATGCGTGCTCCAGCCGAATCGTAGAAAACGGCCGAGGTGACTTCGACTTCAAGATCGCCGCCGGGCATGGGTACGTACAGGGTCTGTCCGAGCCGGGCCCGCCCGCCGGCGATCAGCGCCAATGCGATCGAATGACCCAGCACGCTGCTCGCGTACGAGGAGGTGACATGGCCGATCAACCGCATGGGAGGCTTCTGGCCTGCCTTCTCGGCCACCTGCGCGCCCTCCTCGAGCACGGCGCGAGGGTCCCGGGTGCGCAGACCAACCAGCTGCTTGCGCCCGGGCGATGTCATGGAGGCGCGCTGCAGTGAGCGCTTGCCGACGAAATCGGGCTTGGCTTTGCCGATTGCCCATGCGAGTCCCGCATCGTCGGGGGTCACGGTGCCGTCGGTGTCCTGGCCGACGATGATGTAGCCCTTCTCGGCGCGCAGCACGTGCATGGTCTCGGTGCCGTACTCCATAATGCCGTGCGCCTGGCCGGCGGCGTACACCGCCTCCCAAACGCCGAGGCCGAAGTCCGCCGGCACATTGATTTCGAACCCCAGTTCGCCCGTGAAGCTCACGCGGAACAGCAGCATCGGCACGCCGCAAATCCGTCCGCGGCCGACGCTCATGTGCGGCCAGGCCGATGTGATGTCCAGACCCTCCACCAGACCCTCGAGCACGAGACGCGATTTCGGACCCTGCACGGCGATGACCGCCCATTGCTCGGTGGTCGAGGTGAGCCACACCTTGAGTTCCGGCCATTCGGTCTGGGCGTAATCCTCCATCATCGCGAGCACGCGCGGCGCGCCCCCCGTGGTGGTGGTCACGTGAAAGCGGTCCGCGGCCGTACGTGCCACCACGCCATCGTCGAAGATGAATCCGTCCTCGCGCAGCAATATGCCGTAGCGCGAACGGCCCACGCCCAGGCTGGACCAGTTATTGACGTACAGGCGGTTCATGAATTCGGCCGCATCGGGCCCGGCGACTTCGATCTTGCCGAGCGTGGAGGCATCGAATATCCCGCAGGCGCCGCGTACCGCGCGGCACTCGCGCGCCACGGCGGCGTGCATGTCTTCCGCGCCGCGAGGAAAATAGCGGGCGCGCTTCCACAGCGCCACATTCTCGAACACCGCGCCGCGGCTCTCGGCCCAGGCGTGGGTGGGCGTGGTGCGCACCGGATCGAATAGATCTGCGCGCGATATTCCGGCCATGCTGCCGAAGGCGACCGGCGTGTAGGGCATGCGGAAGGTGGTCAAGCCCACGCGGGGGAGGGGTACATCGAGGCTCTTGGCCACAATGGCCATGGCGTTGAGATTCGAGGTCTTGCCCTGATCGGTGGCCATCCCCATGGTGGTGTAGCGCTTGACGTGCTCGGCGGATTCAAAGCCCTCCCGCGTGGCGAGCTTGAGGTCGCGCGTGGTCACATCGTGCTGCCAGTCGACGAAGGATTTCTCGCGGCTGGGTGGGTCCGCTTCGGGCAGCGCGCCGAGCCAGGCGCGCTCGCTGCGCCTTGGCACAGCGACGGCGAAGCGGCGCCCGGTGCCGCCGTCCTCGGGAGTTGCCGCGCCGCCGGACGCGAGAGCCGCCGCGGCGCCGGCCGCCGCGCCATCCGCCAACACCGCGGCCAGATCGTAGATTCCGCGGCAGGCGCCCGCGGAACGCTCGCGTTCGGCCGAGGCGGCCGGCACGAAGGCACTGAGTTCCTCGTCCCACGCAAGCTTGCCGCGGGACTGAGAAAACAGGTGCACGCTCGGGGTGAAGCCGCCGGACATCAGGACGGTGTCGCAGGGTATCCGTTGTCCCGCCTGAACCGCGCCGCCCTCGACCCGGCCGAGAGTGATGGCGCGGACCCGCAGAGCGCCCTCGGTGCCGAGCACGGTGCAGGCCGGCAGTACGCTGATGCCGGCGCGCCGCGCGGCGTCGGGGAGGTGTCCCGCCGCCCGCGGACGCAGGTCCGCGATGCAGGCAATCTCCACGCCCGCGGCCTTAAGATCGAGGGCTGCCTGGTAGGCGGCGTCGCCGCAGGTCACGATGACCGCGCGCCGGCCGACGCACACCCCGTATCGATTCAAAAAAGTGTGCGCGGCCCCCGCCAGCAGAATGCCGGGCCTGTCGTTGCCGGGAAACACCAGCGGACGTTCGATGGCGCCGGTGGCGAGCACGACATGGCGCGCGCGAACCTGCCACAACCGCTCACGCGGCTGGTTCTTGGGCGGGTCGGCGAGGTGATCGTGGAGGCGTTGATTGAGACCGAGCAGATTGTGGGGAAAGTACCCGAACGCGGTGGTGCGCGGGAGCAATGTGACTCGCGCGTTTGCTTCCAGCGACGCGATGCTCTGCCGCAGCCACGCGAGCGCCGCCTGTCCCTCGATCGACGCGCCGCCGTCGGTGAGCAGGCTGCCGCCGAACTGCGCCGTCTCATCGCACAGGATCACCCGGGTGCCGCGCTCGGCCGCCGCCAACGCCGCCGCGATGCCGGCGGGGCCGCCGCCGACGACCAACACCTCGCAGTGGGCGTAGCGCTGCGCATAGCGGTCAGGGTCCGGCCGGGTGGGCGCGCGGCCGAGTCCGGCGGCACGGCGGATCAGCGGTTCGTACAGCGTCTTCCAAGCCTTCTTCGGCCACATGAAGGTCTTGTAGTAAAAGCCCGCGGGGAAGAACGCCGACAACCAATCGTTGATGCGCCCCACGTCCCGGCGCAAGCTCGGCCAGCGGTTTTGGCTCTCGGCAATCAGCCCGTCATAGAGCTCGACCTGGGTGGCCCGCAGGTTCGGCGTCACGCGCGCCCCGTCCCGGCTCAGCGTCACCAAGGCGTTCGGCTCCTCTGAGCCTGCGGCCAGGATGCCCCGCGGCCGGTGATACTTGAAGGAGCGGCCCGCCAGATGCACGCCGTTGGCGAGCAGGGCCGAGGCCAGGGTGTCGCCGGCCACGCCCTCATAGGAGCGGCCGTCGAAGGTGAAGCGCAGGCGCTGCGCCCGATCAATGCGCCCGCCATCAGGCGCGCGCCAGCCGCCGTATCCGGCACGCGGGCCGTTCGCCGCGGGCGTTTCGGTGCGCGCAGGCGTTTCGGTAGGCGCGGGCGATTCGGCGGGCGCGGGCGATTCGGTGGGCGCGGGATGCGCGCGCGCGTCCGCCGGGAGCGGGGGCCGCGCTTCACCGGCCCGGTAAAATGCCAGAAAATGATCGGTGGTCGTGTCGCGCAGCGCGTTGAAGAACCGGCCGCATCCGCGCGAATGACGCCAGCGTTCGGCATAGACACCCTTGGTGTTGGCGCGCATGTACAAGAATTCCGCCCATGCCTGATCGTCGAGTTCCGAGGGCCGGCGCGGCCGCTCGAGGTGCGCCTGCCCGCCGTAGCTGAATTCGATTTCGGGGCGCGTGCCGCAGTAGGGACAGTCAATGAGCAGCATCGGACATCCCGCTCAGTGGGCCACGGCGGCGGCCGCGGCTTCGTCGATCAAGTAACCGTCGCGAAAACGCTCGATGGTGAAGGGCGCATTGATCGGGTGCGGCTCGTCGCGCGCGATGGTCCAGGCAAAGACATGCGCCGAGCCGGGCGTGGCCTTGAAGCCTCCCGTCCCCCAGCCGCAGTTGACGTAGAGGCCGGGGACCGGAGTCTTGGCAATGATGGGCGATCGATCCGGCGTCACATCGACGATGCCTCCCCAGTTGCGCATCATCCGCAGACGGCGAAAATTCGGGAAGAGCTCGCAGATCGCATCCAGGGTGTGCGTGTTGATGTGCAGCGCGCCGCGCTGCGTATACGAGGTGTACGCATCGGTACCGGCGCCGATCACGAGTTCGCCCTTGTCCGATTGACTGATGTAGGCGTGAATGGTGTTTGACATGACCACGCAGGGGAAAATCGGTTTCACGGGCTCGGACACCAATGCCTGCAGCGGGTAGCTCTCCAGGGGCAGGCGGACCCCGGCCATCGCCATGATGACGCTGGTGTGCCCGGCGGCGGACACGCCCACCTTGCGCGACTGGATCACGCCGCGAGTGGTTTCCAACGCCTCGACGGCGCCGCCCGCATCGCGCCGAATGCCGGTCACTTCGCAGTTCTCGATGATGTCGACGCCGAGCGCGTCGGCCGCGCGCGCGTAGCCCCAGGCGACGGCATCGTGCCGCGCGGTGCCCCCGCGCCGCTGCAGCGCCGCCCCCAGCACGGGATAGCGGATATTGTCCTCGATGTTGAGCGGCGGACAGAATTGCTTGGCCTCGGCCGGCTCCAGCCATTCATTGTCGACCCCATTACAGCGATTCGCATGCACGTGCCGCTTGAACACTTGAATGTCGTGCACCGTGTGCGCAAGCATCATCACGCCCCGGGGCGAGAACATGACGTTGTAGTTGAGCGCCTGCGAGAGGTTCTCCCACAGCTTCACCGAATGATCGTAAAGCGCGGCGCTCTCGTTGAACAAATAGTTCGAGCGGATGATGGTGGTATTGCGCCCGGTGTTGCCGCCGCCGATCCAGCCCTTCTCCAGGACCGCGATGTTTGCGAGGCCGTGCTCCCTGGCCAGATAGTAGGCGGCGCCCAAGCCATGGCCGCCGCCGCCGACGATGACGGCATCGTAGCGCGGCTTGGGCTCGGGCTTGCGCCACTGCTGCTGCCAGCTGCGATGGCGCGAGAGACCGCGCCAGATCAGCGACAGCGCCGAAAAGGATTGCCTGCTCATATATATAGCCTGAAGGAGGCTGGGCCGGATAGGTATTTCCCGGAGCGTGAACCTATCCGGCCCAGCCTCCGTGCACGAGAATATATTTGCGCCATCAGGCCCGGAGGTCCTTGTTCTCCGGATCATAGGGTGAATCGACCAGAATCGTCGCGCGCCTGCGCTCGCCCAGGATCTCGATCTCGATGTCCGTGCCGAGCGCCGCGAACTCAGGCTTCAAGTAGCCCAGGCCCAGGCTCTTCTGCAAGGTGTGCCCATAGTAGCCCGCGGTGGCGCGGCCGATGATGTGGCCCTTGCGGTCGAACAGAGGCTCGTTGCCCAGCGGATCGGCATCTTCCACACCGTGCACTTCGAAGGTGACGAAGCGGTGCGGCACACCCGCCTCGAGCTGCTTCTCGAGAGCCTGCTTGCCGATGAACGGCCCCTTGCCCAGACGTACGAAGCGGTCGAGCCCCGCCTCGAAGGGCGTGTAGTCCGGGGTCAGATCGCTGCCCCACATGCGGTAGGACTTCTCCAGGCGCAGGGATTCCATGGCGCGCATGCCCGCCATCCCGATGTTGAATTCCGCCCCGGCGGCGAACAGCGAGTCGAACAGGTGGTGCGCGTATTCGATCGGAAAGTGCAGCTCCCAGCCGAGCGCGCCGACGAAGTTCACCCGCAGCAGGTACACATCGGTGGCGAGACCGACCTCGGTCGCCTGACCCGTCAGCCAGGGAAACGCCGCGTTGTCCAAGGGGGCGTCCACGAGCTTCGCCAGCACATCCCGCGAGCGCGGTCCGGCAACGACGAAGACTCCCCGGCTCATGGTGACGTTGCGCAAGGTCACGCCGCCGTCCGGGGGCAGCATCTCCCGCAGGTAGTCGCTGTCGTAGCGCTCGGCGGCGCCCGCGCTCACCACGTAGTAGTGCTGCTCGGCGATCTTGGTGATGGTGAACTCGCTGCGAATGCCGCCGCGGCGGGTGAGCGCGTGGCACAGTGCGATGCGTCCGATCTTGGTCGGCACCTTGTTCGCCACCAGGCCGTCGAGCCAGCTCTCCGCGCCGGGTCCGGTGACTTCGTGCTTGGTGAACGGGGTCAGATCGATGACTGCGACGTCGCGGCGCAGCCGCTTGGCTTCGTTGCCCACGTGCTCGAAGTAATTCGAGCGGCGAAAGCTCCACGTGTCCTTCGGCGCCACGCCCGGCGGCGCGAACCAGTTGGCGCGCTCCCAGCCATAGCGCTGACCGAACACCGCGCCCATGCGCGCGAGCTTGTCGTACACCGGACTGGTCTTGGCGGGACGCGCGTCGGGACGCTCTTCGTCCGGAAAATGAATGACGAATACGTTGCGGTAGGTTTCCTCGTTCTTTTGCACCACGTAGCGCTTGCCGGTGTAGGGGCCGTAGCGGCGCGGATCGACCGCCATCATGTCGATGCCGGGCTCGCCCTCGACGATCCACTCGGCAAGCTGCCAGCCCGAACCGCCCGCCGCCGTGATGCCGAAGCTATGGCCCTCGTTGAGCCACAGATTTCGCGCGCCCCAGGCGGGTCCGATCAGCGGGCTGCCGTCCGGGGTGTAGGCGATGGGGCCGTTCACGATGTCCTTGATGCCGCAGGTCGCGAGCGAGGGCACGCGCCGCTGCGCGGCCTCGACATGCGGCAGCAGCCGCTCCAGGTCGCCTTCGAACAGACTCTTGCCGAACCAGTCGGGTACCCCGTCGGCGAAGCGCGCCGGCGCCCCCGCTTCATAAGGACCCAATATCCAGCCCATGCGCTCTTCGCGCAAATAATAGGACTGGTCCGATTCGCGCAGCACCGCGAGTTCGCGGCCACCCCCCTGGCGATAGGCTTTGAGCTCGGGCGATTCGTCGTACACGATGTACTGATGCTCGACGGGAATCGAGGGCACGTTGAGGCCGAACAGCCGGCCCGTCTGCCGCGCGTAGTTGCCGGTGGCGCAGACCACGTGTTCGGCGACGATGTCGCCCTTGCTGGTGGTCAGGTGCCACTCGCCGGAGGGCGTGCGCCGCGCCGCCGTGACCTCGGTTTGCTCGTGGATGTCGGCGCCGCGGCTGCGCGCGCCCTTGCGCAGCGCCATGGTCAGGTCCGCCGGGGCGATGTGTCCGTCATCGGGGTGGTAGAGCGCGCCGATGATGTTGGGCGTGCCCGCGCCGTCGCCCAGATCGATCAAGGGCCATAGATCGCGCACGGCTGCCGGACCGATCACCTGGAAGGGCACCCCGATGGTGTTCGCCGTGCCGCAGTACTTCTGGTACTCATCCATGCGATCGCGGCAGGTCGCCAGGCGCAAATTGCCGGTCACGTGAAAACTCACGTCCTGACCGGTTTCCGCCGGCAGACGCTTGTACAGATCCACGGAATACTTGTGCAGCTGGCCGACCGTGTAGCTCATGTTGAACAGGGGCAGCAGACCCGCCGCATGCCACGTCGAGCCGGCGGTCAGCTCCGCGCGCTCCAGCAGTACCACGTCGGTCCAGCCTTTCAGGGCCAAATGGTAGAGCGTGCTGACGCCCACCACGCCGCCGCCAATGACAACGACGCGGGCATGAGTTTTCATCGACTTAGTCTCCCCAGCGCAAGTCTCCCCAACGCAAGTCTCCCCCAATGCAAAGTGCATGGCAGTGTAACCAGCGGGTGGCCAAACAAGACGCCAATTGCGACAGCCCCTTATTGAAATGCGCCAGGCGATGCCCTGAGAGGCCGGGTACCACCCTAATTCATTGGTCTTGACGTCCGAAAAACGACAGAGGCATGTCGGAAACAGACAAGCCGGGCAAGCCGATGGCATAATAGAAGATCCGATCCGTCCGGTTCGCTCGCTCGGAGGCACCTTGGAATCGCCCGCCGTACTGCGCAAGTGCAAGTACGCATTTCTGACACTGCCCAACTACTCTTTGATCGCCGTGGCCAATGCCCTCGAACCGCTGCGCATGGCCAACCGCTTGGTCGGTCAGGACGTCTACGAATGGTCCGTCATCAGCTTGGACGGACGTCCCACGGACGCGAGCAGCGCCCTGAACCTCTCGCCCACCGGCGCGCTCGAGAAGCTGGGCGCGGTCGATATCCTGTTCGTCTGCGGCGGCATCAATGTGCGCGAGGCGGTGTCGCCCGCGCTGCTGACGGCGCTGCGGCGCCTGGCCGACCGGCGTGTGCCGCTGGGCGCGCTGTGCACCGGGGGCTACGCGCTCGCCCGGGCCGGCCTGCTCGACAATTTCAGCGCGACGATTCACTGGGAGAATCTCTCGGCGCTGCGCGAGGAGTTTCCCCGGGTCCGAATCAGCGACCAGCTGTTCACCATCGACCGGGACCGTTTTACCTGCTCCGGCGGCACGGCGCCGCTCGATCTCATGCTGAATCTCATTCAAGTGAAGCTCGGCTCCAAGATCTCGCAATTGGTCTCCGAGCAATTCATCGTCGATCGGGTGCGCAAGGACACGGACCGGCAGTACGTTCCGCTGCGCGCTCAGGTCGGTGTATCGCACCGCGGATTGATCAGGGTGGCGCAGCTCATGGAGGAGAACATCGAGAAGCCGCTGTCGCTCGAGAAGATCGCCAAGTCCACGGGCCTCTCGCGCCGGCAGATCGAGCGGCTGTTCAAGCGCGATCTGAATTGCGTGCCGAAGCACTATTATCTCGAAATGCGCCTGCGCCGCGCCCGCGAGCTGCTGCTTCAGACCGACATGCCCATCATGGACATCACGACGGCCTGCGGATTTCAGTCGCCGCCGCATTTCTCGAAATGCTATCGCATTCAATACGGCCATCCGCCGAGCGCCGAGCGCAAGATCGGCGATAAACGCGCGCCGCCGCTCGCGCCGCGCGAGGCCTCGCCGACCCGCGGTGGCTGATCTGCGATCGCGCCCCGGCTGCCGCGCTATTCCGAATTGGCCTCCTTGCCGAAACGGTAATTCAAGCGAATGCCGTAGACCCGCGGCTCATTCGTCGTCTGGCGCAGATCGAAGTTGCCGGTGTTGCTGTAGATAATGGCATTCTT
>Ga0181534_10000387_pt1 | contig 31317 bp, 25 predicted proteins | sample PEATcosm2014_Bin_37_FD_119758 | JGI IMG/M metagenome (GOLD analysis project Ga0181534, IMG submission 119758) | Peatland microbial communities from MTU Mesocosm Facility, Houghton, MI, USA - PEATcosm2014_Bin17_10_metaG | ecosystem: Environmental > Terrestrial > Soil > Wetlands > Peat | place...
CCGGCGCGCCCGCCGTTCGCGAGCACAAGGAGGATCCGCGATGGCCGAGGCACGCGACCATCGTTGCACGGCCGTCTTGGGTCCACTGTGCCCGCGGTGCCTAACGTGTCAGTCGTGCCAGACGAACCCACCAGACGAGAGACCGCCTCGGGCATCGAGATCAAGCCGGTCTACGGCCCTGCCGATCGCGCGCAGGCCGATGCCGCCCGGCTCGGCGAGCCGGGGTCGTTCCCCTACACGCGCGGCGTGCACAAGGGCATGTACCGCTCGCGGCTCTGGACCATGCGCCAGTACGCGGGCTTCGGGACGGCGGAGGCGACGAACGAGCGCTTCAAGTTCCTGCTCGCCGCCGGGCAGACGGGGCTCTCCTGCGCCTTCGACCTCCCGACCCAGATGGGCTACGACTCGGACCACCCACGCGCCGAGGGCGAGGTCGGCAAGGTGGGCGTCGCGATCTCGTCGATCGACGACATGCGCCTGCTTCTCGCCGGGCTGCCGCTGGACGAGGTTACGACGTCGATGACGATCAACGCGACGGCATCGACCCTGCTCCTGCTCTACGAACTCGTCGCCGAGGAGGGTGGCATCCCCGGCTCCGCGCTGCGAGGGACCATCCAGAACGACATCCTGAAGGAGTACGTGGCCCGCGGCACCTACATCTACCCGCCGCGGCCATCCATGAGGATTGTGACCGACATCTTCGCCTACTGCCGCGAGCACCTGCCGAACTGGAACACGATCTCGATCTCGGGCTACCACATCCGCGAGGCGGGATCGACGGCGGTGCAGGAGGTGGCGTTCACGCTTGCGGACGGCATCGCCTACGTCGAAGCGGCGCTCTCGGCGGGTCTCTCCGTCGATGAGTTCGCCCCGAGGCTGAGCTTCTTCTTCAATGCCCACAACAACCTGTTCGAGGAGATCGCGAAGTTCCGCGCCGCGAGGCGCATGTGGGCGACGATCATGACCGATCGGTTCGGCGCCACTGACGAGCGATCGAAGATGCTGCGGTTCCACACGCAGACGGCCGGCTCGACGCTGACCGCGCAGCAGCCCGAGAACAACATCGTGCGAACGACGCTGCAGGCGCTGGGCGCAGCACTCGGCGGCACGCAGAGCCTGCACACGAACAGCTTCGACGAGGCGCTCGGGCTCCCGACCGAGCGGGCCGTCAAGATCGCGCTCCGCACGCAGCAGATCCTCGGGTTCGAGTCGGGCATCTCGGACACGGTCGACCCGCTCGGAGGCTCGTACTTCGTCGAATCGCTGACCGATGAGATCGAACGCCGCGCGACGGGCTACATCGAGGAGATCGACCGCCGCGGCGGGGCGGTCGCCGCCATCGAGGCCCGGTACATGCAGGACGAGATCGAGTCGGCCGCCTACGCCGATGCCCGCAGCGTCGACGACCTCCGTCGCATCGTCGTGGGCGTCAACCGGTTCGTGGACGCCGAGGAAGGCTCCCCAGACGTCTTCCCGGTGGACATCCGCCAGCAGGCCGCACAGGTGGCGAGGGTCGCCGAGCTGAAGCGCGCTCGCAGCGACGAGGGCGTGTCGGCCGCGCTCGCGGACCTCGAGGCAGCCGCCCGGGGGTCCCAGAACGTGCTGGTCCCGATGAAAGAGGCGCTGCGCCGCTCCGCCACGCTCGGCGAGGTTGCGGACGTGCTCAGGGGCGTCTTCGGGATGTACCAGCCTGGCGGCTGACCTACGGCCGGTGGAGCAAGGCCGCTCGGAGCACCTCGTCGGTCGCCACGTCGATGCCCGTCAGGGCGAGCGCCACGGACCCGTCGATAACGGCCCGGTCGGCTGAGGGAGTCACGCACGCTGCTGCGAATGACGGCTGGTGATTCACTGCGCCCCGGGCGTCGATGCCGAGCAGGGGATGGATCGAGGGGACCTCGAGCGAGACATTGGCCATGTCGGTCGAGATCGTGGGTCGCGCCGAGCCGTCATCATCCGCGGAGAAGCTTCGTCCGAGCTCCTCGGCATGGCGTCGGTAGCTCCCGAGGAGCGACGGGTCCGACTCCATGTGCGAGTAGGGGAGGCCGACGTTGGTGATCGAGAGCGTCGCACCCGTGGCGAGCGCACCGGCCTCGAAGCAGGCCTCCACGCGTCGTCGCAGCGCTTCGAGCCCCTGCGCGTCGAGGCTCCTGCACATGAAACGGCCGGTGACATGGGCGGGGATGATGTTCGCGGCTGATCCGCCGTCGGTCACGATCCCGTGGACCTGATCGCCGAACACCAGTTGCTGGCGCAGCAGCCCGATCGCCACCTGGGCGATCGTCATCGCGTCGCCGGCGTTCACGCCCTCCCATGGCGCTGCGGAGGCGTGTGCCTCGCGACCGGTGAACGCCACGTCGAAGTGGTCGACGGCGAGGCACGTGGCCTCGAGGCGGTCGGCGGGCCAAGGGTGGACCATCATCGCGACGTCGAGGCCCTCGAAGGCGCCGGCCTCGAGCATCAGGACCTTCCCGCCGCCCCCCTCCTCCGCGGGCGTGCCGAGGACGATGACGGTGGCGTCGACCTCCTCGGCGACGCGGGCCAGTCCGATTGCGGCGCCTACGGAGCTGGCAGCGATGATGTTGTGGCCGCAGGCGTGCCCCACGTCGGGCAGCGCGTCGTACTCGGCGCAGATCCCGATCCTGGTCTTGCCTGTTCCGAAGGTCGCGATGAACGCGGTGTCGAGACCGCAGGCGCCCCGCTCGACGTCGAAGCCCGCTCCTTCGAGCAGGTCCGTGACGGCTCGCGCGGCACGGTGCTCCTCGAAGGCGGTCTCGGGGTGCTCGTGCAGGTCGTGACTGAGCGAGAGCAGCTTCGGCGTCGCCGCTTCGATCGCCGCTCTGGCCTCGTCGGCGGGGGCGCTCACTCGATCACTGCCAGGACGTCTCCGGCGGAGACAGCGCCACCGGCTTCCACGCGGACCTCGGTCACCGTGCCCGCCCGTTCCGCGGTGACGGAGTTCTCCATCTTCATGGCCTCGAGGATGCAGACCGTCTGGCCCACTTCCACCTCATCGCCGACCGCGACGAGGACCTTGACGACCGTGCCCTGCATGGGCACGGTCACCTCGCCCGATCCGCTCCCGGCGACGCCGGCACTTCCGGCGCGGCGCTTCGGCTTGGCGGCGCCGGCACCCCCGATGCCGCCGGCCGGCAGCCACAGATCCACCTCGTAGCGCCTCCCGTCGACCTCGGTCGTCACGGACTTCAGGACCCGGTCGTCGTGTGCGCCCTCGGCGTCGATGGGCTCGGACACGATCGCGCTGAGATCCAGCGTCTCTTCGACCCACCGAGTCGAGTGCTCCGCCGCGATGAAGTCGGGGTGCGTCAGGATCGCGACATCAGCGGGGATGGTCGTCGCAACGCCCTCGATCCGCGTCTCGCCGAGCGCGCGCAGCATCCGGCGCCTGGCCTGCTCGCGGTCCGAGCCCCAGACAGCCAGCTTCGCGATCAGGTTGTCGTAGAACTGGCTGACGGTGTCGCCCTTCGCGTAGCCGGCGTCGAGCCGGACGCCCGGACCCGATGGCTCGTCGAACCGGGTGAGGGGACCGGGGGATGGCAGGAACCGGCCGCCGGCCGGGTCCTCCGCGTTGATGCGGACCTCGATCGCGTGACCACGTCGCATCCCCGCGATGTCCTCCTGCTCGAGCCCGAGCGGCTCGCCCGACGCGATCCGCAGCTGGTACTCCACGAGGTCCAGTCCGGTCACCAGCTCGGTGATCGGGTGCTCGACCTGCAAGCGGGTGTTCATCTCGAGGAAGTAGAACGCACCGTCCTGGTACATGAACTCGACAGTCCCGGCGTTCACGTACCCGCATGCCTTCGAGACCTTGACGGCCGCCTCTCCCATCGCCGTGCGGACGTCGTCAGGGAGGTTCGGCGCCGGGGCCTCCTCGATCAGCTTCTGGTGTCGACGCTGGCTCGAGCAGTCCCGCTCACCCAGCCACACGGCAGATCCGTGCATGTCGGCGAGGATCTGGACCTCGACGTGGCGAGGCCATGTCAGATAGCGCTCGATGTAGCACTCGCTCCGGCCGAAGTACGCCTTCGCCTCGCGTTGCGCCGATTCGAGCGCCTCGGCAGCCTCGGCGGGACCGTCGACGACCTTCATCCCGCGGCCGCCGCCTCCGTACGCCGCCTTGATGGCGAGCGGCCAGCCCACCTCCTCGCCGAACGTGACGATCTCGTCGGGACCCTCGAGCGTCTTCGACCGGCCCGGCACGCCGTGGACCCCGGCGCGCTCCGCGGCGAGCCTCGAGGAGATCTTGTCTCCCATGACCTCGATGGCCTCCGGGGGAGGGCCGATGAAGACTGCCCCCATGCCCGTCACGGCGCGGGCGAAGTCGGTGTTCTCCGAGAAGAAGCCGTAGCCGGGATGCACCGAGTCGGCGCCCGAGTGGCTGAGGACCTCGAGGATCCGCTCGGTGTTGAGGTAGCTCTCCGCTGCGGTCTGTCCGCCGAGCGCGAACGCCTCGTCCGCGAAGCGCACGTGCATGGCATCCCGATCGAGCTCCGAATAGACAGCGACGGTCTCGACGCCCAGCTCACGACAGGTTCTGATGACCCGCACCGCGATCTCGCCACGGTTTGCGATGAGGACCTTCTTGAGCACCCGTGCCTCCTCTTCGTCTGCCGTTCCTCAGCGGCTCGGCAGGAGAACCCTAGGGTGTCGCGTGTGGTGCCGTCCTCTTTCGCCATCCACCGTTTCGAGGAGATCGACTCGACGAACACCTGGATGGCCGCCGCTGCCGCAGCCGGGGCGCCTGACCGCTCGGTAGCGGTTGCCGACCTCCAGACTGCCGGACGAGGCAGGTTCGACCGCCGCTGGGAGGCACCGCCGGCATCTGCGCTGCTCTGCTCCGTGCTCGTCCGCGTGCACCTCGACCCGCCGGCCCGCCACCTCGCCACCGTCGCGGTGGGCCTCGCCGCCCTTGACACGTGCGCCGCGGCGGGTGCCGCCGGAGGCCTCAAGTGGCCCAACGACCTCGTGGCTGGTGACCAGAAGTTCGGCGGGATCCTCGCGGAGACCGACGGGCGTCCGTCTGCGGATGGATCGGTCGCGATCGTCGTGGGACTCGGCATCAACCTCACGTGGCCGGGCCCCCCCGGGGTTGGCGCGACCTGCGTTGCGGACGTGTCGGGCCGAGAGCCCGATCGCGACGCGCTCCTTGACTCGTTCCTGCTTGCGTTGGATCCCCTGATCGACGAGCTGGGATCGGCTGGGGGTCGCGCTCGATTGCAGCGCAGCTACGTCGACGTCCTCGTCACCCTCGGTCGAACCGTGCGAGTAGAGCTGCCCGGCGAGTCATTCGAGGGGGTCGCATCGGGTCTCACCGAGTTCGGGCACCTGCTGGTTGCGACGTCGAGCGGGACGAGGGAGGTGTCCGCCGGCGACGTGGTCCACCTGCGAAGCGCCACCCAAGGGGGACAGGAGGCCCGCGAGTAGCATTTGGCCATGCGTCTCCTCGTAACCGGCGGTGCCGGATTCATTGGTTCGAATTTCGTCCGATACTGGGTGTCTGAGCACCCGGACGACACGGTGATCGCCTACGACGCCCTCACGTACGCGGGCAACCAGGCGAATCTGGACGACGTCGCGGACGCATTCACCTTCGTCCACGGGGACATCCGGGACCTCGATCTCGCGGAGCGGACGATCAAGGACTTCGGAATCGACACCATCGTCAACTTCGCCGCGGAGTCCCACAACTCCCTTGCGATCCTCGACCCGGGACGGTTCTTCTCCACGAACGTGCTCGGGACCCAGACGATGCTCGAGGCTGCGCGTCGCAACGACGTGAGCCGGTTCCACCACATCTCGACCTGCGAGGTCTACGGCGACCTCGATCTCGACGACCCGGGCGCGTTCACGGAGGAGAGCCCGTATCGTCCGAGGACGCCGTACAACGCCGCCAAGGCGGGGGGTGACCACGCGGTCCGCGCGTACTACGAGACCTTCGAACTGCCGATCACGATCACGAATTGCTCGAACAACTACGGGCCTTTCCAGTTCCCCGAGAAGGTGATCCCGGTCTTCGCGACCAAGGCGATCGACGACCAGCCCATTCCGCTCTACGCGTCGACGCAGAATCGCCGCGAGTGGCTTCACGTCATCGACCACTGCATCGCGATCGATGCGGTCCTGTCCCGGGGACGGATCGGCGAGACCTACCACGTCGGCTCAGGCGTCGAGAAGAGCATCGAGCAGATCGCGGACACCGTGCTTGAGGCACTTGGCAAGCCGGCCTCGCTCAAGACGATCGTTCCGGACCGCCCCGGCCACGACCGCCGCTACCTCCTCGACATCACGAAGATCCGCACCGAGCTCGGCTGGGAGCCATCGATCTCGTTCGAGGACGGGATCGCCGAGACGGTCGCCTGGTACGCGGACAACCGCGCCTGGTGGGAGCCGCTTCGCGACCGGGCGCCCGTCGTCGAGGAGGACTGGGGCAAGGCTGGCTGATGCGGGTCCTCGTGACCGGTGCCACCGGACAGGTCGGCACGGACCTCATCGACGCACTGAGCGGCAGGTCCCCGGTCGGGGGCTGCGCGTCGGCGCTGCTCGGTGGGGTGCCGGTGGCCGCGGGTGAGTTCGAGACGGTGGCCACGACCCACTCGACCTTGGCGATCGAGGACGAGGCCGCCGTCCACGCCGCGCTCGATCGGGCGCGCCCCGAAGTCGTGATCCACCTGGCTGCCTACACGGCGGTCGACCGGGCGGAGACCGAGCCCGAGATCGCCTTCGCGGTGAACGCAACCGGGACGGCGCACGTCGCGGCGGCCTCACAGGCAGTCGGTGCCCACCTGATCTACGTCTCGACGGACTACGTCTTCGACGGCGAGAAGACGTCGGCGTACCTGGAGGACGACCCGCCGAGCCCCCGCTCCGTCTACGGCGCGAGCAAGCTCGCCGGCGAGCGTGCATGCCCGCCCGAGGCGACGATCGCGCGCGTGTCGTGGGTGGCGGGCTTCCACGGCCGAAATATCGTCAAGCTCGCGGTGGAGCGCGCCCGACGACGCGAGCCCCTGCGCTTCGTCGACGACCAGCGCGGCTGCCCTTCCTTCGCCGCGGACCTGGCCGGCGGCCTCGTGACGCTCGCGAGGATGCGGCCCGCAGGGATCGTCCACCTCACGAACGCCGGCGAGACGACCTGGTTCGACCTCGTCCGCGCCGTCGCAGAGGCCGCCGGTGGCGATCCGGCGCTCGTCACGGCGATCCGGACCGACGAGCTGGACCCCCAGCCCCTCGCGCCTCGCCCGCGCAACTCCGTCCTCGCACCCGGGAGGCTGCTGGCTGACGGGTACGATCTGCTCCCGACGTGGCAGGACGCGATGCGCCGCCTCGTCTCCGCCTTGACCGAAGGGAGCCAGCGTGCCGAGCACTGAATCCACGCCCATGCCGAAGGCCGGGGTGCGAAGGATCGCGGTGATCGGAGCCGGCTACGTCGGGCTGCCCACGGCCGCGGTGCTGAGTCACCACGGCCACTTCGTGACGGTCGCCGAGCGCGACGACGTGCGCCTCGACGCGCTGCGCCAGGGGCGCTCGCCGATCGTCGAGCACGGCCTTGAGGAGATGCTGAAGAACGGCATCTCCACGGGACGCCTCCGCGCGGTCAAGACAGCGGCGGAGGCCGTCGTCGGCGCCGAGTTCGTGTTCCTCTGCGTCGAGACCCCCCAGGCAGCCGATGGGTCCGCCGACCTGTCCTACATCACCGCCGCCGCCGGCGAGATCGCCCCCCGCCTCGCAGACGGGGCGACGATCGTCAACAAGTCCACCGTGCCGGTGGGAACGTCCGGCCTCGTCGAGCGGGTCATCGGGCGCCCGGACGTCGCCGTGGTCTCCAACCCCGAGTTCCTCCGCGAGGGCACGGCCGTCGCAGATTCGCTCAGCCCTGACCGCATCGTCGTCGGCTCCGACGACCGGGAGGCGGCCGCGCGCGTCGCGGATCTGTTCAGCGATTCAGGAGCGCCGGCCGTGATCACCGATGCGACGACGTCGGAGCTGATCAAGTACGCCTCGAACGCCTTCCTCGCCACCAAGCTCACGTTCATCAACACCATGGCCGGGCTGTGCGAGGCGGTCGGCGCCGACGTCCTGGATCTGGTGCTCGGCATGGGCTACGACAAGCGAATCGGCTTCGAGTTCCTCCGTCCCGGTCCCGGATGGGGAGGATCCTGCCTTCCGAAGGACACGTCCGCCCTTGTCGCGATCGCAAAGGCGGCGGGATTCGATGTCGGAATCGTCCGGGGCGCGATCTCCGGGAATGAGGACCAGATGCAGCGGGTGGTGACGAAGATCCGCGTCGCGGCGGGAGGCTCCCTCGACGGCAGGACCGTCGGGGTCCTCGGCCTCTCGTTCAAGGCGAACACCGGTGACCGGCGCGACTCGCCTGCCGTGTCGATCACGCACCGCCTCGTCGCGGAGGGCGCGACGGTTCGCGCCTTCGACCCGACTGTCACGACCGATGACGCGGCCGCTCCCGACCTCGCGCACCTCGAGGTGTTCGACAGCCCCTATGACGCGGTCACGGGGACCCACGCGGTCGCGCTCCTGACGGAGTGGCAGGAGTTCCGCTGGCTCGACTTCGCCAGGGTTCGCGCGGAGGTCGCCACGCCGGCGATCGTCGATGCGAGGAACCTCCTCGAGGAGGCGCCCCTGCACCGCCTCGGCTTCTCGTACACGGGCATCGGCCGGTAGTGCGCGTCGTCGTCGCAGGCGGCGCCGGGTTCCTCGGCTCACACCTCAGCGACCTCCTGCTCGCCCGTGGCGACGACGTCATCGTGATTGACAACCTCTGCACGGGGTTCGAGCGAAACATCGCGCACCACGAGACGAACCCCCATTTCTGCTTCGTCAACGCGGACGTCTCGCTCGACGTCCCGGTCACGGGTCCCGTGGACGCGGTGGTGAACCTCGCCTCCCCGGCGTCCCCCCAGGCATATCTCTCGATGCCCTTGCAGACCCTCGCCGTGGGGAGCGAGGGGACGAGGCGGCTCATCGAGCTCGCCTCCCAGCACGACGCCAGGTTCATCCAGGCATCCACGAGCGAGGTCTACGGCGATCCGAGCGAGCACCCGCAGCGCGAGGACTACTGGGGGAACGTCAACCCGATCGGACCGAGGAGCGTCTACGACGAGTCCAAGCGGTTCTCTGAGGCGCTCGTGATGGCGCACCAGCGCGCTGCGGGCACCAACGTGGGGATCGCGAGGATCTTCAACACCTACGGTCCGAGGCTGTCGCCCGGGGACGGTCGAGTGGTCTCGAACTTCATCCTGCAGGCGCTGCATGGCGATCCCGTGACCGTTTACGGGGACGGCTCGCAGACCCGGAGCCTCTGCTTCGTGGCAGACATGGTGTCGGGTCTCCTCGCGCTGCTCGACGCGAGCGTGACCGGCCCGGTGAATCTCGGGAACCCGAGCGAGCTCACGGTGCTCGACCTCGCGAGACTCATCATCGAGCTCACGGGGTCCACATCGTCCATCGAGCACCAGGAGCTGCCGACCGACGACCCCGAGCGCCGCCAACCCGACGTGGCGCTCGCCGCGCGGCTCCTCGGGTGGGCCCCGGTCACTGCCCTCGACGAGGGACTGGCGGCGACCATCAGGTTCTTCTCGAGCCTGTAGCGGCCGATGCACCTAGGTCACGCCCAGATTCGGTAGCCTCGCTCGACTGGCGAAGGAGAACGGATGCGGCAGCGCACACTGCGGCCGATCGAGTACAGGACCCTCACCGTGCTGATGCCCGTGTACAACGAGCAGTCCACGGTGAAGGAGATCATCTCGAGGTGCCTCCAGGTCGAGCTCCCCGTCGCCGTTGACCTCGTCATCGTGGACGACGGCTCCGCGGACGCGACCGCCGAGGTGCTGCGCGGCGTGGATGATCCGAGGGTGACGGTGCTCACCCACGAGGTGAATCAGGGAAAGGGCGCCGCGCTGCGCACGGGCCTGGCGGCGGCGACGGGCGACCTCATCATCGTCCAGGACGCCGACCTCGAGTACGACCCGGCGGACTGGGGGACGCTCCTCGCCCCGGTGCTCGACCACGCAGCAGTCGTGGTGTACGGCAACAGGTTCGCGGGCAACGGCCAGAACATGTCCGGTCTGCACTCCATCGGGAACCGGTTCCTGTCGCTCGTCACGAGCGTGCTCTACGCGAAGCGGCTCGGCGACATGGAGACCTGTTACAAGCTCTTCGACCGCAGGGTGCTCGAGCCCGTCCACATTGTCTCGAACCGGTTCGACTTCGAGCCCGAGATCACTGCCAAGGTGCTGCGCCAGGGCTACGACATCACCGAGGTGCCGATCAGCTACGCCGGCAGGGAGTTCCACGAGGGCAAGAAGATCACCTGGCGCGACGGCTTCGGGGCGATCCGCGCTCTCGTCCATTTCCGCTTCACCAGGAGCCTGTGACACCGAGCAGCGCGGACCTGCTTCGCGTGGGCTGCGTGATCGTGGACTACCACGCAGGAGCGCACCTTCACGACGCCGTGACCTCGGTGCTGGACGCAGGCGTGCACGACCTCGTGGTGGTCGACAACGCCGGCGGCGGTGCGACCCGCGATGCGCTGGGCGACCTCGCCGGCAGCGTCCGGATCGTCGAGCCGGGCAGGAACCTCGGCTTCGGGGCGGGCGTGAACCGCGGCGTCGCCGTGCTCGGGCCGTGCGACCTGGTCCTCGTGGCCAATCCCGACATCGTCCTGCACGCGGGAGCCCTCGACCGGCTTGCAGGTGCCCTCGCGCTCCATCCGGAGTGGTGCGTCGTGGGCCCCACGATCCTCAACGAGTCCGGGGCTGTCTACCCGTCTGTCAGGACCTTCCCGTCGCTCTTCGACGCCGTCGGGCACGCACTGCTCGGCAGGGTCTGGCCGGCGAACCCCTGCACCCGGCGGTACCGCGAGTCGGGGGGCGACGCGGCGGGCAACGCCGACTGGGTGTCGGGAGCCTGCTTCCTCGCGGACCGCGCCACGTTCGAGCAGCTCGGGGGCTTCGACGAGCGGTACTTCATGTTCGCCGAGGACATGGACCTGTGCTGGAGGGCGCACAAGGCGGGCAGAGGCGTCGGGTCCGTTCCCGAGGCCGTGGTGACCCATGTGGAGGGTGTTTCGCGCCGCAGCGCGCCGTACCGGATGCAGGTCGAGCACCACAAGAGTGCGCTGCGGTTCGCTGCGGAGACGACGTCCGGTCCGGCGCGTCTGCTGCTCCCGATCGCAGCGGCCGTGCTCGCAATGCGCCTCCTGGCCGTGCTCGCACTGGCGCGCCTGGTCCCAGCCGACGCCTGAGAGGGCCGTGCACGTCGGGGCGCCTAGGATCCTCACGGGCTGCGCGCGGGTCTGTGGTTGAAAGTCGAGGCCAGTCGCAGGCGAAACGACCCACGTAAGGCGACTTGTGGTCGCTGAGCATGGTGCGGCTTAGAAGTAAGTCCTGCCTGCGGTCGGGGAGATTCCCCGGTTCGCAGCGACGGGGGAAAGCGGGCGGCACGCGCGCCGGAGTCCGGGGCGCCGCCCGCGAGCCCTGCTGCAGGCGAGTGTGGGGGCAAAGACCAGGTCAGCCGCGCGCAGCCCACTGAACACCGCCATCGTCCCGGTAGGATTGGTCCCCCATGGGTCTCTTCGAGAAAGTCCTACGCACCGGCGAAGGCCGGCGGGTCCGGCAGCTGGCGGAGCTCGTCGGCCCGATCAACGACCTCGAGCCGGAGGTCTCCGCGCTCAGTGACGAGGCGCTCGCTGCGAAGACCGCGGAGTTCCGCGAGCGGCTGGCGGGCGGCGAGACCCTCGACGACCTGCTGATCGAGGCCTTCGCGGTTGTCCGCGAGGCGGGGAAGCGCGTGCTCGGACAGCGGCACTACGACGTCCAGCTGATGGGGGGCATGGCCCTGCACTTCGGCTGGATCGCCGAGATGAAGACCGGGGAGGGGAAGACGCTCGTCTCGACCCTGCCGGTCTACCTCAATGCGCTCAGCGAGCGCGGCGTCCACGTGGTCACGGTGAACGACTACCTCGCGACCCGTGACTCCCAGTGGATGGGCCAGCTTCACAACTTCCTCGGGATCACGGTCGGCAGGGTCGGGCCGGACATCACCGACACCGCCGAGAAGCAGGCCGCGTACGGCTGCGACGTGACGTACGGCACGAACACCGAGTTCGGCTTCGACTACCTGCGCGACAACATGGCGAGGTCGAAGGACCAGATGGTCCAGCGGGGGCACGTCTTCGCGATCGTCGACGAGGTCGACTCGATCCTCATCGACGAGGCACGGACGCCGCTGATCATCTCGGGTCCCTCGGACGAGTCGGCGAAGCTCTACTACCAGTTCGCTTCCATCGCGCGATCGCTGTCGAGGGATGCCGACTACGAGATCGACGAGGAGAAGCGGACGGTCGCCCCCACTGAGGAGGGGATCGCGAAGGTCGAGGGGATCCTCGGCGTCTCCAACCTCTACGACCCCGGCGCGGTGAACTACGTCCACCAGCTGACCCAGGCGATCACGGCCAAAGAGCTGTACCACCGCGACAAGGACTACCTCGTCGACGGCGGCGAGGTGAAGATCGTGGACACCTTCACCGGCAGGACCCTCGACGGTCGCCGCTGGCACGAGGGGCTCCACCAGGCCATCGAGGCCAAAGAGCGCGTCCAGATCAAGGACGAGAACCACACGTGGGCGACCGTGACCCTGCAGAACTACTTCCGCCTCTACGAGAAGCTCTCGGGCATGACCGGTACCGCCGAGACCGAGGCGGGCGAGTTCTCGAGCACCTACAACCTGGCGGTCATCCCGATCCCCCCGAACAAGCCGAACCAGCGCCGCGACGACGCCGACCTCATCTACAAGACGGAGAACGCCAAGTTCGACGCCGTCATCGACGACATCATCGGCCGGCACGGCAACGAACAGCCGATCCTCGTCGGTACGGCGTCGGTGGCGAAGTCGGAGCACCTCTCGAGGCTCCTCGACAAGCGGGGGATCCAGCACGAGGTCTTGAACGCCAAGCAGCACTTCCGCGAGGCCGAGATCGTCGCCCAGGCCGGCCGGCCGGGTGCGGTCACGGTCGCGACCAACATGGCGGGCCGTGGCGTCGACATCCACCTCGGGGGAAATCCCGAGGGGCTGGCGATCCGCGAGCTGCGGGGTACGGGCCTGCAGCCCGGATCAGAGGAGTGGGATGCCGCGTGGCCGGCGGTCTTCGAGCGCTACCAGGCGCAGTGCGCCAAGGACGCCGAGATCGTGCGTGACGCGGGTGGGCTGTACGTGCTGGGTTCCGAGCGCCATGAGTCGCGTCGGATCGACAACCAGTTCCGGGGCCGCTCGGGCCGCCAGGGCGACCCCGGCGAGTCGCGGTTCTTCCTGTCGCTCGAGGACGAGCTCATGCGCCTCTTCGCATCGGGCGCCGTCGGCTGGGTGATGGACCGCTCCATGCCCGAGAACCTGCCGATCGAGGCGAAGATGGTGACCCGGGCGATCGAGAAGGCCCAGAACACGGTTGAAGGCCGCAACGCCGAGATGCGCAAGGACGTGCTCAAGTACGACGAGGTGATGAACGAGCAGCGCAAGGTCATCTACGGACGTCGCCAGCAGATCATCGAGGACGAGGACCTGCTCGCCAAGACCCATGACCTCCTGGCGGAGAAGTCCCAGGCGCTGGTGCTCAGCTCGTGCCCCTCGGAGTACGCCGAGGAGTGGGACCTGCGCCAGCTCGTGATCGAGGTCACGCAGTACTGGCCCACGACCCTGACGACCGACGAGCTCGCCGAGTGCTTCACCCTCGAGGAGCTCGTCGAGCGGGTGCAGGCAGACGGCGAGGCCTACTACGAGCGCCACTGCGCCGAGTTCTCCGGCGGCGAGGAGACGGCACGGACCGTCGAGCGAGACGTGATGCTCCAGATCATCGACCAGCGTTGGCGGGACCACCTCGCCGAGATGGACTACTTGCGCGAGGGTATCAACCTGCGGGCGGTCGCCCAGCTGGACCCGCTCGTCGCATGGCAGCGCGAGGGCTACGCGATGTTCGAGAAGCTGCTCGACTCCATCGACGACGACTACCTGCGGTTCGTGATGCACGCCGAGCTCGTGGAGACCGCCCCTGAGGCGCCCTCGCTCGAGGGTGCGAGCTACATCTCGCAGGACGATCCCGTGGCCCCGCCATCGATGGGGGCGCTCGCGGGCGAGCTCGGTGCCGCCGGCGTCGCCGCCGAGGCGACCGCGACATCGACGGCGACCGTGGTGAAGTCCCCGAACCAGAAGCTCGGACGCAACGAGCCGTGCTGGTGCGGGTCAGGCAAGAAGTTCAAGATGTGCCATGGCCGGGCCTGAACGGGGCGACGACGCCTCTCCCGCAGACGTCCTCGCCGACCTTCGCACCCGGCTCTCCGACGCCGAGAGCTATCTGAAGATCGGGGAGCTTCGGGCGCGCCGGGCGGTCCTCGAGGAGCAGGCGGCTCGCCCCGACCTCTGGGATGACCAGGACGAGGCCCGCCGGATCACCACGGAGCTGGGTCGCGTGAGCGACGACGTCAACAGCTTCGACGCGATCGATCGCGAGCTCGGCGACACGGAGGTGCTCTGCGAACTGGTCGACGAGGCGCAGCGCGCTGGGGCGCCGGAGGCATCGCTCGCCGCGGAGCTCGACGTGGCACTGGGCGGCCTCTCCGCAAAGCTGTCGACGCTCGAGATGCAGAGCCTGTTCAGCGGCGAGTACGACGAGCGCGACGCGATCGGCGAGATCCACGCCGGAGCCGGCGGGACGGACGCCCAGGACTGGGCGGAGATGATGCTCCGCATGTACACGCGGTGGGCAGAGCGACGCGGCTTCGACGTCGAGATCGACGAGGTGACCGAGGGCCAGGAGGCTGGGATCCTCTCGGCCACCTTCATCGTGAAGGGCCGCTTCGCGTACGGGATGCTCGCTGCGGAGCGCGGCGTGCATCGCCTCGTGCGGATGAGCCCCTTCGACTCGCAGCACCGCCGGCAGACGTCGTTCGCGAGCACCGACGTCACCCCGTTCCTCGACGACGTGGCCGACGAGGTCGAGATCGACGAGAAGGAGCTCCGCGTCGACACGTACCGGTCGTCGGGAGCAGGCGGCCAGCACGTGAACAAGACCGACTCGGCCGTTCGGATCACGCACCTGCCGACCGGCATCGTGGTCAGCTGCCAGAACGAGCGGAGCCAGCACCAGAACCGGCACCGCGCAATGCAGATCCTCGGTGCGAAGCTCGCGGAGCGCGCGCGCGAGGAGCGGCGCGCCGAGATGGACGAGCTCTCAGGGGATCGCACAGACAACGCGTGGGGGAGCCAGATCCGCTCCTACGTGATGGCTCCTTATCAACTTGTTAAGGACCTGCGGACGAACGTGGAGACCGGGAACGTGGATCTCGTGCTGGACGGGGACATCGACATGTTCATCGAGGCCGAGCTGCACCGCCGACGCGCGAATCCTTGACACAGGTTCGGACCGAGCCCCCGGTAGGCTGGTTTCGCCGTTCAGGCGTGAGCGACACCGGTCGCGGCCTCTGGCACCACCCCCATGATCGAACTCCAGAACGTCACCAAGACCTATAAGGGCGGGACCGTCGCGCTCCGCGACGTGTCGATCGACATCGAGAAGGGCGAGTTCGTCTTCGTCGTCGGGTCGTCGGGCTCGGGCAAGACGACGCTCCTGCGCCTCCTGCTCCGAGAGGAACTCCCCGACTCCGGTCGGATCCTCGAGGCCGGCCGGGACATCGTCAACCTCCCGAAGTGGCGTGTTCCCTACCTGCGAAGGAACATCGGCTGCGTCTTCCAGGATTTCCGGCTGCTCCCCAACAAGACCGTGTTCGAGAACGTGGCATTCGGCCTCGAGGTGATCGGCCGCCCGTCGGCCGTCATCAACCAGCAGGTGCCCCAGATCCTCGAGCTCGTCGGGCTCACGCACAAGGAGCGCAACCTGCCGAACGAGCTCTCGGGAGGTGAGCAGCAGCGGGTCGCCGTCGCCCGGGCGTTCGTGAACCGACCGCTCATCCTGCTCGCCGACGAGCCGACGGGGAACCTCGACCCCACGAACTCCGAGGGCATCATGGCCCTCCTCGACCGGATCAACCGGACCGGCACCACTGTCCTCGTCGCGACGCACGACAAGGTGCTCGTGGACCGGATGCGCCGGCGGGTCATCGAGCTCGATGAGGGTCTGCTCGTCCGCGACCAGGTCCGCGGCGTCTACGGCATCGAGGACGCCCAGGGGGCCGCCGGCTGATGACCAACTTCTTCCGGTACGCCTTCAAGGAGACCGCCGTCAACCTGTGGCGCAACCGGCTCATGACGATGGCGGCCGTGCTGACGGTGGCGGTGTCGCTGTCGCTGGTCGGCGCGGCGCTGTTCCTCCGGCAGGGCGCCGCGCAGGCCTCGGTCTCGTGGGAGAAGGGCGCTCAGGTCCAGGTCTGGATGCTCTACAACGCGTCGCCGAGCGAGATCAACGCCGTCAAGGTCCAGCTGGGCGAGTCGCAGTACGTCACCAACTGCGTCTACTTCAACCAGCTGGACGACTACAACGAGGCGCGGCGGATCGAGGCGGCCTCGATCTTCGACGTCCTCAAGGTGGCGACGATGCCGACGTCGTTCCGCTGCCAGCCCGTCGTCCCCGACGACGCCAAGATCGTCCAGAGCCAGTTCCAGGGCACCGCCGGCGTGCTCACCGTGATCGCCCCGGACAAGTACCTCCACGAGGTGCAGACGACCGTCACGGGGATGCAGATCGCCTTCCTCGTGATCGCAGCCGTGCTGCTCCTCTCCGCCACCGTGCTGATCCTGAACACGATCCGCATGGCGATCTTCGCGCGAAGAAGAGAGGTGTCCGTGATGAAGCTCGTCGGCGCCACCAACTGGTTCATCCGGCTCCCCTTCATCGCGGAGGGCCTCATCCAGGGGGTCATCGGCGCGCTTCTGGCGTCCGGCGTCGTCTACGGCATCCACGTGACCGTGAACCATCTCAGCGACTCGGCCAACCCGGGTTCGCTGCTGACCGAGATGCGGCTGACCGGGTGGCAGGTGTTCGTGACGGACGCGGTGGTCGTCCTGCTGGGGGCCGCGATCGGTTCGATCGGGTCCGCCTTCGCGATCCGACGGTTCCTCGACGTCTGACCGCGGGGCACCGGACGCCCACAGCGACAGGCTCGGGGACCGAAGCCGTAGCATGCCGATCGATGTTCGATGAACTGCTCGATGCCAACCGTCGCTACTCGTCGGGGTTCGAGCTCAAGGGCGTCCCCCCGCGTGCCGCACGGGGCTTCGCGCTCGTCACCTGCATGGACAGCAGGATCGAGCCGCTGACGATGCTCGGGCTCGTCCCGGGCGACGCGAAGATCCTCCGCAACGCCGGCGGACGGGTCACCGTCGACGTGCTCCGCAGCCTCGTGCTGGCGGTCGCGAGCCTCGGGGTGCGCGAGGTCGCGGTCATGCAGCACACGGGCTGCGCGCTCATGGGCCGCACGGAGGCGGAGGTCGCCGCAGGCGTCGAGGAGGCGGCGGCTTCGTCGGCGGACGGCTGGGAGTTCCTCGCGATCCTCGATCCGGACGAGTCCCTCCGGCTCGACGTGGAGTCCGTCCGGGCCTGCCCCCTGCTACCCGTCGGGACGCGCGTCGAGGGCTGGCGCTACGACGTCGAGACGGGGCTGATCGATCGGGTGATCAGGGCCTAGGGCTTCGCGCCGAGGTCCGCGTCGAAGTCGATCGAAAGGGAGTTCACGCAGTAGCGCAGCCTCGTCGGGGTCGGTCCGTCCTCGAAGACGTGGCCGAGGTGGCCGCCGCACCGCGAGCACAGGATCTCGGTGCGGCGCATGCCGTGGCTGAGGTCGCGCCGCTCGATGACGGTGCCCTCGATGGCCTGGTCGAAGCTGGGCCACCCGCATCCCGACTCGAACTTGCGGTCCGAGGTGAAGAGGACTTGGCCGCAGCCGCCGCACGAGAAGGCGCCGTGCTCGTCGACGTGGAGCAGCGAGCCTGAGAACGCGGGTTCCGTCGCGGCCTGCCGAAGGATCCGGAATCGCTCGGGTCCCAACTTGTCGCGCCACTGGTCATCGGTCATCTCGATCTCGTACGCCACCGTTCCTCCTGGTCACTCTCACGGTACCGAGTGCAGTCCCGTTGTCGACCGGCGCGTTACAGCCGCGGGCGGGCCGGGCGCGGGCGCATGCGCGCCCATCCCTGCGGATCACGCTGGGGTCTGTAGGCTGACCCGCCGTGAAGGGCGTCCTCCTCGCCGGTGGCACCGGCTCGCGGCTCCACCCGCTGACCGAGAACACGAACAAGCACCTCCTGCCGATCGCGGGCCGACCCATGGTCGAGTGGGCGATCGAGGCGTTGGTGCTCGCCGGCGTCACCGAGCTCGTCGTCGTGACGGGCCCGGAGCACCTCGACGCCTTCCGTGAGCTCCTCGGCCAGGGCGACGCCCTCGGCGTCACCCGGCTCGAGTTCGCGGTCCAGGACCGCCCCGGCGGGATCGCCGAGGCGCTTGGCATCACCGAGGCGTTCGCCGGCGGGGAGCCGATCGTGATGATGCTCGCCGACAACCTCATCGAGCGATCGCTGCGGGGGATCATCGAGGGGTTCGAGTTGAACCCCGTCGGCGCTCGGCTCCTCCTGAGCGAGGTCGACGACGACGAGCACCTGCGGCACCTCGGCGTGCCCGTCCTGGACGACAAGGGCCACATCGTGTCGATCGTCGAGAAGCCGGCGGTGCCGCCGAGCAGGTTCGCCGTCACCGGGGTGTACTGCTACGACCCCTCTGTCTACGAGATCGTCACGACCCTGGTGCCTTCGGGTCGCGGGGAGCTCGAGATCACCGACGTCAACAACCACTACGTCCAGGCCGGTGCCGTCGCCTACGACGTCATCGAGGGATTCTGGGGCGATGCGGGGGAGTCCCTGGACGCCTATCGCGAGGTCGACGCGTTCGTCATCGCGAACGGGGTCAACAACCAGCCCTAGGTTCAGCGCAGCGGTGGGATGACCCCGCTGTGGTGCGGCGCGAAGGGAATGACGAGGTCGGCCTCGGGCGCGCCCTCCAGCGTCCTGTGCACCGAGTCCGCGATGCCCGCACCGTCGAGACCCAACTCTGCGAGCAGGAGGTTCGGCTTGCCCTGCGCGATGTACGCGCGCGGGATCCCCAGGACGCGGAAGGTCGGCAGGGACCTGCCGGTGTCGCGCCCCTCCTGGCAGATCGCGTCGACGAGGAACTCGCCGGCCCCGCCGTGGCGGACCCCGTCCTCCACGGTCACCACGGTGCCGTGGCCGAGCGCGTCGGCGATCATCTCGGGATCCGGGGGGGAGACCACGCGCACGTCGTAGACCGTCGCGCTGATGCCCTGCTCGCTGAGGAGGTCGGCGGCTTCGAGCGCGGCGCCCACGAGCTTGCCGACGGCCAGGATGCACAGGGGGCCGCTGCCCTGCCGCATGAGCCTGGCATGCAGGCCCGCGCCGGCGCCGGTACACCGCGCGGGGGGAGGGGTCTTCGCGAACCGGATCGACGACGGGCCCGGGAGGCTGAGGGCCGTCTCAAGCATGACGCCGACCTCGTGGGCGCTCGACGGTGCGAACACCGTCATGTTCGGGATGGAGAGGCACAGTGCCATGTCGAGCACGCCGTGATGGCTCGGGCCGTCGTCGCCGGTGATCCCCGCGCGATCGAGCACGGTGACGACGGGGAGGCGGTGCAGGCCGACGTCCAGGTTCGCCTGATCGAACGCCCGCGTGAAGAAGGTCGAGTAGACCGCCACGACGGGCCGCAGTCCCCCCATCGCCATGCCCGCGGCCGCCGTCATCTCGTGCTGCTCGGCGATGCCCACGTCGAAGCACCTGCCCGGAAAGCGAGCCTGGAAGGGGAGCAGGCCCGTCGGACCGGGCATCGCGGCCGTCAAGGCGACGACCCGCCCGTCACGCTCTCCGGCATCGACCAGGGCTTTGGAGAAGGCATCGGTGTAGCTCTCCGGGGCCACCTCCTGATCCTCATCGGTGACCGGTTGGACCTTGTAGTCGTGGAGTCGCTGGATCTCGTCCTGCTCCGCCGGCGCGTAGCCGCGACCTTTCTCGGTCAGTACATGGACGACGATGGGCCCGTCCCACTCGGCGGCGTGGCGCAGGGTCTGCTCGAGGACCGCAATGTCATGTCCGTCGATGGGACCGACGTAGCGGACGCCGAGCGCCTCGAAGAACGTGTGCGGCGTGACGATCTCCCGCAGCACCGATGTCACGCCGTGGACGCCCGTGTAGGCGAACTCGCCGACCCCCGGTATGTCCCGCAACACCCTGCGGAGCCGCTCGCGCGCCTGCACGTACGTCGGGTGCGTCCTGAGGCTGGTCAGCGATTCGCTCAGCTTCGACACGGTGGGCGCGTAGCTCCGTCCGTTGTCATTGAGCACGATGACGCACCTGCGCCCCGAATGACCCAGGTTGTTCAGCGCCTCATACGCCATGCCCCCGGTGAGCGAGCCGTCGCCGATCACGGCGATGACGCGTCGATTGCCGCCGTGGCCCTGGAGTTCGCCCCGAAGCTGGAACGCCGTCGCGATGCCGTGCGCGTACGAGAGGGCCGTGGACGCGTGGGAACTCTCGATCCAGTCGTGCTCGCTCTCCGCGCGGCTCGGGTAGCCCGAGAGGCCTCCCCGCTGGCGAAGGTCCTTGAAGCCGTAGCGGCGACCCGTGAGGAGCTTGTGCACGTAGGCCTGATGCCCGGTGTCGAAGAGCAGGACGTCGCTCGGGGACTCGAACACCCGATGCAGGGCCAGCGTCAGCTCGACCACGCCGAGGTTCGAGCCGAGGTGCCCGCCGGTCTTGAGCACCGCGTCCACGATGAACGCACGGATCTCCGTGGCGAGCTCTTCGAGTTGCTCGATCGAGAGCGTCCGCAGGTCCGCAGGCGTCTCGATCGAGGGGAGCAACATCGGAGCGCCAGCCTATCGGGGCACTCCGCCCCTGCACGGGAAGAGCGGCTGAATCGGGTTCAGGCGAGGTCGTTCCTGTGCCCGCGCTGCGAGCCCGAATCGGGAGCGACCCGGCCGTGCGTGCGCATGCTTCGTCGCTCTCGAATGCGCCGTCGCTACGATGCCGCCATGGCTCCCACGGATCTGGTGGAACGAGAGACGATCGAGCGGGTCCTTACCGAGGCCCTCGCCGGCGGCGGCACCTTCGCCGAGGTCTTCTGCGAGGACAAGACGTCGACGACCGCGATGATGGACCAGCGGCGCGTCGAGGAGATGGCGAGCAGCCGAGAGCGAGGCGCTGGCATCCGGGTGGTGATCGGCGAAACGACTGGATTCGCCCACACGTCGGACCTGTCCGAGCACGGCCTGCTGGAGGCGGCCAGGACGGCCGGCGCGATCGCCCGGGGCGCCTCGCAGCGCAGCTCGGCCGCAGCGCTGGGCACGGCTGACTCCCACCCGCTGCGCGCGCGCATCGACCCCTCCACCGTGGCAAAGGAGCGCCGCGTCGCGCTGCTCGAACAGGCTGACGATGCGGCGCGCTCCGAGGGCGCTGCGATCTCCCAGGTGCAGGTCGGCGTCGGCGACTCGCGCAGGCGGTTCGTCGTCGCGAACTCCGAGGGCACCTACGCGGACGACGACGTCGCGCGCACGAGGCTCAACGTCATCTGCATCGCGAACGGGGACACGGGGATGCAGACCGGCTACGAGCCGATCGCCGCGACGTCTGGCTTCGAGGTGTTCGAGCGCCACGACGTCGCCGTCGCCGCCCAGCGCGCTGCGCGGCGGGCGATCGTGAAGCTCGACGCACGCCCCGCACCGACGGGCCAGCTTCCCGTGGTGCTGAAGGGGGGATCGGGCGGGATCCTCTTCCACGAGGCCTGCGGCCACGGCCTCGAGGCCGACGCGATCCTGAAGCAGGCCTCGATCTACGCCGGCCGCGTGGGCGAACTCGTCGCGAGCCCGCTCGTGACGCTTGTGGACGACGGGACCGTGGACCTCGAATGGGGCGCGATGGCGATCGACGACGAGGGTCGCCCGGCGCGACGCAACGTCCTCATCGAGAACGGCATCCTCACCGACTACATGTGGGACTGGCTGCAGTCAGAGAAGGAGGGGCGTCGGTCCTCGGGGAACGGTCGGCGCGAGTCGTACCGGGACCTCCCGCTCGTCCGCATGACGAACACGTTCCTGCTCGCGGGCACCGAGGACCCCGACGAGATCGTGGCGCAGACGCCCTACGGCATCTACGTCGCCCAGCTGAGCGGCGGCCAGGTCAACACGGCGACGGGCGACTTCACGTTCGGGACGTCCGAGGCCTACCTGATCGAGGATGGCAGGATCACCGCACCGCTCCGTGACTGCCAGCTGATCGGCAACGGGCCGGAGATCCTCTCGCGCGTGGACGCGATCGCGACCGATTTCGCGATGACGCCGGGCACGTGCGGCAAGGACGGCCAATCGGTCCCGGTCGGCTGCGGGCAGGCCACGATGCGCGTGTCGGGCATGACCATCGGCGGCACGGCGGCATGAGCGACCTCCTGCAGGTTGCCCGATCGATCGTTGCACGGGCCGGACACGGTGAGTCGATCGAGGCCTACGTGTCCTCGGGCACCGAGACCGAGGTGCTCTCCTACGAAGGAGAGGTCGAGTCGCTCACGTCAGCAACCTCCGCCGGTGTCGGCGTCCGGGTGCTCGTCGACGGCCCCGACGGCGCCCGCGTCGGGTTCGCCTCTGCCGGCTCGCTCTCCGCTGCGGTCATCGACGCGGTCCTCGCCGATGCCCGGGACAACGCCAGGTTCGCCACGCCCGACGAGTCGGTCGTGCTGGCAACACCCGACGGGGTCGGCGTCACCGTCCTCGACCTCGAGGACCAGCGTCTCAGCTCGACTCCGACCTCGCGAAAGATCGAGCTCGCCGTCGAGCTCGAGCGCGCGACCAGGGACGCTGACGCGCGGATCCGGCAGGTGGACCAGGCCGGCTACGGCGACGCCATCGTGGAGTCCGCGATCGCGTCGACGACCGGCATTGAGTCGTCCGCCCGGCGCAGCATCGCGTGGATCGCGATCTCCGCCATTGCCGAGGAGTCGGACCAGACCCAGACAGGCCATGCGAGCCGTGTCGCGCGTGCATCAGAGGACCTCGACGTCGCCGAGGCAGCCTCCGAGGCCGTCCTTCGCGCGACGCGGATGCTCGGAGCCGTCAAGCCCGCATCCGGACGATGCGCGGTGGTCTTCGACCCGCGCGTCACGGCGACCCTGCTCTCCGTCGTGTCTTCGGCCCTGTCGGGAGAGTCGCTCACCAAGGGCAGGAGCTTCTTCGCGGACCGACTCGGCGAGACCGTGGCCGCGCCGGACTTCACCCTGGTCGACGACCCGACCGACCCCCGGCACTTCTCGGCAAGCCAGGTCGACGGCGAGGGACTTGCGTGCAGGAGGAACGTCCTGATCGACCGCGGCGTGCTGCAGGGTTTCGTCTTCGACGCCATTTCCGCCAAGCGAGCCGGCGCGTCGTCCACGGGGTCAGCGATCCGCGGCGGGTACTCGGGCACGCCCACCGCCGGATGCCGCGCCCTGCTCCTCGAGCCGGGGACCCGTGACGAGGATGAGATCCTCGCGCTTGTCGGTGACGGCATCTACGTCCAGTCGATCTCCGGCGTGCATTCCGGGGTCAACCCCATCTCGGGGGACTTCTCCGTGGGCGCCGAGGGAATGCGGATTGCCTCGGGCGTGTTCGACCAGCCACTGCGCGAGATGACGATCGCATCGACACTCCAGCGACTCCTCCAGGACGTCATCGCGATCGGATCGAATGTGGAGTGGCTGCCGGGACTCGCTGCCGGCCAGACACTGGCAGTGGGCGACATCTCGATGTCCGGAGCCTGATCAGGGCGCCGGCGTCGTCCCCGAAGTCGTTGGCGCGGGCTTCGAGGCCTTCTCGGACGTCGAGGAACCGGGAGCTCCAGCGTCTGATGACGACGAGCCCTCCTTGGGGGTGTCTCCCGACGGCTCCTTCGGCGCATCCTTCTGCGAGGGGACCGTCGAGCGCGACGAACCTGAGCCGCGGCTGTCGGTCTTGTAGAAGCCGGATCCCTTGAACACGATTCCCACCGGTGCATAGACCTTCCGGAGGGTCCCGCCGCACGTCGAGCAAGTGGTCAACGGATCATCGTGGAATCCCTGGACAACCTCGATCGTCATCCCACAGTTCTCACAGCGGTACTCGTAAGTCGGCATCAGACTCCTCGGCAGCCGATTGGCACTCGGCCTCGTGGAGTGCCAATCGTAGCCGGGGTCCGGGGCATGGGACGCATCAGCCATAGACTTCCCGCGTGCCGGACCGCCACCAGATGCACCTCGACCCGATCGGCACCCCCTTCGCCCGAGAGGTCGGCCCGTCCGAGGTCTCGTCGCGGCGGGCAATGGCGAGGTGCCGGGTGACGATGCTCCCCGAGACAACATCGAGGATCGCCTCCAACGCCATCCACAAGGGCGATGTGCTTGCGGCGGCGCGGATTGCCGGGATCCAGGCTGCGAAGCGAGCAGCGGAGCTGCTGCCCATGTGCCACGCGGTCATGGTGGGGAACGTCTCGGTGAACTTCCAGATCGGGGACACCTTCGTCGAGGTCGAGGCCCACGTCGACACCGTGGACCGCACCGGCGTGGAAATGGAAGCGCTCATGGGTGCCACGGTCGCCGCGCTCTGCATCTACGACATGTGCAAGAGCGCGGACCGGACGATGACCATCGAGCAGGCGGCCGTCTGGGAGAAGTCCGGCGGGCGATCAGGCACGTGGCGCCGGGCCCTCGACCTCTGAGCTGACCACGGCAGCGCCCGACACTGCGCTCCGGCAGATGGAACGACAGCGTGGACGTCAAGGCCTTCGCCTCGGCACCTGCCCGGCAGAAGCAGGAGCGCGTGAGGCGCGTAACGTGGCCCGCTGATGGCACCCCGGACCGAAACACCGAAAAAGCGCATCGTCGAGAAGCAGGAGCGACAGACGAACCTCGTCCTCGCGCTGCTCAACACCACGACCCCGCTGTCCCTCGCGCGCATCCGCAAGGACGTGCCCGGCTACGACGGCGGCCCCGATGCGGTCCGGCAGAAGTTCGAGCGAGACAAGCGCGAGCTGAGGACCACCGGCATCGAGATCCTCTCGATCCCGATCGAGACGGACGAGCAGGTCGGCTACCGCATCGAGCCCGCCTCGTTCTGGCTGCCCGACCTCGGACTCACCGACGCCGAGGAGCACGCCCTCGGACTCGCGGCCGCGACGCTTGGCTTCGGCGGGGCGGGCGTCGCACGCGTGCTGCTCGATGCTCCGCCCGCAACGCCGACGGCAGCCCTCGCCACGCTGCCCGCCCTGCCGTACCTGTACCGGGCGCTCGCGGGGCAACGGGCCGTGTCGTTCACCCACAAGGAGCGCGAGCGCCGCGTCGCGATCGGCACGCTCGTGCGGCACGGGACCCACTGGTACGCCGGTGGCTACGACCTCGAGCGTGAGGTGCCGAGACACTTCCGCGTCGACAGGATCACCGGCATCCCCAAGCTCGATGCGCCCGGCTCCGGGCACCTCACCGCGGCCCAGCTCGAAACGCTCCGGGCTGCACGTCCGTGGGAAGGCGGGCGCGGCCGTCAGGAGGTGACCGTGCGGGTGGACGCCTCGATCGCGGGCTCCGTCGTCTCGGAGCTCGAAGGCGACACGACCACCTCGCGGCACCGCGACGGTTCGGCGCTCGTCTCCATTGGCTGGGGACTGCCGGGACTCTCGAGGAGCTGGGTGCTCGGCCTGCTGCACCATGCAGTGGTCGTCTCGCCCCCCCGAGTTCGCGACGACATCGTGGCCTGGCTCGATGCGATCATCACGGCGCAGCACAGCAACCCCGGGACCATCGCGTGGGGTCCTGAGGCCGACGCATCCACGGCGACGCCCAGTGCCGCGCAACGGCTGCTCGCAGTCCTCACCACGCTCGCCCAGCAGCGCCGGACCACCTTGACGGAGCTGTCGATGCGCTTCGGCGTGTCGCGCGACGCGATGCGCACTGTCCTGCTCGAGGCAGCGTGCATGGGCGTTCCCCCCTTCCTGCATGGCGACCTCCTCGACATCCAGGTGCCCCTCGACGACGAGGAGGGAGACGATGTGGTGTGGGTGGACAGCGGCCTGTTCCGTCCACAGCTGACCTGGCGGGACGGCTTCGAGCTCGCCGCGTCCGCCCGGGCAGCCCTGGCGCTCACCGGTGCCGATGACCGCGGCGCACTCGCTGGCGCCCTCGAAAAGCTCGAGACGGTGACGGGCGCCAAGGTCGACATTGACGTCCCGAAGCCGGCGGCGCTCGCCCCGATCGAGTCGGCGGTCGCTGGGCACCGCCAGCTCCTGGTGACCTACTACTCGGCGTCCTCTGACGCGGTGAGCGACCGCAGGATCGAGCCTGTGGCCGTTCGCGAGCGCGCTGGAAGGTTCTACGCCCTCGCCTGGTGCCACCTCGCGGGCGGATGGCGAACGTTCCGCCTCGATCGGATCGACTCCGCCGTCGATGTCGGGACATGGACCCATACCGAGATCCCCCCGGCGTTCGACGACGTCTACGGATTCGCCGATGCGGAGCGAGTCGACATCGCCCTCACTGATGACGTGGCGTGGCTGCAGGAAACCGAGGGCGTCGAGCGGATCGGGAGCCTCGCAGACGGGCGAACCGTCATCCGCCTGGCTGTCGCGTCGCCCACCTACCTCGCGAGGCTGATGGTCCAGGCGGGCGCCGGAGCGGAGGTCATCGCCCCGGAGTCCCTCCAGGACATCGGACGAGATGCGGCTGCGCGGGTTCGCGAGCGCTACGGACGTCGCGCCAAGGACTGACCAGCGCAGCGACCTTTGGGTCCGGTGACGGTCCGGATCCTCTCCTATCGCGGGGACGGCTCCTACTTCCTTCGGGACCAGGCGCACGAGCTCGATGGCCTGCGCGTCGGGCCTCCTGGGGTCGTGCTCGCGGGAGGCCGTGGCCGCACCGTCGACGAGACGGTTGGAGCCATGCTCGCGCGCCCGCTGCGATCGGGCCGACGCGGCTTCGATGTCATCATCGCGGCGCCGAAGGAGGTGAGCGTCCTGCTCGCGATCGAGCCGGCGGACGGCGGACGCCGCGTCGTCGCACTCCACGCAGAGGCGATGTCCGGTGCGCTCGAGTACCTTCGCGAGGAGGGGCTGCGGACGAGGGCTCCGACTGGCCACCGGGTCTGCGCGCCAAGTGAGCCGGTCATTGTCGGATTCACCCACGGCGCCAACCGGACGCTCGATCCGCATCTCCACAGCCACGTCCTGATCGGCGGCCGGGATGCCTCCGGCGACCCGCTGGACGCTCGTCGGCTCTACCGGCACGCCGCAGCAGCCGACGCGCTGTACCGCGCGGCGCTGCGCGCGGGGCTTCCCGATGCGGTCGACCGGTTGTCCTGGACAGGAAGGACGGGCGCAATGCGGGTGGAGGGCATCGATCCGGGGCTCGTCGCGGCGATGTCGGTTGCTCGTGGCCGTGATGGCAGGGTGGAGCGCACCGGGGGCAAGGCGCAACCGAGTCGTCGAGAGGTCACGGACCACTGGAGGGGTCTGGTGTCGAGGGCCGAGCGGTTCGAACCTCCATTTGTGCCGGACAGGTCGCGCTTCCTGATCGACGAGCACAGGTTCGGTGCAGAGCTCGGGGACGGCATGGTCTCACGGACGGACGTCACGAGGGCCTGGGCGCAGGCAAGTACATTCGGCTTGGCCCGTGGCAGCGCCGGTGAGGCCTCCCGGATCGTCATGCGCGGATGGTCAGACGAGGACAGCATCCCCGCCGTCACGCTGCGCCGCGCACGCGCCGTGCGGGTGCTCGGAGCCCGACCCACCGAGGTCGGCGCCCTCGCAATGTGGGTGGAGCGAGCCGTCGACCTCGATCGGTACCTTCAGGCGGGTCACCCGATCGAGTGGGCGATCGATCCTCGCGGTGCGACACCCGCGGCGCGGATCGCCCTCGCCCCGCTTGGGCGACGGAGCACGGCGAGCAGGAGCACTGGAATCGAGATCGATCCCATCGCACGAGGAGCGCACCGAGGTCGCTTCATCGGGTGAGCGACCGGGACGCACCGAACCGCGGATCGAGGTACGCCGGCGTGAGGCGGATCCAGCCGAGCTGCTTGGACGCGTCGAGCGTGAGAGCGTGTCCTGCTCTGCCACGTGCGACTGCGTCGACGGGGAGCCGCGGTCGCTCGACGAGCGATCGCGTGACGACCTCGTGTCCGCGACGGGCACGAGCGACGGACGTCGCGGCCACATCGTGGCGGCCGGCGAGAGCGCTCAGCGCCTCCAGCGTCGCACGGTCCGCAATGCCGGGAAGGACGACGGTCGTCGGGAAGAGTGACAGGAACCCCTCGGCGGCAGCCCCCCATCGCACTCTCGCCTGACTCAGGTCCTGCAGGCATCCGACGACGATGACGCCTTGGGCTGCGCCTTCGCTCACAATTGATGGGAGGGAAGGCAGCGGCGCGACGTTCGCCAGCTCGTCCAAGGCAAGGAGCACGCTCGCACCGCGTTCGTGCTGGTCGTATGTCGCGTGCACGATCGAGTCGATCATGCCGACGACCAGGGGCGCCGCCGCGACCTGGTGCCGAGAGGGCGAGACGATGTGCAGCGTGCTCGTTCCCCGGACGAATGCATCGATGTCGAGCGGTGGGTCCGCGGCGGCCGAACGTGCCGCGTCGGTACGCCAGGCACGCAGCACGCCTGCGGTGGTTGACCAGATCCCCGAGAGCTCCCGCTCTTCGGTTGCCAGCACCCCACCGAGCGAGGCCGCTGCAGTGTGCCCGGATCCCGCGACCCTCGCGATGATCCCCAGCGCCTCGTCCCCCTCCCTAAGATCGACCCATCGGGCCAGTTCAGGGACCCCCTTTTCACCCAACGAGGCCGCGTGCAGGAGCGGCGCGAGGAGAGCGCCAGCCCGTTCGGTCCAATGGTCCGGGACGCCGCTGCCCCGCGCCCGGAGCAGAGCGGCGTCGACGAGCGAGCTTGCAGTGAGCACGGCAGCATCCCAGCTGGATGAGGCGTGGACCGGCGACCATCCGACGCGCCGAACGCCTGGTGGGCATGGCACTGTGCCACTCGGATCGAAGAGCAGCACGTGTCCGACGTCCGAGCGCACCGCAGCCGTCATCCGCATCACGTCGTCCTTCGTCGACGTCGTCACGACCGCGCAGCGCGCGAGCAACACATTCGGAACGAGCACCGACGTTGTCTTTCCCGATCGAGTGGGACCGAGCACGAGCGTGCTGCGTTGCGCACCACTGAACACGAATGACGAGTCCGACGCACCGAGGTAGATCCCTTCGCGCGGATCGTGCATGCATGACAACGGGCGTGAGAAAACAAATGCTTGACATTGCGTTGCTGAACGACTGAACTTTTGTGTGGTCCTTCTGGCGGAGGAGACGGTGAATGGTGTGTGTGATTCGTCTCGCATCGTGCACACAGCACGATGCAGTGCGCATCAGAATTGATTGCACGCCACTACATCGCCTTCCGAATCCGAGGTGACCGTGGTCTGCGGCCGAACGGTGCACTGCCGAGTGGCAGGGCGCGAGAGCGGTCGAGACCTCTTCACAGAATTTGGTGCAGCAATGCGGAACCCGGCACTCGAGGGTGTGTGCGGCCCCGCAGGCTCCACCTTGAGTTAGCACTGGACACCAAGGAGGTGCACTGTGGCGATAGCCGCAAAGAAGGCCCCGGCCAAGAAGGCCCCGGCACGTAAGACGGTTGCCAAGAAGGCAGTCAAGAAGGCCCCGGCCCGTAAGGCCCCGGCCCGCAAGGCTCCGGCTCGCAAGACCGCCGCCAAGAAGGCGCCGGCCCGCAAGACCGCTGCCAAGAAGGCTCCGGCTCGCAAGACCGCTGCCAAGAAGGCTCCGGCTCGCAAGACCGCTGCCAAGAAGGCTCCGGCTCGCAAGACCGCTGCCCGCAAGCCTCCGGCTCGCAAGACCGCTGCCAAGAAGGCTCCGGCTCGCAAGACCGCTGCCAAGAAGGCTCCGGCTCGCAAGACCGCTGCCAAGAAGGCTCCGGCTCGCAAGACCGCTGCCCGCAAGGCTCCGGCTCGCAAGACCGCTGCCAAGAAGGCGACGCGCCGCTAGTTCCCGATCGCCGGAGCTCCGGCGATGCGAAGGACGTGAAGGAGGGGCCCTACGGGGCCCCTCCTTCACGATCACGAAGCTCGTACAGATCTTCAGGAAGGTCGACGTCGAAGGCGAGGTCGTCGCGCTTCAGAATCTCGACTGCGAGACCGCGTCGTCGACACTCGTCGAGGTGGCGCTCGAAGGAGCCTTGACCGAACTGCATCGCGAATCCCTGCGTCGTCGGCACCCGGATGAGGTTCGTTCCATCCCGGCGCCTGTTCGGCGCGAGCGTGACACCGTCGAACGAAGGCAACAAACCGATGTCCCGAGCGACAGGGAGGTCGGCGTGCACGACGGTCACATAGGCCGCACCAAGGGCTGCGAGCTGTGAGACGCCCGCCTCGACAGCACCATTGAGTCCCAGGCCGGGCGTCCAGGCGACCGCCGCGCCATGCGCCTCGGCGAACGTCGCGACATCGGGATCATCGCAGGCGACGCAGGTCGGGAGAGGCGCGGCTGCGGCAAGGACGTGCGCTGTCATGCGCCTCACGAGCGCGCGCCGGTTCTCTTCATCGAGAACTGGAGCCAGGCGCTGCTTCGCATGGTGAAACGCCTTGACCGGCACGAGTACCCATTCACGGCCCGACCGCGCGTCGACGTGCACGGTCTCCACGCGCAGGAGGCTACCGGGGACCTCGAACGCTGGGGTTCTAGGATCCCGAACGTGGGGGGACGAAGGCTGTGCGTGCTCGGCGGCGGTTCGTGGGGGACCGCCATCGCATCAGTCGCCGCCGTTGATGTCGTGCTGTGGACCCGTCGACCGGAGGTCGCGGCAGAGGTCAACGAGACGAGAAGGAACCAGCGGTACACGGGGGACATCGAGCTGCCCGCCACGCTCGTTGCCACCGCATCGCTGGAGGAAGCGTGCAAAGACGCCCTGGCGGTTCTGGTGGCCGTTCCGAGCTCGGTCTTCCGCGCCGTCATGGTCGACGCAGCCGCGCACCTCCCTTTCGACGCGCCGCTCCTGAGCCTCACCAAGGGGATCGAGCGCGGCTCGAACCTGACCATGACCCAGGTGCTGTCGTCGTGCGTGCAAGCGGCGGCGGTCGGGGTCATCACGGGGCCGAATCTCGCCAAGGAGATCGTCGCGGGCATGCCCGCTGCGTGCGTCATCGCGCTGCGCGACGAGGGCCTCGCGAAGGTCGTCCAGTCCCGGCTTCACACGCCGCGGCTCCGGGTCTACACCTCGACCGAC